>Ga0209254_10000772_pt1 | contig 27695 bp, 27 predicted proteins | sample FrelakmetDIP11DI_FD_187148 | JGI IMG/M metagenome (GOLD analysis project Ga0209254, IMG submission 187148) | Freshwater lake sediment microbial communities from the University of Notre Dame, USA, for methane emissions studies - DIP11 DI (SPAdes)... | ecosystem: Environmental > Aquatic >...
CGTAGCATCCCGAGCGCAGCGAGTGGACACGCCGCCGCTACTCGGGCGTGGGAGCCCGAGCCGCTAACTGCCTGACACGCGAAGCGTTTGCGTGCACACAGCAGGGGACAAGGCTTGCAGATTCAAATCAGCCATGCTAGAATCGCCATCAACTCGAAGACAGGCTACCGACACAAGCCTCTTACCTCATCAGTGACGGCGCAGCAAGCCGTCACTTTTCACGACGCCGGATACATCGGAAAGGAACACAGCATCAACATGAGCAATTTTCGTTTCTCGAGCAGCCAACGGCGCACGGCAATCATTATTGGGGTCATTGCCGTGCTTGTCGTCGGGGGATTGTTACTGCCTCCTATCTCCGTGTTAGAGCGCACCGGCCTCGTTTGCAGCGGCACGACGCTGAACGCGGACTCGCCCGCAGTTACCACACTGACCGGACTGACTGTGGCGCTTTCTGACGCAAGCCGCCCGCTTACCTTCAAGACGGAGAGTGTCGATCAGGCCGCGTATGAAACGGCACAGGCCGGTGAAGCACTGGCGGCCGCGCAGGCGGCGCAACCGATGCACCTCGTCCTCCGCAGTCCCATCCATCAGCTTAGCGCGTGCGGCCAGGAACCGGTCTCGGCCAGCATTGCCGTAGGGCTGCCAGAAGACGCGCAGCCCGATCAAACGTACGACCTTTTCGGTTGGAATGGCGAACAGTGGTCGTGGCTGGGTGCCTATATTGATCCCGCCGGCGGTACCGTCTCGGCGCAGGTTGAGACGCTGCCGAAAAACGTCGCTCTGTTCCAATCCACGTCTACAGCGCCGGAAGTGAGCGCGCAGGTGCGCCCCGGCCAGAAGTTGCCGGCCGGTTCAGCAGAAACTTTGACAGAAGCCTTCATGCTCGGTTGGACGCTCGCCGATGACGGCGCCATCGTCGCAACTGCAGGGCAAGTACCGGATACTGGAAAAGCGAAACTGTATCCAGTGGTTCAATCCCTGGAAGCGGCGCCCGTGCAAAACATGCTGGCCGGTGAAGAATCGACTAAGATGCATCTGGATGAGTTGAGCGGACTGGCGGCTCGCAAGAACTTTGCCGGTCTCGCCATCGATTATCGTGGCTTACCCGCAGAAGATCGGGCGGCTTTCACGCAGTTCGTCAAGCAGCTGGCCGCGCGCCTGCACGCTGACAACAAGGTACTGGCCGTGGTGTTGCCTGCGCCGTCGATCGATGTGAATGGCGCGCCGGATACCGCCGGTTACGACTGGGTCGCGATCGGCAATGCCGTGGACATCGTGCAGGCCGACTTCGGCCAGGACCCGGCCAACTATCTCACGGGCAAAGCCGGCTATGCGCTGGTCGATTGGGCTCCCACGCAAATCGATCGCTATAAGTTTCAGCCGATCTATTCGGTCGCCAGCCTTGCCACACAAGACGGCACAACGGTGGAAGTTCCCTTTGCGGAAGCCATCAAACCGATCGGCCAGTTCAGCTTCAACGAATCCATCTCCATCACACCCGGCTCGCCCGTCACGCTGACGCTGGCGAACCCGACGCAAGTCAGCGAGTTCAGCTACGACAACACCACGCACACCTATCGCTTCAAGTACATCAACAACGGCAAACCGCGCGAAGTGGTGGTGAAGACCGCACGCACGCTGGCGCGTCAACTGGAACTACTGGCGCCACGTCACTTGCGCGGCGCGGTGATTACCGGTCTGGAAGGCGATGTCGAACCTGCTTCGCTCGCGCAGGCCCTGAAGGGCTATCGGCAGCAGGCCGTGCCGCAGGGCTTACCCACGCCGCTGGACGTGCAGTGGCAGATTGCGTTGTCGAACGGCAAGACCATCACCGTCACGCGCCCCATCACCGACACGACGTACGTGTGGACTGCGCCCGATCAAGTCGGGGAGTTCAGTGTGTCGGCCTTCGTCGGATCGCAACCGCATGGCGAAAGCAAGCTCAGAATCACTGCCTCGCTTAGTGACACGGCGGCGATCACCTCGACCGCGACGACGACCACGACGGTTGCGGCGTCCATAACCGTCACAACAACCGCCACAGCCAATGCCTGCCTCAGCGCCTTGTACGTCGCCGATGTGACTATTCCTGACGGCACGAAGTTAAAGAATTCCGAAGCCTTCACCAAGACGTGGCGTATTCGCAACAACGGTCAATGCAACTGGCCCGACGATACGGTGCTAGTCTTTGTGAGCGGCACCAAGCTAGACTCGCCTGATACGGTTCAGGTGGGTAAAGTCGTGTCTGGCACCGAAAAGGAAATCTCGGTTCAACTGAAAGCACCTGAACAATACGGCAACTACACAGGCTTGTGGCAGTTGAAGAGCGCGCAGGGCAGCTTCGGTACACAAATGAGCACCGTCATCCTGGCGGGCGATCCGCCGCTGAATGCCAACGTCCCGGCCGGTGGCAATCCACCGCCCGTAGCCCCTGCGGGACCTATCGGCTCGTTTGAGCTGGGCGGCCACGTTGACAGCTTCCGCCGCCCCGATTTGATGAAGAGAGCCGGTATGAACTGGATCAAAGTGCAGACCTTCGCCGGCGGCAACGCGGCAGGCCTCATCAACATGGCGCACGGCGCAGGCTTCAAGGTGCTGCTGGGCGTGCTGGGTGACAAGAGCCGCGTGACTGATCCGAACTATCAGACTGAGTATGCGCAATCGGTAGCGTCGATGGCCGCCGCCGGTGCGGATGCGATCGAAGTATGGAACGAGCCCAACATCGATCGCGAATGGCCGACCGGCCAGGTCAACGGTACAACGTATACGCAACTGTTGGCCAAAGCGTACAACGCCATTAAAACAGCCAATCCTGGCACGCTGGTGGTGAGTGCAGCGCTGGCGCCGACCGGCTTCTTTGCGGGCGGCTGCCAGGAAGGCGGCTGCAACGACGACGTGTACTTGCAGCAAATGGCGGCGGCTGGAGCGGCCAACTACATGGACTGCGTCGGCGCGCATCACAATTCAGGCGCCACATCGCCCGCAGCCAGCTCGGGTCACCCGGCAGGTGGCACTCACTATTCGTGGTATTTCCAGCCGACGATGAACCTGTACTACAACGCCTTTGGCGGCGCGCGCAAGGTGTGCTTCACGGAGTTCGGTTATTTGACCGACGAAGGATTCCCTTCCCTAGCCTCAGCCGCACCGGCCTTTGCGTGGGCGGATAACGTCACGCTGGCTCAACAAGCCCAGTGGCTGGCGGAAGCTGCGGCGATGTCCATCAACAGCGGCAAGGTGCGCTTGATGATCATCTGGAACGTCGACTTCACCAACTACGGCAGTGACCCAATGGCCGGCTATGCCATCATCCGACCGGGTGACAGCTGCCCGGCGTGCGATTCGCTGGGCGCAGTGGTTGGATCACGCTAGAACCCATGGCAACAACCAAAGGCGCAGAGACATCTCTGCGCTTTTGTGTCTCTCAACTGTTTTCAACGGAGCAATAGGCACCATGAGAAACGATTCATTCTTTAGCCGCATTCCCTTGCCCGTGATGATCATCGTGTGGCTGGGGTTGGTGGCATTGGGCGCGGTGTTGGTGTACACGGTGTTCTTCAGCAGGCCCGGCGATTCCACCGCGCAGGCGCCCGTACAAGAAACGCCGATCGCGCAGGCGACGCGACCTGCGCAGCCTGTGGCCACACAGGTCGCGCAACAGCCAGAGCCGACGCCTCAGCCTACGGCAAATCCCAAGTTCGGACCCGATGGCCTCTACCCTGAACTGGATTTCGGCTACGGAGTGCAGGTGAACGGCCTGGTGGGTGATCCCAAGTTCGCCGTTGATCTGACCGATCGACTGCACGCGCGCTGGATCAAGCAACAGCTGCAGTGGGGTGTGTTTGAGCACGATCAGGGCAACATGGATTGGACGGGCTTCGATCCGATCATCGACACCGCGCATGAACGCGGCCTGCGCGTGATGCTGAGCATTCCCACCGCGCCGCAGTGGACGCACCCCAACCTGCAACCCAGCAACCCGCCCGGCGAAAACGATCCTGAGGCGATCAAAGGCCCGCCCGATGATCCACAGGCCTATGCCAACTTCGTCGGCCAGGTGATCGATCGGTACAAGGGCAAGATCCAGGCGATCGAAGTGTGGAACGAACAGAACCTGGTGCGCGAGTGGCGCACGAATCCGCAGACGCTGGATGCCAAGCGCTACGTCGATCTGCTGCGCGCGACCTATCAAGTCGTCAAAGCGAAGGATCCCAGCATCATGGTGATCAGCGGCGCAATGTCGCCCACTGGCGTCGATAACGGTGTGGAAGTTACTGACGACGTGCGCTATCTGCAGCAGATGATCGATAACGGCTTGCTCGACACGGTGGACTGCGTGGGGGCGCATCACAATGGCTACAACGTCGGGCCCAACGTGAGTGCGGCCGAAGCGCCTTCACTGCCGAAAGCAGCCACGGCCCAGTTCAAGGGTCCGTTTGATGCCAGCAATGGCCCGCATCGTTCTTGGTTCTTCAAGGACACCCTGCAAGCCTACGATCAGCTGTTGGACGGGCGCAAGCCGATTTGTGTCACAGAATTCGGCTGGGCCACCAGCGAAGATTACGGCGAGTTTCCGCCCGGCTTTGGATTTGCGCAGGACAACACGGTGGAAGAACAAGGCAACAACATCGTGGAGGCGTACAAGTTGATGAAGGAGTGGGGGTTTGTGAAGCTAGCCTTCTTGTGGAACCTGGACTACGGCAACAAGGGCAAAGGGCCGACGGATGATCCAGTGCCTTACAGTCTGATCAAGACCGATGGCACCCGGCGCGCCTCGTGGGATCCGGTGCGCAAGTATCTGAAAGAAGTCACCGGCGACGAGTAGGCTTTGATCCTCCCGGAGGTTGCGAACCTCCGGGAGGGTTTCTTCTTTTTATTGCTGATCAATATTCCATCGGGTATAATCCAGCCCATGCTCACCAGCAATGTGATCATCAGCGCGAGTTTCTTTCTGCACCTCATCGCCACGGTCGCGTGGATCGGCGGTCTGGTGACGCTGGCGCTGGTCGTGCAGCCGGTGTTGAATCGATCAGTGAATGAGGTCCAGGAGCGCGCTCGTCTGCTGGAAGCGATTCTGAAGCGTTTCCAACCGACCGCTAATCTCAGCCTGGCTGTATTGATCTTGACCGGCATGGTGCAGACGTTTACCAATCCCTTCTACAAAGGGTTCCTGAACTTTGGCAACACGTGGTCGCAGGCGATTCTGTTCAAGCACGTGGCCGTGCTGGGCATGCTGGTGCTGGCCGCCGTGCTGACGTTCTCGCTGCAGCCGGCGCTCAAGCGCAATGCGCTGCTCATCGCCAACGGCCTCGCCGACGAACAACAGATCGCCCACTTGCAGCAACAGCAAGTGCGCCTGACTCGCCTCAATCTCATTCTGAGCGTTCTCGTGCTGTTGTTCACGGCAATCGCCAGCGCGCAGTAACCTCGCGCCACACGTGCTCATGTTTGAAATCATCTTCCTCGGCACTTCCGCTTCGGCTCCGTCGATTCGACGCGGCCTGCCGTCGGCCATGGTGCTGCACAACGAGCACCGCTTCATGATCGATTGCGGCGAAGGCACGCAGCGCCAACTACTGCAAAGCGGCCTGGGCTTCAAACGGCTCAATAAGATTCTGCTGACCCACGGGCATCTCGATCATATCCTGGGGCTGGCCGGACTGCTCAGCACGCTGATGCGTTGGGAGACACTGGAAGAATTTCAGATCTACGGCGGGCGTGCTGCGCTCGATCGAGTGGAGGACTTGATCTACAAGATCGTCCTGCGCGACGCCAAGACGGCTGTGAAACTGCACTTCGAAGAGGTCAAGCCGGGCAGACTGTTCGGCGACAAGTCGTTTGAGCTGTCCGCCTTTCCGGTCACGCATCGCGGCAGCGGCAACTTTGGCTATTTGTTTCGCGAGAAACCTCATCGGCCATTTCTGGCAGAAGAAGCCGAGGCGCTGGGCGTGCCCTTTGGCCCGGATAGAAAATTGTTGGTCGCCGGACAGCCAATCGAGCTGGCCGACGGCCGCATGATCCAGCCAGATGACGTGCTGGGTGAGTTGATCGAGGGCGCTGCGCTGGCGGTGGTCGGCGATGCGGCGCGCGTGGATAATTTGATCGAGGCGGTGCGCGGCGTGGATGCCCTGGTGATCGAGGCAACGTACTGCGCCGTGGAAGCCGATCTCGCCAAGGCCTATGGGCATTTGACGGCCGCGCAGGCGGCGCAGCTGGCGTGCGATGCAGGGGTGAAGCAGTTGATCTTGACGCACTTATCGCGCCGTTATCCCGAGCGCGAAGTGCTGGCCGAAGCCCGCGCCATTTTTCCTGAGACGCTGGTGGCGCGCGACTTCGATCAGTACCGGATTCAAAAAAACACAACGGCGCAGCGAATGATGGCTGCGCCCGCCGAGGAGGAAACCGATGTCCATGCGTAAAGCCAATGTACTGGATATGGCGACTGCTGCGTACGAAATGGATGCTGCTGTCAAGCGGGGCGTGCTGCAGCGCGTGGAGGGCCGGCTCACCATCATGGGGGAGGACCTGGATAGCGTGCTCAAGCGCTTCGAGGGCCAGGAGATCGTGCTCATCGCGGCCTCGCTCAACGACGAGCGCCCGGTCGATCCGCGCGTGTGCCGCACCTGCGGGCGCGAATACTTTGGCATGGAATGCCCGCACTGCCGCGACGCGCGCATGCGTTTGCGCGGAAGATAAGCACCACAGCGGGCCTTGCAGATTCACGAATCCTGCGAGGTCTTGTCGATGATCGATGAACCCCATTGACGTTCTGCGCCAGGTTTCCCTGTTCGCCTCACTCACCAATGATCAGATTGTCATGGTGGCCGATTGGTTCCGCGCCGAGATGTTTACCACAGACACGATGATCTTTTTGGAGGGTGATCCGGCCGATCGGTTGTGGGTGGTCTCCGCGGGTCAGGTCAAGATTGTCAAGCATACCAGTGACGCACAAGAAAATCTACTGGAGGTGATCACCCCCGGCGAGATGTTCGGCGGGGCCGGGCTGCTGCTGGCAACCCATCCGGCTACAGCCGTAGCGATGACCTCCGTCACTGCCCTCAGCATTGAACGCGGACCTTACCTGCAATTGATCCGGCAGTACCCCGACATTGCCCTGCGCATTATCCAGTTACTTGGCGATCGTTTGCAGGCGGCAATGAAGATGCGCGCACTGGCTGCGGAGCGTGTCGATGTGCGCCTGGCCAACATCCTGCTGAAGTTGTGCGCTAAAGTCGGCGCAGCGGTGGAAGAGGGCACGCGCATCAACCTGCCTCTTTCGCGCCAGGACCTGGCCGACATGGCCGGCACCACGATCGAGACTGCCATCCGCGTGATGAGCCGCTTTCGCAAAGATGGCCTGGTGCACACCGAGCCGGGCGGCTACATCATCGTGCTCGATCACAAGCGCCTGCAACGGCTCAGCAAAGGCGCAACAGAGTGAGATGGATTCTTTCCCATGTCCCATTCTGGAATTTGATCCCTCACGCGAAGCACTGATCGAGCCGTCGCGCCTCATCGAGCCGCGTGACGTGTCCGAGCATCGTGTCATCTGTTTCTTCAATGAAGTGATCGAAAAAGTCGTCACCGAACAGCATTAGCGGCTGGATTATTGGAAGAAGCGATCGTCTATGGGTGCCGCAAGTCCGTCGTGTGCGGCGGCTGTGGTATGCTCGAGAAAGACATCGCCGTGGGATATTTGATCGTCGTGTCGAGCGCGGTGCGCGATGAGGGCGTGTCGTATCATTATCTGCCGCCGGGTCGCGAGGTGCAGGCACATGAAGCGGGTGTGATGGCTTTGACGGCGACACTGGATCGTCGAGGCATTCCCTATCGCGCGGGCAAGACGTGGACGACCGATGCGCCGTATCGCGAGACACCGGCCAGGATAACGGCGTGCAAAGATGAGGGCTGCCTCATCGTGGAGATGGAATTTGATGTTAGGAAACAGCCAAACTGCCGTCGCTCGAACATGTTCACGCTGCAGCCCTAGAGGTCTTGTAGGATGATGTCCCCGTTGGATGTATGCCATTATCCCCATATCTGATAAAATTAGGAATGTCTTGCGTCAGCGCCCATGTGCTCGCGGACGATCAGGCGCGGCGCAGCACTTTGGCCAGAGCGATTCGCTAAACGAATACTGTCATGAAAGAGGAGTGTCGAATTGTCTACGTCTACCAATATCGTTGGGAAATCATCCCAGAGAAGTCTCCCGTTTACGCAGCAGCGCCATTTTCGGAAAACGCTCAACGAGCGGGTCAACGCCTATTTGCGCGACAACAACCTTCCCGCACGCGATGTGCCGGCGATGTACCTCAAGACGGCGATCATGTTGGGCTGGTGGCTGGGTACCTATCTGCTTTTGCTGCTCGGCGGTTTTCCGCCGCTGGTCAATATCGTCCTGTGCGTGGTGTGGGCGCTGGCCATCGCCGCGGTGGGCTTCAACGTGATGCACGACGCCAACCACGGCGGCTACTCCAATCATCCGCGCGTCAACAAGCTGCTCAGCCTCAGCGCTGAGATGCTGGGCATGAGCGGATTCCGCTGGCGCGTTAAGCACAATGTGTGGCATCACACCTACACCAACATCGCCGGCTTCGACGACGACGTCGAGGCGTTCGGACTCATGCGCCTCACACCCCGCGAGCCATGGAAGCCGCTGCACCGGGCGCAGGCCTGGTATTTCCCGGTGATATACAGCTTCATCGGCTTCGACTTCATCATGCGTGACTTCATGATGGTCTTCCTCGGCAAGTCCGACGCCAACCATGTTTACCCCAAGATGAGCGCAACGGACAAGATCACGTTCTGGGGCGGCAAGCTGTTCTACTTCACGATCATGTTCGCGCTGCCACTGCTGGTCTTCCCGTGGTGGCAGGTGCTAATCGGTTTCTTCATCGTGATGCTGGCGGTTGGCCTGGTGATCGCCGTGGTCTTCCAGCTGGCGCACATCACCGCCGTGGCCGAGTTCCCGGAACCGGTGGGCGACCCGCTGCACATCGAGAATGAATGGGCCATCCACGAGGTGCAGACGACGGTGGACTTCGCGCCGCGCAACCGGCTGCTGAGCTTCTATATCGGCGGGTTGAATTACCAGGTCGAGCATCACCTGCTGCCGCACATCTGCCACCTGAATTACCCGCGTCTCGCGCCGATCGTGCGCGCAACGTGCGAGGAGTTCGGCATCTGCTACAACTGCCGCCCCACCTGGCGCGCGGCGTTCGCCGATCACTGGCGTGAACTGCGCCTGCTGGGGCGCACACCTGAACTGACTGCGACGAAGGTCCAGGCCGCCGGACGCTAAACTCTTCCCCCTCAACAAAATGCGAGAAGCCGACTGAACGTGCTAGTCGGCTTCTCGCATTTTCAAATTATCAATCAAAATCACCTCGCCGTCATCTTCAACTTCTCTCCTCCACATCCACCAGAATCTTCATTCCCGCGCTCGGGTTCTTCTCCAGCAGATAATCCGTCAGCGGCTCGCGCACGAACTTCTGAATGATGCGCCGCAGCGGACGCGCACCCCATTCGGGATGATCGCTCGGCAGATAATGCAAGAGCCCCGACTTTGATGTGCCAGAAGCCAGGGCTCTTCACGCCAGTCGATCGCGTTAACCTTCACGCACGTCGACGATGCGCACCGCAATCGGCTTAAGGGCTTCCACGATCGCATCCCTGGACGCTTCGGTGACTTTCAGCAGCACTTCGTAGTTGGTCGAATCGGTGCCCGGCACTTCGACCGTAGCGACGATGTTGCCGCCCACATCGGCCACGGCTTTGGCCACGCGCGCCAGTTCGCCGCGCACGTCTTTCACATACATCGTGATGCGCACGCCGGGCTTGCGCGCGCCGATTAGCTCGAGGAAGGTCTTGAAGATGTCGGTCTCGGTGATGATACCCACCACACCGGCATCGGCATTCACCACGGGCAGCCCGCCGATCTTGTTGTCGACCATGATGCGGGCCGCGTCCTCGATGGGCGTATCCTCGCTGACCGTGATCACTTTCTTCGTCATCACATCGTTGACTTTCACTTTGGACAACAGGTACGGAATCTCATAGGCGCTCAACGTCGTGGCCGGCGATGGCGAGACGCGCAGCAAATCCTTGTCCGACACAATCCCGACCAGCTTGCCGCCTTTGTCGACCACCGGCATGCGGCGGATGCGTTCTTTCTTCATCAAGTCAAACGCTTCGTTTACCGGCAGATCGGGCGAGCAGAGCACCGGGTTGCGGGTCATGCGTTCACGTACGAGCATGGGACTAGACCTCCAGGTGAAATGATGGGGTGGTGTGAGGTGCATTGTACCGAGTGACAGCGCGCAAGTCAAATGCGGCGGTCACTTCCCTTTCGCGCAATACGCCAAGCGGGTCATCGGCGGGCATGGCCGGACGCGGTCAACGAGCCCGGCGTGGCAGACCCTTTGCCCACGTAGTGCGTTTGCCCCGCCCGAGTTATAATCAGGCCCAGCAAAACGCATCCTTTTGCAATTCCCATTCGAACAAGGAGACCCATGAAGCACGTGAAGAAGATCTACCCCGCTCTCGTTCTGCTCACACTGGCGGCCCTGCTGCTGGCTGCCTGCGGCGCTCCGCCCGCGCCGGCAGCGCCGACTGCCGGACCAGAGCAAGCCACGCCGGTTGCTCAGCAGCCCACTCAACCGGCACAACCCGCTCAAGCCGGGCAGACTCCGGCTGCTCAGCCGCAGACCCCGCCCGATTCGCTGCAGCAGTTGAGCGGGAAAGTCTGGCAGTGGACCAAGACCATCTACAATGACGGCAAGACAATCGACGTGCCAACTCCGGCCAACTACACGATCGAGTTTATGGCGGATGGCACCGCCGCGATCAAGGCCGACTGCAACAATGTGATGGGCACGTACACGGCAGATGCCAACAACCTGACCATCACGCTCGGCCCTTCCACCATGGCCATGTGCCCGCCCGGCTCGCTGGACACCGAGTATGTCAAAGAGCTGGGCGAAGTCGCTCAATACTTGATTCAGGGCGAAACGCTCACACTCAACTTTAAGATGGACAGCGGCGGCATGACCTTTACGGCGGGCGCTGCTCAGACAGCCCAACCGACTCAACCGGGGATGCCCGGCCAGGATTTGGGCGGCAAGCAATGGCAGTGGGTGAAGTCAACTCTCAACGATGGCCAGACGTTCAATCCGTCCAATCCTGCCAATTACACGATCGAGTTTTCCATGGTCGACGGCAGGGTGAACATCAAGGCCGACTGCAACAACGCCACCGGCGAGTTCATGACCGACGGGCAGAGCTTGCAGATCATGATCGGCGGTGTGACGCGCGCTATGTGCCCGCCCGGATCGTTGTCCGATGAATTCCTCAAAGAACTCAGCGAAGTCGGCTCCTACAAGGCGGAAGGCGATACCCTGACCTTGACGATGGGCAACGGCGCAATGACGCTTACTTCTGGACAAGCCGCCGCACAGCCGCCTAGCCCAACAGGTCCAGCAGCCGGTCTGGAAGGTCCCACCTGGAACTGGATCAAGACCGACTACAGCAACGGCTCGACCACCGCTGCGCCCGATCCCGCCAAGTACACGCTGACATTCGATCAGACGGTCAAGCGTTTCCGGTTTGTGGCCGATTGCAATAACGGCAGCGGTGTGTACACAGTTGACGGGCCGTCGCTCTCAATGAAGGTGCAGGGTATCACACGCGCCATCTGCCCGCCGCCGTCGGACGAGTACGTCAAGATGCTGGATCAAGTGGCTTCGTACAAGATCGAAGGCAGCACGTTATACCTGGCGTTCAAGGTCGATGGCGGCATCATGACGTTCACCACCGGCGGCGCGCAGCCCGCTCCCGGCGCAGGCAGCGGCGGCGCGACAGCGCCTACAACGCCGGCAGGCAGCAACCTGCAACGGCTCACCACCGGTGTGTGGAAATGGCAGCAGTCTGCCGATAACAGCGGCAAGTCATGGACTTCACCCAATCCTGCCAATTACACCGTCCAGTTCAATGCCGACGGCACGGTCGGAATTCAGGCGGACTGCAATCGCGTTGGCGGTTCGTACAAAGCCGACGAGACCAGCCTCACCATTCAGCTCGGCCCTACCACGCTGATGGCCTGCCCGCCGCCCACGCTGGACAGTGAGTTTCTGCGGCAGTTGAGCGAAGTGTCTTCTTACTTCTTTGACGGCAACAGCCTTATCTTGCTGTGGAAGATGGACACGGGCAGCATGAAGTTCGCGCAGTAATTAACGCATCGCGCAGCCAACACAACCGGGGTTCTGCTTCCTTTGCTGAGGAAGACAGAACCCCGGTTCTGATCGGGGGGAGTCGTCACTCATTCGATACGATCGGTCGCTTGCGGATGTCGTCGTAGTCGGGCACCAACCGATCGTATTCGCCGTCCATCAACGGCGAGGAGATCATGAAGTCAGCCGAGGCGCGGTTGCACGCGATCGGAATGTTCCACACCACCGCCATGCGCAGCAGCGCCTTCACATCGGGATCGTGCGGCTGTGGCTCCAGCGGATCCCAGAAGAAGATCAGAAAATCGATCTTGCCTTCCGTGATCTTCGCCCCGATTTGTTGATCGCCGCCCAACGGCCCGCTCTGGAGTTTGTGAATGGGAAAGCCGAGTTCCTTTTCCAGGATCGTGCCCGTGGTACCGGTGGCATACACCTTGTGGTGGGCTAACAGAACGCGGTTGAACTTCGCCCACTCCAGCAGATCGTGCTTCTTATTGTCGTGCGCGACCAGCGCGATCTTCTTGTCGTGTTCCATCGCAATTTTTTTGTGTGCCATGGATATCTCCTCTATCTTTCCGTGACATCGTGCAATCGATGTGACCCATCACACAGCGGCTTGATGTTCGATCGGCCGCAGCGACAGAGCGTAACCCGATTGCGCGTCTCACAGTGTTGACCGTCCGATCGCTCGATCGGGATGTTACCCGTCACCCACAACGGGCCGGCAATCGGGCCGTCCGAAGTTATCTCGACGGTTACAGCGACTTGCTGCGGCAAGTCTGGCTCGACGTCGGGCGTGTCTGCTTCAAGAGCGTAGGTGTACGAACCGGATGGACAACGTTCGATCATGGCCATGACCTGCGCTCGAGTCCGCGTGTCGTCGGTGTGCGGCGTCATCTTCTGCACGTTGGTCAAGCGGTTGCCGCAGAAACCCGCCTCCATGCACAGCGAGAAATCGCGCCGGACGACCATGCCCGTGCCGCCCTTGTGAATGGCGCGGCGCTCCGCTGTCAGATTGGTCTCTGCCGTTTCGGTGCCGTCGAATCCGCCGCGCAGATGAGCGTCATCGCAAAAGGGCTTGTTGCCTGACTGCCCGCAGCGACACAGGCGATAGGTCTCATCGGTCAGCAGCGTCTCACCCTTCTGCCACGTCAGAGGCTCGCCATACTCAGAGACGACTTGCGTCTTGCGCACCAACGGGACACGACCCTGCACGATGTACGCGCCGTCTTTCTCGACGACGATTCTTGGAGAAGAGTTGGCATCAGGACCCTGATCGGATGACATGAAGTTCCTCCCGAATATCCATTTATCCAGTTCCCTTTTTTAGGCTGGCCCAGCGGTCAACTGCGCCAGCACCTGATCGACCTTCAACACCTTGGCATACGATCCATTCAGCGCGGCCAGAAACGCGTAATGCACTTGCTCGGCGGGAACCGTATGCCCATCAAAGGTGAGATTGCGCGCGGCACACGCATCCGCCGCCACGACGCACTCGAAGTCGTAATCGGCGGCGGCGCGCGTGGTCGCATCGATGCACATGTTGGTTTGCATGCCGCAGATGATCAAGCGATTGATCTGCTGCTCGCGCAGCACTTCCAACAGCGGCGTGTCGCGGAAACTGTTGGGAAAGTTCTTCTGCACGATCGACTCATCGGGCAGCGGTTGCACATTCGGATGAAAATCCGCGCCGGGTGTGCTGGGGAGAAAGAACGTCGCGCCCGGTTGCGTCGCGATGTGCTGAATGTGAACGATCGGCCACCGGACGCGGCGAAAATGATCGAGCAGACGCACGGCCTGTTGGCTGGCCTCCACCGGCCCGACAAGCGGCATCTTGCCATCGGGGAAGTAATCATTCTGAATGTCGACGATGACGAGGGCTGTGTTCATACGTCGCAACCTCCAGTGAGCGTGGATGCTGGGTCAATTATATACCCGCATCACCGGTCACGACGCCCTGCTCCTTGTCGTCGCCGGCCGCATCAGACATGATCGCCTTCACGCGCCCGATCTGACCGTCTTCCAGGCGCACCTTGATGCCGTGCGGGTGATAAGCAGATGAGGTCAGGATGTCTTTCACCACGCCTACCGTTCGCTTGCCACTGCGTTGATCTTTCTTCAGAACGATTTCAACTCGCAAGCCGGGTCGAATGTCGGTGCGACGTTGTCCGATCACTTGCATACCTCACATCCTGAACACCCCAAACTTCGTCGGCTCGATCGGCGCATTCAGGCTCGCGCTCAACGCCAACCCGATGACCCTTCGCGTCTCGACGGGATCCAGAATCCCATCGTCCCACAGGCGCGCAGTCGAGTAATAGGGGCTGCCTTCACGCTCGTACTTCTCCAGAATCGGCTGCTTGAACTCTGTCTGCTGCTGCTCGTTCAGCAGTGGATGATGCGATCGGGCCAGTTGTTCTTGCTTTACCGTCAGCAGCACATTCGCCGCTTGTTCGCCGCCCATCACGCTGATGCGCGCATTCGGCCACATCCACAAGAAGCGCGGCCCGTAGGCGCGCCCGCACATGCCATAATTTCCCGCACCGAACGATCCGCCGATGATCACGGTGAACTTCGGCACGTTGGCATTCGCCACGGCGTGCACCATCTTCGCCCCGTCCTTGGCAATGCCGCCCGCTTCGTAGGCGCGGCCCACCATGAAGCCCGTGATGTTCTGCAGGAACAACAGCGGAAAGCCGCGCGCCGTGCACAACTCGATGAAGTGCGCGCCCTTCAACGCCGACTCACTGAACAACACCCCGTTATTCGCCACAATCCCGATCGGCATTCCTTCGATCCGCGCGAAGCCGCAGACCAGCGTCGTGCCGTATAACGCCTTGAATTCGCGGAACTGGCTGCCGTCGACCAGCCGCGCGATGGCCTCACGCACATCATACGCTTCTCGAAACGAAGCCGGGATGATGCCATACAATTCCTGTGGATCATAGATCGGTTCTTCAGGCGGCACGAGATCGAGATCGATCTGCTTGCGCGTGTTCAACGTCGCGACGATCCCGCGCACGATTTCGATCGCGTGCTCGTCGTCTTCCGCGTAGTGATCGGCCACCCCCGATCGGCGCGTGTGCACGTCCGCGCCGCCGAGTTCTTCCGCACTCACCTCCTCGCCCGTCGCGGCTTTCACCAGCGGCGGTCCGCCGAGGAAGATCGTCCCGGTGCCTTTGACGATCACCGTCTCGTCGCTCATCGCGGGCACGTACGCGCCGCCCGCCGTGCACGATCCCATCACGGCCGCAATCTGCGGAATCCCCTTGGCCGACATGCGCGCCTGATTGTAGAAGATGCGGCCAAAGTCATCGGCATCGGGAAACACCTCGTCCTGCATGGGCAGAAATGCGCCGCCCGAATCAACCAGATAGATGCAGGGCAAGCGATTCTCTTCGGCCACTTGCTGCGCACGCAGATGCTTCCTCACCGTCAGTGGATAGTACGTGCCACCCTTCACCGTCGCATCGTTCGCCACGATCAAACATTCGCGCCCGCTGACCCGGCCGATCCCGATGACAATGCCCGCACACGGCGCTTCGTTGTGATACAGCTCGTGCGCGGCTAGTGGCGACAATTCCAAGAACGGCGATCCCCCATCGAGCAGCTGGTCGATCCGATCGCGCACGAACAACTTGCCCTGCTCGCGCTGCCGCCTTTGATACTTCTCGCCTCCGCCCTGCCGCGCGATTTTCACGTGCTCACGCAATTCCTCGGCCAGGCGCCGGTTGTGTACCGCATTCGATTTGAACTGCGGATCGTTCACATCGATCTGGGATTCAATCGTCTCCATCTCGGCCTCTGTCAAAAGATTGAGGGACAGAGCAATTGAGGGAATGAGAGCAGCTGCGTCATCTCTCTATCCCTCTGTCTCTCTATCCCTCATTCTCGCATTCAACGCCGGAATCGGCAATCGAGGGTGGGATGCGTCTAGCCAAATGCCCCCTCGATGAAAGCACGAGTCCGCGCCTCTCGCGGGTGCTCGAACACCTCGCGTGCGATCCCGGCCTCCACGACTTCGCCCAGGTACATGAAGATCACGTAATCGGCCAAACGTTTGGCCTGCCGCAGCGTATGCGTCACCAACACGATAGTGTACTTCTCCTTCAACTCGTGCAGCTTGCCCTCGATATGCTGCGCCGAGATCGGATCGAGCGCCGAGGTCGGTTCATCGCCGAGGATGATCTCCGGCTCCACGGCCAGCCCGCGCGCCAGGCACAAGCGTTGCTGCTGTCCGATCGATAAGCGCGCCGCCGGCGACTTCAAGCGATCCTTGACCTCGTCCCACAGGCCGGCCATTTCCAGGTAGTGCTGCACCGCCCGATCGGCCTCCTTGCCCTTCTTTGTCCCGTGAATCTTCATGCCATAGGCCACGTTGTCGCGGATGGACATGGGCAGCGGAAATGGCCGCTGCGCCAGCAAGCCGGTCTTCTTGCGGACTTCGGTCACGTCGACCGCCGGATCGTAGATGTCGCTGCCGTCGATCAACACCTGACCTGTGACTTGCACTTCGTCACTCAATTCCAGCAAGCGATTCATGCTCTTCAACAGCGTGGTCTTGCCGCAGCCCGACGGCCCCATGATGGCCGTGATCTGCCCTTTGGGAATTTCCACCGCCACGTTTTTCAACGCGGCGTGTCCGCTGTATGTCACGTTTAAGTTCTGCACTTGAATGTGAGCCTGCATATCGACATCTCCTCCCTCTTCCTGGCAGGGAGAGGGCCGGGGTGAGGTTCTTATTTGATGACGTTCCGCGACAAGCGCCGCGCCAGCAGCCGCGACCCGAGGCTGATCAGCAGCACCATGATGGTCAGCACCAGCGCCGACGCATACGCGCGCTGCTGCACTTCGGGAAACGGCGTGCCGAGTTGAAAGAAGACTGCCAACGGCAGTGACGCGACGGGCCGCAGCAAGCCGTCGGGCATGCGATCGGTGTAGCCCGCCGTGAACAATACCGCCGCCGCATCGCCGATGCCGCGCCCGAACGCCAATAGAATTGCGGTGACGATGCCGGGCAGCGCCTGACGCAGCACCACCTTCGATGCCGTTTCCAGGCGCGTGGCACCCAGCGAATACGATGCTTCACGCAATTCATGCGGCACCGATCGGATCACCTCGTCCATCGCGCGCACCATGATCGGAATCTCGATCAGCGCCAGGACGATGATGCCGGCCAGCAGCGAAGCCCGCATCCCAATGGCGAGCATGACGATGAAGGCAAACGCGCCATACACGATCGACGGGATGCCCCACATCACGTCGAGCGAGAGGCGCATCGAGCCGGCCAGACGCGATCGGTGGGCGTAGGTCGTCAGGTATAAAACGATCGGGATGCTGACCATCAACGCTAAGATCGTCGCACCCGTTGCCAAATACAACGATCCGACAATCGCATTGAGGATGCCGCCTGCCTTGCCCAGATAGAAGCCGCCTTTGGGCGTCTGCGTCAGCATATCCAGATTCAAGGCGGGCAGACCTTTGACTACGATCGTAATCAGGATAAAGACCAGTCCGCCCACGACGAACAAGAACGAGCCGATCATCAAGGCCTTGAAGATGGTTTCTTCCACATGCCGTCGAGCAAGTTTTCTTTTCTTCATACCGCCCTCCGCGCCGCCTGCCGCAACGCCAACACCGCTACCAGATTGAAACCCAGCACCACCAGCAGCAAGATCAAAGCCGCGCCCATCAGCGCCGCATCGTACAGGGGAATTGACATCATCTCACCGTAGTTGTTGGCGATGAGCGCCGGCAGCGGATAGGCCGCGTCGAAGATCGAGCGGGGCATTTGCGGCACGTTGCCGACGATCATCATCACTGCAATCGTCTCGCCGAACGCGCGCGAGAAGCCCAGCACGATCGCCGCGATGACGCCCGGCAGCGCCTTGGGCAGCACCACGTGCTTGATCGTCTGCCAGCGCGTCGCGCCCACGGCTAGCGAGGCTTCACGCAATCCGTGCGGCACGGTCTGCAGCACCTCGTACGTCACGGCAACGATGACAGGCGTCACCATGATCGCCAGCACCAGCGCCGCCGAGAAGATGCTGAAGCCAGTCGGGTTCTTGGAATCAAACAACGGGAGAAAACCGAGGAATTGCTGCAACGCGGGCGCGATGGTGGACTGCACCACGGGCACAATCGCCAACAGGCCCCACACGCCGTAAATCACCGAAGGGATCGCCGCCAGAATATCGAGCAGCGGTTTCATCGCGCCGCGCACGCGCGACCCGGCATACTCGGACAGGTACAACGCACACAGCACACAGATCGGCACGGCGATGATCATCGTGGTTAACGTGACCCACACCGTGCCGACGATGAACGGCGCAAAGCCGAATTGCCCCGAGATGGGCTTCCACACTTCGCCGGTCAACAGCTCGCCTAGCGGTTTGACTTCCAGGATTGATCGGGCGCGCCAAGCCAACGTGACAATGATCACCAGAATCAATGCGATCGGCGCTAGCGCGATCAGCCAGAAGAAGCGCCCGGCCAGGCGATCGGTGGTACGGCGGGATAACACGGCTCGATCGGGAGGTGGGCGCAAACGTGTGTCGTGAGCCATCGATCGATCCTTGCGATCGAGTGCAGAGACCAGGTTGGTCTCCGCACCCGATCGGCCTACCGTGCTATTTTACTTTTTGCAGACCTTCGCTGAGCAGCTCAGGTGTCAGCGGGATGTAACCAGCGCTGTCGACAAATTTCTGCCCATCGGTCAACGTCCACTGGATGAAGTCTTGCACCAGACCGGAGGGCTTGCCCTTGGTCACCAGATTCAAAGCACGTGCCGGCGGTGAAGGATATTTGCCGCTCGCCACTGCCTGTATGGCTTTGGTCTTGCTGTCCAACACTTCGTCGGCCTCGGCCTGACCGCTGTCATTGGCATCTACCGGCAGCACCACCAGGCCGGTCACAGGCTTTCCTGAAGCAGCATCATACGCGTAACCGAGGTTATTATAACCGATGCCCAGCGGATCTTTCGCCACCGCTTCGGCGATGCCGGGATCGCCAAACACACCGATGCCCAACAGATCTTCCTGCTTCTTGTTGTCCAGATATTTGGCCCACGTCTCCGGCGCGCCCGCCGCGTCGGAACGCGTGTAGACATGAATCTCATCGGTGATCTCCGGCTTGCCGACCAACTCGCCCCACGTTTTGATCTTGCCGGTGATGAAGATATCGATGAACTGCTCGCGCGAAAGGCCCTTGCGCAACAGATCGTTCAGCACCGGGTTCTTTTCGTTGACCGCCGGGAAGACGGCATCCTTAACCACAGACGCCCAATAGGCGCCTTTCTGCTCTTCCTCGGGTTTGATCTCGCGCGAAACCATGCCGATGTCCACCTGCCCGCCCAACGCATCAGTCATGCCCTTGCCCGCGCCGCCCGCCGAAATATCGAACTGCACGCCCGGATGTAGCTTCTGATACTCTTCGCCCCACGTCACCATCATCGGATACAGCGCGAAAGCACCCGAAGCCGTGATCGTTCCCTGCGGTTCGCCGCCGGACGCCGGCGCGGCCGGCGACCCGCCGCAGGCGGCCAACAGCGGCACGAACAGCGCCGCCGCCAGCGCCGTCACCATTGCACGTCGCATTTGCCGTTGCATATCCTTCCTCCATTTTGAAAGAGTTGAAGCAGGCTATTGTATATTAACTCTACCTTATTAGTAGAGTTTTATACCAGCAAAAACGCCGCCGGCCGCTCTACGCCTCGTTTAGCGGCGGGCGGGTTTGGCAGCAGCACGCTTGATCGGACGGCGTGTCGGGCGCGGTTCAGGTCGCTGCGCGTGCTCGGTGCGCGCCGTCACATCAGCCAGCGTGGTCTGATCCAGAATATCGGCGATGGCGTTGCGCACATCCAGCATCGCCAGCCGCAGGCCGCAGGTCGCCTCGTCTTCGCACACGCAGCGCTCGTACGCCATCTGACTGACACACGGAATCGGCGCCAGGGGCCCATCCAGTACCCGCACCACCTGCCCCAGCGTGATTTCGCCTGGCTCTTTGGCCAGATAATAGCCGCCGCCTACTCCGGCGCGGCTGCGCAGCACTCCGGCGTTCCTCAGCGTCAACAAAATCTGCTCGAGGAACTTCACCGGAATTTGCTGGCGCTGGGCAATATCTTTGATCTGGGTAGCGGTCTGCGGATCTTCCTGCGCCGCTAAATCGATCAACGCCTTGAGGCCGTATTCGCCGCGTTTAGTCAGTTTCATGCGGGCTAAACTCTACCAACCTTATAGGATTTGAAGACAACAGGATACCGCCAAACGCGGGTCTTGTCAAGTGGGGAAGAAGCAAAAGCAAGGTGTGCACGCAAAACATCAGCAGAGGCGGCTCCTCGCGCAGCATCCCGAGCGTAGCGAACGGACACGCCGCCATCACTCGGGTGCGGGAGCCCGAGCCGCAAGCCGCCTGACACGCGAAGCGTTTGCGTGCACACGAAGCAAGCGGCAAGAGGCAGGATCACGCATTACGCATTACGTTCCACGAATAACGCCCGCCAGCGCCCGCAGCCCCAGCAGATAACTGCGCCAGCCAAACCCGCCGATGAGGCCCACGCACACTGCCGCGGTTACTGACTTGTGGCGGAATTCCTCACGGGCATGGATGTTGGACAAATGCACTTCCACCACCGGCAGGCCGATCGCGGCGATGGCATCGCGCAGTGCTACCGAAGTGTGCGTCAACCCGCCGGGATTGATCACCACCCCGTCGGCCCACGATCGCGCTTCGTGCAGCGCATCCATCAACACGCCCTCATGATTCGATTGCAGGCAGCGTACTTCTTCAACACCCAGCGCCCTGCCCTCATCCTGCAAGGCAGCATTGATGTCAGCCAGCGTCGTCTTGCTGTAAATCTCCGGCTCGCGCGTGCCGAGCAGGTTGAGATTGGGGCCGTGCAACACCAGAATCTTCATGGTTTTCACTCCCTGTCGCTTGGCGGTCTTTGAAAAGCAATTCTAGGGATGTGTCATTCTGCGCGAGCGCAGCGAGCGAAGAATCTCTAGCACTGGCCAGCCTCGCTGTTGGCTGTGCCCGAGATTCTTCGGCGCACGCCCTGTCCGCGAAGCGGGGGCGCGCATGGCGAAAACGCGCCTCAGAATGACACAACTGGGCATTACGTCTTGCGCAGTACGCATTATTCTTCCCGCACCGCATCAACGGCCTTCCGCACCAACTCATCCTTCACATCCACGTCATTCACCACATCGCCGATGTCACGCGGCAGCGCAAATCTCAAACGGCCCAACTGTTTCTTTTTGTCGGAGCGCATCAGCTGAAGGATAGTATCTGTTTCCAGGTTGGCGAAGCGCGTCGGCAAACCGACCAATTCTGTCACCATCTTAATCCGCTCACTCAAGCCCGGTCGCGCCAATCCCATCCATTCGGCGATTTTGGCTTCGGCAATCATTCCGATGCCGATCGCCTCGCCGTGCCGCAGCAAAAACTGCGAAGCCGCCTCAATACCATGTCCAATCGTGTGGCCGAAGTTCAACGCCGCGCGCCGCCCCTTCTCGAACGGATCTTCGCGCACGACATCGACCTTCACTTTGATCGAGCGGCGAATGATTTCATGGATATCTGTTGAACCCGCTTCGATCATCTTGAACAATTCCACATCGCCGATGATGCCTGCCTTGATCACCTCAGCCATGCCGCCTTGAAATTCACGTTCGGGCAGCGTGCGCAGCACTGTCAAATCGCTGATGGTCAACAGCGGCGGGTGAAACGCGCCGACGAGATTCTTGCCGCTGGGCAGATCGACGCCGGTCTTGCCGCCGCTGCTGGCGTCGACCATCGCCAGCAGCGAGGTCGCGCAGTTAATCCACGGCACGCCGCGCAAATACGTCGCCGCCACGAAGCCGGACAGATCGCCGATCACGCCGCCGCCCAATGCGACGATCACACCGCTGCGCTCAAGGCCGCCTTGTACTAACTGCTCATACAACATACCTGCCATGTCCAGCGTTTTGCTTTCTTCACCGGCCGGCACGCGCAGCGGCACGACTTCAAAACCGGATAATAGCAAAGATTGATAGACACAATCCCCGTGCTGCTCGATCACATTCGAGTCGCCGATCAGCGCCACCGTGCCGCGCAGGCCGCGCGCGCGCAGCACCGGCCCGATCGCTTCCAGCAGCCCCGCGCCCAGCATAACCGCGTTGCCGCGTTCACCCATCGGCAAGTAGAACGTGTCGGGATCATTAAGCGTACTCACCGAACCATACAACGCCATGACTTGCAGCAGCACTTCGACCACATCCAACTTCGTGGTGTCGACTTGCCACGCAAACGAGCGATACACGTCTTCCCGCTGCTTTAGCAATGCACGCAACTTGGTTCCACGATCATCACTCCCCAGCATGGGGCGATCATCCACGCCTTGCAGTCTCGCCAGAATCGCCTCCGGCTCGGCCCACAGACAAATCACACAGCCACCGCGCTGCATGGCTTCGCGATTCTTCTGCGGCTCCAGCGCCCAGCCTCCCGTCGCGATGATCAATCCTTGCGGCTTCGACAACGCTGCGCACGCTTCGGTTTCCCACGCGCGAAAACGATCTTCGCCATCCTCCGCAAAGATCGCCGCCACGGATTTTCCGGCGCGCTCCTCAATCCACTGATCCGTATCGATGAATTCACGCCCCAGCCGCTGCGCGATCAACTGCCCGACGGTTGTTTTGCCGGTACCCATGAAGCCGGTTAAGATGAGATTAGGTTCCACAGATAAATCAACTCTTCGCTTGTCGCGCTTGACCAATTGCCAACGATGAGTGACAAGTGACAAGTGAAATGCATGCTCTTCACCCATCACGTTTCACTCATCAGAATCTCCACTTCACATTATCCATCAACAGATCTTCCAGCCGCGCCTGCCGTAACTGATCGAAGCGCGGTTTCATCTCGGCAAGGCTGTCGCCGCCCAATTTCTCGATCAACGCATCCGCTAACACGAAGGCCGTCATCGCTTCAAGGATCACACCTGCACGCGGGACGGGGCAGAAATCCGATCGCTCGTAGTGAGTATGTGTCTCTTCGCCGGTCGCCAGATCAACTGAGCGCAGTGGATTCAACGTCGTGGCGATTGGCTTCATCGCCACGCGCAGCACGATGGGTTCGCCGGTCGTAATGCCACCCTCGAACCCGCCCGAGCGATTGGTGGCACGCACCAGGCGATCGCCGTCGCGCAAAATCTCATCGTGCACTTGCCTGCCGCGTTTGCGCACGTTCTCAAATGCCAAACCAATCTCGACGCCTTTCATGGCATGCACGCTGGACAACGCACCGATCAACCGCGCCGACAAACGTCGATCCCACTGCACGTGCGAGCCCAAGCCCGGCGGCACGTTGAGCGCCACCACTTCGGTGATGCCACCCAACGTGTCTTTCGCTTCCATCGTCGCGCGGATTTCGGCGTGCATCAGCCCGGCCGCAATCGGATCCGGGCAGCGCACATCGGATCGATCGGCTTGAGCAAACCGATCGAGATAACCGAGATCTGCGCTGATCTGCGCCTCAGCCGATCCGATCGAAACCACATACGATCCGATCACCATGCCGAATTCACTCAGGTATTTACGGCAAATCGCGCCGACCGCCACCCGCGCAGCCGTCTCGCGCGCCGAGGCGCGTTCCAGGGCAAGGCGCAACTCACGATAACCATACTTGATGGCGCCCGTGAGATCAGCGTGGCCAGGCCGCGGCACCGTCATTGGCGCAATATCGCGATCTTTCCATTTCTCGTGATCAAGATTATCGATCGTGAGCGCAATGGGCGCGCCGGTGGTTTGCCCGCTCATCACCCCGCCCGTCACGTTCGCATGATCGCGCTCGATCTTCATGCGCGGGCTGGCACCATAGCCTACCTGCCGCTTCGCCAGATCGCGATCGATGTCGTCGGACGACAACGCGACACCCGCAATCATCCCGTCGAGAATAGCCGTCAATTGCGGGCCGTGAGATTCGCCCGCGGTGAGAAATCGCAGCATCGTTAGTTTTCCTTCATGCTCTCTGCCAGCGCCCGCTTCATCACATCGGTCGGCGGCTCAATACCCGTCCACTTCGCAAACGCAGCCGCCCCTTGATACAATAACATGTTCCAACCATTGACAGTGCGCAAGCCCGCACGCTCGGCTTGCTGCATGAACTTCGTGCGTGCTGGATTGTTGAGCAGATCGAAAATCAGCGCATGCTTCGGAAGCGGTACATCAGCGGGCCACGGCGAAGCATCGACGTTGGGCGACAGACCAACGGGCGTCGTGTTGACGATCAACTTCGTCGCTGGATCGATTTCACGCAATGTGTTCAATGATTGGCAATTCGCGTGAACAGCACGCGCCTTCTCCACATCACGCGCATATACCATGATCTGTGCGTCCAACTTGCGCAACACATATACCGCCGCCCGCGCCGATCCCCCTGCACCCAAAATCGCACACGGTTGACCTTCCAGATCAACGCCCGTTTCGATCAATGCACGTTTGAATCCCAATGTGTCCGTGTTGAAACCGACTAAACGATCAGCCTGTCTCACGATCGTATTCACAGCCCCCACGGCCTGCGCCGCCGGATCGATCTCATCAAGAAAGGGCATCACCGCCTGCTTGTGCGGAATCGTCACGTTCGCACCCTGCAATTCACCCGATCGAATCCGCGCGATGACGGCGGCCAACTGATCGAGCGGCGTGGGCAGCAGGATGTAACGCCAAGCCAGGCCCAGCGCCGCGAACGCTGCATTGTGCATCGCGGGCGAGCGGCTATGCTCCACCGGCCAACCAATCAATCCAACGGTCAATGCTGATGTAGTCATTCGTGTGATTCGTGTGATTTGTGCGCTTCGTGTACTGTCCCGCCCAAACTTTGCAGCAGTTCCACAAAGTTCGGGAATGATTCGCGATACGCTTCAGCGCGCGTGACCGTCGTTGCACCCTCAGCGATCAAGCCTGCCACCGCCAGCGACATCGCCAGACGGTGATCACCGTGCGAATCGACGACCGCCCCATGCAAAGGTGTCGGCCCGGCAATGACGAAACCGTCCGGTCGTTCTTCAATCTGCGCGCCAAGTTTCTGCAGTTCACTCACCAGCGATCCAATACGATCCGATTCTTTCACGCGCAATTCTTCTGCCTCGCGCACGATCGTCTCGCCCTGCGCCTGCGAAGCCAGCACCGCAAAGATCGGGAACTCGTCGATCATGCGCACGACCAGATCGCCATCGACTGTGATGCCGCGCAACTCACTGGATTTTACCGTGATGTCTGCGATCGGTTCGCCGTTGACTTCGCGCACGTTTGAGACGGTGACATCGCCGCCCATCGCCACCAGCGCATCGAGGATGCCCGTGCGCGTGTCGTTGACGCCGACATGGGTCACCGTCACTTTTGAATTGGGCACAAGCGCCGCCGCCGCAAAGACAAAGGCCGCCGATGAAATATCGCCGGGGACAATGGCCTCAAACGCAGCAAGAGGCTCATCGGGTGGAGTGAGCGTGACGGTGTTGTTCTCATTGACGACAGATACGCCCAATGATCGCAGTAACCGTTCGGAGTGATCGCGCGATGGGCCAGGTTCATGAATCGTCGTCGGGCCTTCGGCTTGCAGGGCCGCAAGCAAGATCGCGGCTTTCACCTGTGCACTGGCAACAGGCATGGTGTATTCGATGCCGTGCAACGGCGTGCCGTGAATGGCGAGCGGCGGTGTATCGCCCAACTCCGCGCCCATCCAGCGCAGCGGCTCGGCCACGCGCTTCATCGGACGCCGCCGTAATCCCGCCGAACCATCCAGCGTCACGACGAGATCACGCTGCCCGGCGAGCGCGCCCATCAACATGCGGATCGTCGCGCCGGAGTTGCCGCAGTCCAGATTTGCCGCTGGTGACCGCAGATGCCCGCCGTGAACGATCAACCTCCCGAAGCGCTGCGCGGAACCCCCGGGAGGTTCCATTTCAAAGTCCACACCCAGGTCGCGCACGCAGCGCATCATCGCTTCGGTCACGCCCGCGTGCAAGAAGTTCTGAATGCGGCTCGTGCCTTGCGCCAGCGCCGCATGCAGCAGCGCACGATGCGAGATCGATTTGTCGCCCGGCATGGAGATAACACCGTGAAGTTGTTTGGCGTTGTGGACAATCCAATTCATAGCAAGTCCTGCTCCAAAGGAAACGTAAAGCGTAAAACGTGAAACGTAATTACGTTTTACGCTTTACGTTATACGTTCTCCCACCACAGCCGTTTCTCACGCGCCGCTTCCAACTTCGATCGCAATTGCGGCCAATCTTCACCCTCGATCAGATCGATCGTTGCTTGCAGCGACGACTGCACGTCGTTCAAGGCGCGCAGCACTTCGCCGCGATTGGACTTGAGAATGTCGAGCAGCATGGTGACATCGGAAGCGGCGAGGCGCGTCGTGTCGCGAAAACCCGAAGCGGCCAGCGCCCACGCCGTATCAGCATTCAATCGGGCGACCGTGTCAATTAGCGAGGTGGCCATGAGATACGGCAGATGGCTGATCGCCGCCACGGCGCGGTCGTGGGCCTGCGGCTCGAGCAGCAGCGATCGAGCGTGCAGTGCGTTGATCAAGTCTTGCGCGAGGTGCAAGGTTTCGGATCGCGTGCGATCCAGCGGCGTCAGTGCGAACACACAGCCGCGATAGAGATCCCCATCGGCCACCGCCAAGCCCGACGTTTCTTTGCCGCACATCGGATGGCCGCCCAGAGGACTGATACGATCGGGCAGCGACTGCATTCGCTCGACAATTTGTGCTTTCGTCGAGCCGAGATCGATCAAGTGAAACTCGCCCGAGAAAATCGGCGGGACGCGATCGATCCAATCGAGAATAGCCGACACCGGCGCGGCGAGGATCAACACATCGACTTCGTCGCCGCGCAGATCGATCGGGCGGTGGATGATCCCACGATCGATCGCCTGAGCAATGGTATCAGGATTGGCATCGTAACCGCTGATCGATCGACACGCGCCCTGCAGCGCCAGCGCGATCGATCCGCCCATCAGACCCAGTCCGATAATCCCCACGCGGCATTGCGTTAACGCATCCTGCATCTTGCACCCTGTTATTGCCGCCCCACGTCTTCGGCAATTTTGCGTACCTGCGTCACCAGGTCGGCAAACTTCTCCGGCTTCAAGCTCTGCGCGCCATCGGACCATGCTTCTTCGGGATGAGAATGCACTTCGATGATCAACCCATCGGCGCCAGCCGCAATACCCGCGCGCGCTACGGCCGTGACGTATTCCCACTTGCCTGTGCCATGTGAGGGATCGAGAACCACCGGCAGATGCGACATCTCTTTGATGACAGGAATCGCGTTGATGTCGGTGGTATTGCGCGTGTATTTTTCAAAGGTGCGAATGCCGCGCTCGCACAAGACCACGCGCGGATTACCATTGGAGAGAATGTATTCTGCGGACATGAACAGTTCTTCAAGCGTGGACATCATGCCGCGCTTCAACAGCACCGGATGAG
>Ga0209254_10000773_pt1 | contig 27642 bp, 23 predicted proteins | sample FrelakmetDIP11DI_FD_187148 | JGI IMG/M metagenome (GOLD analysis project Ga0209254, IMG submission 187148) | Freshwater lake sediment microbial communities from the University of Notre Dame, USA, for methane emissions studies - DIP11 DI (SPAdes)... | ecosystem: Environmental > Aquatic >...
AATCCTGCTTTCAGCTATGGTTGGATTTGCTACTGCCGTCTATTTCAACAGCACAATCGCCGGTCTGTTGGCTGGAATGCTTATAGGTGCTTTAATCGGTTTGATAATTTCAATCAGTAGTATCAGCCTATTTCAATCCCAGGTAGCTGTGGGGTTTGTGCTTGCATTAACCTGCAGGGATCTCAGCTACTTCCTGGGGAATCCGCTGATGAGTGTTACCGGACCCACTATGAAAGTAGTACCAATACCTTTCCTAAGCCAGCTACCTGTTCTTGGAGAATTATTCTTCCACCATGACCTTATGACATATGCCAGTTTTATCCTCATTATCTTCAGCTGGTTTTACATTTTCAAAACGCGTCCAGGATTAATGCTACAAGGAATAGGTGAAAGACCTGCCGCAGCTTATGTTAGAGGCGCTGATGTAATTCGTTTACGATACATATACACCATTGTTGGAGGCGCTCTAGTCGGATTGGCAGGGCCGATGTACTCGTTAAATATTAAAGCCGGCTGGAAGGGGACTCTTTCCGGGTTAGATGGTATTGGATGGATAGCACTGGCTATCACCATATTCGGGGGCTGGAATCCTCTCCGGGCAGCATTTGGGGCGTATCTTTTTGCCTTACTACAATGGTTGGGCCTGGTATTACAACCAAACCTTCCCAATATTCCATCACAATTGTTACAAGTGGCACCATTTCCTTTAATGATCCTGACATTATTACTGGTTAATTTTGGTAACACAGAATGGTTTGCACGCCTGATGGCGGTGCTGCCACCCCGCCCCCGTGTAATACTTGGTAACATTCTCCGTTCTTTGCGCGCAGCACCTCCAGCAGCACTGGGTGTTCCATTTAAGAAAGAGTAACCATTAACAAGTAAAATAAGGCCAAGATCTCGATTTTACAGGAAAGGCTATGACGCATTTATCCCAATATACCGGTTTTAATTGCAGTGTTTGTGGTCAATTTTACAAGAAAGATTCTGTCCAATATGTTTGCCCAAGAGATGGCGGGAACCTGGATGTTGTGTTGGATTATGAAAATATCAAAAAAAGATTTGGACCAGAAGATATTTTCAACAACAAAAATCACTCCATGTGGCGCTATTTACCGCTTCTACCCGTAAAGGACCCTGGCTGGGATGGGACCCCTCTACGGTCGGTTGGCTGGACGCCCACATACCAGAACCGGTTGTTATCTGAGTCACTGGGTCTTAAAAACCTGTGGATCAAAGATGAAGGGCGAAACCCGACAGCATCTTTAAAAGACCGCGCAAGTGCGCTGGTTGTTGCCAGGGCGATGGAACTTCAAGCTGAAGTCATCGTGACAGCGTCTACCGGAAATGCCGGAGCTGCCCTGGCCGGCATGGCGGCGGCAGTTGGTCAAAAAGCGGTTATTTTTGCTCCCAAAACTGCCCCGCCCGCAAAAGTTGCCCAGCTGCTTGTATTTGGTGCAAAGGTTGTTCTGGTAGATGGAAATTATGATCAGGCATTTGACCTATCCTTACAGGCATCTGATGAATTTGGATGGTACTGCCGGAATACTGGCTTCAATCCATTTACACTGGAAGGAAAAAAAACTGCTGCTTTGGAAATTTGGGAAAATCAAATTATAGGTTTTCATTTACATGAAAAACCCCTTGCAATATTTGTCTCAGTGGGGGATGGTAATATTATTTCTGGTTTACATAAAGGATTTAAAGATCTGATACAACTGGGCTGGCTGGATACCGCTCCTCGCTTGTTTGGCATCCAGGCAGAGGGTTCGGCTGCTGTTGCAAATGCATTTTTCAACCATTCGGAGATAATCAATCCTGTCTCTGCGAACACAATTGCAGACTCAATCTCGGTAGATTATCCCAGGGATGGTATACGAGCCGTCCGGGCTGCGGTCCAGACGGAGGGAGGTTACCTGACAGTCTCCGATGCCGAAATCCTAAAATCAATCAAAGAGCTGGGCAGATACGGCATCTTTGCTGAACCTGCCGGTGCTGCCTCTTTTGCCGGTTTAAAGAAAGCTGTCCATGCTAAAATCATAAAACCGGATGACCCGGTTTTAATAATGGTGACTGGCAACGGGTTAAAGGATATTAAAGCTGCTAACCAGGCAGTAGACCCAGCTCCAATTATTGAACCCAGTATGGCTGCTCTAAAAGAACTGATGAATAAAGGTAATTTCTAGAAAATAGGATAAGTGGAAGAATGAAACCAACTTTTACCATCGTTGCTCCCGTTTTCAATGAAAAAGACAACGTAAAGGAGCTTCACCAACGCATAACAGAGGTGATGGAGAGCACCGGAGAACCGTGGGAATTTGTTATTATAGATGATGGATCAAGCGACGGTTCTACCGATATGATAAAGGAGCTATCAAAAGAGGATAATCATGTGCGGCCGGTAATTTTTGCACGTAACTTTGGCCATCAAATTGCAGTCACAGCCGGATTGGATTATTCGTGCGGGGATGCGGTTGTTGTGGTAGATGCAGACTTACAGGATCCTCCAGAGACAATCTTGAAGCTAATCGAAAAATGGCGGGAGGGGTATCAGGTTGTCTATGCTGTCCGCACCGAACGTGAAGGTGAAACATGGTTTAAAACTTTCACTGCATCCCTTTTTTACCGGATTATTTTTCGCATCACAGATGTAAAGATCCCTATGGACACCGGGGATTTCAGGCTGATGGACCGCAAGGTTGTAAATGTGATGAACCAGATGCGGGAGAAACATCGATTCCTGCGCGGGATGGGTGCATGGGTTGGTTTCCGGCAGATTGGCGTACCATATAAACGCGCCGCCCGTCATGCTGGTGAGACTAAATACCCGTTTCGAAAAATGTTGAAGTTAGCTATCACTGCGATCACCGGGTTTTCATATTTCCCACTTCAGATGGCAACGTATTTTGGATTCATCTCCGCTGGAATAAGTATTCTGGCGATCCCGCTTGTGATTCTTTTACGTGTGATTGCAGGACAGGCATTTTTAGGGCAGGCAACTACATTAATAGCAGTTCTATTTCTAGGGGGAGTCCAATTAATATCGCTGGGAATTCTCGGTGAATACATTGGCAGAATTTATGATGAGGTAAAGGGAAGACCGCTGTATATCGTCAGTGATGAACCAGATTAGGGAATAACATTAACTAATTCAGGATAAAAAAATGGCAAAGATCGATTTAACTCTTTTTGAGGACCAATTAAGAAGTGCAGTAAATCGCTCAAGGGATAGGAATATCATCATTCCCACTTTTGAACAAATGAAGAATCCAAAATTGGTTCCTGAAAAGATTCGTCAGGAATTAAACCGGATTGGTCTATGGGATATCACCGCACGCAATCTTTTCCGGATTACCTGGAAAAACCAGTCTATCCCATTCGGAGGCGGATTTGATGGTGTAAATTATATTGAATTTCCCAGGCAGCTTACCGGTGTTGATGCGCGCATTATTGCATTAGTTGGAAAATGGTTTCCAACAGGCGCACACAAAGTAGGAGCAACATTTGGATGCCTGGTCCCCAGGTTAGTTACCGGCCAATTTAATCCGGAAATCCAAAAAGCAGTGTGGCCTTCAACAGGCAATTTTTGCCGCGGCGGAGCATATAATTCAACGCTGCTTGGATGCAATTCCATTGCAATTCTACCGGAGGGGATGAGCAAAGAAAGATTTGAATGGCTTTCCAGCGTGGCAGGTGAAATCATTGCCACACCCGGGAGTGAATCCAACGTGAAGGAGATTTTTGATAAATGCTGGGAACTGCGGGCCAGCGGTGAGAATTTGATGATCTTCAATCAATTTGAAGAGTTTGGCAACTATCTATGGCACTACGATATCACTGGTCATGCCATGCAGGAAGTATTAGAAAAAGAATTACATCCAAGAGGCCAATATCGCGGGGTTGTCTTAACTACCGGATCAGCTGGGACAATTGCCTGCGGTGATTACCTGAAACAAGTCTATCCTTACAGTAAAATAGCTGCCAGTGAGGCATTACAATGTCCAACCTTATTGGAAAATGGCTTTGGCGCTCACCGGATTGAGGGGATTGGAGATAAGCATGTTCCCTGGATTCATAATGTAAAAAATACAGATATGATTGTTGCTATTGATGACAATGCTGTGGTCAGCCTGGCACGATTATTTAATGAACCCGTTGGACAGCAATACCTGGCAAAGAAAGGTGTTCCTGCAGAATTTATCGGCCGTTTAGATTTATTAGGTTTTTCTGGGATCGCCAATATGTTATCTGCAATCAAGTTTGCCAGGTATTACGAACTTGGCGAAGAGGATATTGTTTTAACTGTCCTGACGGACTCAATGGATTTGTATCAAAGCCGGAAAATAGAGATGCGTGAGACATCCGGAGACTACCAGGTGACAGATGCTGCTGCCCATTACGCACAATATTTGCTTGGTATGGGCACAGATTGTTTGAAAGAATTAACTTTTGAAGAACGGCGGAGAGTCCACAACCTGAAATATTTTACCTGGGTGGAACAGCAAGGGAAAACCTATGAAGAAATTATCGACCAATGGAAAAAAGATGATTATTGGACCGAGATCCAGAGCCAGGTACCCGAAATTGACTATTTGATTGAAGAGTTTAATAAACGGGTAGGTTTATTGGACAATACGAATTGAAATGTGTTGTTTTTTATGGGAAAGCTTATCTGAGGACTGAAAGATTCCCAATAAAATGAATGAAAATATTCCACCGGAAGCAATTATCCTCGTTTCCGTAATGCCTGCACTACGCGATTTAGAAATCGCTCGCTTGCTGGGATGGTACCGCATACCCCTTCGAACCGCTCCCAAAATTATTGACGTAGATTTTTTGGCTTTTTACCAAACAGGGGTTTTCGGAATTGAACACCGGTGGAAGATAGAATATTTTGCCGAATGCAGGGGGCATGAATTGCAGCGTCGTAAAGACTTATTCAAGGAAACACCAGATCATCCCCGTGCCAACGAGGAATATTACAAGATTCAATTAGGTTCATTATGTGCCTTGCCAAATCCCATACCTGCTGAGGGATGGAAGAGGATCACTTTTTTTTATACTACCGGTCTGCTATTCAGTAATGCACGAAAAATTTCGGACCTGGCGCTCAACAATGAAGACCGGATGGTTGTTTGGCGGACTTTGCGAGAACGAGCCGTTACAGGAGGAAATTACCAGGTGGATACATTACCTGAACTACCTGGAGACTCCGAATTATTAATATTTCTTGGTGGATTACCGAAGATTTTTCCTCATTAGCGATATTTCTCCCGAGAATATAAGACCAATCTCAAAAATGGATGAGTAACTTCTGACCGACCTAATATATCCCGGGGAAAATTATTGTGATAACCATATTTGGATAAGGAATTGAGGCAGCCATGTTTTTAATAAAAGGCGGAACGATTGTTACTGCAAGGGATACGTATCCCGCAGATATCCTGGTAGATGGCGAAAAAATTGTCCAGATAGGTGTGGAATTAAATATTTCTGAGAATATTGAAGTTATTGATGCAGAGGATATGCTCATTATGCCCGGAGGTGTTGATGTTCATACCCATTTTGATTTGCCTATGTTCAATACCGTGTCATCCGATGACCATTATAGTGGCCATAAAGCTGCCGCTTTTGGTGGAACTACCACAGTGATCGATTTTGTCCCACTAGAATCACCCTCAATATTTACCAGTATTGATAAATGGCATGAAAAAGCAGATTCAAAGGCAGCGGTTGACTTCGGTTTCCATATGAATATCACCCGCCTGGATGAACAGATCGTCAAAGAGATTCCGCTGCTTCCTTCTGAAGGAATTACAAGTATTAAAGTATTTACAGCATATAACAACCGCTTACGTCTGGATGACGGGAATATCTTCCGTGTTTTAAGGATTGCAGCCGAACAGCAATTATTGACAATGCTCCATGTGGAAAATGGGGATATCATAGAAATCCTGGTTGAAGAAGCGCTTTCTCAAGGCCATACCTCCCCGGAATGGCATGCCAGGACTCGACCAGCCTGGGGGGCAGTGGAGAGTTTCCTGAAAGCAGTTTCGCTGGCAGCCCTGGCAGATGCACCAATATACATTGTTCACATGAATACCCGGGGAGAGGTGGATATGTTAGAGTATGCCCAAAAACTGGGCATAAAGGTCATTGGGGAAACCTGTCCCCATTATTTACTGTTGAATGAGAATTATCTTTTCAGGCCAGATGGAGCGAAATTTGTCTGTTCCCCGCCGCTTCGAACAATGATTGACAATGAAGCCTTATGGAAAGGCATCATGAATGAGAGTATTAGCGTTATAGGAACCGATCACTGCTCTTTTTTCTTTAATGGGACACAATCCATTCCATACGAAGGCAAATCAATTGCCATCCCCGGTAAAGAACTTGGGAAGGAAGATTTTACCAAAATACCCAATGGTTTACCCGGTGTAGGGGATCGTCTTCCGATTATGTGGACATGTGGAGTAAATACCAGAAAAATTACACCCAATCAATTTGTCGCCTTACATTCCACCAATCCAGCCAAATATTTTGGACTATTCCCCTCTAAAGGTACATTGCAGGTTGGTTCAGATGCGGATATTATTATTTGGGATCCAAATAAAGAGATTTCCTATGGCAAGGATGTGGCTAAACACCGGACCGATTACAATTTGTATGAGGGGTGGAGCCTAAAAGGATTCCCCAAAAAAGTGATTTTACGCGGGACTTTACTGGTTGATGATGGAAAGTGGTACGGACGTAAAGGAATGGGCAGATATCTTTACAGGTCGTCATTGCAATCGAGTAGATAAAGAAGAAAACGGATGCACATAATCGTTGCTGGAATCATCCTCTGTGTGGTTGGGATAATTGTATATTTACTCGTTCAATTTAGACCAGAATTCCCGTACACCTGGTTAATATCTGTTGGCGCTTCCTTGATCGCCTGGCTTCTGGTTTTAATAAGCCATTGGCTTCCGTCAGATCCGGTCCGGGTTGTTGGATGGATTCCATACAGCCTATTTGGTTCAACCATTTTAATTGTAAATGATTCTGTGTCATGGCCTTATGCTTTTGGTTTGGTATCCGTTCTTCTGGCAGTCATGTTAACATTAGCAATCGACATTCCGCCGAAATCTGGATCGAAAACCTGGGCTGGCAGTTTAATCATTACCGGTATGGGTTTAGTTGTAGTATTGGCGGGCAATGCCCTTACATTGATTTTAGCCTGGGCAGCCCTGGATATTGTTGAATTTATCATCCTTATTCGCAGTACCAACGGAACAGACATGCTCAACCGATCCGTCCTATCTTTTTCCGCCCGGATTCTGGGGATTTTTCTGGTCATCTGGTCGATGGTAATGAGTTATAAGGGGCCAGATGTCCTTACATTCAATTTTATATCACCAGAAGTGGGTGTATTCATGCTCCTAGCTGTGGGTCTGCGCCTGGGAGTTATTCCTTTACATCTTCCTTATACGAGAGAGCTTCGTCTCCGCAGGGGATTTGGAACACTCCTGCGATTAATTTCAGCTGCCTCCAGCCTGGTAGTCCTTGCCAGGCTTCCTGATACTGTTGTACAACCAACACTGGCGGTTTATTTGTTGATATTTACTGCTCTGGCAAGTCTCTACGGTGCATTCATGTGGGTGACTGCAAGGAATGAATTGGATGGCAGGCCTTATTGGCTGGTGGCATTGGCCGGAATGGCAATTGGCAGCGTTGTTCGTGGTAAACCAGAGGCCAGTGTTGCCTGGGGATTAGCCCTGATTTTGGTTGGAGGCCTGGTATTCCTTTATTCTTCCAGGAGAAGGGAAACGGCCATGTTTTCTTTCCTGGCCGTAGTTGGATTATCCGGTCTGCCATTCACCCCTTCAGCAAGCGGTTGGTATGGATTGGTTGTAATTCCATTCAGCCTGTTGGACGTAATTTATATTATTGCACATGGATTTTTATTGCTTGGGATTTTAAGGTTGACATTAAATCCGGGAAATCCATTAAAAGGAATAGAGCGATGGCTGCAAATCATTTATTTGTCTGGTCTCATAATCCTGATTATTTCCCACTGGATTATTGGGATATTTGGCTGGGAGGGATCTTTTACACCAGGCACCTGGTGGGCATCGAGCCTTTCGGTTATCATAGCAGCGATGACATATATCCTATCCCTGAGGAATTTTGGCAAGGATGGGGAAAAGGATGAAATTCCAAACCTGACGTGGATACCTTATTTATGGAATGTTTTTGGGATTCGAATTGCTGTTTTATTCCGTTTAGATTGGTTTTATAGATTAATTTATAGAATTTTTAGAATTCTGCAGGGGGTTCTGACTGGTTTCACCGCCCTCCTTGAGGGGCAGGGTGGAATCCTTTGGACATTCTTGTTGATGATCCTCGTCGTTACCCTGCTTCGCGAAGGAAATATTCGTTGAGCGGAAATCTGTTATCTACAGCTTGTTTAGTCATCCTTTTAGTGACTTCTCTTATCATCCTGATATCTAAAAACTGGCGTATCACTATCCTCGCATTAGTATTCCAATATGTTGGAGTTTTCGGACTTGTGTCTCTTATCTGGCCGCTGACGTTAGCGGCTGTGAAATTAATTGTGGGTTGGATGGCATGTTCAATTTTCAGTACAGCAAGCATTTTGGAGATGCGGGAAGCTGAAACTGAGGACGAATTATCAGGAAATTTGTTTAAAATAATTTCTGCCAGTTTAATCTGGGTGTTTGTGCTAATCCTTTCTCCAGAATTGGCAAGGCTGATAAGCATTCCAATTGATATTGCCAGGGGAAGCCTATTATTAATGGGGATTGGGTTTATCCAGATCGGTATGAACCAGGACCCGATGAAAATCATAATTGGATTGTTGACAGTATTGGCTGGTTTTGAAATTCTGTATGCTTTTTTGGAAGCATCCATTCTAGTAACCGGTTTATTAGCATTGGTGAATCTTGGAATTGCATTTATTGGTTCTATCATTCTGACACTCCCAAATATGGAGGAATCCATTTGAGTTCTCCCATAATTTGGATAATTTACCCGGTTATCTTCTCTTTATTTCTTTGGATATTGAGACAATATACTGTTTTTGTAAAGATTTCCGCAGTGGTTTTTTGCGGATCATTATTATTGACCGGACTCCTACTACCGATTAATACATTTATCAATATCGGAACATTTTCCTTTGAAATATCGGATGAGCTGCTCATTTTAGGAAGAAGATTAGTGTTGGATAACAATGACCAACAGGCAATCCTATTCTTTTACGGTCTGGCTACTTTCTGGTTTGCTGGCACCATAACAATTGAGATAAATGAGCATTTTGTTCCAATTGCTCTGTCAATTGTAGCGTTATTCATCAGCGCAATTGCGGTAGAGCCATTTTTATATGCCTCAATTTTGATCGAAATTTGCGTATTAATGTTCATCCCTATTATTTTATGGGACAGAAAAACCGTGGAACAGGGTGTCCTATTATTTCTGGTTTTTCAAACCCTGGCAATGCCACTAATCTTACTTGCCGGCTGGTCTTCCGGTGGTTTTGAAGCGAATCCAACTGATCAAGCCTTACTGCAACAAACATTAGTTTTATTAGGTTTGGGATTTGCAATTATGTTAGCCATTTTCCCATTTCATTCCTGGCTTCCGGTTTTTGTCCGTCAAAACCATCCTTATATCACCGGCTTTATACTTACCCTACAGCCTATCCTGGTTTTATTCCTGGCATTAGATTTCCTGAATGCGTTTGTTTGGCTCCGAAATTTCCCCCAACTATTTGAGGGAATCAGATGGATAGGATTAATGATTGTTGTGATTACTGGTTTTCTGGCGGCCTTCACCCAGGATATGGGTAGAATGTTTGGCTATGCAGTTATGCTCGAGAATGGTTTTGCCATATTAGCGCTCAGTTTAGGTAACCAGATAGGTCTCAATATTCTGGTTTTGTCATTTATTCCAAGGGTAGTTGGATTATCTGTATGGGCTCTATCATTATCTGTCTTGAAATATATGCCGGAAACCGGATTTGCTCCATTAATTGGATCGATACGGAACCATCCCATAGCATCCTTTGCATTGATTTTGGCGGGTTTATCCATCAGCGGATTACCAATATTACCAACCTATCCAATCCACCTGATGGTTTTTGAGAATATCATCAGGCTTTCGCTAAACCATGCAGTCCTGATATTTCTTGGAACAGTGGGATTTTTGGTTGGAATTCTTAGGATGATCAGATTATTGGTTGTAAGCAATCAAAAAGAATGGCTTTTTGGGGAAAATTGGTCCCAAATTTTTTTCTTGACCGGTGGAATTGGAATGATGCTGATTTTTGGCCTATTTCCAAAACTCTATTTTCCTCTATTGCTACCCATCCTCAATGCTTTTGAGTATTTACCGTAAACCGTCTTTAGATCTGGAAAATCAATTTATACTTATTGGTATAATGCATCATCTTACGAAAAACCAGTGATCCAAAACACACTGGCAGGATTCCACAACAGGAAAAATAATTCTGGACTCTGTTGGCGAATGAGTTCGTTTTATCCGCAGATTAAGAGGTAAACCAATGGAACTTGAACAAATTGTAAAAAGGCTGGACTGGTTGGAAGACGAGCGCAGAAAAGATAAGGCGCAAATAGCAACACTGGCCGAAAGGATTAATCGGTACGAAAACAGTTATGCTGATCTAAATACACAAATTCAGGAAGTTAATGGTGAGGTCGTACGTTTAGCTTCCAATTTATCGGCTATTGAAGGCATTGAAAATTTGGTTAATGAACTGCGGGTGGAGTTCAACCGGTCTATAGAAGCTCTGGAAAAAAAGAGAATGGACAGGGAAAGGGAAATTGATAAAGTCCATATGGAAGAAATGATCCCTGTAAATAAATCCCTGTATGAATTGAAAAAAGGTCTCGATCCTATCCAGGACATCAAGCGGGGGATGCAATTAAGGATTGACGAGGAGTATCGTTTAAGTACCCTCATTGAAGAGTTAGAAAAAAAAGTTGATAAAGGCCATAGGATGGAGGAAGATTATTCGCTAACACAGCGGTTGTTTGAAGAAGGACGGCGTCAAGATTCCAAGCGAATGACAGATGTTCAAGGGGAACTTGCAGCAGTCCGGAAACGGGTGGATGATCAGCGGGGAAAAATTGATCTGGCTTTAGATCTGACACATAAACTTGAAGCCAAATTAAATAATGTACAGGAATCAGATAGAGAATTGAGGCAGGTTCAAAGCAATATCGTTGAGAAACATAACCTTTTCACTGTTGAAAGAGACCGGCAGTGGAAGGAATTAAAGACAAAAATTGAAGAAATATCCAGCCAATCTGTCAATTTGGATTCTCAGATTGTGAGCCTGGATTCGACCCATCGTACTGTTAAAAAGGCATTAGAACAATTGGAAGAAATTATCCAGCACTTTGACAGGCGTGCTAATGAAATTACAGAAATGCAACGGTTGATGGAAGAGAGATTTCGCCAGGATTGGGTTTCCTTTAAGGCGGATGATCAAAAGCGCTGGGCAAATTACTCGATTGCTCAAGATGAGAAATATCGTGACACTGAACGCCAGGTTGTAAAAGACTCTGAACGGCTTGTACAACTGGAAGATTTGGCTCAGGATCTGAAGGATACGCTGCAACAGGATTCCGAAATCATGCTGGAAAATCTCCTCCAACTGCAAGGAATGCTTAATGAATTTGTTGGACAGATAGAAAACCGAATAAAAAACTGAAATGGGGGTTTGGAAATAAATGCGGGTAATTGGGACAGCCGGTCATGTTGATCACGGTAAATCTGCTCTTGTTTCAGCTCTAACTGGAATAAATCCTGATAGGCTAAAGGAAGAACAGATCCGTGAGATGACCATTGATCTCGGATTTGCATGGTTAACTCTCCCTAACGGGGAAGAGGTAGGGATTATTGATGTACCAGGTCATCGCGATTTTATCGAGAATATGCTGGCCGGGGTTGGTGGGATTGATGCAGTGATTTTTGTGGTTGCAGCAGATGAGGGGGTTATGCCGCAAACGAAGGAGCACCTGGCAATTCTGAATCTGCTGCAAGTGAAGTCAGGGATTATCGCTTTGACGAAAAAAGACCTAGTCACTGATAAGGAGTGGATGTCCTTAGTAGAAGAGGATGTGCGCTCGGTTGTCAGCGGAACTTTCCTGGAAAATGCTCCGATGATTAACGTATCATCAAAAAATGGGGAGGGGTTAAAGGAAGTTGTTACCCATCTGCAAGAAATTTTATCTGAAAGTACGCCGCGGCAGGATATTGGTAAACCCCGTCTACCCATAGACAGGGTGTTTTCAATTGCGGGATTTGGGACAGTAGTGACTGGAACCCTTCTGGATGGGAAATTGGAAATTGGAAAGGAAATTGTGATCCTACCCTGCGGGAAAATGGGGCGGATTCGCGGTATGCAAACCCATAAACGAAAAGAGGAAAGTGCTCTTCCCGGATCACGGGTTGCCGTCAATATCAACGGTCTGGAAACGAGCGATATCAAACGCGGCGACGTTTTGTGTTATCCCCTGCATTACCGGGGTTCGCAACGTGTAGATGTCTATTTTAAAATGCTTTCTGACTCATCCAGAGAATTGAAGCATGATGATGAAGTGAAAATCTTCATCGGGGCTTCTGAAGCACTTGTGCGGGTGCGGCTGATTGGAAAGGAATCCGTGAAACCGGGAGAGGAAGCCTGGCTGCAAATTGAAGCCGAACAAAACCTGGTGTGCTCCCGAAGAGATCATTATATCTTTCGAAGACCATCACCCGGCGAAACCATCGGTGGTGGAATAATCCTGAACCCCAATCCTGGCAGACGTTATAAGCGTTTTTCTGACAGCGTAATTTTGCAATATGAAACCTTATATAAGGGTACACCAGCCGAGATCTTTTACCAAGCCCTTCAGGAAATGGGTATCACAACTGTTGAGGCGCTATTCAAAACCTCCACACTATCTAAGAGGGATACGAATGAGTTAATGAACAACCTGGTGGAGTCCAGGCTGGTAATTATTTTGGGGGGACAAAATGATAGATGGAATGAAAAGACTGTCCTGGTGGCAGCAAATACCCTGCTCTGCATCACGGAGGATGCGAAAGAGATCACATCCACTTATCACGCCATGCATCCACTTCGAATTGGTATTCCAAAGGAGGAATTAAAAAGCCGCCTAAATTTACCGGTAAAATATTTTAATTTCCTTTTGGATAACTGGATAAATGATGGAATATTGATTGAAGAGAACGGCAGAATTCGAACCACGGAACATAAGATATCTTTATCCTCGAAAGAAATTGAATTAATGAACAGACTCCTGGACATCTTTCAAAAATATCCTTACAAACCGCCATCTGTGAAAGAATGCCTTAATGAAGCGGGGGATGAAATTTTTTATATGTTGGTTGATCAAGAGAAACTCGTTTTAGTCTCTGAGGATTTGGTTTTCAATCACGGCGCTTACCAGACAATGGTTCTCTATGTAAAGGAATTTTTGTCCGAGCATGAAACTATCACGGTGGCTCAATTCAGAGACGCATTTGATACCAGCAGAAAGTACGCCTTAGCGTTCTTAGAACATCTGGATGAACGAAAACTGACCATCCGCCAGGGTGATGCACGTATATTGTTTGGTAATTATAGAACACATCCCAATAAAGGTTGACAGGGTTTGAACGACCCTGTATAATGTAGCCTGCTTTGCCCCGGCAAATCGGCTGGGGCACTTATATCTATCCCCAACTTCCCCGGGATCAGGCGTAACTCTTGCGCAGGAATCACGGCGAAGTGAAGATTGGAGAAATTACATGAAATATGCAGTTATAGAGAGTGGTGGGAAGCAGTATCGAGTGTCCGAAGGTGACGTTATCCAGGTGGACCGTCTTCAGGAGGAAATTGGTAAGGAAGTAATTTTTGACCAAGTATTATTATTGAAGAACGGTGATGATACCCAAATAGGAATGCCTGTGATAAAAGAGGCTAATGTAAATGCTACAATTGTCGATCATATCAAAGGTAAAAAGGTTATTATCTTCAAGTACCGGGCTAAACAACGATACCGGGTAAAAACTGGTCATCGCCAAAATTATACAGCAGTAAAAATTGATTCAATTAATTTGGAGTAGATGAAATGGCACATAAAAAAGGCGGTGGCTCAAGTCGTAACGGGCGTGACAGTAAATCGAAGCGTCTGGGTGTGAAAGCATATGGCGGCGAGACAGTTATTTCTGGTAATATTATTGTGAGGCAATGCGGCACAAAAATCAAACCCGGAAAAAATGTCGGACTCGGCAAGGATTACACAATATTTGCTGTTGCTGATGGTGTGGTTGAATTTGAGACCTTACCCGGCGGTCAAAAACGGGTAAATGTTGTCACTGCCGGATAATACCAATAATATCCTGATTTTTATCGAATAAAATTCAAGGGTATTCAGCACTAAATCATTTAGGATGGTTGACTTATTATGAAAAACAATATTCACCCGAAATATTACACGGATGCCAAAGTTATTTGCGCTTCATGCGGTACAACCTGGACAACAGGTTCAACAGTTAAAGAAATCCGTACTGAAGTATGCTCAAATTGTCATCCTTTTTATACAGGACAGCAGCAGCGTATTCTGGATATAGAAGGACAGGTAGATCGCTTTTATAAGAAACTTCAAGCCAGACAGGAATACGTGGATTCGAAAAAAGCCCGTGAAACCGAGCGGGTATCACCGGAAAGACCAATTTCTGAGCTTAATCTTGGTAAACGAGCCGTCGATGCCCTTGCAAATGCAAATATTACCAAGGTTGGACAGGTCCTGGAAAAGTTGGCCCAGGGGGAGCAAGCTTTGTTAGACATTGATGGATTTGGCAGAAAATCATTAATCGATTTAAAGAAGAATTTGCGCCAACTTGGATATATACTCCCTGAGGTTGAGCAAGCATAATTCTCGTAACCAACCAATAAACAAACTCACAAAACAACATATCACTTCCGGCATTTTTCACACCGGAAGTGATTCATTAAATTAGTTAATATTCTTACTCCTTGAAGGCTTGGTGTAAAATCATCTTATACCCATTTGAATGGAGACACATATTATGATCCATAAAACAGGTTCGATAGAAGTTATTTGTGGTTCGATGTTCAGCGGGAAAACCGAGGAAATGATCCGCAGACTTCGCAGAGCGAGAATTGCCCGCCAGAAAGTGCAGGTATTTAAACCTATTGTTGATAAACGGTACGGGATCAATAAGGTAACATCGCATTCGGGAAGCGATTTTGAGGCATTTCCAATCAAGGAAGCTAAGGAATTGTTGGATCTATTAAATGATGATACAACAGTAGTTGGTATTGATGAAGCCCAATTTTTTGATTCCGCAGTTGTGAATGTGACGAAGTTGCTGACAAAAAGGGGAATGAGAGTAATCATTGCCGGGTTGGACCAGGATTTTCGGGGAGAACCTTTTGGCAGTATGCCAATATTGATGAGCCTGGCTGAAAATGTGGACAAATTACATGCTATCTGTATGGTATGCGGTGAACCAGGGACCCGTACGCAGAGGTTAGTAAATGGCTATCCCGCAAATTATGACGATCCTATCGTGATAATTGGGGCATCCGAGATGTACGAAGCGCGATGTGGTGAACACCATCAAGTACCGGGAAAACCTGAGGAGTCGGATATAAGATGAAACCTTACCTTGAATTTCTGGAGGAGATCCTCATTCCCGAAGATATCCTTCAAAATCGTATCATGGAATTAGGCGCAAAGATAAGTGTAGATTATTACGGGCATAATTTGTTGTTGGTTTGTATTTTACGCGGCGGCGTGATGTTTCTGACGGATCTTATGCGGCAAATTACCATTCCTCATGCCATCGAATTCATGGCTGTATCATCGTACGGGATCGGAAGACGTGAATCGAGTGGAAATATCCGAATCACATTGGACCTAAATACCGATATTGGCGAAAGAGATGTGCTTATCGTTGAGGATATTGTTGACAGCGGTCATACCCTGGCATCTGTTATTGAACTACTTACCACACGTAATCCTCATAGCGTTCATGTTTGTACATTACTGGATAAAATGGATCGCAGGGAAGTTATAGTCCCCATTAGATACCGTGGATTTATCATTCCAAATAAATATGTCTTCGGTTATGGATTGGATATTGATGATTATTACAGAAATCTTCCCTTTATTGGCAGTGTTGATCTTGCGAAATATAATCAGGTAGAAAATCCGATAGTTGAAGAATGAACCTTAATGGGGTCTGTAAAAATCAGGAACTGCTGGAAAAAATTAACTATATTGTTCATAGGGAGAATCCTGTCTACCTTGTGGGAGGTGCAATACGTGATTTTCTGCTTGGTAAAGTAAGCAATGATCTTGATTTTGTAGTCGGAAATGATTTAATAAAAACAGCGCGAGCAGTAGCCGAAGCCGTTGGCGGCGCATTCTACGTAATGGATACAGAAAGATTGACGGCGCGAGTAATCTATCAGGATCAGGAACGTTTTATCCTCGATTTTGCCCAAATGAGGGGGAATACTATCGATGAAGATCTTCAAAAAAGGGATTTCACCATTAATGCTATTGGATTGGACATAAAAAATCCACGACAATTACTGGATCCTTTATCGGGTGCCCAGGATTTGCATGATAAAGTGCTGCGGAGCTGTAACAGTGAGGCATTTCTTGATGATCCACTGCGAATTCTGCGGGCAATCCGCTTGGCATTTCAAATTGACCTCACGGTTGAAAAAAAGACCCTCGAGCAACTAAAAAACGCTGTCCCTAATTTAACTTTGGTGTCAGTGGAAAGAATAAGAGATGAACTTTTTCGTATCCTGGAGGGTAAGCGGATCCATTCCTCGGTACGGACGCTGGAATTGCTGGGTGTTTTAGATGTTCTGTTCCCCGAATTAATTGTATTGAAAAAAAATAAAATTCCTACAATTCCAGAGCAAAGCGCCTGGAATATCACGCTATCAACACTGCGTCACCTGGAATTATTTTTTTGTAACTTCTCGGAGAGAGGGGGGCACACCAATGCAGATAATCTGATATGTGCTGTACTTATATCTTTATTGGGTAAGTACCGGTCACAAATAAATCAACACTATTCCAAGTCTCTGGCTGGTGAAAGACGCCTGCGCGCAATCATCCTGCTTGCAGCCATTTATTTGGGGTTTGGAGAGATCCCAGAGAACGCTGATGAAATTAACGGTTACCCTGAAATTTACCCCATCGATCATAAAACACTCACCTTGTTTTTCAAAAATAAATTCGCATTAAGTCTGAATGAGAGTGAAAGGCTGTCAACAATCCTTCGATATCAAACGGTATTGGATAATATGGCTGAACAAATTCTACAGCAAAACCGTAGGGCCATTTTTCGCTATTTTAAATTGACGGGAGAGGCTGGTCTTGATATTGGCATAATTAAACTTTCCCAATTTCTCTCTATTTACCAGGGAAGTGAGTTAGGTGAAGACCTGGGAAAATGGGTTTCTATACTGGATATTCTTTTCGACAACTGGTGGGAAAAACAGGATGAAACGATTCATCCTCCCCGGTTTATCAATGGCAATGATTTGGAAATGCACTTAGGGATCAATCCGGGACCAGTAATGGGTTTGGCTTTGTCTGACCTGGAAGAGGCTCAGGCTGCCGGGGAGGTACACAACCGTGAAGAAGCAATTTCATTCATAAATAATTGGAAAATCTTACACGAGAAATAAATAAATTCGGCAAGATATATGAACACTAAAGCAGTTCATTTGAATTATAAAGAAAACGGCCAGGGCCTACCTGTCATCCTGTTACATGGGTTTCCATTCAATAACTCAATCTGGGACCAGGTTATCTGCCATCTCTCAGGATCGGCTCGAATAATATGCCCGGATTTGCGGGGTCATGGATTGTCCCCGGCACCGGATGGTATCTATACGATGGAGACCATGGCGGCGGATATCGCATTATTAATGGATACACTATCCATTGAAGAAGCAGTATTGATTGGGCATTCTATGGGTGGTTATATCAGCCTGGCATTTATCGCAGAATTTCCACACAGGTGTATTGGATTAGGATTGGTAACAAGCCTGGCAAAAGCTGACACACCGGAAAAAAGACAATCCAGATATCAAACAATTGCAGACCTGGAGGTAAACGGGGCCAATTCCATCCTCGCAAATATGCCTTCCTCATTATCCAATTCCCCTGAGGTTCAAAGTAAAGTCAGAGAAATGATTTATATGACTCCGATAACCGGGCTGGCAGGAGCATTAAGAGGTATTGCAGAAAGGCCAGATCGGATGAATTTATTGCATACAATCACTATCCCAACCCTTATTGTTGTCGGGGATAATGACAATATCGTCCCAATAGAAGCTGCGAGCAGTATGGTAAAAATTATTCCCGGGTGTAAATTGCAGATCATTCACGGGGCAGCCCATATGCCAATGTTGGAAACCCCACAGGCATTAGGCAGCGCTCTAAGCCTTCTTCTTGAAAGGATCCAATAAGATAGCCGCTATCCAAAGGGGGTTACTTGAGGTTCCTGTGTCGGGAGGGGTATATATGGGGTGGGAGTAAATTCCAAATCAGCGGCTGGTGTTTCAAATGGTTGGTTACCTTCCATTGTTTCCTGGTATTGAGGAAATTCTTCAGGGGATGAATAACCATTGCCAATCGGGCAAACCGCAATATCTTTTTCAACAAAACAGGTTGAAAGGGAATTGCTCTGATAGTAACCGATTAATGTTTTCAGCGTATCAAAGCTATCTGCGACCAGGTACAACTGGTTTTTTTCTTGTTCTGTAGAAAACAGGAAAAGACCGATCTCCGACATTGAAAAATCACCAATATCGGGGATAGAAATTATGCCTGATCCATCCCCAATATTTTCTTCATCTACCAGGATGCCAAACTCATTAAATATTCCATCTATTATTTCACCCTGGTCATATGTTGAAAGAATCAATTGATCTTTCCCTTCATGAATATCCCTGCTTAAATTAATAGACTGGTTGGAATACTGGGTGGATGTTTGCAAAGAGCTGAGAACCTCCAGCCAATCATTGTCGATGATTACATCATCCGGGATAATGAGGTATATTGTTTCAGAGAAAATATGGGGGAAATCTTCTAAAGAACGGACGATAGTACCTGACTCTAAGAATTGTGCTAAATTTCGGATAAATATCGGATTATCGGCAACCTGATAATAGGGATGAGTCAGAATGGTGAAATCCCCGAGAACGAGGATGTTTCCGTCCCGGGATTTGGCAGCCACATTAATATCTTTACCCTGGATAATCCCAGATGTGCGCATCGTATCACTGCCTTTGATCAATACAATGTGCTGAGTCCTGATATTGTGGGTGCTGTAAAAAACAACCTCATTGATTTTATTGGTGAGTTCGTCTTCTGTTAAATCCCTGAAAATCACATTTCGGAAATTGCCCTCATTTTCAACCTGGTTATAAACGTACCCATCTTCAACCATGATGTCGTATGAAACAAGCAGTGAGTTTAGGATATCTACACTATTTTGGGCAGAAGGAATTGACTCAAAATATTCCGTGGCGGCGAATTTTCGGGTTGGTTCGGCAAAGACTAACAACCGTCCTCCCCGCTGAACAAAACTTTGGATCGCATCCATTTCTTCAACGGTATAATCGAAGGTTGGAGCAATTATCACAAACGCATCAGCCCTATCCAGTTGATCCTTGAACAATTCCTGGTAACTTGTGTATGCAATCGTTGAATTTTGTTTACCCAGTTCCACCAGAAAAGGTTCAATTTCCGAAGGTTTAAAGTTGTTTTGATGGGTTTGATCTATCAGAACCCGCTTTGCAGGTGCGTTACTCACCGGGAGAAATTGATCTGGTATCGGCGTGGATATATCAGGAGTCGGGATCGTGTAATCCATATACTGAGGCGTTTGGATTTTCCCAGCAGGTTGGTATATACCTTGATAAAACCAAAAACCCCTGACAATGATCGGAATCGAAAACAGAGTAATTGCCATGAGAATCTGGTTCCGATTCATTGCAACCCCCCATAATCCGGAACAAACAGGTGATAGATTCCGGCTTTTTTCGGGTAACCAGTTATTATGCCGTTCTCTGTCTGGTAAAAGTAAGTATCAGATGAGGGGTCTGGAAGTCCAGCGAGATTGCGAAGATCAACAACCAGATAGTGTGAGATTTTACTCATTGCTGCGGCTTTCTCGTAAGCCTGGCTGTGACCACCTAATTCATCCACCAATCCAAGTCTGACAGCTTCTGATCCTGCCCAAATTTCTCCCGAAAGTATCTGCTCATTATCAATCTTGAGGCGGTCCCCTCTACCCAGCAGTACAGCCTGCAAGAATCCATTCTTGAGCATCTCGATCTCCCTGACGTATCGGTCACGCGGAGCTCCCCATAACTTATAAGGACCTGTTGAATAGGTTTCTTCCATTATTTCTGGAGAGGAGGGAAGATATCCAATCACACCGATATTTCCAACTGATGAACTTGGCTTGGCGAAGATGTAGTCTGTTCCGGCTGCCAGATAATACCCGCCGCTGGCTGCCATGGATTCAATAACCGTGATTACTGGTTTTTTTTGCCTGAGTTTCGCTAACTCCATGTAGACAGATTCAGTATCACTTACCGTCCCACCGGGGCTGTTCAATACCAGAACAACTGAACGGATTTCTGGAGTTTGGCCGGCGAAGATGATTTGTTTTATTAATTCCTGTGCACTTTGATGATAAATCGCATCGTTGAGCTGGATCATACCGATCGTTGGACGGGGGATGAGGAGTGATATTGCCAGCCCAAGGGTGAGGGGGATGAGCATCCAAACTAACCAGTGTGTATAAAATTTTGGGGTTTTCGGAACAGAATTATCCATTATATCGATTTGATTGAGGTATGGTCATATTTTGATGGAATCCTATCAATCCAGTAATCGGGAAGAGTTCCTACACTCAGATTCAATATGGTGTTTATTACTACTGTTCACGGATAAATTTCATCGAGTACAGGTTTGTAGGTACAGCGACAACCCAGGGGGTGTGAGCAGCCATTAATTGGAATAAGTGGGACTTTGTCCTTATCGTATGATCCTTCGTATCCCTGGCAGGCAGGACAGGCATCTTCTGCGACGACAAAACGAATTCTGTTTACCCGAGGATTTGCTTTCAGCAAATTTAAATTCGCAAAATTTTGTGAAAATTCCCTTAAATCAGACTTGCAATTTGGGCAAATTGTCTCGAGATCATTTACTTGACTATGGCAAATTGAACAAAGTTGCACGATACTTCTCCCTAACAGATTTATTTGCATTTTACTACACTTCCTCATTGTAAAATGCCGCTTCAGGGGTTCTAAGGAAATACACGGCAGAGAATGGATGTGACCTCTAAAAATTGGATACCCAAATAATATTCCTGGGATTTGTTAATTTCAATCTGCAATTCGCGATGGCTTATACTCTGAGCCTTTATGGTAAAATATCGAATTGGATTAATTTATTTTATAAATACTCGCAATCATATATAAAGAATTAGCAGGAGGCTATTCGATGGCTGAAAAGAAATGGGTATATTTGTTTCAGGAAGTAGATGAAGCACAGAGATATATTGGTGGGAACTGGAATGATGTGCGTGCATTACTTGGGGGAAAAGGTGCCAACCTTGCAGAGATGACGCGGATCGGTGTCCCGGTTCCCCCTGGTTTTACAGTTACAACTGAGGCTTGTAACTATTTCTCCGAAAAGGGGGAATTCCCGCAAGGACAATGGGAGCAAATGATGTTTTCCTTGAAGGTCGTTGAGGAGAAAGCCGGGAAGAAATTTGGAGATCCTCTGAATCCTCTCCTGGTTTCGTGCCGGTCCGGGGCGAAATTTTCCATGCCAGGTATGATGGACACTGTTTTGAATATTGGTTTGAATGATGAGACCGCCAAGAGCATGGTTGCACTGACTGGCAACGAACGTTTTGTATTCGATTCCTACAGGCGATTGATTCAGATGTTTGGATCTGTTGTGGTTGGGATCCGTGATGAGGCATTTGAGGATGTTCTTGAGGAGGTCAAGCGGAAAAAAGGTGCTGTGGTTGATACCGATCTTACCACTGAGGACCTTAAGAACCTCACTGTAGAATTCAAGAAGGTGTTTAAACAGGAAATGGGATTTGATTTTCCCCAGGATCCATTTGAGCAAATTAAATTAGCTACCGAGGCGGTATTTAAATCCTGGAATGGTAAACGAGCTATTGATTACCGGCGTGCAACGAACATCCCCGATAATCTTGGGACAGCAGTTAATATTCAAACGATGGTGTTTGGAAATATGGGGTGGGATTCCGGCACAGGGGTAGCATTCACACGCAATCCTGCCAATGGTGATAAGGATTTGTACGGCGATTTCCTGATGAATGCCCAGGGTGAAGATGTTGTAGCCGGGATTCGAAATACAAAAGCGATCAAAGATCTCCATGAGGATTCCCCTGAAGCTTATAAGCAATTTCTTGATATTTGTAAAAAACTGGAAGATCATTACCGAGATATGCAGGATGTTGAGTTCACCATAGAACGCGGAAGATTATGGATGCTGCAGACTCGTGATGGGAAACGAACGGCTAAAGCAGCTGTAAAAGTAGCTGTGGATATGGTAAATGAAGATTTCATCACAAAAGAACAGGCAGTGATGCGAGTGACACCATCCCAGGTAGATGCGCTGCTCCATCCGCAATTTGATTCTGAGATGGTTAAAAAAGCCCGGAAATCCGGGCTGTTGATAGCAAGCGGTGTAAATGCGTCTCCAGGAGCCGCAGTTGGACAAATATATTTTGATGCCGATAAGACGGAAAAAATGGCCAAAGAAGAGCACCAGAAAACAATCATGGTGCGCCCCTTCACGAAACCTGACGACGTCCATGGTATGTTAGCTGCGGAAGGTATCCTTACAAGTGAAGGAGGGGCTACATCCCATGCGGCTGTTGTAGCCCGCCAATTTGGTGTACCCTGCATTGTTGGTGCATCCTCTATCCGGATTGATATGGAAAAGCGGATCATGACTGTTGGAGGTAACACCTTTGTAGAAGGTGACTGGATCTCAATAGACGGGACAACAGGTGAAGTATTCAAGGGAAAGCTCGAATTATCGGATGCAAAACTTGAAGAACAGGTTGATTTACTGACCCTTCTTACATGGGCAGATGAACTATGTGCTAAACCTGGCACTCGACAGGCGCCGGAAGGTTGGCCTACAAAGGGTTTGCAAGTATGGGCTAATGCGGATTATCCGGCTGATGCCAGACGTGCACGCTCATATGGAGCGGTAGGTATTGGCTTGTGCCGGACCGAGCATATGTTCTTTGACCCCGAACGGCTGCCAACCGTGCAAAAGATGATCCTGGCAAAAACCTCCGCTGACCGAAAAGCTGCTCTAGATATCCTTCTTCCATACCAGCGATCCGATTTTGAAGGCTTATTTGAAGCCATGGATGGTTATCCGGTCATTATTCGCCTGATTGACCCGCCTTTACATGAATTCTTACAGGATCCTGATCAATTATTGGAAGAAGTCATCACGATGAGAGTTAAAGGGGAAACAGATGGTCTGGCTGAAAAAGAAAGTTTACTTGCCAGTGTCCGTTCCATGCATGAATCTAATCCAATGATGGGCTTACGCGGTGTGCGTCTCAGTATTGTTATGCCAGAAATTGTTGAAATGCAGGTACGGGCTATTTTTGAGGCTGCTGCCAACATGGCCCTGAAGGGTCACATCGTAAAACCCGAGGTAATGATTCCCCTTACCGGGCACGTAAACGAGTTGACTATTATCCAACCACGATTGGAGGAAATTGCCAAGGAAGTCATGCAGGAGAAGAAAGTAAGCTTTTCATATAAATTTGGGACAATGATTGAAATCCCGAGAGCAGCAGTAACAGCTGCAGAAATTGCGCAAATTGCTGAATTCTTCTCCTTTGGTACCAATGACCTTACTCAGATGACCTATGGCTACAGCCGGGATGATGCAGAAAGGAATTTCCTGGTAACCTATGTTGAAAAAGGTGTTTTGCCAAATAATCCATTCCAGACCATAGACCGTGACGGGGTCGGGAAATTAATGGATATGGCCATAAAATTGGGCCGGGAGACGAGACCGGAATTGGAAGTTGGAATTTGTGGAGAGCATGGCGGCGATCCAGATTCTATCGAGTTCTGCCATATGATTGGCAATAATTACGTTAGCTGCTCCCCATTCAGGGTTCCGGTAGCCCGCCTTTCCGCTGCACAGGCTGCGGTCAAACATTCAAAAAAGTGAAATTAATTCGTTCCGGGTGACGGTCTTCCCGGGATAGAAAACAGGATAATCAAACGAGGTCGTTCATTGTTGTAACGACCTCGTTTATTAATTAATCTCCAGGCCTAAACGGCCGGTAATTTGTAGGGGGTGAAAATATTATTGATCGTTCGATCGCCCTTTTACCAAGAAGTTATGGGCAGGTTCCTGGACTGACCATATTGAAGATAAATCCAAAGAAATCGCACCACATCGCATTTGCATCGATGATAAACAGGGCAACTGAGCAAAGACATACGATGATAATGATGAAAATCAAAACTATGATAATCCAGGTTGGAAAACCACTCTCTTCGACAGGCGGTTGAGCTGGAGGGGGAATATATCCGGGATAGCCTGGAGCTGCCGGGTAGGGCTGCTGAGGTTGATAATACTGCGGAGGTGGTTGATAAGCCTGTGCAGGAGGTGGATAGGATGGAGGTTGTTGTGGGGGAGTGACTCCGGTTGAATAGGTTTGAGGAGGGGGAACGGTTCTTGAATATGGCGGAGGCGCGGGTGGGGGAACTGCTGCGGCGTACGCCACGGGAGCGGCGGCTGCCGGAGGATATTGCGGAGGGACAGGTGCCGGAGGTGGCACATTTTGTGATGGCGGTTGTTGTGGTACGGGAACTACAGGGCTTGGGGCTGGTTGGAATAATTCATAAACCATGGTAATGCTTTCTCCCAGCATGATCAACTCACCTGGCCGAAGTTGATAGGCTCCTGAAATCCGTTGTCCATTAACCGAAGTGCCGTTGGTAGAATTGAGATCCTCTATATAGTAATTCCCATCCGTGAAAAATAACCTCGCATGACGTCTTGAAACCTCGGAGTCATTAATAACAATATCATTATTAACTTCTCTTCCGATAAAAAGTTCGGATTTTTCCAAATTCAAAGTCTGACCCGCTGTGGGCCCGGATCGAACTAAAAGCCTAAAATTCGTTGCCATTTTTTCCTCCTGGAAAAGCATGATTGCAATATTAGTTTACAGAGTTTGTTTTTTTATGTCAACTTTATTCCCTTATTTGTTTACTTATTTGTTATTTACATATTTATACTATCTATTTTATAACAAGCCGGTTAGGAAATTATTGGAATAACAATATATCAATTTACTCATCTGCGAGTTTTGGTGATGACCATTAATAAATGTATGGATAGAAAAATGACTGGGTTAATTTAAATTGGGGTTTTAAGGTGAGGAAATTTTTACACATTTCTGGACTTAATGAAGGAGGATCTACCCCGGATAATAAGAGATGGAACAGGATATTCCTGATCCATCTCCTTGTTACTGCTGGAACTTGATTGTTATTTTATGCTGCTTCCAGATAGCGGGTTAATTCCCAGTCTGTGACGATTAAACGATATTCTTCCCATTCGTTATATTTTGCGCGTTTAAAAGCATTATAAATGGTATCTCCGATGGCTGTCTTCATTACCGGATCTTTATCTAATTCATCCAGGGCATCAATCAAGGATCCTGGAAGATTTTCAATCCCCAAGTTCATCCGTTCTTCGGGTGTCAGGTGATATACATTGATATTATTCAACGGTTCGGGGCATACCATATTCTTATTGATTCCGTCCAGACCAGCAGAAAGAATGGCAGTAAAAGCCAGGTAAGGATTGCTGGATGGATCCGGGCTCCTGATCTCGGCACGGATTCCGCCTGCCTGGCCTGGTTTTACTTTGGGTATGCGGATTAGGGCAGAACGGTTTTCCTGTGCCCATCCAATATAAACAGGTGCCTCATAACCCGGAACCAACCGTTTATAGGAATTGATCGTTGGAGCAATAAGGGAGGTCATTCCCTTGGCATGGGCAAGCTGCCCGGCAATAAAACGTTTTGCCACATCGGACAAACCACTTGTATCCTTTGAATCATAAAATACATTATTACCATCAAGATCTGACAAGGACTGGTGGCAATGCATTCCTGAGCCATTGATGCCAAATATTGGTTTCGGCATGAATGAAGCAATCAAATTATGTTTAGCGGCAATAGCCTTCACGGTATATTTAAGAGTGAGAACATTGTCTGCAGTTTTTAAGGCATCTGCAAAACGGAAATCTATTTCATGTTGTCCGAGGGCGACTTCATGGTGGCCGACTTCAATTTCCAGCCCCATACCCGATAATGCCTCCATCAGCTCGGTCCTTACCTGGACTGCCTCATCGCTGGGAGAGAAATCAAAGTAGCTGCCAATATCGTGCGGGACAGGATATATTGAATCCGAACCATTCCGGCGGAAAAGGAAAAATTCAGGCTCTGGACCAACATTATAGATCCAACCGTGCTCTTCCTTTAGTTTTCGTAATGTCCTCTTTAATAAACCCCTGGGATCACCAGGAAACGGATCGCCATTAGGTTGGTGAATATCACAAAAAAATCTTGCCCGTTGTAATTCCGGGGGGGACCATGGTAAGGTTGCATATGTATCCGGATCTACCACAAGATGCATATCACTTTCCTGGATACGGGCAAACCCCTCGACTGACGATCCGTCAAACCAGATACCTTCGTCCAGCGCATGTTCGAGCTGGTATACCGGGGTATCTAAACTCTTTACTGTACCAGTGACATCCGTAAACTGGAATGATACGAACTTGACATTATCCCGCTTAATTTTCTCGAATATCTCTTTCTTGTCCATCATTAACCTCCCAATATTAATTTTAACTATTCAGGTTTCGACTTAAGCTTGAATAAGCTCAATAGACCATAGATAGAATGCAGCAAACAATGTAGATTACATTATCAGCTGACCACTATGGAAGCCTTGTTTAAGACGTCACCATCTAATTTTCGGCTAGCATTTATAAAAAAAATGGAGATCAAAGCCCGTGATCAGGCTTTGGAGGCATCCGCTGATCTTTCGATTTTCCCCGGGTGATCCGGGTTAGCTTATCCCTTGCGGGAAAGAACCTCCTCCTCGTCATCTTGTTTTCAACAAACAAGACTCAGCCGCTCATCTCCTGACGAATATTATTCACTTTTTAAGGTTTTTTTCAAATTTAATAAATGCATCGTATCATAAATTGTTCAAAAAAGTCAAGACTATAATTAAAGAAATTTCTTTTAACAGGAAACAAAATTATGGGTATTTTTCAATGAAGTATTGCTTGACGAATTGAACAAATGTACTATAATAAATTGGATGGTACTTGGAATAATTTGTTCGATATAACCTCAATAATTATCCTGAATCAAGGAGATAGATCAAGATGGTTCGAAAAACGACTCCAACCTCAAAAGTACTTATGGATGACTCAAAACCTG
>Ga0209254_10000774_pt1 | contig 27634 bp, 24 predicted proteins | sample FrelakmetDIP11DI_FD_187148 | JGI IMG/M metagenome (GOLD analysis project Ga0209254, IMG submission 187148) | Freshwater lake sediment microbial communities from the University of Notre Dame, USA, for methane emissions studies - DIP11 DI (SPAdes)... | ecosystem: Environmental > Aquatic >...
GAACCACCCCTTCCCATCCCGAACAGGACCGTGAAACGCCTCAGCGCCGATGATAGTGGGATGTATTTCCCGTGAAAGTAGGACATCGTCAGGCTTGCCCTAAGAGAAAAGCCCCGGCCAAGTGCGGTCGGGGCTTTTTGCTTTGCGCTCCAGGCGCGTCGGAGTGACCCGGCATCCAGGCGATCAGGCGCGCACCCGATGGCCGGCCGGGTCGTAAGGCGGACGAAGCGACGCGGCAGCCGGCAAGCGTTCCCCGGCAAGGTCAATCTCCCAGGTACCCGATTCGATCCAGCCCTTGTTCGTCGGGCCGCGCGCCTTGCTGACCAGTCCGAGCGCCACTGGCCGGCCGAGCGTATGCCCGAAGGAAGCCGACGTGACAAATCCCGCTGGCTCGCCGTTGCGCAGGATCAGTTCGTTGCCCCAGAGGTTGGTCTTCGGCGCGTTGACGACCAGCGAGACGATTCGCCGCGTGACCGCATCTGCGCCCCCAGCATCCTTGACCGCCTCCAGCGCGGCACGGCCGCGGAAAGCACCCTTATCCCAGTTGACGGCGAAGGCCAGGCCGGCCTCGAACGGACTGATCTCGGGAGTCAGTTCCCGTCCCCATGCGCGATAGCCCTTTTCCAGGCGCAGTGAATCGACCGCGTAGTAGCCGGCGTTGCGCAGGCCCAGGTCGGCGCCGGCGGCGACGATCTCCTCGTAGGCCGCCGCGGCAAATTCGACCGGAACATACAGTTCCCAGCCCAGTTCGCCGACATAGGTCAGTCGCGTTGCACGCACTGTCGCATAGGCGAGGTCGATCTGCTGCGAGGTGCCGAAAGGGAAAGCTGCATTGTCGAAGCGCGCGGTCGACACGTGCGACAGGAGCGCCCGCGACGCCGGACCCATGACTGCCAGCATCGCGTACATCGGCGTCACGTCGGTCACCGTGCACTGCATCCGCCGCGGCATCGCCGCCAGCGCACGCTCGATCACGTCACGATCGCGCACCGCCTGGGCGCTGCCGGTGACGATCAGGTACTCGTCCCAGTCGATGCAGGTGATCGTGAAGTCGGACTCGTAGCCGCCGCGATCGTTCAGCATGCCGGTGTAGACGGTGCGGCCCGGTGCCGTTGGCACGTCGTTGGCGACGAGGAACTGCAGCGCGGCGTGCGCATCGGCGCCCTTGACCAGCAACTTGGCGAACGAGCTCATGTCGAACAGCGCGACCCGCTCGCGGCAGGCCGTGTGCTCGGTGGCGACCCACGGATGCCAGTTCTGGTGGCCCCAGCCGTATTCGATCGTCGCCTGCCCCGGCGTCGGCGCGAAGAAGTTCGCGCGCTCCCAGCCCATCTTGGAGCCGAAGCAGGCGCCGGCTGCCCGCAACTGCGAGTAAAGCGGCGATCGACGGAAGGGGCGCGCCGATTCGAGCTCGCGGTTCGGCCACGGCATCTTGTAGTGCATCCCCAGCACTTCCTTGATCCGGTCCGCCAGCCAGCGTTCGTTGGCGTTGAAGCGCGCGAAGCGGCGGATGTCGACTGGCCACAGGTCGAGCGTCGGCTCGCCCTGCGCGATCCACTCGGCGAGGGCGCGGCCTGCGCCGCCGCCGGAGGCGATGCCCATCGAGTTGAAGCCGCAGCCGACGTACAGGTTGGCGATCCCCGGTGCCGGGCCGAGGATGAAGTTGTTGTCGGCGGTGAACGATTCCGGGCCGTTGACGAAGGCCTTGATCTTCGCCTCGGCCAGCGCCGGCACGCGGTGGATCGCGTTGTCCATCAGGATCTCGAAGGCGTCCCAGTTGTCGGGCAGTAACTGGAACTCGAAGTTCTCCGGAATGCCGCCCCGCTGCGCGGCGGACTGCAGCCAGGGCGTGGCGTCCGGCTCGAAGCCGCCCATCAGCAGGCCGCCGACTTCCTCCTTGAAGTAGACATAGCCGTCCGGATCGCGCATCACCGGCAGGTCACGGAATACGCCCTCGATGCGGTCGGTGACGACGTAGTAGTGCTCGCAGGGGAACAGTGGAACAGCGACGCCGAGCTCGCGCCCGAGCGCGCGAGACCACTGGCCGCCGCACAGCACCACGGTCTCGGCAGCGATCGATCCGCTCTGCCCCTGCCTGTCTCGCCAGCGCAGCCCGGCGATGCGCCTGCCGGCGCCGCCGACCTCGTGGATCGCGCCGTCGACGCGCACGCCTTCGATGATCCGCACGCCGGCGTTGCGTGCTCCCTTGGCGAGCGCCATCGTCAGGTCGGCCGGATTGGCCTTGCCGTCGCCCGGCAGCCAGACCGCGCCGTGCAGATCGGCCGTGGCCATGATCGGAAACAGCCTGCCTGCCTCGGCCGGCGTCAGCAGTTCGCAGTCGACGCCGTGCGCGCGCGCCACGGCTGCCGTGCGCTTCAGTTGGACCATGCGGTCCGGCGTGCGCGCCACCGCCAGCGAGCCGCACTGCTTCCAGCCGGTGCCGAGCCCGGTTTCGGCCTCGAGCCGCGCATACAGGTCGGTCGAGTAGCGGATCAAGCGGGTCATGCTCTCGTGGCTGCGCAACTGGCCAACGAGTCCCGCGGCATGCCAGGTCGTCCCGCAGGTGAGCCGCCCCTGTTCCAGCAGCACGACGTCGGTCTGTCCGAGCTGCGCCAGGTGGTAGGCCACCGAGCAGCCCATGATCCCGCCGCCGATGATGACGATGCGTGCCTGCTCCGGCACGGTGGTCGCTGTCGCGCTGGTCATCTGTGCTTTCGTCTTGCGACGGATCCGGGGAGGTACGGCATTGTGCCGCCGTCCAAGCCGCGGGGCGCGGGGCATTGCGCTTCGTCAGAGGAGCGCGAAATCGCGGGCGGGGCGGTTTGGCGAGATCGACGGGTCGCCTTAAAGTGCGCCCTGACAAGAAGGGAGACAGTCAATGGCGGAATTCAGAACCGAGGATCTGAGGACCGTGGCCCTTGTCGGCCACGGCGCGGCAGGCAAGACGACGCTGGCGGAGCAGTTGCTGGCCAAGTCCGGAATGATCGGTGCTCCCGGCGCCGTCGAGCGCGGAAGCACGGTCTCCGACTACGACCCGCAGGAGAAGAGCGCGCTGCATTCGCTGCGCTCGTCGATCCTGCACTGCGATCACAATGGCACGCGCATTCACCTGATCGACACACCCGGATACCCCGACTTTCTCGGCCAGGGGCTCGGCGCGCTCGATGCGGTGGAGACCGTGGCGGTGGTGGTCAGCGCCACCAATGGCATCGAACTGGTCACCCGCCGCATGATGGCCCTGGCCAAGGCGCGCAACCTGTGCCGCGTCATCGTCGTCAACAAGATCGATCACGAGCACGTCAACCTGCCGTTGCTGCTCGAGCAACTGCAGGAAGCGTTCGGCTCGGAGGTCCTGCCGATCAACCTGCCGGCCGACGGCGGCAGCCGCGTCATCGACTGCTTCGACCACGACGAAGGCACGGCGGACTTCCTTTCGGTGGCCGACGTTCACCGCAAGGTGATGGAGCAAGTGGTCGAGGTCGACGATGCAGCGATGGAGAAGTACCTCGAGGACGGCGCGGTCGATCCGACCGCGCTGCACGCTCCGCTGGAGAAGGCGCTGCGCGAAGGCCATCTGATACCGGTCTGCTTCACCTCGGCGCGGACCGGTGCCGGCGTGCAGGACCTGCTCGACGTGATGGCGCGCCACCTGCCCAACCCCGCCGAAGGCAATCCGCCGTTGTTCATCAAGGGCGACGGCGATGCGGCTGAGTCCTTCCGCTCCGAGCCGAGTCAGGCCAAGCACGTGCTGGCCCATGTCTTCAAGGTGGTCAACGACCCCTACGTCGGCAAGATCGGCATCTTCCGCGTCCATCACGGAACGATCACCAAGGACACCCAGCTGTACGTCGGCGAGAGCAAGAAGGCGTTCAAGGTCGGTCACCTCTTCACCCTGCAGGGCAAGGAGACCGTCGAGGTGCCGAAGCTGGTGCCGGGGGATATCGGCGCCGTGGCCAAGGTCGACGACATCTTCTTCGACTGCGTGCTGCACGACTCGCACGACGAGGACTTCCTCCGCATGAAGCCGCTGGAGTTCCCCAGGCCGATGTTCGGGCTGGCGATCGAGCCGCGGCGGCGCGGCGATGAAGGGCGAATCTCCGAGATCCTGACCAAGATGGCGGCCGAGGACCCGACGCTCGCCATCGAGCACGACGCCCTGACCAACGAGACGGTGATCCGCGGGCTCACCGAACTGCACCTGCGCAGCGTGCTCGAGCGGATGAGCTCGCAGTTCAAGCTCGAGGTCGATACCCGCCCGCCGCGGGTGCCGTATCGCGAGACGATCGCCGCGCCGGCCGAGGGCCATGCCCGGCACAAGAAACAGACCGGCGGCGCCGGCCAGTTCGGCGAGGTGTTCCTGCGCGTCGAGCCGCTGCCGCGTGGGTCGGGCTTTGAGTTCGTCGATCAGGTCAAGGGCGGCGTGATTCCGTTCAACCTGATTCCCGCGGTTGAAAAGGGCGTGCGTGAGGTCCTGTCCACCGGCTACGTCGCCGGCTACCCGATCCACGACCTGAAGGTGACCGTCTACGACGGCAAGCACCATCCGGTCGACAGCAAGGAGATCGCTTTCGTCTCCGCCGGGCGCAAGGCGATGCTCGATGCGCTGCCGAAGGCGCGACCGATCGTGCTCGAGCCGATCGTCAACATCGAGATAGTCACGCCCGACTCGGCGATGGGCGACATCACCGGCGATCTTTCGAGCCGGCGCGGCCAGGTGACCGGCACCGGCAATCTGGCGGCCGGGATGATGATCGTGCAGGGCGTCGTTCCGCTGGCCGAACTCGAGGGTTATGCCGGCCGGCTGAAGGCGATGACCCAGGGCAGCGGCAGCTACTCGATGGAGCTCGCCGACTACCAGCCGGTGCCGCCGGGCGTCCAGCAGCAGCTGGCCGCGGCGTTCAAGCGCAAGGAAGAGGAAGACTGACGCCGGGGTTCGTTGTTGCCGCCGTGGCCGCCGACGACGGCGGGCGATGCGATCATCGGCAGTATCGCTGCGGGCAGCGCATCAGCCGAAGGATTCGTCGGCGCGCAGGTATCGCCACTGCCCGGCAGGCAACGCACCGAGCGCCACGCTGCCGATGCGCACGCGCTTCAGGCCGACGACCTTCAGGCCGACCGCTTCGCACAAGCGGCGGATCTGCCGCTTTCGGCCCTCGCGCAGCACGAAGCGCAGCTGATCCTCGTTCTGCCACGACACCTTGGCCGGCTTCAGTGGCACGCCGTCGAGCGAAAGGCCGTGACGAAGCTGCTGCAGCCGCTCGGCCGGGAACATCTCGCTCAGCGGTCCCGGGCAAGGCGCGTCTGGCCAGGTTACCCGGACCAGGTACTCCTTCTCGATCGACGAATCGGCGCCGATCAGTTGCCGCGCGATGCGGCCGTCCTGGGTCAGCACAAGCAGGCCGGTCGAATCGATGTCGAGCCGACCGGCCACGGCCAGATTGCGCAGGTGCGCGCGGGAGAACTCGGTCGGCGCGCGGTCGTCGCGCCAGCGGTTCTCGGGAGTGACCAGCACGATCGCTGGCCGGTAGCCATCTTCGGCCTGGCCGCTGACGTAGCCGAGCGGCTTGTGCAGCAGCACTGTCACCCGTTCCAATTGGGCGCGCCGGGCGCGCCGGTCGATTTCGATCTTCTGCTCGGGTCGCACGCGCGCGCCGAGCGTGTCGACGACGACGCCGTCGACGCGCACCCAGCCGGCGGCGATCCACTCGTCGGCCTCGCGTCGGGACGCCAGCCCAAGCTCGCTCATCCGCTTCGACAGGCGCGGCGGCTCGCTGGGGAGAAGTGCGCTGTCCGCGCCACGGCGGGCGCGCCCGGCAACGGGGACGTCGGCGGCGCTCGGATGCGCTGGGCGGCGCGACTTCATCGGCAATCGATCGACAGGCACATCGTCGAGTGTCGCATTGAAGTTGGCCGTTCGGGCCGCATGTGCAAGCCAGATTCAGGACTGTATGTCGCCATGATCATTTCCTGCCCGCACTGCCAGGCAAAGAACCGCGTCCAAGCCGAACGCCTCAACGACGAACCCACCTGCGGCAGCTGCGGCAGGGCGCTTCTTGCGGGACGGCCGGTCGCCCTGACGGAAGACAACTTCGGCGCTGTGCTTGCCGCGAGCCGGCGTCCGGTGGTGGTCGATTTCTGGGCTGCATGGTGCGGGCCCTGCCGCGGCTTCGCCCCGGTTTTCGAGCAGGCGGCCGCCCGCCATCCGGAGTGGCTGTTCGCCAAAGTCGACACGGACGCCAGCCCGATACTCAGCCAGCAGTTGTCGATCCGCAGTATTCCGACGCTGGCCATGTTTCGCGACGGCAAGGTCGTCGACCGCGTCAGCGGTGCGCTGCCGCCGGCGCAACTCGAGCAATGGCTGGCCGGCGCGGCTCGCTGAGCGGCGACGATGGGCCGGAGAATCGGACTCTGACCCCGATTTTCAGGAGGCGCGCAGGTGCCAGGCCTTGGGCCGGGTGAAAGTCTCGATGCCGTAGGTGGATAACGTCAACCCGATGCCCGAGTGCTTCACCCCGCTCCAGGGCAACCGCGGGCTGACTCGGTCGCAGCAGTTCCAGTAGACGCTGCCGGCGTTGACCTGCGCGAGGATGCGCTCGGCGCGCGCCGCATTGCGCGTGTAGACGCCGGCCGTCAAACCGTACTCGGTGTCGTTCATCAGGCGCACCGCTTCGTCGTCGTCGGCCACTTTCTGGATGCCGATAACGGGGCCGAAGCTTTCCTCGCGCATCAGTGTCATGCCGTGGTGCACCTGGTCGAACACGGTCGGCTCGAACCAGTGCCCGGGCGGATCGAGGCGGCGGCCGCCGGTAAGCAGCCGCGCGCCCTTCGCCTTGGCATCGGCCACCTGCGCTTCCAGCACGTCGAGCTGCGGCGCGCGGGTCAGCGGACCGATGGTGCTTGCTTCGTCGGTCGGGTCGCCGATCCGGAAACGCTTCACTTCCCCGACAAACGCCTCGACGAAGGCGTCGTGAATCCTCTCCTGCACATAGATGCGCTCGACCGAGCAGCAACTCTGCCCGCTGTTGTACATCGCGCCGTCGGCGAGCGACGCGGCTGCCGCGGCAACGTCGACGTCCTCGCACACGTAGCTCGGGTCCTTGCCGCCGAGTTCGAGTTGCAGGCGGATCATCCGCGGCCCGACCGCTTGCGCGATCCTCGTGCCGGTCGCGTAGGAGCCGGTGAAGAACACACCGTCGACCGGCTGCGCCAGCAGCGCAGCCCCGGCTTCGCCGGCGCCGACGATCACCTGGAACACGTTCTGCGGCACACCGGCCGCATGCAGCAGGTTGCCGATCTCGAGGCCGGTCAGCGTCGCGAATTCGCTCGGCTTGTACAGGACCGCATTGCCGGCGATCAGCGCCGGCACGAACACGTTGGCGCCGACGAAGTACGGATAGTTCCAGGCCGAGATGTTGGCGATCACGCCGAGCGCCTCGTGGGTGACGCACTCGCGCATGCCTTCGGCGTCGAACACGGTGCGCGCCGCCAGGGTCGCGTCGGCGGCGCCGAGAAAGAAGTCGAGCCGCCCGAGAAGACCGTTCAGTTCGTTGCGCGATTGCCGGATCGGCTTGCCTACCTCCGCGGTGAGAATCGCGGCCAGCCTGTCCAGGTGGCTCACGATGCCCTCGCGAAAGCGGCGGATGATGGCGAGCCGCTGCTGCAGCGGCTGGCTGACCCAGGCGGCCTGGGCACTGCGCGCTGCCCGGTACTTGCCGGTGATGGACTCGGGCGTGTCGGTCGGCAGTTCGGCGATCGTGCTGCCGCTGGCGGGGTTGGCGACGGTGAGCATCGGTTGCGGTCAACGAGGCGAGTTGGTGTGCGGGCTGCTTCCGGCCGCGCTGCAGGCGGCCATGAAATCGGCGAGCAGCGGCGCGCCGTCGAGCAGGTGTGCATTCTCGCCGACGTGGAATTCCGGGTGCCACTGCACGCCGGCCACGTACGCCGCGCCGCGGTGGCGAAATGCCTCGATCACGCCGTCGGGCGCACGGGCCTCGACGACGAAGCCCGGTGCCAGCGCCCTGATCCCCTGGTGGTGCACGCTATTGACGGTGGCCGAGAGGAGCCCCGGATACAGCCGCGCGAGCCTCGTCTCGGGCGCGATCGCGATCTGGTGGTGATTGCGGTCGTACAACTGCGCACTTCGGTGAAACAGCGGCCCCGGCGTCTGCAACGCCAGGTCCTGGTACAGCGTGCCGCCGTAGGCGACGTTCAGCACCTGCAGGCCGCGGCAGATGCCGAGCACGGGCTTGCCGCGCGCGACGAAGGCGCGCAGCAGAGCGATCTCGTAGTCGTCGCGTACGCGGTCACCGCCCCACTCCGGGCGCAGCGGCGCCTCGCCATAGCTGCCCGGCCACATGTCCGAGCCGCCTTCGAGCACCAGGCCGTCGAGCAACTCGGCGTAGTCGTCGAGCGACACGTCCCCGCGGCGCGTGTCGCCGTCGGGCGACGGGACCACCAGGGCGAGCGCGCCCTGCGACTGCACCCAGTGCGCGATCGACTGCTCGACGTACTGCAGCGTCTTGCCGGTGAAGATCGGCCGGTTGGCGTCGGCGTGGAAGAAGCAGGCGGAGATGCCGATCTTCAGGCGCATCTCACATCGCCTGCTCGAAGAAGCGTGTGAAGTCCTCGCCCCTGCACGGCCGCGGGTTGGTCCGATGGCAGATGTCGCGCTCGGCGATCTCGACCAGCCGGCCGATCTGCTCGCGCTTCACACCCGCGGCAGACAGGTTCGGCGCGATGCCGATCTGCTGCTTCAGACGGGCCAGCCACGGCAGGAACGCCTCGCCGCCGCCGGCGCCGACCGCATGCGCCAGTTCAGCGAACTTCGCCGGCACTGCCTCGAAGTTGAAGCGCATCACCGGCTCGATCATCAGTGCATTGGCCAGCCCGTGGTGCAGATCGCATACGGCGCCGAGCGCGTGCGCGCAGGAGTGAACCGCGCCGAGATCCTTCTGGAAAGCGATGGCGCCCATCATCGAGGCCATCATCATGTCGGCGCGCGCGGCGAGGTTGCCCGGCTCGCGCACGGCCCTGGGCAGCGCGCGCGCGGCGATGCGCGCGCCTTCGAGCGCGATGCCGTCGCACAGCGGGTGGTAGGCCGGTGAAAGGTAGCTCTCGACGTTGTGCGTCAGCGCGTCCATGCCGGTGGCGGCGGTCACGGGCGCGGGCAGCGCCAGCGTCAGTTCCGGGTCGGCGAAGACGGTCCTGGCGAGCAGCTTCGGCGAGAAGACGATCCGCTTCAGGTGCGTGTCGTCTTCCGACACGACGCTGGAGCGGCCGACCTCCGAGCCGGTGCCGCTGGTGGTCGGCAGGGCGACCAAGTAGGGCAGTTCACTCGTCATCGGCCGCACGTGCGGGTGGTCCCACACGTACTCGAGCACATGGCCGTCGTGCACCGCCATCAGCGCCACCACCTTGGCGACATCGAGCGCCGCGCCGCCGCCGAAGCCGATCACGGAGTCGGCGCGGTGCGTCCTGTACGCCGCCGCGCCGTCCATCACCTGCGCGCAGGTCGGGTTGCCGAACACGCCCGAGAACACGCCGACATCGAGCCCGGTGCGCAGGTGGGTCATGAACTCGGCCAGCACCGGCAACGCGGCCAGGGCGCGGTCGGTGACGATCAGTGGTCGGCGCAGGCCGCAGTCGCGCAGGTGAGCGCCGGCGAGCTTGCGGCTGCCGGGGCCGAAGTGGATGGTGGTGGGGAAGGAGAAGTGGGCGATCGACATGGTGAACTCGCCGGCCGAGGCGGCGCGACGATGCGGTTGGGGTCAGCCACGCGCACTACGGGAGCCGGCGGTCAGTTTACGCAACCGGGATCGCGCCGCCGGCGAGGTCGTCGGAGCGCTGCGTGGTCCGGCTTCTGCACGCGGTGCGACTCAGGCGAGCTGCTGTTGCAGTTCGCCCAGCCCCGCGGGCGTGGCCAGCGCGATCAGCACCATGCCCGGCTCGAGCATCGTTTCCGGGCCGGGGTTCAGGTCGACCTGGCCCGCCATCCGCAGCCCGACGATGAGGTACTCGGTGGCGCGCATCTGCAGATCGCCCAGCGGCCGCTCAGCAGCGGCCGCCGAGATCGGCACATCGACCAGGCGCATCGCATCCGGCCGGCGCAGCAATTCCTCGAAGAAACCGGCGGCGTGCGGCTGCAGCATCGCCGAGGACATCCGCAGCGCGCCGTGAAAATCCGGCGACACGATCTCGTCGGCCCCGGCGCGCCGGCACTTGTCGGCGTTGCGCACGTCGTGCACGCGGGCCACGACCCGCACCTGCGGATTGAGCTGCCTGGCCGACAGCGCGATCAGCACGTTCCGGCTGTCCTCGCCGGTGGCCGCGAAGACGCCGCGCGCGCTCTTCAGCCCGGCCTCCAGCAGCACATCGTCCTCGCTGGCGTCGGCGACGAGCACGCGTGCGTCCTCGTTGCGCTTGTCGTGCATGCGGAACGCTTCGACCGCGGCCTGCGACGGCTCGATGGCCACGAACGGCTGCGCCGCGATGCGCAGCTCGTGCGCGATGTTCGAGCCGATACGGCCGAGTCCGCAGATGATGAAGTGCCCTTGCATGGCTGCCACCTCCTTGAGGAGCCTTTGGCGGCTCCGCGTCGGATCCATCGTGCGCGCCAGCAGCAGCGCGGTGAAGTTGGAGAACATCACCCAGAGGAAGCCGATGCCGGTGACGGCGATGGCGACGTTGAACAGCCGCCCGCCGATGCTGCCGGTCAGGTCGATGGTCTCCGCGTAGCCGATGGTGGCCACGGTGATGAAGGTCATGTAGAACGCGTCGAATGGCGTCGCGTCGCCGCCGCGGACGGCGTCGATCGCGTAGAAGCCCAGGGTGCCGACGAAGTGCACGACGGCCAGCGCCAGCGCGGCATTCAGCAGGTTGCGCTTCAGGGCGCGGACGGTGGAGTCGGCCATGGCCGGCGGCGGGAGCGGGACGAATCACGACCTCCACCCCAAAATAGCGCCGGCCACTGCGCGCGTCTTTGCGGCAGGGCAACTGCGTGCCGATGGCCTCGTTCCGACTGCGCCGGGCGCGGCGGCGAAGCGCCGCGTTGGCAGCTTCCCGGGTTCTTCAGGTGCCGAACGCCGCCTCGCGCGCCTTGACCGGCGCCACCACCGTGTCGTTGACGGGGGTAGGCACGCCGACCTTTCTGCCCTCGCGTGGGATCGCGCCGTTGATCACGTCGATCTCCGAACGGCGCCGCGCCAGGTGATCGAGCAGCATCGACGGCCGCGCGTTGACTATCCTCCCGCCGAGGTGGCGGATGTGCTCGATCGGATTGCCCACTTCGAGCCGGATGCCGGCTGCGCTGGCCACCGCGACCGCCTCCTCGGCACAGCCGCGGGCGACGTGCCAGGCGTCGGCGTTCGCCATCACCTCGCCGATCGTCATGCCCGTCAGGCAGCAGGTGCCGGAGAAGGTGACGTTCATGATCAGCTTCTCCCACACCATGCGCCGCAGGTCGTCGAACAACGCGACCTTGAAGCCGGCCGATTCCCAGATCGCGGCCGAGGCCGAAAGCCGCGCGCGCGGCAGGCCGGCGTAGGCGCCGAAGCGCACCATTTCCATGCCGTTGTGGTGCACGTGGCCTGGCGCGCGCAGCGAGGCACCGAAGCCGCCGACCACGCCCACCGCCAGCCGGTCGGCGCCGACGATCGGCGCCACCCGCTCGGCCGAGCCGAGGCCGTTCTGGATCGTCTGCACGACCGTCTCCGGCTGCATCAGCGGCAGCGCCGAGCGCGCTGCGGCGTCGACATCGAACGCCTTGGTGGCGATGATCACCAGGTCGCACTGGCCGATGCCGTCGGTCGTCATGCCGGCGTGCAGCCGCACCGTACGGTCGCCGCTGGCGCCCTCCAGGCGCAGGCCGTCCCTTGCCATCGCCTCGGCGTGATCGGACCACAGCGTCACCGCGTACACCTCGTGTCCGGCGTCTTCCATCAGCGCGGCATAGACCGAGCCCATCGCGCCGCAGCCGATGATTGCGACCCTGGCCATTGCTTCGCCCTCAGACGATCTCGAAGTAGCGCTTCAGTTCCCAGTCGGTCACGCCGTCCTGCCACTGCCGCCACTCCCACTCGCGGGTGGCGGCGAAGTGCTCGACGAAGTCGTCGCCCAGCCAGTCGCGCGCGACGGCCGAGCCCTTGAAGATCTCGGTGGTCGCGGCGAGAGAACGCGGCGCGCGCGGGATGTTCTCGCCGCCGACGTTGGTGCCGGTGATCGGCGGCGTGGTGAGCTTCAGCTTCTTCTCCACGCCGTGCAGCCCTGCGGCCACCAGCGCCGCCGTCGCCAGGTAGGGGTTGATGTCGGCGCCGGGGCAGCGCGTCTCCAGTCGCGTGCTCTTCGGCCCGGCCGGGATGACGCGGAAGCTCGCCGTGCGGTTGTCCAGTCCCCAGGTGGGTTTCACCGGCGCCCAGAAGCCGTCGACCAGCCGCTTGTAGCTGTTGATCGTCGGCCAGAACATCGGCGCGAACTCCATTGCCACGGCGATCTGGCCGGCGAGGTAGCTCTCGAAGAGCTTCGACATTCCGTGCCGGCCCCTCTCGTCGAAGAAGAGGTTCTTCTTCCCGTCCGACAGCGACTGATGCAGGTGGCCGCTGCAGCCCGGGTACTGCTGGCTCCACTTGGCCATGAAGCTGGGGAGGATGCCGAAGCGGGCGCCGATCTCCTTGGCGCCGGCCTTGAACAGCAGCGCGCGGTCGGCGGCCTCGAGTGCCGCCGAGAACTGGATCGCCGCCTCGTAGACGCCCGGCCCGGTCTCGGTGTGCAGCCCTTCGATCGGCACGCCAAAGGCGAGCAGTTCGTCGAGCAGCGCGTTGAAGTAGTCGCGGTTCTCGCCTGCGCGCAGCAACGAGTAGCCGAACATGCCGGGCGTCAGCGGCGTCGGATCGACGCCCTTCTTGGCGGCCCAGCTCTGCGGGGTCTCGCGGAAGTTGAACCACTCGAACTCCAGCCCGCACATCGGCTGCACGCCGAGTTTCTCGGCGCGAGCGAGCACCCGCCTGAGCGTCTGCCGTGGGCAGATGGGCGAGGGGCTGCCGTCGGCGGCGACGAACTCGCCGAGGAAGAACGGGATGCCGCCGTCCCACGGCACGTTGCGCAGTGTTGCCGGGTCCAGCCGCACCTGGGCGTCCGGAAAGCCGTGCTGCCAGCCGGTGAGCCTGGCGTTGTCGTAGCAGGCGTCCATCATGTCCCAGCCAAGGACGACGTCGCAGAAGCCGAAGCCGCCGTCGAGCGCCGACAGGAACTTGTCCTTGTGCAGGACTTTGCCGCGCAGCACGCCGTCGATGTCGCTGACGGCGACCTTGACCTTGGCGAACGGCGACTGCCCGACCATGCGCCGTGCGTGCTCGAGCGCGTCGTTCGCCGGCCGGCTTCCGCTCTTCCCCATCGATGCCTCCTGGTCGGACCGCGCCGGGCAGTGTGCAGCAGCGTCCGGTCGCTGTCCAAGGGGCCCGCGGGCGACGTCGGCCGTGACCGCGGGCCGTTGCAAAGCCGGGGCCCGACCCCAAATACCCACCGGGTTGCAGGGCAAACCACTTACAATTCAGCCAGTTACTGTTGCCGAGGTCGCCATGCCGATTTACGCCTACAAGTGTTCCTCCTGCGGGCACGAGCAGGACGTGCTGCAGAGGATTTCCGACGCGCCGCTCACCGACTGTCCCGCCTGCAGTAGCGCGTCGTTCGCCAAGCAGCTGACGGCCGCTGGCTTCCAGCTGAAAGGCAGCGGCTGGTACGCGACCGACTTCAGGAACGGGGCGGCCGCCAAGCCCGACGGCAAGCCCGCCGACTCGAAGACCGACGGCGGCGACGCCAAGCCGGCCGCGGCACCGGCCGATAAGGCCTCGACTCCGGCCGATAAGCCCTCGACGCCGCCTGCGTCCGCCGCACCGGCGTGCGGCAGCGGCGGCTGCGCGGCCTGCAGCTAGCCGCGTCGCCGGTCTTTCGGCAGTCAACCCTCATGCGCGCCGCTGAACCGGGACGGCGTGCGCAGTACGGCACGGCCGATCGCTGCGCGGGGGCTGCGCGCAGATGCTGAAGAAGTACCTGATCACTGGCCTGCTGATCTGGTTGCCGCTGGCGGTCACGCTGTGGATCATCGACTTCGTCGTGACCACGATGGACCGCACGCTGCTGCTGCTTCCCGAGGCATGGCGGCCGGAGATTGCGTTCGGCCTGCGCCTGCCCGGCTTCGGCCTGGTGCTCTCCGTGCTGGTGATCCTGGTCACCGGCGTGCTGGCGGCCAACTTGCTCGGCCAGCGGCTGGTGCGCTGGTGGGAGGCGCTGGTCGGCCGGATCCCGATCGTCAACTCGATCTACTCGAGCGTGAAGCAGGTGTCCGACACCATGCTTTCCCAGAAGGGCAACGCCTTCCGCAAGGTGGTGCTGATCGAGTTTCCCCAGCGCGGGCAATGGACGATGGCGTTCGTGGTCGGCGCACCTGGCGAGCGGCTGGTCCCGCACCTGGGCAAGGAGAAGGTGACCGTGTACGTGCCGACGGCGCCGAACCCGACCTCCGGCTACGTGATCCTGGTCGACCCGGCCGAACTGCGCGACGTCGACGTCAGCGTCGACGAGGCGTTCAAGTTCCACGTCTCGCTCGGCGTGGTCACGCCATCCGAGGCTGGCCGCCGGCGGCCGCATCGGCCGGCCGCTCTGACCTCCGAGGCGCCAGACGAGGCGCCGGGCCGATAGAATTCGGCCTCGTCCATCGACGGCCCGCCCCATGACGATCGCTGCCTTCGTTCATCTCACGTGCCGGCCGCTGCCTGCCGGCCGGCAGGGGCGGTACGCGCCGGCGCGGGAGCCCGACCGAAACCGCACGCGGCCGGGCGGGTAGCGCCGTCCGGCCGCCGGCCGATTTGCGGGAATCGGCTGCCGAGCCGATCGCCTTCCCGGAGTGCAACGACAAACCGCGCGGCCGCGCAGAGCCGCCGCGCAAATCGACTGGAGTCTTCATGCGTACCGAATACTGCGGCCTGGTGGACACGAAGTTCATCGGTCAGAGCGTGACGCTGTTCGGCTGGGTTCATCGCCGGCGCGACCACGGCGGCGTCATCTTCATCGACCTGCGCGACCGCGAGGGTCTGGTGCAGGTGGTCTGCGATCCCGACCGGCCGGCGGTGTTCGGCCATGCCGAGAAGATCCGCAACGAGTTCTGCATCAAGGTGGTCGGCACGGTGCGCGAGCGGCCGGCCGGCACGACGAACACCAACCTGGTCTCGGGCGCCATCGAGGTGCTCTGCCAGGAACTGACCATTCTCAACCCGTCGGTGGCGGTGCCGTTCCAGCTCGACGACGAGGACCTCTCGGAGTCGACCCGGCTCACGCACCGCGTGCTCGACCTGCGCCGCGCGCCGATGCAGAGGAACCTGCGGCTGCGCTACCAGGTGACGATGGCGGTGCGCAGGTTCTTCGACGCGCACGGCTTCATCGACGTCGAGACGCCGATGCTCACCAAGAGCACGCCGGAAGGGGCGCGCGACTACCTGGTGCCCTCGCGCGTGCACGCGGGGCATTTCTTCGCCTTGCCGCAGTCGCCGCAGCTGTTCAAGCAGCTGCTGATGATCGCCGGCTACGACCGCTACTACCAGATCGTCAAGTGCTTCCGCGACGAGGACCTGCGCGCCGACCGGCAGCCGGAGTTCACCCAGATCGACGTCGAGACCAGTTTCCTCGCCGAGCAGGAGATCCGCTCGATCATGGAGGAGATGATCCGCACGGTGTTCAAGGAAGTGCTCGACGTGCAGTTGCCGAACCCGTTCCCGGTGATGGCGTACAGCGAGGCGATGGCGCGCTACGGCTCGGACAAGCCCGACCTGCGCGTGAAGCTGGAGCTCACCGACCTCACCGACGCGATGCGCGACGTCGATTTCAAGGTTTTCAAGGCGGCGACCGAGCTGCCTGACGGTCGCGTGGCCGCGTTGCGCGTGCCGCGCGGCGGCGAGATGCCGCGCTCGGAAATCGACGCGATGACCGATTTCGTCAAGATCTACGGCGCCAAGGGACTCGCCTACATCAAGGTCAACGACAAGGCGAGGGGCCGCGACGGTCTGCAGAGCCCGATCGTCAAGAACCTGCACGATGCGGCGCTGGCGGCGATCCTCGAACGCACGGCTGCCGCCGATGGCGACGTGATCTTTTTCGGCGCCGACCGGGCCAAGATCGTCGCCGACAGCATGGGCGCGCTGCGGCTGAAGGTCGGCCATAGCGAATTCGGCCGCTCGCACGGCCTGTCGGAGCCCGGCTGGCGGCCGCTGTGGGTGATCGATTTCCCGATGTTCGAGTACGACGAGGAGGAGGGCCGCTACGTCGCCGCCCACCACCCGTTCACCAGCCCGAAGGACGAGCACATCGAGTACCTCGAGACCGACCCGTCGAAGTGCCTGGCCAAGGCCTACGACATGGCCCTGAACGGCTGGGAGATCGGCGGCGGTTCGGTGCGGATCCACCGCGAGGACGTGCAGAGCAAGGTCTTCCGCGCTCTGAAGATCGGCCCGGAGGAGGCGCGCGCCAAGTTCGGCTTCCTGCTCGACGCGCTGCAGTACGGCGCGCCGCCGCACGGGGGTATCGCCTTCGGGCTGGACCGCATCGTCACCATGATGGCCGGCGCCGAGTCGATCCGCGACGTGATCGCGTTTCCGAAGACGCAGCGCGCACAGTGCCTGCTGACACAGGCGCCGTCGCCGGTCGACGAGCGCCAGCTGCGCGAGTTGCACATCCGCGTGCGGGGCCCGCAGCCGGCGGCGGATCCCAAGGCGGCGTGATCCGCGCGGTCGCGCTGCTGGCCCTTGTCTGCGGGGCGGCGCAGGCGGAAAGCTGGCAGTACCGGGTCGCGCTCGATCCCGCCGAGCCGCTGGTGGCGCGCGTCGTCGTCGAGCTGCCGGCGGCGCGCCGCGCGCAGGATTTCAGCGTGCAGGTACGCGGCATCGCGAGCGGCGTGATGCCGCAGGTCGCCGACCTGCGCTGCGACGGCGCGCCGCTGGCGCCGGATTCGGCGAGTGCGTGGCGGGTGCAGGGATGGACCTGCGTGCGCCTGGCGTGGACCGTGCCGCTGAAGGCGGCGCCCGAAGGGGGCATCGATCTGCGCGCCCGCGAGAGCGTCTTCGATCCGAATGCGCGCCTGTGGCTGTTCAGCGAGGCATCGTCGTTGTTGCGACCGGTCGGCGAGGCGCACCATGACGGCCAGGTCGAGTTCGTCGGCGGCGGTCCGGTGCATGGCGGGGCACAGGTGGGCGGCGCGCGCTGGCGGCTGGTGCCGGCGACAGACCAGGCGGCCGAGTTCCTTGCAATCGGCCGGCTGTCCGGCGCCTCGGTGCGCGAAGGCGGCATCGAGACAGTGCATCTCGATGCGCTGGGCGTCGACTGGCGCAGGCTGGTGTCCGAGCACGGCCGTGCGCTGCGTTACCTCACGCGCGCCGCCGGCGCCAACCAGCTGACGCCGCTGCGCAGCACCGTCGTCTGGCTGGCCGGACGGACGGACGACGGCATGCCGGTCGGCATCGCCGGTCATCGCACGCTGCTGTTGTCGGCGGCGAAGCGCGACGGCCGCATCCTGTACCCGGAACTCGCCCTGGTCTGGATGCTGCGCGAGCAGTTGCTGCAGTCGATGCCGGAGCGGATGCCGATGTGGGCCCGGGAAAGCCTCGCCCAGTACTACGCGATCAAGGCGCTGCGCCGCTCCGGGTTGCCGGCATCTGCCGTCGCCGCCGCCGAGCGGCGCTTCATCGATTCGACCCGCTCGCCGAAGACCCGGCTGCGCGAAGCCCAGCGCCGCGTGCAGGCGGGTGATGCCGCGGCGCGCGGCGAGCTGCACACGGCCGGCGCCGCGTTCTGGGATCGAGCCGACCGCGCGATCGTGCGCAAGAGCGGCTTTCGAACGCTCGACTCCGTGCTGCCGCTCCTGCTGGCCGTCGACTGGCCGGACGATCGGCTGCCGGACAGCGTCATCGAACGCCTGCGTCTTTTCGCCGGGGACAGCGCGGTCGACGAGTTGCTCGCGCTCTACGTCGGCGACTGAGGCAGCCGCTGCAATGAGGCGGTACAAACTGCCCGAATCGGTGCTCGTCGTCATCCACACGCCGGAGCTCGACGTGCTGCTGCTCGAGCGCGCCGACTTTCCCGGCTTCTGGCAGTCCGTGACCGGCAGCCGCGCCGCGGCGGAGGAGCCGCTGGTGCAGACCTGCGCCCGCGAGGTGCAGGAGGAGACCGGACTGGCACGGGCGGCCGGCGACTTCGACGACTGGGGCTACACCAACCGTTACTCGATCTATCCGCAATGGCGCCGGCGCTATGCGCCGGGAGTCACGCACAATGTGGAGCACCTGTTCGGCTTGCGCGTGCAGGGCCGGTTTGCGCCGACGCTGGCGCCGCGCGAACATCGGCGCTGGCAGTGGCTGAACTGGCGCGATGCCGCGGATGTCTGCTTTTCCTGGACCAATGCACAGGCGATTCGCCAGCTGGCTTATCGCGCTGCTCGCCTGCGGGCCAGCGGCGGCGACACCGTCGCCTGAGACCAGCGTCCGCCACGAAGACGGCGTCTTCTTCGTGCGGGTCGAGGCCGAACTCGCGGCGGACCAGCGCACCGCCTGGCTCACGGTGACCGACTACGAACGCCTGCCGCAGTTCGTGCCCGGCATCCGCGCCGTGCGGGTGCTGGCGCGGGTCGCGGGCGGCGGCACCGAGCGGCTGCTCATCGAGCAGGCCGGCGAGTTCCGCTTCCTCTGGTTCACGCACCCCGTGCAGGTCTGGCTCGACGTCACGCACGAAGCGCCCGAACGGGTGCTGGCCCGCTCGGTGCTGCCGTCGGGCATCAGCCCGGAACGCAGCACGGTGCGTCAGTTCGAGGGGAGCTATGTGCTCACGGCGATCGGCGCCTCGCGCACGCGGCTGCTTTACCGCGCCCGCTTCGAGCCGGTCAACTCGCTGCTGCCGGTGCTCGGCACGGTGCTCGTGCGACAGACGGTCGGCGAGCAGTTCCGCGCCATGGCTGCGGAGATCGAGCGCCGCGCAGCGCGGCAGCGAACTGAGCAGGCGGCCCGATGAGAACCGCCGCGGCGGTCGCCGTCTTGCTGCTGGCGGCCGGTTGTGCCGCCATCGATCCCTATGCGCAGCCGCCGATCGTCGCTCATCTCGCGCGCAGCGACGATGTCGGCGACTGCGCGCGGCTGCTGCGGCAGGTGGATGCGCGCATCGACGCGGCCGGCGTCCGCGACGCCGGCGCGCCGCGCCTGGCCGGGTTCCCCTACCTGCGCGTCGAGCGCTTCACGGCGAGCCTCGGCGAGCAGGCAGGCGAGTTGCGCGGCGCCGGCTTTGCCGTTTGGAGCGAACTGATGGCGCAGGCCGATCGGCAGGCGCGCGCGGCCGAACTCGCCAACGCCGGCGAGCCGGCGCAGGCCGCCGCCATCGATGCCTGCCGCTACGCGCTGGCGGTGGCCGACGGCGGCGAGTTCACGCAACTGCGCGCCGCCGCCACGGTGCCCGACGACTACAGCACCGCGTTGCGTTGGCTCGGCCTGTATCCGCTGACCCGCCTCGCCTTCGCCGCCGGCATCCGCGACTGGCACGAGCGCACGCGCGAAGCCTTCTCCGTGCCGCTGGCGGAGCTGCCGCAGGCGGGGCGACTGCAGCGTTATCAACCTGCGGCGGCGCCAGCGCAGGTTGCGCCGCCGCCGCGCTCAGCGGCCCTCGCCCTGCCGTCGCCATCGCGCACGCAGTTCATCGAGTGGGTGCAGCGTCACGCGCCGGCGCTGGAAGTCGATACCGCCGGCGAAGACGATCGCATCGGCAGCCTGCACTGGGCCGGCGCCGAAGCGCCGGCGATCGCCGTCGACGTCGCGCAGCCGGCGGCTTACGTGCGCGCCGCCTACACGCACTTCGGCGGCCGCGTGCGGCTGCAGCTGGTCTACACGTTCTGGTTCCCGGCGCGGCCGGCCGAGCAGGCGCTCGACCTGCTCGCCGGCCGGCTGGACGGACTGGTCTGGCGCGTGACGCTCGACGAAACCGGCGCACCGCTGGTGTACGACTCGATCCACGCCTGCGGCTGTTACCACCTGTTCTTCCCGACCGAGGCCGTCGTCGCGCGGCCGCAGCCCGATTCGCTCGACGAAGGGCTGTTCGCCCCGCAGCAGGCGCCACGGCTCGCCGCCGGCGAGCGGATCGTGCTGCGCGTTGCCGCGCGCACGCACTACCTGCAGCGCATCTCACGGCAGCCGGCCGGCGAACGCAGCGGCGTCACCTACGCGTTGCATGACGAGGGCATGCTGCGCCTGCTTGCCTGGCCTGCCGGCGGCACGCGCAGCGCGTACGATGCGGCGGGTTTCGTGCCGGGCAGCGAGCGCGCCGAGCGCTGGCTCTTCTGGCCGATGGGCATCGCCAGCGCCGGGCAGATGCGGCAGTGGGGGCGGCACGCCACCGCGTTCGTCGGTCGCCGCCACTTCGACGACGCCTGGCTGCTGGACCTGTATTTCGAGCCGCGCGGGCAGGGCGCCGCCGGCCAATAGAAGATGAAGCTGCGCGTCGCCACCTACAACATCCACAAGGGCGTCACCGGCATCCGCCGCCGGCCGCGCATCCACGATGTCAAGCTGGCGCTCAACAGCATCGACGCCGACATCGTCTTCCTGCAGGAGGTGCAGGACCGCAACGAGATGCTGCGCCACCATGCCGGCTATCCGTCGGCGCGGCAGCTCGACTTCCTCGCCACCGGCGGCTACGAGCATCTGGCCTACGGCATGAACGCCGTCTATCCGCACGGCCATCACGGCAACGCGATCCTGTCGCGGCACGCGATCGGCCAATACACCAACCACGACATCTCCGACCACGCGCTGGAGAAGCGAGGCATGCTGCACGCGGTGTCGAAGGTCCTGCCGCCGCGCGGGCGCCGGGCGCGCGACGTGCACCTGATCTGCGTGCACTTCGGCCTGATCAAGCGCAGCCGCGTGCGCCAGGCAATGGCGCTGGCCGAGTTCGTCGAGGAGGAAATCCCGGCCGAGGCGCCGCTGATCATCGCCGGCGACTTCAACGACTGGCAGCGCCGCGTCGACGAACTGCTGCGCGAGCGCCTCGAGGTGGCCGAGGTCAGCGTCGCCGACGCGCCGCCGGAAGGCCGCCGCTCGGTGCTCGACCGCGTGCTGCCGTGGCGGGGACGCGAGAATGCGCAGTCGGTGTCGCGAACGTTCCCGAGCTTCGCCCCCTGGCTGACGCTCGACCGTATCTACGTGCGCGGCTTCGCGGTGCGCCGCGTCGAGGTGCCCAAGGGCCTGACCTGGGCGCGCCGTTCGGACCACGCGCCGCTGATCGCCGACCTCGAACTGAAATGACCGATCCGCCGGTGGCGGGCGAGGCCGTCCGGTCGCTGCGGCTGGCGGCGCCGACGGTGGTCTACAGCGGCAATCGCCTCCGCCTCCTGGTCAACGGCGAGCAGTACTTTCCGGCGCTGCTGGCGGCGATCGACAGCGCACGCCGCGTGATCGAGATCGAGACCTACATCTTTGCCGAGGACAACATCGGCCTGCGCGTGATGTTTGCGCTCGCCGCGGCTGCCAGCCGCGGCGTCGAGGTGCGGCTGCTGGTCGACGGCTACGGCGGCGGCGAGTTTGCGCGCCGGCTGGTTGGCGAGCTCGGCGTGCAAGGGGCGCAGGTCCGGATCTACCGGCCGGAGCGCTGGTGGCGGCTGCAACGCAAGCTGCTGCGGCGGCTGCACCGCAAGATCGCCGTTTTCGACGAGCAGCTCGCCTTCGTCGGTGGCATCAACATCATCGACGACCACAACGTGCCGGCGCACGTGCGCGGGCGGCTCGGCCCGCGCTTCGACTTCGCGGTGGCCTGCGAAGGGCCGATCGTGCAGGCGATGACGCTGGCCGTGCGGCGGTTGTGGTGGACAGTGACCGTCACCGGCCTGCGCGGCCGTGCCGGCCCGGTGCCGAGGCTGCGCCGCATGCCGCGCCGGCCGGCCGTGGCCGGCGGCGCGCCGGCGTCGCTCGCGCTGCGCGACAACCTGCGCAACCGCCACTCGATCGAGCGAGCCTACCTGCAGGCGTTCGACGCGGCGAGTTCGCAAGTCGTGATCGCCAATGCCTACTTCCTGCCCGGCCGCCGCTTCCGCGCCGCGCTGCTGGCGATGGCGGCGCGCGGCGTGCGCGTGCGGCTCCTGCTGCAGGGCCAGCCCGAGTATGCGCTGCAGTTCCACGCCCAGCGCGCGCTCTACGGCCAGCTGCTCGACGGCGGCGTGGAGATCTACGAGTACCTGGCGAGTTACCTGCACGCCAAGGTGGCGGTGGTCGACGGCGGGTGGGCCACGGTGGGCTCGTCGAACATCGACCCGTACTCGCTGCTGCTGGCGCGCGAGGCCAACGTCGTCGTTCACGACGCGGGCTTCGCCGGCCAGCTCGACGCCGTGCTCGACGAAGCCATCGAACGGCACTCCCGGCGCATCGCCCTGGCTGACTACGCCAGCCGCGGCTGGCTCGCCCGCGCCCGCGACTGGTGCGCCTATTTCGTCGTGCGGCTGGCCACGGTGGTGCTGGCCCGCGGCCGCGATTACTGAAAATCGTGAAAATCGGGGTCAGAGTCCGATTTCCGGACGCCATCGCCGCGGTCAGACCACCGCGATCGGCCCGCCGGCCGAACCGGTCGCGCCCTTGATCGGCATCGGCGAGAAGATGTAGACGAACTGATACCTGCGGTCGCGGATCAGTTCGTCGAACATCAGGTTCTCGTGGTTGAATATGCCGTTCTTCGTGATCAGTTCGCCATGCACGGGAAAGGCGAGCTTCTTGTCCGGGTTCGGCACCACCTCGGTCGCCCAGGTGTCCGAACCGACCAGGGCCAGCTGCTTCTCCACCACCCAGCGCGCCACCTCCAGGCCGATGCCCGGCTCGCCGCTGTTGAAGCGGTCGTTGTTCTTCATCCAAAGCGCGCTCCAGCCGGTGTTGAAGAACACCGCGTCGCCGGGCTTGATGTCGGCTTCCTTGACGCCCTGCTTCCCCAGTGCGGCGCGAACATCGGCCAGGTGGATTTCCTCGCCGGCGTCCCAGGTCTTCAGCGGCGCCACGTCGACGAGGTGGCCGCGGGTGAAGAACGGCTTCGCTTTCTCCATGCCGAGCCTGGCGAGGCCGTAGGCGCCGTTGATCTCCTGCGCCGTGAAGCCGTTGTAGAAGCGCATCTCGCTCTTGTCGCCGTCCTTGCCGACCTGGATGCCGATGTGGCCGAGGCCGTCGAACTGCGTGCCGACCTGGCCGATCTCCGTCGCCAGGAATTCGTCGTTGTAGACGATCTTGTTCTCGCCGAACGGCCCGCCGGTGGGCGCGCCCGGAATGCGCAGCGCGAAGACGCGCGCGCCGAACATCGGCATGCCGGCCTCGTAGAGGCGACCGATGCGGTAGATCCGGCCTTCGCGGATCCACTTCACCGCGTCGAGCACCTTCTCCGGCGTGATCCAGTTCGACGCGCCCGCCTCGTCGCCCGCGCCCCAGCGCGACGGCCACCACGGCGCCGCGCCCGTCTGCGCCAGCGCCTCGCCGATCAGCGGCGCGCTGGCGTACTTGCCGTGCAGCGCGCCGGCGACCGCGCCGACGCCGGCGGCGACTGCCGCCGCCTTGAAGAAATCGCGCCGGTTGCGGTCCGCGGCCTGCTGTTCGATGGCGTCCGTGTCGGTGCCCGGCTCGGCGGCGCTCGGGGGTGGGTTACGAGATTCGTCCATGAGGTTCTCCTTGGCGATCCGGCGGTGCCGCTCGGCAAGGCGGCTGCATCGACGGCGCGGCTATCCTAAGCGCCACCGCCGCCGCGCCGGATGGCGGAACCATGGGATGACATGAGCCTGTTCTCCGCCGACACCGCCGCCCGCCGCACGCCGCTCACCGTGCTTACCGGCTTTCTCGGCAGCGGCAAGACGACGGTGCTCAACCGGCTTCTCGGGTCGCCGCAGTTCGCCGACACCGCGGTGATCATCAACGAGTTCGGCGCGATCGGCCTCGATCACCTGCTGGTGGAGGCAGTCGACGGCGAGATGGTGCTGCTGAAGAGCGGCTGCATCTGCTGCTCGGTGCGCTCCGATCTCGAGTCCAGTCTGCGCGAACTGCTGGCGCGGCGCGACGACGGCCGCATCGGCTTCGTCCGCATCGTCGTCGAGACCACCGGGCTGGCCGACCCCGCGCCGATCGCGCAGCTGACGCTGAACAACCCGCTGACGGCGCCGTTCCTCGCGCCGGCGCGCATCGTCGCCACGGTCGATGCGCCCTACGGCGTCGCGCACCTGCGCGAGCACTGGGAGGCGCGCAAGCAGGTGGCGCTCGCCGACGCCGTGCTGCTGACGCAGAGCGACGTCGCGCCGCACAACGTGGCCGCGCTGCGCGAGGCGGTGGCACGGCTGAACCCGGCCGCACCGCAACTGGCGTGCACGCACGGCGAGGTCGATCCGCAGGTTCTGCTGGCGCCGGCGGCGAGCCCGGCGGCGATCGAGGCCACCGCGCCGCCGCCGGCGCAGCACCACGCGCACGGTGAAATCGCCTCGCTGGCGCTGGAGGCGGATGCGCCGCTCGATTGGCTGCGCGTGCAGGCGTGGCTGGCGCGGCTGCGCGCGGAGCACGGCGAGCGACTGCTGCGCGTCAAGGGTGTGCTCGACCTGCAGGGCGAGGTGCAACCGGTGGCGGTGCATGGCATCCATCACGTGTTCCATCCGCCGGTGCGGCTGCGCGAATGGCCGGCCGGCCCGCGGCGGTCGCGGCTGGTGCTGATCGTGCGCGGGCCGGCCGTCGATTTCCTGCGCGAGACGTTCGCGCAGGAGGTGCTGGTCGCCGTCGACGCCCGCTGAAGCGGCACGGAAACGGCACCGGGGCGACGCGACCGGGTCGAGCAATACACTGCGCCCGGGAGCTCGAGGTGACCGCATGATCGACGCCGAGTACTGCCAGACGATGGCCGCCTACAACGGCTGGATGAATCGCAAGGTCTACGAGGCGGCCGAGCGGCTGCCTGACGAGGCGCGAAAGGCCGACCGGGGAGCGTTCTTCGGCTCGATCCATGCGACGCTCAACCACATCCTGTGGGGCGATCGCGTCTGGTTGCCGCGCTTCAATGGCAAGTCGTATCCGGTCGGCGCCATCGGCGTCGACCTCTACGACGCGTTCGATGACCTGAGCGACGCGCGCCGTGCGATGGACGACGAGATCACCGCTTGGGCGGCGCAGCTCGACGGCGCGCAGCTGGCCGGCACACTCACCTGGTTCTCGGGCGTGGCGCAGCGCGAAATGTCACGCCCGCGCTGGCTGTGCGTCACGCAGATGTTCAATCACCAGACCCATCACCGCGGGCAGGTCACGACCTTGCTCAAGCAGGCGGGCGTCGACCCCGGCGTGACCGACCTGCCATGGGCGCCGCTGACCCGCGACGCGCAGCAGCGGGTGATCCTGGGCGAGCAGTTCGGCCTCTAGCGCTGCCGCCTGGCGCGGCGGATCAGTCGCCGCCGCCACCGCCGCAGCCACCATCGCCGCCGCCGCTGCAGCCGACGTCGACGTCCGCCTGCCCTGGGAATTCCTCACCGCGCGCAGCATGCGCGAGCTGCTGCCCTTGCTCGAGGACTTCGGCCAGGACGTGCGCGTCGAAAACGACGAGCGCCGCCGGCCGACGCGCACGATCAATCACATGCTCAAGCTGTTCCTCATCGATCGCGAGGGCGTGGTTCGCGAGATCTACGCTCTCGATTATCTGCACCCGGCGATGATGGTCAACGACATCGAGACCCTTCTGCTCGAGGAGCGGCCGGCGAACGCGGGCCGTCGGTGAATTCCGCCGCCGCAACGCGATCGGCCTCGACCTGCGGCGGACTCGCGACGATTCGCCTACCCCGGTACGCGGCAGGGCCATTCTGCCGGCCGAGGCGCATAGACTTTTCCGGCGTGCCGCCGCACGCACCACCTAATCAGGAGCCCGGAAGATGAAACTGAAAGTCCTGCTTTTCGCCGGCCTGCTCGCCGCCAGCGGCGCCGCGCTGGCCTTCCACTGCCCGGCCGACATGAAGAAAATCGACGAGGCGCTGGCCAAGAATCCCAAGCTCACCGCCGAGCAGATGGCCGAGGTCAAGAAGTACCGCGCCGAGGGCGAGACGCTGCACAAGGCCGGCAAGCACCAGGAGTCGGTCGACACGCTGGCCAAGGCGATGAGGATTCTGGACGTCAAGTAGCGGGCGACCTGCACGGCCCGGCGCCGCCACGGGCGGCGCTTTTTTCGACCGCGACCGCGCGCATGAATCCACCGGGCCCTGCCAGGGGCGAGATTGCCGAGCGCGCCGCGCGAAGGTAGTGCATTGAGCCGCCTGCCTCCCGGTTCGAACGTCGGCACCCAGCTGCGGGCGCGGCGCCTGCGGCAGGCACGCGAGCAGGCGAAGCAGCGGGAAGCGGCTGGGCCGGCGCCGAGTGCGCCGCAGCCGGGCGGGCGTCGGCGGGCGGTCGATGCCGGCCAGCTGACGCTGCCGAGCGCGGACGCCTGGTTCGCCGCGCATGGCCTCGAGCCGTTCGCTTTCCAGCGCGAGGTCTGGGCGCACGTCGAGGCGGGTCGATCCGGCCTGTTGCACGCCACGACCGGCTCGGGCAAGTCCTATGCGGTCTACTTCGGCCTGCTCGGCCGCGCGCTGGCGGGCGAGGTCGGCGGTGGCGGACTGCGTCTGCTGTGGGTCACGCCGATGCGCGCGCTGGCCGCCGACACCGGCCGCGCGCTGACCACACCGCTCGCCGACCTCGGCCTGCCGTGGCAGGTCGGTGTGCGCACCGGGGACACTCACGCTGCCGAGCGGGCGCGGCAGGGCAGGCGCCTGCCCGAGGTGCTGGTCACGACGCCGGAGAGCCTGTCGCTGCTGCTCGCCCGCGCCGACTGCCGCGAACTGTTCGCGCAGCTTGCGCTGGTGGTGGTCGACGAGTGGCACGAACTGATCGGATCCAAGCGCGGCGTGCAGGTGCAGCTGGCGCTGGCGCGGCTGCGCGCCCTTGCGCGTGCGGCGGCGGACCGGTCGGGCGAGGCGCCGCGGGCGCTGACGGTCTGGGGGCTGAGCGCGACCCTCGGCAACCTGGACGAGGCGATGCGCGCGCTGCTCAATCGCGCCGACGGCCTGCTGGTGCAGGGGCGCATCGCCAAGCCGCTGGTCATCGACACGCTCCTGCCCGACGATCCGGGCCGCTTTCCCTGGGGCGGCCATCTCGGCATCCGCATGCTCGAGCCGGTGTTGCGCGAGATCGCCGCCTCGGGCACGACGCTGGTGTTCACCAATACCCGCTCGCAGGCCGAGATCTGGTACCAGGCGATCCTGGCCGCCCGGCCGCAGTGGGCCGGGCTGATCGCCCTGCACCACGGTTCGCTCGACCGCGACGTGCGCGACTGGGTCGAGGCGGGGCTGAAGAGCGGCACGCTCAGAGCGGTGGTCGCCACCAGCAGCCTCGACCTCGGCGTCGATTTCCTGCCGGTGGAGCGCGTGCTGCAGGTCGGCAGCGCCAAGGGCGTCGCGCGGCTGCTGCAGCGGGCCGGCCGCAGCGGCCACGCGCCGGGACGGGTCTCGCGCGCCACGCTGGTGCCGACCAGTGCGCTCGAGCTCGTCGAAGCCTCGGCGGCGCGCAAGGCCGCCGCCGCCGGCCGCGTCGAGGCGCGC
>Ga0209254_10000775_pt1 | contig 27625 bp, 20 predicted proteins | sample FrelakmetDIP11DI_FD_187148 | JGI IMG/M metagenome (GOLD analysis project Ga0209254, IMG submission 187148) | Freshwater lake sediment microbial communities from the University of Notre Dame, USA, for methane emissions studies - DIP11 DI (SPAdes)... | ecosystem: Environmental > Aquatic >...
ACCTGCAACCGCGTCCGAAAGGTACCAAACTATATGTTTACATCGGAACACATGATCTGGAAATACGCCGATTGGTTGGATGAACTGGATGATTGGCTTCCTTATGCAGAAGATCTTGTAAAGAAATGGGAAAAACAGAGCAGCGATGAGATCAAGTTCACGAGAACATTCGAAATCATCATCGCATCATTCTTACTCATGGACGACCTATTGCCGTTGACGGCAAAGAAAGCGTTCGCAAATCTCACACTCGACGTTATATCCGAAGTAGATAAGAAGAAGCTCACCATGGAGAGCTTGTGTATTCACGCTCCTCCACCAGGAAGGAAAAAAGACAGCTCTTTCCCCGTCAGAATTCGGGAGGTAAAAGAACTTATTGCGAAGGGCCATTCGAAACAGGAGGCCTATGAATTAGTGGCAAGTCAATACCACAAGTCCCCGGACACGATTCGCCGCGCTTACGAGCGCCTCTTCAAACGCAGAAAGAAATGAGACGACGGGGAAATTGATTAATGATTTCCCCGGTGACTTGCCCCAGCACGTCATGACAAGCTGGAGCCATGTTCAACAACACCCAAAGAGGTGCCGACATGGCGACTATCATTCATCGTATTTCCTCCGTTTGCCGCGCACGCGGCCGTTCCCGTAGCGCTCACTACAAAGACATCAAAGAGGGGTTGTTCCCACACCCGGTCAAAATTGGCTCTAGAGCGGTGGGTCATCCTGACAATGAGCTTGCCGAAATGAACGCGGCGCGCATCGCTGGTAAAAGCGACGATGAAATCCGCGATCTGGTCTTTAAACTCGAAGCCGCCCGCAAGGCGACGGTGTAAGGGGACGGAGATGACATACGACAAAAAGGCCCACGTTATTGGTTCGATCCTGGCCATACTGCCTTTCAGCACCAGTCTCAAGAGGATCAACAGCAGTGTTATCACCAAAGAAGAGCAGAACACCCTCCAGGACGCATTGCAGGTTTCAATTTATCAATTGATTCGATTAACACCGTGCTACGGGCTCGATGCTGACGAGGTCGACGCCTGCTGCGCTGCATTCGCGATCGAACTAATCCGCTTTATTGTTAGCGCTCGCCAGGAGCAAAAGCCTCCCGCGCAAGTAGTGTGGGTCGACGGCAATGAATGGGAACTTGTGTTCGATCCCGGACCTAAGGCCGATGGGCTGCGAACTGACGAGAAGATCCGTGTATGGCGCAAGGTCGGAACCGTTTTCGATGACAACGACCTGCCGTTTTAGGAGCCCGCCATGACTAAAAAAACAAAGGGACGCAACGGCTGTGACCGTGCGCCCCTAAACACTACTAATCGTCGAAATCATACCGGAACCGAACTCTTGGTGGAATGGTTCAATCTCGCTAAATCGAGCCGCATTATTCGCCAGCAAGAGCACAGGTGGCAGAGAGGGGCGCGGAAATGAGTGGAGATCTTGAACGCATCCGCAAAGCCCTGCTTTTCGTATCTGCGGCCGACCGTGATACCTGGGTGAAGATGGGTATGGCCGTTAAGGCCGAGCTTGGGGATGCTGGTTTTGATTTGTGGGACGAATGGAGCCAGCAAGCCGATTCCTACAACCCCAAAGATGCACACGACGTGTGGAAGAGCATCCGCACCAATGGCAAGGTGACGGCGGGGACCCTGTTCCATGAAGCCAAAGCGAACGGCTGGCGTGACGATGCGCCATATCATAGGCTGACGCCCGAAGCGCTTGCAGAACGAAAGCGCATCGCGGCGGAACGTGTGGTGCAAGAGGAAGCTGAAATAGCCCGAGAACGTGCCGAGGCAGCGGAGAAGGCGGCAGCAATCTGGAAGTCGGCGACATCAGTGAACGTGGATCACGCTTACCTTAGACGCAAGCGCATCAAGCCGAACGGAGCGCGACTTTACAAGGACTCACTACTGATCTCCTTAAGCGCTGAGGGAAAGATACATTCGCTGCAATTCATAGGCCCGGATGGCGATAAGCGTTTTCTGAGCGGCGGACGGGTGGCTGGCTGCTATTTCAGCATCGGCAACACCAGAGGTGCGGCTGCGCTGTGCATAGCTGAAGGCTTCGCAACTGGCGCAACGCTATTTGAGGCAACGGGCTACCCAGTAGTGGTGGCTTTCAATGCTGGCAACTTGCTGTCGGTGGCGAAGACCATGAGGAAAAAATTCCCCGACCTGCCCCTGATCCTGTGCGCGGATGATGACAGGCAGACCCCTGGAAACCCCGGACTGACGAAGGCGAATGAGGCGGCACGGGCAGTGGGTGGACTGCTGGCAATTCCTGATTTTGTGGGGGTGGCAGTATGAGCCACACCGACTTTAACGACATGGCGGTGGTGGGCGGGCTGGAAGCCGTTAAGCGAACCATAACAAGCGCGGTGGCTTCGGTAATGGCTTTGCATCAACCCGATACGGATAACGCAACGGTGGGCGATCCGTCGAGCCTGGATGACGCGGACATCGAAGCCTATCAATCGAACGCAGCATTGATAAAAAGCGGGGTATCAGAGGTATCGGGGGTGCAAGACAATAATGACGGGCTTTCCGCTGATACCCCTGCCAATGCGGACGGGGTGTCACAGGTATTCGCTACCCATGAAAGCACTATGCCTAGTATAGATGAGCGCCCATGCTTCCGCGTTTTTGATGACTGGCTGGAACACGACGGAAGGAAGTTTCGCCCTGGCGTCTGGCATTTTGGGATTAAGCCCGGCAAGAACGATGCGCCCCCGACGTTAACGGATATCCGGGTCTGCTCGCCCCTGCACATCGAGGCCGTGACCTTTGACGGGCAGGACAACAACTTCGGGCGACTGCTGCGCTTCAAGAACACGCTGGAGCGCTGGCGCGAATGGGCTATGCCAATGGAACTGCTTCGCGGTGCGGGTGATGACATGCGCGGCGAGCTTCTGGCAATGGGTGTGGAAATCGACCCAAGCGCGAAGACCCTGCTAGCGAATTACCTGCAAGCAAAGCCGCCCAAGCGGCGGATGCGCTGCGCCCTTCAAGTCGGCTGGTGCGGCGACTCATTCGTGCTACCGGATACGGTAATCGGGACGGCGGCATCGGGCGTGATTTTCCAGAGTGGCGAGCGCGGACATGATGAATACACCAAGGGTGGGACGCTTATTGGCTGGCGGGAGGAAATAGCGGCGCGTGCTGTCGGCAACCCAATGTTGCTGCTTGCCTTGTCAGCATCCTTTGCCGCGCCGATGCTGGCACGATGTAATGCCGAGGGCGGCGGAGTCCATTTTGTCGGAGATTCTTCCACTGGCAAAACGACCCTACTGGAAGCGGGTTGTTCGGTTTGGGGCGGCCCAAATTACCGCCGAAGCTGGCGGGCTACTGCCAATGGCATGGAAGGCGCCGCCGCGCTGTTCAATGATTGCCTGCTGGCGCTGGACGAAATCAGCGAGTGCGAGCCCAAGGAAGTGGGCGCTACGGTCTATGCGCTTGGTAACGGACGCGGCAAGCAACGCGCCGGGCGAACTGGAAGCGCGCGGGCGATAACGCGCTGGCGCTGTTTCGTTGTGTCTACTGGCGAACGCACCATTGCGACCACGATGCTGGAAGGCGGATTTAAGGCGAAGGCTGGCCAAGGGGTGCGCCTGTTGGATCTTCCTGCAGAAAGGACTTACGGCGCCTGGGACACCCTGCATGACCTGCCTAGCGGTACGGCTTTTTCAGACGCGATCAAGCGGGCATCGATCACGCACCATGGACACGCCGGGCGTGCTTTCCTCGAAAAGCTGACTCGCGACGGGCAGGACTTTTGCGCTCTGTTGGAACGGTTCAAGGGGCTTGCTGAGTTTTCCGCCGATGGTGGGCAGGGGCAGGACAAGCGCGCGGCGGGACGCTTCGCCTTGCTGGCGCTGGCGGGCGAAATCGCAACCGAGTACGGCATCACCGGCTGGCCGGAAGGTGAAGCTACCAAGGCCGCCGCGGAAGGATTTCGGATATGGCGGGCAATGCGCGGGCGCGGCAACGATGAGCGACGGCAAATCCTGGACAGGGTTTCTGGTTTTATTGAGCGGCACGGCGATGGGCGCTTCTCCAATGTAGTCGACGACGGCGTAACTCAGATGCGCGACCGGGCGGGCTGGTGGCGAGACACCGGCGAAGGCCGGGAATACCTATTCACGGCTGACGGCATGCGCGAAGCCTTGAAGGGCTTCGACTTCAACAGGGCGCTAGACGCCTTGCAGGAAGCCGGAGCGTTGCCCGTGCCTGGTGCGGACGGTAAGCGCGCGAAGCCGGAACGCATCAAGGCTAGGGGGTCTGGAACGACTAGGCTGTACACCATCCGTGTCGACAAGCTGGGGGGCGATCATGGCATTAACTGATCTGCTTGCAAGGCTGGAACGGCGGATCGTTGACACCCCTGATACCCCTTGCAACCCGGAAGGGGTTTCAGCGAAGCCCGCATCAACAAAGGCTTGCACCCCTGATACCCCTGATGCCTCACGAATAATCAATGTTGCGCTGAACGCCTTAGTTGATCTACCTGGCGCGGCGAACGCTGCAACGTCCCGGGGATGGCTGTTGCACTTCGCCGACCGTGAATCGCTGGAAGACTATTACAACCCGGACGCGACCCATGCCGAGATTCTGGAACGCTATCCCGATGCACTGGCGGCGGAACCGATACCGGAGCGCATCAGGCGCACGCCGACGGAAGCCGAGGCGAAGGAACTGCTGGCGCTTGTGCAAGCCATTGGCGCGGCTGAGAAGTGGCCGGCAGACGAAACCGAGTGGGCTACGGAGGGGGCGTTGGCCGATCCCGATGGGGCACTGATCTACTACCGGGCGCTTGCTGTCAAGCATGGAATCATCTTGCCACTTGATGATGACCGGCGCACCTGCAACCAATGCGCGAATCTGAACGGGCGACGGTGTCTTGCCGCTTGGCGTGCTGAAATCGTAGCGAACCGGAACTACGAGCCGATCCGAGACATTCTCCATCGATGCGAAGGCTACATGCCGGTGGCGGGTGACCCAGACAGGCGACCGGGTAATGAACGCTGGCCTGGACTAACTGCGAAAGATGGTGATCATGAATGACTTATTGGGGTGCTGGAGAAAGACATGAAAGAAAAAGTTACAACTATTGCGCGTAAGAAGAACACAAAGCTGACCGTTGCCAGGTCTGATGCAGTTATCGATGCGATTCTTGAACGCGTGGCGAATGGCGAATCGCTGAACAAGATCTGCTCTGAGCCAAACATGCCAACAAGAAAGAGCATGTATGTATGGCTGAAAGCCGATGCGGTGCTGTTGGCCGCCTATGAATTAGCTATTGCGATGCGTGCCGAGAAGATGGCCGAGGAAATCGTTGACCTTGCCGATGAGCGCCCGCCAATAGACGAAGAGACTGGAAAGATGGACAGCGCATGGGTGACTTGGCAGAAACTGCGTGTAGATGCTAGGAAGTGGACAACCAGCAAACTACTGCCCAAGAAGTATGGTGACCGACTCAATGTCGATTCCGAAGTAAAGACATCTGGCGATGAGTACCTTGAAATACTCAATAGGCGCATGGCACAACTGAACCTAAAGTAAGCGGTCAGATTGATGAACTCAGGAACTGCCTTGGCGTTCGTCCGCTTTCCCTGATCTGCGAGTGCGTACTATCGACCCTGAAGAGACGGTCGGGGCTAGTTCTCGGAATGTCCGTTGATGTTCCGAAAGTAGCCGATTCAGAATTCCGCCGCAGACTTCTCGCCGATATTTGAGCGTCTTAAACAGGTGCATAATCCATCAGCTAGCGGTCCCTTTTTGCATAACGTAATAATGAGACAGCCTGACCAACAACCATATAAAAAAACAAGACGATAGAAAGTGTAAATGCCTGTCTCTTTATTAAAAAACGTCCGGACCCATGGGTCTCTAAATTAATTGTTAGTGCTACAGGGGGAATGATGAACCAGAGGATTCAGGCTCTTCGTGACGAAGCCTGGAGGACTGCCAAGTCGCTTGCTGGCGTTGCAGTGGCCATAGGTGGTGGACTGCTGCCCTTCCTCCTCTACGTGTTCGGCTGGGTGGAGTCCGGGAGCCTCTTCTGGCTCGTCATTGCCGCGATGCTTGGGACCTTTGGCGTTCTCCTCATCTGGAATCTGAGCAGGTACGCAGAGGTAGGATACTGGTTTGACCGGAAGTACAGGCTGCTGTCTGTCACCTGGAACTACACGCCAAACGATGACTTTGAGACGCTCAAGGCTGTCCAGGTCGGCAAGAGACGACTTGTGTGTCTCTCCGGGACAATCCCGCATATCTCCGTAGGCGTAGCTCCGGCTGAGAACCTGACTCCCTTTGACCCGGGTGATGACATCGAGGTGACGCTGCTGAGCTACTCGCGTGACGAGGGAACCGTCAGCGTCAGGCAACCACATCGACAGGCAGGCTCCAACTTCTCATTCAGAGTGGACTTCAATCCCGCTTTGCGAGAAGGAGAGGAAGTCGAATTCGAATACACATTCACGCTGCCGCGCTTTCGCATTTCGTCACTCGAATCTCTTAGGGCCAGATGCCAGAAGGGGAAGCTTGACGCTCGCGACTACGAATACAGCTCGTGGAGTGTCGACTTCCCGATTGATCGACTGGTGTTCGACCAGAGGTTCTCTCCTGAATGCGGCATCAAGCCACTCGACGTGGAGGTTGAACGCGGCACCGCAAGTCCGTTTGAGGAGGAGCGTAGACGTCTTCTCAAGTCCCGTTCCTTCCGATGCGAGCAGTTCGACGGCGGCTGGCGTATGATTCTCGATCGCCAGACGCCTCCGATGAAGGCTCGATATCGCGTCAGGTGGCGCCCCCCAACACAGTCAGAGTTGTCTGCGTTACTGGCCGACAGCCCTGAGCACTAACCCGCGCGTCGACCAAGACAGCGCGGTCGGGCAACGGTATCCTTGAGCAGGGAGGACGCGTGACCGCGCCGAGAGCTGCGGTATGCACTACGTTTTCCCACTCTTCGCTTCGGCCCTATGCTGGCCGTCTCCTTTGGCCGAGCAGCGGTAGCCCAAGGCCTGAGGCCAGAAGGTCGCGTTTAGGTTCGTTGCGGCCGGCGCATCCTCGGAAGTCAATGGCTGCTCCTGGCCGGTTGCTGCCGGTGGCCCGGCTGATAGTCATGAAGGGTGGACGGCCAGAATGATCACGTCACCGGTCTGCCCGCTCAGTTCCATCGGAATCGGCGCCAGATTTATCTTACCCGTAACGCGTGTGTTTCCGCCCGGCTTTTGGTCCATTTGGTGGTGTAGGATCCCCTGATGTCTCCACCAACTGAAAGCCATGTTTACGTTCAACGGGAGGTCCAACGCAAACTGGGCCGCAACCTCCTGCGTATTCAGCAGTTGGAGGTCATGGTCAAAGCCATGGTCGCGCATAGTGTCGTGGAGAGCCAATCGGGAGACATGCACAGTTTCCTGGACCAGCGAAAAAATGAAGTCGCCAAAAAGACCTTGGGTCAGGTAGTTGGCGATCTGACGACTGATCTACTGTTGCTCCCGGTGAGCGAAGAAGACCAGCAAAAGGATCATCCCGGCGATCCAAGCAAGATTTTGTTTCGCACATCATTCCGAATTGAGATGTCTCCGGAAGACCATCAACGTACGCAGCAGCGGCTCGCTGAGTTGGTCGACCTACGGAACGATATGGTCCACCACTTCATCGAGATCCATGACATCTGGACCGAGGAAGGTTGCGTCCAAGCCGATGCCTACCTTGACGACTGTTTTCGTCTGATCGACGAGCGCTTTGAGGAGTTGAGAGAGATCGCTCAGCACCAGGATGACTTCAGAAAAGACATGGCCAATTTCATGCGGTCTCCCGACTTCATGGAATTTATCATGCATGGAATTTTTCCTGGTGGTGCCGGCGTAGCTTGGACATCATGCACCATCGTTAATCTGTTACGTGATGCTGAGGATGCGCTTGCCGAGGATGGGTGGACTCAGCTTGCTAAAGCCATCGAATACATCACTGGACGTGAGCCGACACACACGCCGAGGCGCTATGGCTGTTCAAGCTGGCGTCAAGTTCTGCACGAATCCGCTCTGTTCATCATTCGCCGTGGGCAATCGGAACAAGGGGCAGCGAAGGAGACTTGGTATTGCAGTCGTTGAGGCCATTGAAAATCCGACACATTGACCGCATTCCGTATCGGCACCTAAGGGTCATCGGACCGCTTAACGTGTGTTCTTCGATGACGATGAAGACGAAATTGACGACACCGACTCCTGGGAGGGGGTCAAGTTGTGAGGCACTTGCGACCGTCTGTTTTTTGATGGGCTGAATGACCACAACGGGTCGACAGCAGCCCCGCAAGGATCGCCACCATGCGGTTTAATCAGCATGGGCGTCGTCCCCGTGGGCTCACCAATGCGCCTCACCCAACGCCACCATTCCCTATACCGAAAACCCTGTCTCGGCACGGCCCCGAAACCCGCACCAGGCCATGGGGGTGACAAACAGAATCAGAGCATACGGATAACTATTGATTACCGTATGCATTCGGCTATGCTGACGGCATCAGCAATCGCATTGGATGACCATCATGGCCTCGAAGAAAGTAGCTCTGTATTCCCGTGTCTCCACAGACCGGCAGACCACCGAGAACCAGTTGATCGAGTTGCGCGCGGTCGCCGAGCGTCACGGCTGGGTAATCGTTGACGAGTACATCGATCAGGGAATCTCAGGTGCCAAGGGCCGGGACCAGCGGCCCGAATTCGATCGCCTGTTGAAGGACGCTGCTCGCAAGAAGTTCGACCTTATCGCCAGCTGGTCGGTGGACCGCCTCGGCCGCAGCCTGCAGGACCTGGTGGCCTTCTTGTCAGAGATCCACGCCAAGAAGGTAGACCTCTACCTTCATCAGCAGGGTATGGATACCACGACGCCTGCGGGTAAGGCGCTGTTCCAGATGATGGGGGTCTTCGCCGAGTTCGAGCGGGCGATGATCCAGGAGCGGGTCAAGGCAGGGCTGGAACGCGCTCGGGCTCAGGGTAAGCAACTGGGGCGGCCGACCGTGTCAGCGGACATCGAGGCACGGATCGCTGAACTACGTGGCAAGGGGTTGGGCAAGATCAAGATCGCCAAGACCCTCGGCATTGGCGTCAGCACGGTGCAGCGGGTGTTGGGGTGAAGTGTCACATTGGCCTGTTGCCGCATGGCAAGAGTCTTCTTGCTGATGGCCAGAATTCGAGCGACACGCTTCTGCCATCGGCGCTGGTGGAGAGCCAATGGCAGCAATGTTGCTCAGAACTTACGGTGGCGGTAATTGGGTTGTGGGGCGGCTGTTCGACCATTGCGGCCGCCCAATCTAATCGATGGTCTGAACGTCACCGTCCGCTAACCGGCACCCGCTTTGAGGCATAGCGTGAGCACGAGATTTTCGATAGCGGACGTTCAGATGGCCAATTGTTATGGATGATCGGATGACGACCTGGCTTTCTGGCAGTTCCACTTGGCAACCCATCCAGCTCAGCGCAAGTGGCCAGAACTAGAGCCCTATGTACCGGAACAAAACGGCCCAACGACCGTTACGCTGTTCTTTACCGCTTGGAGCCACCCCGTATTAGTTGGTTGACTAGTCCGCTTCGACAAAATCCCGTCGAAAACTTGGCCGCATGTGAGAAGATTTGGCAGATAACAAACACAGGGGGCGTTTTGGCTCCACAGCCAGAACAACAAGCGAGGGGAAATATCGATGTGCTGCTGGAGGCGGCAGGCTGGCACGTCTGTGACGCATCCGCTGCCAACATCCATGCCGCGCGTGGCGTCGCCATCCGCGAATTCCCGCTGCCCGGTTACGGCTTCGCCGACTATCTGTTGTATGTGGACGGCAAGGCGGCGGGGGTGATCGAGGCCAAGAAGGAAGGCGTGACGCTCACCGGCGTCGAAACCCAGACGTAACCATTCGGAAACCCCATGAAACAAGAAGAACAGCAATTCCTAAACGACCTCGACAAGCGTCTGTGGACCATGGCCAACAAGCTGTTGCCCATGCTCGACGCCGCCGTTTACAAACACGTCGTCCTCGGCCTCATCTTCCTCAAATACGTGTCGGATTCTTTCAAGGAACGCCGCGCGGAGCTGCAAGCCGCTTTCGCCGACCCGGCCAACGACTACTACCTGGGCGACGACGGTGCCGAGCTGATCGAACAGGAACTCGAAGCCCGCGATTACTACACCGAGAAAAACGTGTTCTGGGTGCCGGCGCTCGCGCGCTGGGATTTTCTGCAAGCCAATGCCAAGGTTGCCGTCGGCACCGTTCTCCAGGTCAAGAACGGCAAGACCACCGAATACAAATTCAATGGCATCGGCCGCCTGCTCGACGACGCGCTCGAAGCCGTGGAGAAGGAAAACCCCAAACTCAAAGGCGTGCTGGAGAAAGACTACGCCCGCAAACAGATCGACTCCGCACTGCCGGGCCTCATCGACCTCATCGCCGAAATCCCCTTTAAGCACGGCACGCTCCACTCCAAAGACATCCTCGGCCATGTGTACGAATATTTCCTCGGCGAGTTCGCCATGGCCGAGGGCAAGAAGGGCGGGCAGTACTACACGCCCAAGAGCATCGTCACCCTCATCGTCGAAATGCTGGAGCCCTACCTGGGCCGGGTGTACGACCCCTGCTGCGGCTCCGGCGGCTTCTTCGTGCAGTCGGAAAAGTTCGTCGAAGAACACGGCGGCCGCATCGGCCAGATCTCCGTCTACGGGCAGGAATCCAACCCCACCACCTGGCGCCTGGCCTCCATGAACATGGCCATCCGCGGAATGGACTTCGACTTCGGTAAGGAACCCGCCAGCACCTACACCCGCGACCAGCACCCCGACCTGCGCGCCGACTTCATCATGGCCAACCCGCCCTTCAACATGAAGGAGTGGAACGCCGGCGTCAAAGACGACGACCCGCGCTGGAAATACGGCATCCCGCCCGCGAACAACGCCAACTTCGCCTGGATGCAGCACATGATCCACCACCTGGCGCCCCACGGCAGCATGGCCCTGCTGCTCGCCAACGGCTCCATGAGCAGCAACACCAACAACGAAGGCGAAATCCGCAAAGCCCTCATCGAAGCGGACCTGGTCGAATGCATGGTCGCGCTGCCCGGCCAGCTCTTCACCAACACCCAGATCCCCGCCTGCATCTGGTTCCTCACCCGCAGCAAAGCGGCGCGCGGTGACGCAAAATCGCGCACCCGCGACCGCAAGGGCGAAACCCTCTTCATCGACGCCCGCAATCTCGGCTACATGAAAGACCGCGTCCTGCGCGACTTCGCGCTCGCAGATATCCGCAAGATCGCCGGCACCTTTCACGCCTGGAAGAAAGGCGAGAACTACGCGGACGAAGCGGGGTTCAGCAAAGCGGCCAAGCTCGAAGACATCAAAAAGCACGACTACGTGCTCACCCCCGGCCGCTACGTCGGCGCGGCGGAGCAGGAAACTGACGGTGAACCGTTCGAAGTCAAGATGGCGCGGCTCACCGCGCAACTGAATGAGCAGTTCGGCGAGAGCGCGCGACTGGAAGCAGAGATTCGGAAGAATCTTTCGGGATTTTGATATGACTTCTGAATTTCAGACCGTGCAGCTTGAAGAGGTTGCTGATCTGAAGGGTGGGTACGCCTTCAAGAGTCAGGACTACACCGACTTCGGTCGATTTGTCTTGCGCACGTTGAACATTGACGACAGTGGTCGAATCACACGCGATAGTGCTGCCTACATTTCAGAAGAAAAAGCCAAAGAATACGAAAGGTTTGAGCTTGAGCCATGGGATACGCTTTTTGTCATGGTGGGTGCCACCCTCGGTAAAGTCGGTCTTATTAAGGAAAGCGACCTACCTGCTTTACTCAATCAAAATATGTGGGTCGTTAGAGCGAAGAAAGAACGGGTAAATCCAAGGTATCTTCACTATGCGTTCGGATTGACGTCGAAATCGCTACTTGGCTGGGCATCGGGCGCTGCGAGAGATTTCGTTCGGCGAGACGACTTCCGGAAAATGCATTTACATTTACCGGCACGACCTCAACAGGACCAAATAGCCCACATCCTCGGCACCCTCGACGACAAGATCGAACTAAACCGCCGCATCAACGAAACGCTGGAGGCCATCGCGCGGGCGATCTTCAAGTCCTGGTTCGTAGACTTCGACCCCGTCCGCGCCAAAGCCAGCGGCGAACCGCCCGAATCCATCTGCCGCCGCCTCGGCTTCACCCCCGACCTCCTCGCTCTCTTCCCCGACCGCCTCGTCGATTCCGAACTCGGCGAAATTCCGGACGGGTGGAATGTGTGCTCCATCGCTGACCATTGCTACTTGAACGCAGTGTCGTGGACTGCCAAGACGCTTCCAGCCGAAGTACATTATGTTGATCTTGCCAATGCTAAGAACGGCGTTATTTCTGAGGTCCAAGTGCTTTCATCTTCCGCCGCACCTAGCCGAGCACGTCGTGTGCTCCGAGCTGGAGACACAATTATTGGCACTGTCCGGCCTGGAAATCGTTCGTTTGCGCTGATAGGTGATGGCTCGCCCCAGCTAACGGGTAGCACTGGATTTGCAGTACTTTCACCAAAGCGACTGGAGCTCCGCGAATTGGTCTACTTCCTGTCAACAAGCGATGAAAATATCGATAGGCTCAGTCGCTTGGCAGATGGAGCGGCATATCCTGCTGTCCGTCCAGAAGTTGTTAGTGCGGGTATCTGTGTCGCGCCAGCACCCGGCGTGATCGACGCTTTCCATGGGGCGATCGCGGCGATGATCGATTGTCAGATGGCTCAACAAATTAGCAGTAGCACTTTGGCCGCCACGCGCGACGCACTTCTCCCCAAACTTCTCTCCGGCGAACTGCGCGTGCCGGTCGCAGGTGCGGCATGAGCACCCAGCCGCAAGACATCATCGACCACCGGCACTTTGACCGCGTGCCGGAGTGGCCCGCCTTCGCGGTGACCGGCGATGACGTGAGCGGGCGCGTGCCAGTCACGCGCATCACGAGTTGGCGCAAATTGCCGGAGCTGCTGGAAGACTCGTTCTTCAACCGGTCCAAGACACAATTGATCTATCGCGGCCATCGGCGCTATGACTGGCCGCTGACGCCCTCGCTCGGACGTTTCGACCCGCGCAATATCATCACCCAGGAAGTCGCCGCGGCGCAGTTGCGGCTGTTTCGCCGCGCGGTGCGTGGGCGGATATCCGATCGCACACTGGTGGAGATTGATGAAGAGGACGAACTGTGGGCGGTGGGCCAGCACCACGGTTTGCTGACCCCGCTGCTGGATTGGACCTATTCACCTTACGTGGCGTTGTTTTTTGCCTTCGAGAAAGAAGACCTCCGCCACGGCGAGCACGATAATCCGTACCGCGCGCTTTACCTGCTCAACAAGTCGCATGTCGAGGCGGAGGACAAGTGTCCCAACGTAAGCGTGCTGGAGCCGCGCAAGGACGACCACGGCCGCCTAGTAAATCAGGCCGGGTTGTTCACATCTTCGGCTTACGACAACACACTCGAAAACTTCCTGATTGATTCGCTGCGCGACGAAGTGCTTGGGCAGGTATCGGAAGACGACGAGGCCAAGGAACTGGCCAAGTACATCTGCAAGATTTACATCCCTAATGAGGAACGTGCCGAGTGCCTGCGGCACTTGCGCATGATGAACGTGCATCATGCCAGCCTGTTCCCGGACCTGCTGGGCGCGGCCCAGTACTGCAATATCATGGTGGCCGAGGAAGCTATCGACTATCGCCAGGCAGTGATTGAGCGAAAGGCGGAGGATGCGGCTCCACAAGCCGAACCCGCCGCCGCGCCGCCGGCGATTCCTGCCACGCAGGATGAAGTGCAGTCGCTACGGCAGGTTCTTGCTGCACCCGAGGAATCCTCCGGTGTCGAGCCGGCGCGCCTCGACTTGATCGCGCAGGAACTGGCCGTCGAGCTGGGCAAGAAACAATACGTGGACTGGGAGAAACGCGATAGCGTCAAAGCGGCGATGCGCAATGCTGCGCGAGCGGCGTTGCGCAGGTTTGGCTATCCGGCCGGTGCGCGCGAGGCGATATTGGATCAGTTGTTGGGCGCGATGAAATCCGAAGGCGAAGGCGGCCAGACATGACCACGACGCCCGAGACAATTGACTTATGGCGCGATGCGCTCATACCCAAACTTCTCTCCGGCGAACTGAAATCTTTCAGTCGAACGGAAATGACAGAGGCCGTCTGATATGCAAATCTTATTTGTTGACGAATCCGGTACCCCGCCGCCACCGGACAAGCAGCATGACACGCCTTTTTTCGTGCTCGGCGGATTGGTGGTACCCGAGGATTTCTGGAGCAAGCTAGCCGCCGATCTCAATCGACTCAAGACAGCGTTCGATATAACCGGAGAGATCAAGTGGCGCTATTTCGCACCCGAAAAAGCCGGCGCCAAAGTCAATAGCTTGTCGCATCTGACCCCGGCGCAGAAGGAAGCTTTGCGTACCAAACTTTACGAGGCGGTTCGGAGCTACAAGTCGCTACGTATTATCTGTGTCGCAACACACGTCCCATTGGCCTACAAGCTCCCGTACATCAAAACGGCGGACGACCTTTACTGGTATAGCTACAAGCAACTGACCGAGCGTTTCCAGTATTACCTGCAAGACCTGGAGCGCACTGTCGGGCAACGGGTGCATGGCATTGTGGTCTGCGATCATCGTGCCCCCAAGGACGATGCGCGTTTGCGCGAACTCCATCACCAACTGCTGGCGGGGGGCAAGGCGACAGCGTCGCACTACGGAAACCTGATCGAGGGGCTTTTCATCGCGCCTTCGCACCTGAGTGTTGGCGTTCAGTTTGCCGACATGATCGCTGGCGCGGTTTTTCGTCATATCAAGGCTAATGATCAGCGCTTCTATGCGCAGATCGAACCGTCGTTCAGACGCTCGCCCACCGGCAAGGTGGAAGGTTATGGTTTGGTGAAGTTCCCGAAAACGGGATGGTAGAAGGGGGAGGCGCCGTGTCGGAGGTTGCCCTCGCGATCCTGCTAGTAGCGGCGCAGTCACGGCGTGGCTGTAAGGTAGCTTAAGTGCATTAGCAAAGTCAATGACAACAGAAAACGACCTAGAACAACTCGCCTTGACCTGGTTCCAGGACACTGGCTGGGAATACCACCACGGTCCGGACATTGCCCCGGACGGCGACACGCCCGAGCGCGCCGATTACCGGCAGGTACTGTTGCAAGGGCACGTACACGGGGCGCTGCGCCGGTTGAATCCGGACGTGCCCGATGCAGTGCTGGAAGAGGTGTTGCACCGTGTCGCCAAGCAGCATGAGCCTTCGGTTATACAAAGCAACCGCAGTTTTCACGAAACGCTGCTCGACGGCGTGCCGGTGGAGGTGGAGATCGGCGGTGTGAAGCGCGGCGACCGGGTGCGCCTGATCGACTTCGAGCACCCGGAAAACAACCGCTTTCTGGTGGTGAACCAGTACACAGTGCAGGGCACCAAACAGCCGCGCCGCCCCGATCTGGTGTGCTTCATCAACGGCATTCCAATCGCGGTGATCGAACTCAAGAACACGGCATCTGAGCAGACGGATATCTGGTCGGCCTTCAATCAGCTGGAAACCTACAAGGCCGAGATCACCGACTTGTTCGTGTTCAATGAGGCGTTGGTGATTTCGGATGGTCTGCATGCGCGCGTGGGTTCGTTGACAGCGGACCGGGAGCGGTATCTGCCGTGGCGCACCTTGCGCAACGAGAACGACCGGCCCTTGCTGGAGTTTGAGCTGGAGAAAGTGGTGCGCGGCTTCTTCGCGCCCGAGCTGCTGCTGGACTATCTGCGCTACTTCATTCTGTACGAGCAGGGCGACGACGGCATCATCAAGAAGATCGCCGGGTATCACCAGTTCCACGCCGTGCGCGAGGCGGTGCGGGCCACGGTGATTGCGGCCACGCAGCCGCAGGCTGCGCCGAGCAAGGCAGAGGAGGAACGCGCCACCTACGGCAAGCGGGTGGTGCCGGGCTCGCGCAAGGGCGGCATCGTTTGGCACACCCAGGGCTCGGGCAAGAGCATCTCCATGGTGTGCTTCACCGGCAAGCTGATGCAGCAGCCGGAGATGCAGAACCCGACGATTGTCGTCGTCACCGACCGCAACGATCTGGATGGGCAGTTGTTTCAGACTTTCGCCGGCGCGCGAGCGCTTTTGAAGGAAACGCCCCAACAGGCAGAAGACCGCGACCAACTGCGCGCACTGCTGAACGGACGACCATCCGGCGGCATTATTTTTACAACGGTACAAAAGTTCTCACCCGAAAAGGACGAGGATCAGTTCCCGCGTCTGACCGATCGAACCAACGTCGTTGTCATCGCCGATGAGGCGCACCGCTCGCAGTACGGCTTTAATGCGGTGCTGGACAAGAAGACGGGTAAATACAAATACGGCTTTGCCAAGCACCTGCGCGATGCTTTGCCCAATGCCACCTTTGTCGGCTTCACCGGCACGCCGGTGGAGACCGATGACAAGGACACCCGCGCGGTGTTCGGCGACTACGTCAGCGTCTACGACATTCAGGATGCGGTGGACGACGGCGCCACGGTGCCGATCTATTACGAAAGCCGCCTGGCAAAGCTAGACATCAACCAGGCGGAGATCGAGCAACTCAGCGATCAGGTCGAGGAAATCTTCGAGGACGAAGAGAGCCTAGCCCTGCGTGAGGCGGGCAAGAGCAAGTGGGCCGTACTGGAAAAGCTGGTGGGTGCTGATCCACGCGTCAAACAGGTGGCAGCGGACATCGTGCAGCACTTCGAGGCACGCAACGCGGCTGTGGAAGGTAAGGGCATGATCGTGGCGATGAGCCGCGAGATTTGCGCCCACCTTTACAACGCCATCGTGGCGCTGCGGCCAGATTGGCACAGCACTGACCCGGCACTGGGCGCGATCAAGGTCGTGATGACAGGCTCGGCAGCAGATAAAGTACTCTTGCAGCCCCACATCTACAACGCCACCACCAAGAAACAACTGGAAAAACGCTTCAAGAACCCGAAAGATCCGCTCAAGCTGGTGATCGTGCGCGACATGTGGCTCACCGGCTTCGATGTGCCGTGCCTGCACACCATGTACGTGGACAAGCCCATGCGCGACCACAACCTGATGCAGGCCATCGCTCGCGTGAACCGCGTGTTCCGCGACAAGGAAGGCGGGCTGGTGGTGGACTACATCGGCATTGCTGCCGAGTTGCGTCGGGCGCTGAAGACCTACACTGAAAGCCGCGGCAAGGGACAGCCGACACTCGACGTGGCGGAAGCGCTGGCCAAGCTCAAGGAACTGATGGAGGTCGCGCGCGGGCTGTTGCACGGCTTCGACTACGCCGCGTACCGGACTCAGGCCACTGGACTATTGCTTCCCGCTGCCAACTTTGTGCTGGGGCTAGAAGACGGCAAGAAGCGCTGGTTCAACGTGGTGCTGGCGATCACGAAGGCCTTCTCGCTCTGCGGCACGCTGGACGAGGCGATGGAACTGCGCGAGGAAATCGCCTTCTTTCAGGCCATCAAGAGTGTGATCGCCAAGGCGACGGAAACTGACAAGAAACTCTCCGAAGATAAGAAAAACGCTGTCCTCAAGCAGATTCTCGATAACGCCGTCGTGGCCGAAGGTGTCGAAGATATCTTCAAACTCGCTGGCCTCGATCGACCCGATATAGGCATCCTCTCCGATGCGTTTCTGGAAGAAGTACGCAATTTGCCGCAGCGCAACTTTGCTGTCGAGCTTCTGCAAAAGCTACTCAACGACGAAATCAAATCCCGTAGCCGCACTAACGTGATCCTGGAGAAGAAATTCAGCGACCGGCTGATGGCCGCGCTGAACCGATACCGTAGCCGTGCAATCGAAAGCGCGCAGGTCATCGAAGAACTGATCCAGATGGCCAAGGAGTTCCGAGAGGCGGCCAAGCGTGGAGAGAATCTTGGTCTCAACGAATCCGAACTGGCTTTCTACGATGCGCTGGCGGACAACGAGAGCGCAGTGCGCGATCTGGGCGATGACATCTTGAAGCAAATCGCGCATGAATTGACGGACAAGCTGCGCAAGAGCACGACGGTGGACTGGCAGAAGCGGGATAGCGTCCGTGCCCGGCTGCGTAACCTCGTTCGAATTACCCTGCGGCGTTACAAGTATCCGCCGGACATGCAGGAAGAAGCCATCCGGCTGGTGCTCGATCAGGCGGAGCGGTTGTCGGATGAGTGGTCAAACGCCTAATTAAGGGGGGCTGTGAATGGACAATAGGGTGACAACAGAACGAGTTGGGCTTTTCCTTAGGACCCTGCTTGAGCTACTACTGGAATACCCGGATGGGTTGCCTGCGAGGCCGGCCATTGAAATCGTAGCGAAGCAAATTCAACTGACGAATCACGAGGCCGAGCGTTACGCAAGCGGTAGGAGGCGATTTGATACATTCTTGAGTTATGCCACAGTCGCTGCAGTGAAGAGCGGGTGGATGAAGAAAGCGAACGGAATTTGGTCGATCACAGATGAAGGGCGCGTAGCACTGAGAAGGTATACCAATCCAGGTGAATTCTATCGGGTGGCGTATCGGTATTCTCAGGACTTGTCTTCGGGCTATGCGCACAGGGCTAAAGCGAAAAAGCCTTCGGGCAGACCAGTGGCTAAGAAGGCAGCGCCAAAGAGATCGTTCGCTTTATCGGAGGCAATGAGGCCTACAGGCTCGGAAGACGTAGTGATGCTCTCGCGTAAGGCAGACGAAGTCTTTGTACCGGTTCATTACGCAACGAATCGGGAGCCTACCGGAAAGGGTGGGCCAAACAAATTCTATGGCGCTGAGCGTAGTAGTCAGCTGCACTTTGGTCGTCTAGTAGTAAGTATCCCCAAGAGCCACAAGATGGGCGCTGTCGAGCGACCGACAGTATGGCGACTTTGGCGAGAGTCTGCCGATAAAGATATCGTCTTGCGCACCGTCTACGAACTGGACGAGGACGAGTTCTTTCAGAGCGTTGCAGCTGAGGTCAATCGGCTGGACGTCCGCAATGCCTTTGTTTTTATCCATGGTTTTAATGTTGATTTTGCCAGTGCAGCCCATCGGGCAGCGCAAATGGCTTATGACCTTTTCTTAGTGGGGGAAGAGGAAGGTCAGACCACACTTTCCGTTGTTCCCATCTTGTTCAGTTGGCCGTCTGAGGGAAAGGTTTCCCTCTACCCGCACGATGTTAATAACGCTGATGCCAGCGTGCCGCTCCTAAAGAAGTTTTTGGAGGATGTGGCACAGCGCTCTGGTGCCGAGTCGATAACTGTGATTGCACACAGCATGGGAAATCGATTGCTGACAACAGCACTTAAGGAGATTGGACTTGCGATGCAGTCCAGTGATGGACCAATTGTTCGGGAAATAATCCTTGCGGCCCCAGATATCGATCGAGACGTGTTTGAACAGGCGGCTGCAGCTGTCATGCGAACCGGAAGCCGAGTCACGCTTTATGCCTCTGATCGGGACAAGGCCCTTAAGGCTTCGATGATCGCGAATGGATACCCGCGTGCAGGTGATTCGAGCAATGGAATTCTAGTTATTGGAGGTATCGATTCAATCGATGCTTCTACAGTGGGTGATGATTTGTTGGCGCATTCGTACGTGGGTAAGACAGATGTGTTGAGGGATCTCCACGCGATCATTACGCACGGTGCTTCACCTACAAAACGGTTCGGCCTAGTCGCTGTTGGAAGGCCACCGAATCGATTCTGGCGTATCCGGGCCGGGGCTTAGTCTGTGTGCAATGAAAACGCATTGTGAAACTGAGGAATCTTATGGCACGCGGCAGACAAAACATTACTGAAGATTTGATTGAAGTAACCAGCAAGTTCCCTTGGTAATGACTAAAAGGGTAAGCCTCGAATTGCTTTTGACAAACCCCTCATACGCACCCGGATGAACCTCCACTGCTCTAAAAAACTTGCGGCAAAGCTGCCGATAAATTGAGGGATAAGCAACATGGCAAAAGCGGAGGCATCTGTTCAGGAGCTGGTGGGGATGATTGAGCGCGGTGAGCTGCGCCTGCCGGAAATGCAGCGCCGCTATGTGTGGAAATCGACGCGCGTTCGTGATTTGCTGGACTCGCTTTATCGAGGCTACCCGTCAGGCGCGATCTTGCTTTGGGAGACCGATGAGAAGGTGCCGTTGCAGGAGTTTTCAATATCCCAACAAAACAACCCTTTTCCAAGCACAAGACTATTGCTCGACGGACAGCAGCGGCTGACCTCTCTATCGGCCGTGATTCGCGGCGAACCGGTTTCCGTGCGGGGGCGGTTGAAACCCATCGAGCTGCTTTTCAATCTTGAGCACCCAGACCAGCTGGCTTTCGTGACAGAGGTTGATGAGGAATCAAATGACGACGAGGACCTGGCGGGGGATGAAGCCGACTCGACCGACGACGAACTGCAACGCCGCTTCGACAAGATGACTTTTGTTGTGGCGACCCGCAAGCTCGAACAACTGCCGCAGTGGGTGAAGGTATCGGAAGTGTTCAAGTCCGATAGCGACCGCCCATTCCTCAAACGTGCAGGGATAACGACCCTGGATGATCCACGAGCCGAACAGTACAGCCAGCGATTGGCTCGTCTGCGTGGGATTCGTAACTACATCTACCGCATGGACGTACTTGAGCGGACCCTGTCTTATGACGAAGTGACGGAGATATTTGTCCGGGTCAACTCGTTGGGGGCCAAGTTGCGCAGCTCCGACTTGGCTTTGGCCCAGATAACTGCCAAATGGCGCAATTCCCTCAAAACCTTTCAGGCCTTCCAGCAACAGTGTACGCAGGCTGGGTTTGAGTTGGACTTGGGCATCTATCTTAAAAACCTTGTGGTGTTTGCCACAGGGCAGTCGCGGTTTCTGACTGTGGGCAACCTGTCTCTGGATACCTTGCAGTCGGCCTGGAAGGCCAGTTGTGAGGGGATGGAATTCGCACTGAATTTCCTGAAAAGCAATGCCGGTATTGATAGCCCGGCGTTACTTTCCTCGCCATTTGTCCTTGTGACGCTGGCCTACTATGGCCACAAGCGCGGTTACCACATTGGACCTGAAGAATCGGATCAGTTGCGCTTCTGGGCACTGCTTGCCAATGCAAAGGGGCGATATTCGAGGGGCTCCAGCGAGACCTTGCTGGACCAGGATCTGACGACGATGAAACAGGGAGGCGGGGCAACAGAACTGATTGATCGGCTGCGGCTCCAGGTGGGACGACTGGATATTACAGCGGACGAACTCGAAGGCCGCAACCAGCGAAGCGCACTGTTCAAAACGATGTTCCTCGCATTCCGCACAGCTGGCGCGAAGGATTGGCATTCCAACCTCGCGATTGCGATGGATCACTCCGGCTCACAGCACCGGCTCCAATTCCACCACGTTTTCCCCAAGGCCGTACTCAAGCACAAATTCACAGCGCGGGAAGCTGACGATATTGCGAACCTTGCCTTTATTGGAGGCAAGACCAATCGATCAATCAGCGATAAAGCGCCGTCAAAATACTTTCCAATCATTATCGAGAAAGCCGGCGACACGGCTTTCAAGAAGCAGTGCATCCCAATGGATGACGGCTTATGGGAAGTGGATTGTTACAAGGATTTCCTCGCTGACCGACGCAAGCAGATTAGTGAGCGGTTGAATGAGTTCCTCGGTACAAAATGATGTGAGTAGGGATCAGTGGCGGATTCCAGTGCGGAAGGTTTACTAACCAGCGTAATCTGTGGTGCCGAAAAATCAGCCAGCCTATTAGGAAATAGGAGGATTTACCCGTAATGGATAGCGATGCGATCACCTCGCGTCCATTTACTTATCGCTATCCTGGCTCAAACGTCGCACCACCCAGTAGAAGAAGAATGATTCAAGCACACCATGGATGATCCGGTTAGGTCTTCTCCGGATGTCGCCAATTTTGCGCCGCGCTGCATTTCCGTCGATCTTGAGGTGGGGGTGTCCGACAGCCGTATCCACCAATTTGCTGCAGTGCGTGGAGACACTGATCAGGCATACACCTTCCTCAAAGGAAACCTAGCCAAAGCTCTGGTTGAACTGGATACCTTTTCAGAAGGTGCGACCTTTCTGCTTGGTCATAATTTGGTGGCATTCGACCTGCCGCATCTGGCGGCGGCTAAGCCGGATTTACGGCTACTCAAGCTGCCTGCAGTTGATACCCTGCGCCTCAACCCACTAGCATTCCCACGCAACCCTTATCACCACCTGGTAAAGCACTATCAGGACGGGCAATTGAAGCGGGGGCGACTGAACGATCCTGAGCTTGATGCGCGGCTCACCCTGGAGGTGTTCCGCGACCAGCACGGTGCGCTGCTCAATCTGAAGGAGACAACGCCAGATCTTTTACTTGCTTGGCATTGGCTGACGACTGTAGATGATTCCACCTCAGGCCTGAATGCATTCTTCACCAAGCTGCGCCGAAAGCTACGTCCGACTGATGTAGACGCCGTGGCGGCCATCGAAAGATATCTGGCTGATCAAGCCTGCATAACAGCCACCCAAGAGATTATGGTGGACGCGGAGAGCCAAGGTTGGCCGCTGGCATATGCGTTAGCCTGGCTGTCGGTATCCGGAGGGAACTCAGTCATGCCGCCTTGGGTGCGGCATCAGTTTCCCGAGGCTGGGACATTGGTACGCCGCTTACGCGACACGGCCTGCACCGACCCAGCGTGTGCTTGGTGCCGTGAGCGGCATGACGCGCGCAAGGAACTGACGCGCTGGTTCGGGCCAAAATTTACCGATTTCCGTCCCGAACCGGTAGGCGACGATGGCCGCCCGCTGCAGCAATCCATTGTTGAAGCAGCCATGGCAGGGAAGCATGTGCTGGGAATTTTGCCAACCGGCACGGGGAAGTCTTTGTGTTATCAGATTCCCGCACTGTCGCGTTTTGAAAAAACCGGCGCACTCACTGTAGTGATTTCACCCTTGGTGGCGCTGATGGCCGATCAAGTGGCTGGTCTGGAAGATAAGGGGATTACTTCCTGTGTTTCCATCAACGGCATGCTTTCCATGCCGGAGCGTGCCGACGCACTGGATCGCGTGCGCTTGGGTGATATCGGCATTTTGATCATATCGCCCGAGCAACTCCGTAGCCGCGCGTTGCGCAAGGTGCTTGACCAACGCGAAATCGGTGCCTGGGTTCTGGACGAAGCGCATTGCCTGTCCAAATGGGGACACGATTTCCGGCCGGACTATCGTTACGTCGGGCGCTTCATCAAGAAAAAGGCAGAAAGAGAACCGGCGCCGCCAATACTGTGCCTGACCGCCACTGCCAAGCCCGATGTGGTGACGGACATTGTCGGATACTTTCGTAAGCAACTCGGAATCGAGCTCCAGGTATTCAACGGGGGCTCCGAACGCACCAACCTTGGGTTCGCCGTTGTGCCGACCACGGCCGCAGAGAAGCTTGCTCACATCCATCAAATTCTGCTGGCCAATCTTCCACCCGACATGATGGGTGGCGCGATTGTGTATTGCTCATCCCGGAAGCGAACCGAGGAGATTGCAGAGTTTCTAAAGGCAAAAGGAATTGCCGCAGGCTTTTTTCATGCGGGGCTGAAGCCTGAGACCAAGAAGTCGACTCAGGTGAACTTTATTCAAGGCCACCTGCGTGTCATCGTCGCCACCAATGCCTTCGGCATGGGGATCGACAAATCGGATGTGCGCCTGGTTATCCACGCGGACATTCCCGGCTCGCTGGAAAACTATTTGCAGGAAGCCGGTCGCGCTGGACGTGACCGCGACCCCGCACACTGTGTTCTGCTCTATACACCCGAGGATGTGGAACGGCAATTTGGCATGTCTGCCCGTTCACGCCTGACCCAACGCGAGATTCAGGCGATTCTCAAGGCACTGCGCAGTCTGGATCGAAAAAAGCATGCGGGCGGCGAGGTGATCGCAACCGCTGGGGAAATCCTCACTGAGGAAGAGGATGCCGCTTTCCAGCGGGACGAGGCTACCGACGATACACGCGTTCGCACGGCTATTTCCTGGCTCGAAGAGGCCAAGCTGCTCGAGCGGGACGAGAATCAGGTTCAAGTCTTTCCGTCATCCCTACGTGTAACTTCACTTGATGAAGCACGACAGAAGCTTGCCAAGCAACCGATGCAAGCGGATTACCAACGCCAACTTCTGGCTTTGGTCGATACGCTCATCAGCGCCGACCCCGACGAAGGGATCAGTACCGATGAATTGATGGGTGCATCCGGTTTGAGCGCCGAAAAAGTTCGTGCTGCGCTGTATGACCTAGAAAAGCTCGGCATCGCCAGTAACGACACCGCCTTGACTGCCTATGTCCATGCGGGTGTGGCTGGCTCGTCCCGCAACCGGTTTGAAAAAATGGCTGCCATGGAAGAGGCGCTTATCAATGAGCTAAGGCTTTCTGCAGCCGATCTAGCCAAGGGTGAGACCTCGGTTCTGCATTTGCGACTTGCGGCACAGCACCTCAAGGATGCCGGACACGATCAGGCACTTCCCGCCCAGGTCTCGCGGCTGCTGAGAAGTCTCGCTAAAGATGGCCGCAATGAAGAAGGCAGTGTCGGTAGCCTGCGTTTAAAAAACATCGATGCCGAAATGGTACAAGTGACGCTGCAACGGGATTGGCGTGCATTGGAAAAAACCGCACGGCTGCGCCGCACCGCTGCCCAGCACTTGCTGACCCATTTTCTGAATTGTTTGCCGCAAGGACAACGCGGCACCGATCTCCTAGCCGAAACCACGCTGGGAAAGCTAACCGCTGCTATTGAAGCGGATCAGATATTGATGGCAGAAATAAAGGAGCCGGCCAAACTACTGGATCTGGCGCTGCTGTGGCTGCATGAACAGGAAGTAATCCGGCTCAACAAAGGTCTCGCCGTTTTCCGTCCGGCGATGACGATCAAGCTGGAACAGGAAAAACGCGGATTTGCCAAGACGGATTTTATGCAGCTCGTTTTGCACTATGCCGAACAGGTTATCCAGATCCACGTTATGGCGGAGTACGCACAACTGGGTCTAAAGTCGATGACTGACGCCCTGCGTCTGGCGATGAGTTATTTCAGCATGGACCGTGACGCATTCATCAAGTGCTGGTTACCTGGCCGCGCAAAAGAGCTGGCGCAACAGACTACCCCCGCATCATGGCGAGCAATTGTCGAATCGCTCAACAACGCTATCCAGCAGCGTATCGTCGCCGACGACCGTGAGCAGACCAACGTGTTGGTGTTGGCTGGCCCCGGATCGGGCAAAACCCGTGTGCTGGTGCATCGCATTGCCTATCTGGTGCGCGCACGACGCGAGAATCCGCACGGCATTTTGGCACTTGCCTACAACCGGCACGCAGCGGTTGAGATTCGGCGCCGGCTGAAAGATTTGATCGGTGACGATGCACGCGGTATCACTGTGCTGACCTGCGATGCTTTTGCCATGCGCTTGGTGGGAGCCAGCTTTGCGGGGCGTACCAATCCGGTGAATGGCGACATCTTCAAGGAAATCATGCAGGAAGCGGTTGCGCTTTTGAAAGGCGACGGATTGCCGCCGGAGGAGGCCGACGAACAACGCGATCGTTTGCTGGCCGGTTTCCGCTGGATTCTCGTAGACGAATACCAGGATATCGGGCCGGATCAATACGAGCTGATCTCCGCCCTGGCCGGACGTACCCAGGCGGATGCTGAGGGCAAGCTCACGCTCTTTGCCGTCGGCGATGATGACCAGAATATCTACGCCTTTAGCGGTGCATCGGTGGAGTTCATCCGGCGCTTCGAAGCGGATTACGCCGCAAAACCAGCCTTTCTGACAGAAAACTACCGTTCTACCCGCCATATCATCGAGGCGGCCAACCGGGTAATCGATCCGGCAGCCAACCGCATGAAGGCGGGGCATCCCATTTCAATTGATCATGCCCGCTCAAAGGAACAAGCGGGCGGGGCTTGGCAAGCGCTCGACCCAGTTTCCAAGGGGCGCGTACAAATATTGCCCGCAGGCAATAACCCCATGACACAGGCCATGGCGGTAATGGCTGAATTGGAACGTCTTGCCGCACTCGGACCTGCCTGGGATTGGGCCAGGGCAGCCATCATCGCCCGGGAATGGAAATATCTTGAACCCCTGCGTGGCTATTGCGAAATGCACCAGATCCCGGTGCAAATGGCGGACGAAGAGACAGCACAATTCTGGCGTTTGCGAGAGACGCAGGCACTGGTGACGTGGTTACGTAACAATGAAATCAAGCTTGTCGATTCTGGAGCAATCAGGAGTTGGCTAGATGGACAGACCGAGGGCCCGTGGTGGTCACTGCTGAGCGAGGCAGTGGAGGAATATGCTGTCGAAACTGGTGAGGCCGAACTACCCCGGGATTATTTCCTGAACTGGTTGGCCGAATGGGGATGGGAGGTTCGGCGTCGTCAAAATGGGCTGATGTTGCTCACAGCGCATCGCGCCAAGGGGCTTGAGTTTGACCATGTGGCGGTCCTTGACGGTAGTTGGGACAAGGTCGGCAAGGACGAGGACAAGGACGCACCGCGTCGGCTGTATTACGTGGCCATGACACGTGCACGCAAGACGCTGACCTTGGCGCGTATGGCTGGTAGCCAAAATAGCCTGCTTGATGCATTGTCAGATGACGCAAGTACCGCGAGTCGCGCTCCAGCCGAACTACCAAATCCCCCATTGGAGCTTGGACGCCGCTATGTGCGATCAACGCTAGGGGATATCGACTTAGGCTTTGCTGGTCGTTATGCCCCGAATAATCGAGTGCACCAGGCAATTGAATCCCTGACGGTGGGCGAACCACTGGGACTTCGCAATCGTGAGGGTCGTTGGGAACTTGTTGATACCAACGGGAATATGATTGGTCGGATGTCTAAGGCTTTCAAAATTCCACAAAGCACCCTGTTCTTATCCGGCCAGGTCGCCGCAATAATTGTTCGTCAACGAGAAGATTCAGCTATTGAATATCAGGACCGGTTGCGCTCAGATCGCTGGGAAGTTGTTGTACCCGAGTTAGTGTTCGCACCTGGTTCTTGATGGTCATTTAAACGGAAACTCGCAAATATCATTCCGGCGTCCGATCTAATTTGTCGCGGTGTGCCTAGCGAACCCAAATTCCGGCCGGCCAAGCAATTGGCCAGTTCTGTGTCGTGTGATGCTTGGAAGCGAAGAACGGATAGCAGGTGCCCAGGAACACCCGGCTGACTTCTGTGTGATTTTTGCAAACAGAACCAAGCTAAGTGCTTGATGAATTGGGGGTCCCCACGGGGATTCGAACCCCGGTTACCGCTGTGAAAGGAAAATTACGGCTATTGCGTCAGAGGGCTGGAACACAAACCCCTACCGGACGGCTTGCGTCAGGAGGCATTATAAATGGCCAGTTCTACTCTTTCACGTGCAAGACCCTGGATCGCGAGCCAGGGGTTTGATAGGCAGCCTGCGGCTGCTGGGGGCATATATGGGGGCATCGTGTCTGAAGCAATAACGAAAACCTAGCAACCATGAGCCATTCAGAGGCAATTATGGGTCAGACAAGCGCACCAGTTAAACATCCAATAACATCCAGAAACGTCCTGAAGCCCGCGTAAAACCGGGCTTTTTGTTTGTCTGCTCGTCCGATAAGGTCTGGGATGATCCCGAGACATACCCTTGGTAATGGGGGTACATCAC
>Ga0209254_10000776_pt1 | contig 27602 bp, 24 predicted proteins | sample FrelakmetDIP11DI_FD_187148 | JGI IMG/M metagenome (GOLD analysis project Ga0209254, IMG submission 187148) | Freshwater lake sediment microbial communities from the University of Notre Dame, USA, for methane emissions studies - DIP11 DI (SPAdes)... | ecosystem: Environmental > Aquatic >...
CGCGCGCGCCTCATCGGCGCCGATGAATTCGCCGGTCAGCAGCATCTCCATGGCCTGCTTGGGCGCCATGTTGCGCACCAGCGGCACACTGGGCGTGGCACAGAACAGGCCGGCATCAATGCCGTTGACACCAAAACGAGCCACGTTGGACGCAACCGCCAGGTCACACTGCGCCACCAGCTGACACCCGGCGGCCGTCGCCAGGCCCTGGACCCGCGCGATCACGGGAACCGGCAGGTTCTGGATCGCCAGCATCATTCGCGAACACTGGGCAAACAGCCTCTGGTAGTAGTCAAGTTGCGGATGCGCCTGCATCTCCTTGAGGTTGTGTCCGGCGCAAAAGGCCTTGCCAAGGGCCGCCAGCACCACCACACGTGCGCGACCATCGTCACGCACGACATCCAGCGCGGCCTGCAACGCCACCAGCATGGCCTCACCCAGCACATTGAACGTCGCTGGCGCGTTGAGTACCAAGGTGTGGACGCCGCGTGAGTCACGGGTGTGCAGCACCGGGCTGTCAGGGGCGCAGTAATTGATCGGGCGCTCGGTCATGCCCTGATTCTGGCTGATTTGTCCGTCGGCATCACAACTCTGCCATCGCGCGAACATGCTCTTCGACGCTGCGCGCGAGTGCGCCGAGGTTGTAGCCGCCCTCCAGGCAACTCACGATGCGCCCTTTTGCATGGCGACGGGCCACGTCCATGATCCGGTGCGTCATCCAGACATAGTCCTGCTCCACAAGGCCCATCTGCCCCAGATCGTCATCCCGGTGGGCGTCAAAGCCGGCGCTGATGAAAATCATCTCCGGTCGATGTGCTTCAAGGCGATGCATCCACGCCACCTCGATCAGTTCACGCACGTCCATGCCGCGGGTATAGGCCGGCACAGGCAGGTTGACCAGATTGGCGGCATTCGACTTCGAGCCACCGACCGGGTAGAAGGGATGCTGGTAAAAGCTCACCATGAGAATACGCTCGTCACCCGCGACGATGTCTTCCGTGCCGTTGCCGTGGTGCACGTCAAAATCAACAATGGCCACGCGCTTGAGGCCATGGCGCTCCAGTGCGTACTTCGCAGCGATGGCCACGTTGTTGAAGAAGCAGAATCCCATGGCGCTGTCGCGGCAGGCATGGTGACCCGGCGGGCGGACGGCGCAAAAGGCGTTGTCCAGATCGCCGGCCATCACCGCGTCGGTGGCGGCTAGCGCAGCGCCGGCAGCCCGCAGCGCCGCGTCCCAGGTGTGGATATTGAGTGAAGTGTCGGGATCCACCTGCGTGTGCGTCGGCCCGCCAGCGTCGATCTCTTCCCTGAGCACGTCGCTCAGGCCGCGCAGGCCGGCCACATACATTCGGCCATGAGCCAGTTCGATATCGGTAAGCGATGCAGGATCCGCCTCAAGTCGTTCGAGCGAATCGCGCAGACCCGTGGCCCGCAGGCGATCGTCGATGGCATCGAGCCGCTCGGGGCACTCGGGGTGCCCCCGTCCCATCTCGTGTTTGCGGCAATCAGGGTGGGTGAAATAGCCTGTTTTTTTCACGGCGGGAACCCCTGTCTCATTTTTCGGATAACGTCATGCCATGGATGCACAACACAAAATCAAATCAATTCTCGATCAGCTTAACACGGTGCTGGTAGGCAAACAGGTTCAGGTTCAGGATTGCGTGGCCTGCCTGATGGCGGGGGGCCATTTGCTCATCGAAGACGTGCCCGGCGTGGGCAAGACCACCCTGGCCCATGCGCTGGCGCGCACCTTTGGCCTGCAGTTCTCCCGGGTCCAGTTCACCGCCGACCTGATGCCCAGCGATCTGTCAGGCGTCTCGGTGTTCGAGCGCAGCAAGGAAGCTTTCGTGTTCCACCCCGGGCCGGTTTTTGCCCAGGTCCTGCTGGCCGACGAGATCAACCGCGCCAGCCCAAAGACGCAGAGCGCCTTGCTGGAGGCGATGGAGGAAAGGCAGGTCACTGTCGAGGGCGAAACCCGCGCCCTGCCCTCGCCTTTTTTTGTCATTGCCACGCAGAACCCGCATGACCAGCTGGGCACTTATGCCCTGCCGGAGTCGCAGATGGACCGGTTTCTGATGCGGATCTCCCTGGGCTATCCCGACCGGATGTCGGAAAGGCAACTGCTGGCCGGCGCCGATCGCCGGGACATGGTGGAGCATCTCCCCCCCCTGTTGACAGCCGGTGAGCTGGCGAAACTGCAACAGGCGGTGATGCAGGTTCATATCGCCGCGCCGCTGCTGGACTACGTCCAGGACCTGATCGCCGCCACGCGCTCCGGCCGCTGGTTTCTCCAGGGTCTTTCGCCGAGGGCCGGCGTGGCGCTGGTGCGGGCCGCCCGGGCCCAGGCCCTGCTTGGCGGGCGCGACTATGTGGCGCCCGACGATGTGCAGGCCATCCTGCCGCAGACGGTTGCGCACCGGCTGATTCCGGTGAGCGACGCCGGGCGCGGCGCAGTGGAACAGGTGCGCGCCATGGTCGAGGCCGTGCCATTGCCGTGAAGTCACTGCAACGGATGCGCCCATGACGCCCGCACCAAGCTTGCCCAACCCCCTGACCAGCCCCGTCGGCCATCTTCAAGGCCGGTTCCGGCAGTGGTGGCAGTCCCGTCTGCCGCTGACGGACACGCTCGCGCTGACCCAGAGAAACGTTTACATCCTGCCCACCCGCCCGGGCTTCATGCTGGGGGCGACATTGCTGGTGTTGCTGGTGGCCTCGATCAATTACCAGTTGAACCTGGGCTACCTGCTGACCTTCCTGCTGTCCGGAAGCGCGGTGGTGGGCATGCATGTGTGTCACGGCACGCTGCGCGGGATGACTCTGCATTTGATAGCACCAAACAATCTATTTGCGCTGGATACCGCCTTTTTTGACGTTAAATTGATCAACTCGCGACGCAGCCCGAGGTATGCCATTGGATTGAGTGTGCTGGGAACCGGCCACTGGTCCTGGACCGACGTTGCAGCCCAGGCCGAAGCACTGGTGCGGATTGCCTTCCGGCCGGAAAAACGCGGACGGCACCGGGTTCCGGCGCTGACAGCGGAAACCCGCTTTCCGCTGGGCACCTTCCGGGTGTGGACCGTCTGGCGACCGGCAGCTGAAGTGCTGGTCTATCCGGCGCCCGAGCCCCTTGCGCCGCCGCTTCCCCCCGGTGAGCCGCGTTCAGGCGGTGCCAGCGCCGCCAGCGCGCAAGCCACCGGAGAATTCGACGGCGTGCGCGCCTACCGGCGCGGCGACCCGATGAAGCTGGTGGTCTGGAAAAAGCTCGCCAAGGCGGACGAGCTGGTCAGTCGCGACACCCAGCACGCCCAGCGCTACGAGCTCTGGCTCGACTTCGTACAGACCGGCCTGCCCGAAACCGAAGCCCGGTTGCGCAGGCTCTGCGCATGGGTGCTGGCCGCTGACCGGCTTGGTGTCGACTACGGGCTGCGCCTTCCAGGCCTGGAGATCCGTCCGTCCTGCGGTGCCGCGCACCGCCTGGCCTGTCTGGAGGCGCTGGCCCTGTGCTGAATCGGCTCAAAGTCCTGCCCCGCGACGCACGCGATACGCTTTTCCTGCTGGCCGTGATTGCCTGGGTCATCATGCCCCAGGTCGGCAATCTGCCGGCGTGGTGCAGCCTGCTGGCGGGCGGGGTGCTGGTCTGGCGCGGCTGGCTGGCGCTCACGGCGCGACCGCTCCCTGGGAAATGGTGGCTGCTCGGCCTGCTCGCGGTCACGCTGGGCGCCACGCTGTACACCCACCGCACCTTGCTGGGGCGAGATGCAGGCGTGACCATGATCGTCGTGCTGCTGGCCTTGAAGACCCTGGAACTTCGCGCGCGCCGCGATGCCTTCGTAATTTTCTTTCTGGGCTTCTTCACGATGCTCACCAACTTCTTTTTCTCGCAGTCGCTGCTCACCGCCGCCGCGATGCTGATTGGCCTGCTGGGGCTGCTGACGGCGCTGGTCAACGCGCACATGGTGGTGGGACGCCCGGCGCTGATGGCGGCATTCAGGACGGCCAGCTGGATGACGCTGCTCGGCGCGCCCATCATGGCCTTGTTGTTCGTGCTGTTCCCCCGGTTGGCCCCGCTGTGGGGCATTCCATCCGATGCGATGAGCGGGCGCAGTGGCCTGTCGTCCACCATGCAGATCGGCAACATTGCGAGTCTGGTGCTCGACAGCAGCATCGCAATGCGCATCAAGTTCGAAGGCCGCCCGCCCCCGCAGCCCGACCTGTATTTCCGCGGGCCGGTGCTGTCCAGCTTTGACGGCCGCGAATGGCGGCCGTTGCCGCCCGGACTCAGTCAGCGCATGCCGCCATCGAGCGGTCTGGTGGTGAGCGGCACCGCCGTGAACTATGAGGTGACGCTCGAGCCCAACAACCGTCCTTGGATTTTTGTCATGGACGCCACGCCCGGGACGCCAAGAGTCCCCGGTTTCCAGCCGACTATGACACCCGATCTCCAATGGGTGGTCGATCGTCCGGTGACCGACATCGTCCGCTACGCAGCGTCCAGCTACCCTGATTTCCGCTTTGGCCCTTTGAGCGCCAAGGGCAACACGCTGATTGGCCTGCAGGAATACGTGGATCTGCCGCCCGGCTTCAATCCACGGACCCTGCAACTCGCGGCCGACTTGCGCCGCGACCCCCGCCTGGCCACGGCCGGTGCAGCGACCCTCGCAGCGGCCGTGATGGACCGGCTGCGCACGGGTGGTTATCGCTACACGCTGGCGCCGGGCGTCACCGGCCAGCACAGTGCCGACGAATTCTGGTTCGACACCCGCGAAGGCTTCTGCGAACACATCGCCTCGGCCTTTGTGGTGCTGATGCGCGCACTGGACGTGCCCGCACGAATCGTCACCGGCTACCAGGGCGGCGAAATCAACGGGGTCGACGGTTTCTGGGCAGTGCGCCAGAGCGATGCCCACGCCTGGGCCGAGATCTGGCAGACCGGCCAGGGTTGGGTGCGTGTGGACCCCACCTCGGCCGTGGCCCCGTCGCGCATCGGCTCTTTGCAGCGGCTGCAAGCGCCGACTGGCGTGTTTGCCGGCGCGCTCGGGGGAATCAGTCCCGACCTGGCGGCCAGGCTTCGCCAGGGATGGGAAGCCCTGAACAACGGCTGGAACCAGTGGGTGCTCAACTACACCCAGAGCAAGCAGCTCGACCTGCTGAAGAACCTGGGTTTCGAGGCGCCCAGCTGGGAAGACCTGAGCTACCTGCTGATCGGCATCGTGGTCTTCGTCAGCCTGTGCGGCGCGGCCTGGACCCTTTGGGAACGGACCCAGCATGATCCCTGGCTGCGCCTGCTGGCGCGTGCGCGCAGGAAGCTCGTTGCGGCCGGTATCCAGGTGCCGCCCCAGGCGCCGCCCCGGGAGCTTGCACGCCAGATCAAGTTGCACTACGAAGGCGCCGAAACGGCAAGAGGGCAGGCACTGCACGACTGGCTGCTCCGCCTTGAGCACCTGCGTTATGCGCCCGCGGCACCCGCCAACCTTGGCGCCCGGGCGCGCCTCGCTACACTGCGACGGGAATTCAATCAACTGGCCTGGCCTGACCGATGACGAGACTGACTTCGATTGCTATCTTTTGCATAGCGTACTTTGGCCTTTCGACGATGGCCTTGGCCGAAAAATCTTCAAAAAAGAAGGGCCAGGGCTTCGAACGGGTCTCCGCTGCGCGCAAACCGGCCCTCGGGGCCGCCTATGCCACGCGCGAGGACGTGATGCGCTGGGCCGATGACATGGCCGAGCGGCGCGACCTGGACCGCGAATGGGTGCGCCGGACGATCGGCCAGTCGCACTACCTGCCAGGGGTCCCGCGCCTGATTCTGCCCCCGCCCGCCGGCACGGCCAAGAACTGGCGGGTGTACCGCAGCCGCTTCATCGACCCGATCCGCATCCGCGCCGGTGTCGACTTCTGGCAGGCCAACCGCGCGACGCTGGAGCGCGCCGAAAAGGAATATGGCGTGCCGGCCGAAATCATCGTCGGCATCATCGGTGTGGAAAGCATCTACGGCCAGCAGATGGGCAGCTACCGCGTGCTGGACGTCCTGGCCACGCTGGCGTTTGACTTCCCGGCCGGCCACCCCCGCGCGGCGGCCCGCCAGGAGTTCTTCCGGGGCGAGCTGGAGCAATTCCTCAGCTTGGCGAGCCGCACCGGGCTGGATCCGTCAACGCCCGTGGGCAGCTACGCCGGCGCCATGGGCATGCCGCAGTTCATGCCGTCCAGCGTGGTGAAGTACGCCGTGGACTTCGACGGCGACGGCCGGATCGACCTGACGGGCAACCCCGCCGATGTCATCGGTTCGGTGGCCAGTTATTTCAAGGCATTCAACTGGCAGAGCGGTCAGCCGACGCATTACCCGGTGCGGTTTGACGACAGCCGCCTCGACAAGGACGCCCTGCTGGCCCCGGACATCCTGCCCACCTTCAGTGTCGCCAGTTTCACCGCGAAAGGTGCAGTGCTCGAAGGCGAGGCCCTGAACCACACGGGACCGCTGGCGCTGGTCGAACTGCAGAACGGCGAGGCCCCGGCAAGTTACGTGGCCGGCACCGAGAACTTCTACGCCATCACCCGTTACAACTGGAGCAGTTACTACGCCATGGCGGTGATCGAGCTGGGTCGAGAGGTGGCGGCAGCACGGGCGGCCGTGCGCTGACACCCCCTCGATGGCACCCGGCCCTGCGGCAGATTACCGCAGATTACCGTGCAGGCAGGTATTTCGCCGGATCCACCGGCTTGCCCTGGCGGCGAATCTCGAAGTGCAGCTTCACCCGGTCAGCGTCGCTGTTGCCCATTTCGGCAATTTTCTGCCCCTTGCGCACGGACTGGTCCTCCTTGACCAGCAGGGTCTGGTTGTGGGCGTACGCCGTCAGGTAGGTGTTGTTGTGCTTGAGGATCACCAGGTTACCGTAGCCGCGCAACCCGGCCCCGGCATAAACCACCCGACCGTCGGCGGCAGCCTGAACCGGGTCCCCGGGCTTGCCGCCCAGGTCCACACCCTTGTTCTTGGCCTCGTCAAAACCCGCCAGCAAGACGCCGCTGCTCGGCCAGATGAAGGCAATCTCATCTTCGCCTGCGACAGCGGCAGGCGCTGCAGAGGCAGCCGCCGCGCTCGTACTGGCGGATGCGACCGGCGCGGCGGTGCTGGCGGCGGCGCTGGCCGCGGGTGCTGGGCCCGGAACCACCGTACCGGGCGTGACCGGCGTCACCGAAGACGAGGTAACAGGACGTGTTACTGCCACGGAGGGCGCATCAGAGGCTGCGGATGAAGCCACCGCCCCGACGGGTGGAACCACGCGGATCACTTGCCCCACTTCGATCAGATTCGGATTTTCAATGCCATTCCAGCGTGCAATATCGCGCCAGGCCTGACCGGTGTCCAGACCAATGCGCATCAACGAGTCGCCTCTGCGTATGGTGTAGTAGCCGGGCTTTCCAGCGTTTTCCGCGCCCGGCAGCGGCTTGCCGTCTGTCGTCACCGGCACGACCGCAGGCTTGGTCGCGCTGGCGCTGCGGTCCTCCACAGGCGCACGGTTGGCCGGCTTCGACGAACAGGCCGCCAGCACGGCAACCATCACCACTGTCGAGCCGACAAGTCCCAACCGAGTCAATAAACCAGACATGTCCATTCCCCTTAAGCAATACCTGATTTTAGGGGGACGAAATGAACCGCCTCCAGCACCGTCTGTTTCAAGCCATCCGACGTCTTGTCGATCACCACCAGCGCCTGCTGGCCGGTGGCGGTCACCATGGGCGCAACCAGACGCCCCCCTTGCGCCAATTGATCCAGCCAGGCCGGCGGAACGGCCTCGCCGCCCGCCGCCGCAATGATGGCGGCATACGGCGCCCCCTTGGCAAACCCGGCCATGCCGTCCCCGAACAGCAGGTGCAGATTGGCCAGCCGCATAGGCCGAAGGTTCTCGCGCGCCTTGTCGTGCAGGCCGCGCAGGCGCTCGATGCTGTAGACCTCTGTGGCCAGCTGGCACAGCACGGCCGCCTGGTAGCCGCAACCGGTGCCGATCTCCAGCACCCGCCCCATCTTGCCCGGCACGCCGTGGCGCAGCAGCTCGATCATGCGGGCCACCACATTGGGCTTGGAAATCGTCTGGCCCAGCCCGATCGGCAGACTGGTGTCTTCGTAGGCCTGGTTGACAAGGGCCGGCTCCACGAACCGGTGACGCTCCACAGCATTCATGGCCCACAGCACGGCAGGGTCGGCCACCCCTTGCGCCGCCAGTTTTTGCACCATGCTGGCGCGCACGGCGGCGGAGTCCATGCCCAGCCCCTGGGGCCCGAGCGGGGTACGCTCCACAGCGCCGCGCCGCGACACTTCCGTCGCCATGACACCGGCCTTTCTGGCAGGCCCGGGTTGCCCCTGCGAAAAATCGATCCGGGCAGGAAAGGTCGGTCGACGCGTCATCCAGCCACCTTGTCCCGTCCGGCGCCCAGCTGCGCTGCAGTCTGCGCCCAGTAGCGCAGGTGATCGTGGTCCGTCAGATCCACCTTCAGCGGCGTCAGCACGACATGGCCATGCGCGGTTGCGTGGAAGTCAGTGCCGTCGGCTTCGTCCTTCGCCGCCCCGGCCTCGCCGATCCAGTACATGGTTTCGCCGCGCGGGCTCAGCTGGGTGATGACGCTTTCCGCGGAGTGCCGACGCCCCAGCCGGCATACCTTGACCGGCTTGATCGCGTCGAAGGGAAGGTTCGGAATGTTGATATTGAGCAGCCAGGGTGTGGCCCCGACGAGGCGCTGCTGTTCCATGTGCTGCACGATCTCGCGCGCCTTGGCCGCCGCCGCGTCGATATGCATCCAGCCTTTTTCGATCTGCGAGAACGCGATGGCCGGGATGCCGAACAGGTAGCCCTCCATCGCCGCGCCCACGGTGCCGGAGTAAATGGTGTCGTCGCCCATGTTGGCGCCGTTGTTGATGCCCGAGACCACCAGGTCGGGGCGATAGCCCAGCAGGCCGGTCAGCGCGATGTGCACGCAGTCCGCCGGCGTGCCGTTGACGTACCGGAAACCGTTGGCCGCCGTGTGCACGTACAGCGGCGAATGCAGGGTCAGCGCGTTGGACTTGGCGCTGTTGTTCTGCTCGGGCGCCACCACTTCCACCTCGGCCACGGTTCTCAGTGCCTCGTACAGCGCCACGATGCCGGGGGCCTGGTAGCCGTCGTCGTTGGAAATCAGGATTTTCATGGGGGATCCGGGTTGCAGGGGATTGTAGGTGGCGAGCCGATGCGTCGAACCCATCCGACCCTGATCGGTGCGGGGTCGCTGGTGAGACATTGCAAGCCGCCCTGCGCACCCTATCATCGCCCTCTTGTTCTGAAGGAGACCTCCCGTGCATGCCTGGCTTTGTGAAAATCCCGTGGGCGTCGATGCCCTGACCTGGAAAGAGCTTCCCACCCCCGCGCCCAAGGCCGGCGAGGTGCTCATCGAGATCAAGGCCGCGAGCCTGAACTTCCCCGACCTGCTGATCGTGCAGAACAAGTACCAGATGAAGCCGCCCCTGCCCTTCGTACCGGGCTCGGAATATGCCGGCGTGGTGCAGGCCGTGGGTGAAGGCGTCACGCATCTCAAAGTGGGCCAGAACGTGGCCTGCCTTTCGGGCACCGGCGGCTTCGGCACGCACACCCTCGCCCCGGCCGCGCTGTGCATGCCGCTGCCGCCCGGCTTCTCGCACGTGGATGCCGCCGCCTTCATCATGATCTACGCCACCTCGCACCATGCGCTGGTGGACCGGGCCCAGCTCAAGGCCGGCGAAACCGTGCTGGTGCTGGGCGCGGCCGGCGGCGTCGGCACGGCGGCGATCCAGATCGCCAAGGCCATGGGCGCCAAGGTGATTGCCGCCGCCTCCACCGACGAGAAGTGCGCGCTGTGCAAGACGCTGGGGGCCGACGCCACCATCAACTACACCACCGAAAACCTGCGCGATGCGCTCAAGGCGCTGACCGAGGGCAAGGGCCCGGATGTGATCTACGACCCGGTCGGCGGCGATTTCGCCGAGCCCGCCTTCCGCGGCATCGCCTGGCGCGGACGCTACCTGGTGGTCGGCTTTGCCGCCGGGCCGATTCCCTCGCTGCCGCTGAACCTGGCGCTGCTCAAGGGTGCGTCCATCGTCGGCGTGTTCTGGGGCGAGTTCGCGCGCCGCGAGCCCAAGGCCAACGCCGCCATGATGATGGAGCTGGCCCAGTGGTACGCGCAAGGCAAGATCAAGCCTGTGATCGACCGCACCATGCCCATGAGCGAGCTGAAAGCCGCCTTTGCCCACATGGGTTCGCGCGGCGTGATGGGCAAACTGGTGATGGTGAACTGAAAGCCTACGCTGGAGTTGCGTCAGTCTATCGGGCGACCCACCCCCCGCACACCGGAAACACCTGCCCGACAAAGCAGTCGGCCGCGCTGCTGCACAGGTAGGCGGCGAACTGGGCGTCTTCGCGCGCGCCGACCAGACGGCCCAAGGGCACCTCGCGGGCCAGCCGTTCCTGGAAGCGCGGGTTGGCCTGCACCTCGGGCGGGAAGTAGGTGGGGTTGTCGACGAAGTTCTGGGCAATCGCATTGAGCTGGACCTTGTGCGGCGCCAGTTCCACGCCGACCGCCTGCGCGTAGGCCAGCTGCGCGCCCCGCGCCGCGCTGTAGGTGGAGGCGCGCTTCATGCCGCGCAGGGCCGAGGCACTGCCCATCACCAGGATCTTTCCGGCGCCCCGCTGGACCATGGCGGGCGCGACAGCTCCGACCAGATGAGGCAGCGGGTCCACCAGCGCGGCGAACACCTGGCGCCACTCGGCATCGCTCACCTCCACCGCCGCCGTCGTGGGCGCCCGGATGGCCAGATTGGCCACCAGCACGTCGATGGGCCCGGCTCCCAGTACCACCCGCCGGGCCGCCCCGGGCTCGCTGAGGTCGTCCGCGCTGGCCACCACCTCGGCCCCCTGCTCGGCGAACACCTCGCACAGCACCGGGCCCATGAACTCGGTGGCCTGGGTGATGAGCACTCGTTTGCCGGTCAGCGCGTTTTGCATCATCCGTCTCCTGAAGAATGGGTTGGCCGGAGTGTGCGCCGGACCGCTCCAGGCCGTCAACGCAGCCCAGGGCCATGTTTACATGGCGATGCTCAAGAGCGCCTCCCTCGCCTGCGTGTTCCGTAGCGACTTCGCCGGGAGGTCGAGGCCATTGCCGCCATGATTGACGCAGCCACGGCGACCCTCGCCGAATGGCCCGCTCACTTGACGACGGGCTCGATGATGGGCTTGCCCTTGTCAACCACAAAGACGATGTGCAGGCGGACCGGCGTGTCGCCAACATTCTTCGCCTCATGGATCAATCCTCGCGGGTTATGGAATGCGTCACCTACCGTGACTCGTCGGGTTTCGCGTCCCTCGGCAACCAGTTCAAGGGTTCCCTGCAGGACAAACGCATATTCATCGCCATGATGGAAGTGGCGTCCGGTGGTACCGCCCGCAGCGATCTCAACCGCCAGCATGACGGTGTCCTTCAAGGTATCGTCGCTCAAGCTTGTGCGAAGAAGCGGCTTTGCCGACATTCCGCTGGCTTGAGCCCATGCGACCGGGGACGCCAACGCGGTCACGAGGGCAGCAAGCGTGACGGCGAGCACAGCGGCAAGTTTGCGGGAAGTGTGCGTCATGGTTTCACCTTTTCCTTCGAGTGTTATCGAATCAGGGACCGGCCGGGAGCGACCACGAATGATGTTGGGCAATGCGCCTGCCATTCGCGGCATTGACGTCGGTCCTCCTTCTGAAGTTTCCAGCATACGCGGCGGCTTTGACGTCGAATTGAGCCAGATCAACCCCGCGATGATGATGGAACTGGCCCGGCGGCACGCTCAGGGAAAGATCAAGCCGGTGATCGATCGCGCCATGCCCATGAGCGAGCTGAAAGCCGCCTTTGCCCAAATGGGTTCGCGCGGCGTGATGGGCAAACTGGTGATGGTGAACTGAGGGGCGGCGAGGCGTAGACGCCGGCACGCCGAGGCGCCGCTTCGCTGAAGCAGCAATGCTGCCGCCGGCAGATGCCGTATTCGGGGCGGGTGGGCCGTAGCGTTATACATGAGCGGTGGCCGGCTGGCGCAGCCGGGCGGACACCCGCTCAATGGAAGGGTTGGGCGTCATTTGAAGCGACTCTCTCAACCTTGCCCGAATGGCTTGGATACGTGCTGATGAGCGACTCTCCACTTCCCACCAATCTTTCTCAGGCAAAACGTAACTCGCACTGTATCGTGAAACGTCTTTCCATTTGGGAGAAGCCCTCCGCACTGGAGCAAGCCGAAGGCAAACCCGACATCATCTCCCGCGCTGATAGACAAGTCCTCCAACTCAAACCGCATTTCGCCTTGCGCGTCCGGTTGCCACTCGTCCCAGCTCTCACGGTACTTCGCCGCCGACTCGTACCTCATGGGCGGCAATACGTCAAAAATCACTAGGTCATCCAGATGGTTGGCAAGCACGTCTTCATGCCGACCTTCTCGCGTGGCCCGGGCCCAATGCTCAATGACTTCTCGGATCGCCGCTTCTTCAGACTTCATGTCAGCCACTCCAGTTCGTGAATGACGCCTAACGTTAGGCGTCGCCGCGTGCATTGCTACCGAGAGATTGTTCTTGTGCATGACATGTATTCGTCTTGTAGGCGCTGCTCCTCGCCCCTCAGAACGGTCTGCTCCTGAAACGTAAGAGTCCGCCCCTTGTATCGCTGTTGTAGTTCATCTCCGCGGCGGCGTACACCGGCCAGGCATTCGTCGACCTTCGTGGTGGCCGCGGGTGAAGGCTTCGGCGTGTTCGCCCGTTTGCAGTCTTCGACCTGTTTCGCTGCGGCCGCAAGTGCAGCATGTAGGTTCTTCGCCCAGATCTGCTCTGCGGCCTTGCCACCCTTGGCAGGAGGCTGGGCCATAAATTCCCGCTCAATACGAAGCTGCTCTGCCTGACCCTGGGCAGTGCACTTGTCTTGAGCCGCGCTGACCAGTGGAAGCAGCAGAACGGCGAGGAGGAGGAAGATTGCATTTTGGGGCTTCATAGCGATGCTTCGAGGGGCATTTTCGGGGATTGGGCGACGCCTAACGTTCGAGCTAAGCGGTCGACGACGGCAGGACGCCAGGCCCGGGCTGGCGAAAATATACCGCGTACCGCCAGACCGGGCCTGGTGGCCTGCCGTTGATGCTCCGCTTGAGCGAGGGGTTAGGCGTCGCTGTGCGCACGATGCGGGACCATGTACTTGGCGGTCGACCCGGTTACTTGACGAGCGTGATGGTCACGAGGGCGGAGCTGTCTTCGTGGGCGAGTACACCATGAAGCGCATTCCCGCTCAGGTATACCAACTGCCCAGCGCGCAGGAGGCGGTCGATTTCCTCGACTGACACCGTGATTGCGCCCTCGATGCACTGAATCGTGATTTCACCGGGCACTCTGTGCGGTGGAAGAGACTTCCCAGCGCAGAGTACTAAGCGAATCACTTCCAAGTTCTCGGACTTGAAAAGGGCGACCGTCTTCGCTTGATGCAGCCCCGCACCCAAGGGAAGAACGTTAAGGACTTGTCCGGGGGCGAGGTGTGGGATTGCCATGACAGCAAGTATGCACCCAGGGTTGTACCTGCGACGCCTAACGTTCGAGCTAACCCGACCCGTGGGGCAGGCCGCCTTGCCCGCGCGGCTGATGATGCTCCCTGGCAGCCGGGCACCGCACTTCTGTCGCGGCGAGGTTCCCCGTCAATGCCCGTGCGCCAGCCCGCTGACCAGCGTCACCAGTCCGATGCCCGCACCCAGCCAGGCAATCTGGGCCACGGTTTCGCGGGCGGACAGGCGTTTTTGCAGTTGAGGAATCAAATCGGCCAGCGCCACATAGACGAAGCTGCTGCTGGCCACGGCCAGGAAGTACGGCAGGTAGTCGTGCAGGCGGTCCACCAGAAAATAGCCCACTGTGCCGCCCAGCGCGGTCACCGCGCCGGCCAGGGACACCTTGACCAACGCCATGCGCCGGTCGTTGCTGCCGCCGCGCAGCACCACCAGGTCACCCATGTGGTGCGGCACCTCGTGGGCCAGCACGGCCAGTGAGGCGATCACGCCGAGGCGCAGGTCTGCCACGAACGCCGACGCGATCAGGATGCCGTCTCCGAAGCAGTGCACGCTGTCACCGGTGAGCACCGCCCAGCTGCCGGGCTTGGGTGCGTGGCTGTGCGCATGAACCGGGTCATGGCCATGGGACTGGGCATGAACGTGGCTCTGCGGGTGTTCATGAGCGTGGTGGTGCGGCGCGCCCGGCGCGGTCTCGTGGTGGTGTTCATGCCCGTGATGCCACAGCTCGGCCTTGTCGAGCAGGAAGAAGAACACCAGGCCGATCAGCAGCGTGAGGAACAGGTCGTGCGCGCCGGCCTGGCTCTCGAACGCCTCGGGCAGCAGGTGCAGGAAGGCGGTGGCCAGTAGCGCGCCGGCAGCCATGCTCAGCATGTGCTGCGTGTAGCGGGCCAGCATGCCGAAGCTCAAGGCCGCGGCAATCCACACGCTGCCAATGCCGGCGGCCAGGGTACCGATCCAGATTGATATCAATAACATAGCAAACCATGACCATCCGACGATGGAGAAAGGTCAATTTCTTTAATAAATGACAAAAAGGCCGCCGCACCGGGGGCCTGGACGAGTTCCTGCCGCTGGATGCGTAGCAAAAACCTGGGCCCGAGCTCGAGGTCATCTTAGCAAGCGTGTCAAGCGCCGCGTCCCCCGGCGCGGCGCCCTATTCGACAAACAGCGTGGCGGGCGCTTCCAGAAAACCGCGAATCGCCTGCACGAACTGCGCTGCGTGCATACCGTCCACCACGCGGTGATCGAACGACGACGACAGGTTCATCATCTGGCGCACCACGATGGCACCGCCGCGCACCACCGGACGCTCGACCCTACGGTTCACGCCGACGATGGCCACCTCGGGGTGGTTGATGATGGGGGTGTTGGCGATACCGCCCAGCGCGCCGAGGCTGGTCAGCGTGATCGTCGATCCGCTGAGCTCCTCCCGCGTGGCCTTGCCTGCGCGGGCCGCCTCGGCCACGCGGGCGATCTCCCCGGCGCAGGCCCAGAGGTCCAGCGCCTCGGCGTGGCGCAGCACCGGGACCATCAGGCCGTTGCCGGTCTGGGTGGCGATGCCCAGGTGGACCGCGCCGTGGCGCGTGATGACGCCCACCTCGTCATCAAAGCGGGCGTTGATCTGCGGGAACTCGCGTACGGCTAGCACCATGGCGCGCACCAGCATCGGCAGCAGCGTCAGCCGTGGACGCTTTCCGTCCCAGCGCGCGTTGAGCGTCTGGCGCAGCGCCTCCAGCTCGGTGACATCGATTTCCTCGATGTAGCTGAAATGCGGGATGCGGCGCTTGGCATCCTGCATCTTCATCGCGATCTTGCGGCGCAGGCCGATCACGGGGATGGCCTCCATGCTGTTCAGTTCGGCAAAGGTGTTGATCCGCACCGGCGCCGCCACCACCGTTTTCACGGGTGCGGTCGGCGTCTCGCGCGTCGGCGCGGCGGGCGCCAGGCCGGGATGCGCGCGGGCAAAGGCGTCCAGGTCCGCCTGCACGATGCGCCCGGCCGGGCCGGTGGCGCGCACCTGCTCCAGCGGGATGCCCGCCTCCCAGGCGCGCCGGCGCACGGCGGGCGAGGCGATCGGGCGTTCAGCCGCGCTGCCGGTTGGGCTATCAGCCGCAGCCTCCACAACCTGGCGCACGCGCTCGCCGGCATCGAGCGGCGGTGGCACTGCGAAGGTCGGAAGAAGCGGGGCGGCGGGCAGTTGGGCCGGTTGGGCTGCGGGGCCAGCGGTTCTTGCGGCCGGTGCTGCACCCGCCTTCAGGTTGCCCTCGCCCGCCACTTCGAGGCGGATCAGCTCGGAGCCCACCGCCACGGCCTGCCCGATGCTGCCGCCCAGCGTCAGCACCCGACCCGCCACGGGCGACGGAATCTCCACCGTGGCCTTGTCGGTCATCACGTCGGCCAGCACCTGGTCGGCGACCACGGTGTCGCCCTCCTTCACATGCCAGGCGACCAGTTCGACCTCGGCAATGCCTTCGCCGATGTCCGGCGTCTTGATGATGTACGTGCCCATCATGCCTCCATGGCGCGAAGAAAGGCCGCGCCGACACGGGCGGGGCCGGGGAAATACAGCCACTCCTGGGCGTGCGGGTATGGTGTGTCCCAACCGGTGACGCGCTCGATCGGCGCCTCCAGATGGTAGAAACAATGCTCCTGCACCAGCGATAACAGCTCCGCGCCAAAGCCGCAGGTGCGCGTGGCCTCGTGCACCACCACGCAGCGCCGGGTCTTCCTGACCGACGCAACAATCGAGTCCAGGTCCAGCGGCCACAGGCTTCGCAGGTCGATGATCTCGGCGTCGATGCCGGTCTCGCGCGCGGCCGCCTCGGCCACGAACACCATGGTGCCGTAGGCCAGCACGGTGAGCTGGCTGCCGCTGCGAAAGATGGAGGCCGACTCCAGCGGCACCGTGTAGTAGCCCTCGGGCACCTCGCCCAGTGCATGTTGCGACCAGGGCACCACCGGGTTTTCGTGGTGACCATCGAACGGGCCGTTGTACAGGCGCTTGGGCTCCAGAAAAATCACCGGGTCGTCGTTCTCGATGGCCGCGATCAGCAGGCCCTTGGCGTCATAGGGGTTGGACGGCATCACCGTGCGCAGGCCGCAGACCTGGGTGAACAGCGCCTCCGGGCTCTGGCTGTGCGTCTGCCCGCCATAGATGCCGCCGCCGCAGGGCATGCGGATGGTGATGGGCGCGGTGAACTCGCCGGCCGAGCGGTAGCGCAGCCGCGCCGCCTCCGAGACGATCTGGTCCGATGCCGGGTAGAAATAGTCGGCAAACTGGATTTCCGGCACCGGGCGCAGGCCGTAGGCGCCCATGCCCACCGCCGCGCCGACGATGCCGCCCTCGGAAATCGGCGCGTCGAATACGCGCGACTTGCCGTATTTCTTCTGCAGGCCCTCGGTGCAGCGAAACACGCCGCCGAAGTAGCCCACGTCCTGGCCGAAGATCACCACGTTGGGGTCGCGTTCCAGCATCACATCCATGGCCGAGCGCAGCGCCTGGATCATGCTCATCGGCGTGGTCTTCACGCCTTCGTTCGCCGTTGTATTCATGACCGCGCCTCCAGTTCCGCCAGCTGGCCGCGCAGGTGCGCCGGCATGTCCTTGTAAACGTCCTCGAACATCGAGGCCGCGCTGGGAATATGCCCGTCGAGCAGCGTGCCGTAGGACTCGGCCTCTTTCTGGGCGGCGGCCACCTCGGCCTCCAGCTCCGCCTGCAACACGACATGCTCCTTCTCGGACCAGTGCTTTTCGCGGATCAGATGCTGCTTGAGCCGCGCGATCGGGTCGCCGAGTGGGAAATGCGCCCAGTCGTCGGCGGGCCGGTATTTGCTCGGGTCGTCCGAGGTGGAGTGCGGCCCGGCGCGGTAGGTCACCCATTCGATCAGCGTCGGCCCGTGGTTGCTGCGCGCGCGCTCCGCCGCCCAGGTGGACGCCGCATGCACCGCCAGGAAATCGTTGCCATCGACCCGCAACGACGGGATGCCGCAGCCGATGCCACGCGCGGCAAAGGTGGTGCCCTCCCCGCCGGCAATCGCCTGGAAGGTGGAGATCGCCCACTGGTTGTTCACCACATTCAGGATCACCGGCGCGCGGTACACATGGGCGAAAGTCAGCGCGGTGTGGAAATCGGCCTCGGCGGTGGCGCCGTCGCCGATCCAGGCCGAGGCAATCTTCGTGTCGCCCTTGATCGCCGATGCCATGGCCCAGCCCACCGCCTGGATGAACTGCGTGGCCAGGTTGCCCGAGATCGAGAAGAAGCCGGCGTCGCGCATCGAGTACATCACCGGCAGCTGCCGCCCCTTGAGCGGGTCGTGCGAGTTCGACATCAGCTGGCAGATCAGCCCGACCAGCGGCACCTCGCGCGCCATCAGCAGGCTCTGCTGGCGGTAGGTGGGGAAACACATGTCGCCCGCAGCCAGCGCCAGCGCGTGCGCCGAGCCGATGGCCTCCTCGCCGACGCTTTGCATGTAGAACGACAGTTTCTTCTGCCGCTGCGCGATCAGCATGCGGGCGTCGAACACGCGCGTCTTCAGCATCGCGCGCAGCCCCTTGCGAAGGACGGCCGGATCCAGCTTCGGCGCCCAGGGGCCGACGGCCTGGCCCTCGTCGTCGAGCACGCGCACCAGGTTGAAGGCCAGGTCGCTGGTCTGCGCCGGCTTGACGTCCAGCGGCGGGCAACGTGCCGCGCCGGCCGGCGCCAGATGCAGGTAGGCGAAATTGGTCTCGTGCCCCGGTCGGGCCGAGGGCTCCGGCACGTGCAGGCGCAACGGGGGATGAGGCTTCATGGGCGGGTCTCCTCGATTTTTTTCCATGCGCCGCAGCGCCCCAAGGGCGCCCTGACGCAGGCGCTAGCATCGCACCGATTGGTGGCGGCGGCAATGCCAGAGGCTTGTCGCAAGTCAAGCTCTGATGAAGGCGCGCGCAGGATCAACCGTCCTGCAGAGTCCCTTTTACATAGCAAGGAATGTCCCATTGACGGTGGGGAAAGGCCTATTTGGCGCAAAAAAACATCTTCGTGATGCTGCGTGGCTTTGGAATACCACATCCGGGCCGCCGGGATGCTGTCCATGCGGCGAGGCGGTGTCGGCCATCCTCTCGGCGGCGCTTTCCCCGCACGGGAAAACTGCGTAAACTGCCCGCATAGAGTTCAGACATGCCCTCCAAGACCTTCACCAGCGGCCGCATCAGGAAGGCCGACTACGACCCCGCATCACAACAGCTTGACCTGCTTTGGGACAACAAGTCGGTGCTGGCCTACAAGGGCGTGCCGCACGAGGTGTACCGGCGCCTTTGCAGCGCGCCCAACCCGGCGACCTACTGGGAGGACCGGATTGCCGAGGAGTATCCCAAGGGCGTGCCGATGACACGCAGCGCACCTGCTGAGGGCGGTAAATCGCTGGCTGACCTTTTCGGGGACGGGGACTGAGCGGGGTGAGCCCGCCATGACATCCGTTTCCCTGACTTGGCTCATCAACCTGCTCAAGCTGGCCCTCGGTATCTACATGGCCCGCGCCCGGATCCGGTAAGCCCGCGCCTGTCACGCCGACCCGGCAAAGCGTGGCCCGGCGTTCGGCATTTCATAGCGTTGGCCCCCATCGCGCAACGCGTCGGGGACCTTTCAGGGCAGTTCGTCTGGGCCGTGGCTCTGGACGTAACGGGCGGGGCGCTTTTCCAGAAAGGCCGCGATGCCTTCCTGGGCGTCGGGGAGCAGTGAGGCGCTGGCCATGCGTTCCACGGCAAACGCGTAGGCCTGATCCTGGGGAAGGTCGACCTGGCGATAGAAACCCTGTTTGCCCAGCGCCTTGGACAGGGCGCTGCCCCGGGTGGCCCGCTGGATCAGATCCAGCGTGGTGGCTTCCAGCTGGTCCGGCGGAACCGCCTTGTTGATCAGGCCCCAGTCCGCCGCCGTGGCGGCGTCGATGGCGTCGCCCGTCATGGCCATTTCCAGCGCGCGCTTGCGCCCGACGTTGCGGGCCACCGCGACCAGCGGCGTGTGGCAGAACAGGCCCGCCTTGCCGCCGGGAATCGCGAAGCTTGCGGTGCTGGCGGCCACCGCCAGGTCACAACTGGCCACCAGCTGGCAGCCGCCGGCCGTTGCCAAGGCGTGAACCCGGGCCACGACCGGCTGGGGAAGGGCCTGGATCGTGTTCATCATCTTGGTGCAGACCTCAAAAAGTTCGCGCGCCTGCGCCAGCGTCGCCCCGGCCATGTCGGAAAAATCATGGCCCGCGCTGAACACCGGGCCATTCGCCGCCAGGATGATGCCCCGCGCGCTGCCCGAGGCCAGCTCGCGCAGGGCCAGGGTCAGTTCACGCATCACGTCCAGGGCCAGGGCGTTGCGTCGGTCGACGCGGTTGAGCGTCACGGTGGTGATGGGTCCGTCGGCGCTGACGAGCAGGTGTGAATAGGTCATGGGCATATTCTGCGCTGGGTTTTCGCCGTTTGTGAAGGTGGGGCGCCGGGGACTGTCCGGGGCCGGACCCTGCAGCAACCCTAGAATCGGCCGCATGACTCCGTTCGATCAGTTCCTGCAGCAACACCCCGCCTACGCCACGACCCACTCTCTCGACGCGCTGCGCGCTTCGCAGTACGGGCGACTCGATGCGCAGGACCAGGTCTATCTCGACTACACCGGCGCCGGCCTGCATGCGGCGGGCCAGGTCCACGAGCATGCGGAAACGCTGGCCGAGAACGTGCTGGGCAATCCGCATTCGGTGAGCCCCAGTTCGATGGAAATGACGCGCCGCGTGGAACAGGCGCGCGCGGCGGTGCTCGACTACTTCAACGGTGCCGGCGACTACACCGCCATCTTCACGCTGAACGCCTCGGGCGCGCTGAAACTGGTGGGCGAGTCCTATCCGTTTGCACCAGGCGGGCGACTGCTATTGACGGCCGACAACCACAACTCGGTCAACGGCATCCGCGAGTTTGCCCAGGCAAAAGGAGCCGCCCTCGCCTATGCGCCGCTAACCCGGCCCGATCTGCGCATCGATCAACCCGCCCTGCAAGGCCTGCTGGCGCAGGCCGATCCGGCGGCGGCCAATCTGCTGGCGTTTCCCGCGCAGTCCAACTTCTCCGGCGTCAAGCACCCGCTTGCGTTGATTGACGAAGCCCGGGCACAGGGCTGGCAGGTGCTGCTCGACGCGGCCGCCTATGTGCCGACGAACCGGCTGGACCTGCGCGAGGTGAGGCCGGACTTCGTCGTGATGTCGTTCTACAAGATGTTCGGCTATCCGACCGGCGTGGGTTGCCTGCTGGTGCGCAATGAGGCGCTGGCGGTGCTGCGTCGCCCCTGGTTTGGCGGCGGCACGGTCAACTTCGCCACGGTCCAGGGCCGCATGCACGTGCTGTCGAAAGGCGAAGCGGGTTTTGAAGACGGCACGCTGAACTACCTGAGCATTCCGGCCGTGGAGATCGGTCTGCGCCACCTGCAGCGCGTGGGCCTGGCAAACATCCAGGCCCGGGTCAACGCCTTGACGCAGTGGCTGATCACACAGCTGCTAGCCCTGCACCACACCAACGGCCGGCCGATGGTGCGCCTGTATGGCCCGGCGAACATGCACATGCGCGGCGGCACCGTCACCCTGAACCTGTACGACCCGAACGGCCACCTGGTGGATTACCGCCGCGTCGAGGAACTGGCGGGCGAGGCGCGCATCTCGCTGCGCACGGGCTGCTTCTGCAACCCGGGTGCCGGAGAAAGCGCCGAAGACCTGAACGAAGACGACATGCGCGCCGGCATCCAGGCGGCGGGCGCCGAGATCAACCTGCAGCGTTTTGTTCAGGTGATGCAGGGCCGGGGCGGCAAGAGCGCAGGCGCGATCCGCGTGTCCACCGGGCTGGCCAGCAATTTCAACGATGTCGAGCGGTTTCTGGCGTTTGTCGCAGGCTTCAGGGATCAGACCGCGCTGACGATTGGCACCGTCTCGTTCGACATCGACTCCTGCCGCGTGGTGCGCGACGGGGGTTGAACCAGGCCATCGAGGCACAAAAAAGCCGCCCTCGGGCGGCTGTCCGGTACGGGCGCGCGGGCTCAGGCCACGCCGTTGGCCTTGAACCACTCCAGCGCCCGCTTCCACCCGTCGTCAGCGGCTTCCTTGCGGTAGCTGGGGCGGTAGTCGGCGTGGAACGCGTGCGGCGCGTCCGGGTAGACCACGAATTTCGAGGCCCTGGCCGCCGCATTGCCCGCCGCCAGCGCCGCCTTCATCTTTTCGACGGAGTCCAGCGGGATGCCCGTATCCGCGCCGCCGTAGAGGCCGAGCACCGGGCCGGCGAGGTTGGCGGCGATATCGATCGGGTTCTTCGGCGTGAGATCGTTCTGGGTGCCCACCAGACGGCCGTACCAGGCCACGCCGGCCTTCACATTCTTGTTGTGAGCCGCGTAGAGCCAGGTCTGGCGACCGCCCCAGCAGAAGCCAGTGACGGCCAACCGGCTGACGTCGCCCCCGTTGGCGGCGGCCCATTTGACCGTGGCATCCAGGTCGCCCATGACCTGGGCGTCCGGCACCTTGGAGATGACTTCGGCGATCAGCTTGGCCATTTCGCCGTAGCTCTGGGCGTCGCCCTGGCGCTGGAACAGCTCGGGCGCGATGGCGAGGTACCCGGCCTTGGCAAAGCGGCGCGCCGTGTCGGCGATGTACTCGTGCACACCGAAGATCTCGGACAGCACCAGCACCACCGGCAGGCCGGTTTTTCCGGCCGGCGCCGCGCGGTAAGCGGCCATCTTGAATCCATTGACGTCGATCGTCACCTCGCCGGCGGTCAGGCCTTCGCTGGAGGTCTTGATCGCCGTCTGCGCCATGATGGGCAGCGTGGAGGCGGCGTAGCCCACGCCCAGCGCGGCTTTCAGCGCGGTGCGCCGGGTGGCGCCGGCCTCGTTGGAGCGCCCCGGCAGCAGGGCATCGAATTCGGATTTCAGGTCATCGCGCAGCATATATGGAACTCCTGACAGGGGGTGCGAGAAAAAAACCAACCCCGAGTCTAGGAAGAAAATTGAATGCCTGCAGCGCTCACGGTCTTTCGATACAGACCCGTTTGCGCGTCAGTGCGCCTGGTCCCAGTTCGGCCCCACGCCCACCTCGGCCAGCAGCGGCACTTTGAGCTGGGCCACGCCGGCCATCAGCCGGGGAATTTCCAACCGCATCCATTCCACCTCGGCCTCGGGCACCTCGAACACCAGCTCATCGTGCACCTGCATGATCATCTTCGTGCCGCGCCGCTCGGCGTCCAGCACCTGCTGCACCGCGACCATGCTCATCTTGATCAGGTCGGCCGCCGTGCCCTGCATCGGCGCGTTGATGGCGGCGCGCTCGGCCCCGCTGCGGCGCGGGCCGTTGGGCGAGTTGATCTCGGGCAGGTACAGGCGCCGGCCGAACACGGTCTCGACATAACCCTGCGCCTTGGCCAGTTGTTTGGTCTCGTCCATGTAGCGCTTCACGCCGGGGTAGCGCTGAAAGTAGCGGTCGATGTAGGCGGCGGCCGCCTTGGTCTCGATAGCCAGGTTCTTCGCCAGGCCGAAGGCGCTCATGCCGTAGATCAGCCCGAAATTGATGACCTTGGCGTAGCGGCGCTGCTCGCTGCTGACCTGATCGGGCTCCACGCCAAACACCTCCCCCGCCGTGGCGCGGTGCACGTCCAGCCCAGCGGTGAAGGCGTACAGCAGCGCCTCGTCGCCGCTGAGGTGGGCCATGATGCGCAGCTCGATCTGGCTGTAGTCGGCGCTGGCGATGACGCAGCCGGACGGCGCCACAAAGGCTTCGCGCACGCGCCGGCCCTCGGGCGTGCGGATCGGGATGTTCTGCAGGTTGGGGTCGTTGCTGGACAGCCGCCCGGTCACGGCCACGGCCTGTGCGTAGTGCGTGTGCACGCGCCCGGTGCGCGGGTTGGCGAGTTGGGCCAGCTTGTCGGTGTAGGTGCCCTTGAGCTTGGCCAGGCCGCGGTGCTCCAGGATCTTGGCCGGCAGCGGGTAATCCTCGGCGAGTTTTTCCAGCACCTCCTCGTCGGTGCTGCGCGCGCCGGTGGCGGTCTTCTTGATGACAGGCAGGCCCAGTTTGTCGAAGAAGATTTCGCCGAGCTGCTTGGGGCTGCTCAGATTGAAGGGCTGGCCGGCAATGGCGTAGGCCTCGTTTTCGAGGGCCACGATACGCTGGCCCAGTTCATGGCTCTGCGCGGCCAGGGTAGGCGCATCGATCAGCACCCCGTTGCGCTCGATGCGGTAGAGCACCTCGCTGCTGGCGATTTCCAGCTCGTAAATGGCGCGTAACTTCACGTCGTGCGTCAGCCGGGGCCACAGCACCTGGTGCACTGCCAGCGTCTGGTCGGAGTCTTCGCATGAGTATTCAGACGCCCTGGCCACGTCCACCTGGGCGAAGGGGATCTGGTGCGCGCCTTTGCCGCAGAGATCTTCGTAGTTGATGCCGCTGCGTCCCAGGTGCCGCTCGGCCAGGCTGGCCAAGCCGTGCGGCTTGTGCACTTCGAGCACATAGCTCTGAAGCATGGTGTCGTGCTCAAAGCCCTGCACTTCAATGCCATGGTTGGCAAACACATGGCGGTCGTACTTGATGTGCTGGCCGAGCTTGTGCCTGGCCGGGTTTTCCAGCCAGGGTTTGAGGCGGGCCAGCACCGCGTCGAACGGCAACTGCTCAGGGGCGTCCGGGCCGGCGTGGCGCAGCGGAATGTAGGCCGCCTCACCGGGCGTCACGCTGAAGCTGATGCCGACGATTTCGGCACGCATCTCGTCCAGCGAGGTGGTCTCGGTGTCCAGCGCGACAAGGTCGGCGGCCTCGACGCGCGCCAGCCAGGTGTCGAAGGTCTCCCAGGTCAGGAGGGTGTCGTAGCCCGGAGTGACGCCACCGGGCCCGGCATCAGAACCGGGTTCGGACGGGTCAGGGCCCGGATCGTCGAACAGACCTGGCGCCGCCTGCCGTTCGGGCTGGGTCGGCCGAGCGGCCTGCCTGCCGCTGGCGGTCTTCGCCAGAACATCCGACTCGCCGCCCAGGGCCCGGGCCAGCCCCTTGAAGCCAAATTTCTCATAAAAATCGATCAAACCCATCGTGTCAGGGTCATTGATTGCTATCGAATTCATATCTGGCAGCTCGGGCACCCAGCCGTTCAGGTCGCAATCGGTCTTGACCGTCAGCAACGAACGCCCGGTCGGAAGCCAGTCCAGCGCCTTGCGCAGGTTCTCGCCCGCGGCGCCCTTGATCTTGTCGGCATTGGCCACCACGCCGTCGAGCGAGCCGTATTCCTGCAGCCACTTGGCGGCTGTCTTGGGGCCGACCTTTTCCACGCCGGGCACGTTGTCAACCTGGTCGCCCACCAGTGTCTGGAAGTCCACCATCAGGCGCGCGGGCACGCCGAATTCGGCCTCGACACCGGCCAGGTCACGCCGGCGGCCGTTCATGGTGTCGATGATGGTGATGTGCTCGTCCACCAGCTGCGCCAGGTCCTTGTCGCCGCTGGAAACGATTACTTCGATGCCCTGTCGCGCGGCCGTGACCGCGAGCGTGCCGATGACGTCGTCGGCCTCCACGCCAGGCACGTCCAGCACTTTCCAGCCGAGCAGCCGCACCACCTCATGAATTGGTGGGATCTGCGCCCGCAAGTCGTCCGGCATCGGGCTGCGCTGCGCCTTGTACTCGGGGTAGATCGCGTCGCGGAAAGTCGGGCCCTTGGCGTCGAACACGCAGGCGGCGTAATCGGCCCGCACGTCCTTGCGCAGCCGCTCCATCATGTTGATCATGCCGCGAATGGCCCCGGTCGCCGGGCTGGTGGGGTCGCCCGGCACGGCACGCAAATCGGGCATGGCATGGAATGCGCGGTAGAGGTAGCTGGACCCGTCCACCAGCAGCAGCGTCTTCTTTTCGGTCATGGTCGCATTGTGCATGGGCCGGGGCCGCGCTGGCGGACTCTACAATCGCCCGATGCCGCCCCAAAGATTTCACTGACTGATGGCTGTTTTTACCGAAGTATCCCGCGACGAGGCCCAGCGCCTGATGGACGAACTGAACCTGGGCGAGCTCACCGAGCTGCGCGGGATCGAAGGCGGTATCGAAAACACCAATTATTTCGCCACCACCCGCGTCGGCGCCTACGTACTCACGCTTTTCGAGCGCCTGACATTCGAGCAGCTTCCCTTTTACCTTTACCTGATGAAGCACCTGGCGACGCACGGCATCCCCGTGCCTGACCCGGCCGCCAACCAGGATGGGCAGATCCTGCACACCGTCTGCGGCAAACCCGCTGCCGTGGTGAGCCGCCTTCGCGGCAGGAGCCAGCTCGCGCCCGATCGGGAACACTGCGCGTCCGTGGGGACGATGCTGGCGCGCATGCACCTGGCCGGAAGGGACTTTGACCGGCACCAGCCGAATCTTCGCGGTCTGCCCTGGTGGAACGAGACAGTGCCCCTGGTGCTGCCCTTTCTGAGCCCGTCACAGGCTGCATTGATCCTGGGCGAACTGGCTTACCAGAACCACGTTGCAGCCGCCAGCGCCTACGCCGCACTGCCCCGCGGCCCGGTGCACGCCGACCTGTTCCGCGACAACGTGATGTTCGAAGGCGCAGAGCTCACCGGTTTCTTCGACTTCTATTTCGCGGGCGTCGATGCCTGGTTGTTCGACGTGGCGGTGTGCATGAACGACTGGTGCATCGACCTGACCACCGCTGCGCACGACACCACCCGCGCGCATGCCTTCCTGAGCGCCTATTGCGCCGTGCGCGAGCTGCAGGCCGCCGAACGGCGCCTGCTGCCTGCCCTGCTGCGCGCCGCTGCCCTGCGCTTCTGGATTTCGCGCTTATGGGATTTCCATCTGCCGCGGGAGGCCGCCATGCTCAAACCCCACGACCCCACCCACTTTGAACGGGTCTTGCGCGAACGCGTCGCGCACCCCGTAAACGCCTGACATGAAACTGAATATCGTTCCCGCCCGCACTGGATTCGTCTGGGTAAAACTCGGCATCCTCACGTTCTTCCGGCAACCGCTGGCCCTGGCTGGGCTGTTCTTCATGTTCATGGCCGTGATGTCCGTGGCCTCCATGGTGCCCTACGTGGGCAGCGCCATGGCATTGACGCTCCTGCCAGCGGCGACGCTGGGCTTGATGGCCGCAACTCAGGAGGCCAGCAAGGGGAAATTCCCCATGCCAACCATCCTGATCAGCGCGTTTCGTGCGGGTCGCCAGCAGATGCGGGCCATGTTGATTCTTGGCGTGCTGTACGCGGCAGGCTTCCTGGCAATCATGGGCGTCTCCGCGCTTTTTGATGGAGGCAAGTTCGCGCAGCTTTACCTGGTCGGCGGAAAAATCACCCAGGAACTGGTGATGGCACCGGATTTCCAGATGGCCATGTGGGTGGCCACCGCCCTGTACCTGCCGCTGTCGCTGCTGTTCTGGCATGCGCCCGCACTGGTGCACTGGCATGGCGTTTCGCCCTTGAAGAGCCTGTTTTTCAGCCTGGTGGCGTGCATCCGCAACATGGGCGCGTTTACCGTCTATGGCCTGGCCTGGCTCGGCGTGTTTTTTGCCGGTGGGCTGGTGGTGATCCTGTCCGCGAGCCTGATCAGCAGCCCTGAATTTGCAGCCGCTGCGATGGTCCCGGTGATGTTGATGATGGCGGCCATGTTCTTCACTTCGATCTTTTTCACCGTCCGCGACTGCTTCCTCGCGGACGAAGCCCCCACCGAAGCTGCATCGCAGACCAGGTCAAACGCCCCCTGAAGGGCAACAAGGCCATCCTGGGCAACCCGCCTGCCCGCCGATCGCCTACAGCAGTGGACTCATCACCTGCATGGCGTTTTCCAGCGTGCGGCGCCACCAGGGCCGCGCCATCCAGTCTGCATGCACAACCGGATCCGATCTTGATTCATAGTGGCTTTGAAGCGCGCGCATCTCGGCAGAGAAATTCTCGTCGAAGGCGATGAGCGAAACCTCGAAATTGAGCTCGAAGCTGCGCAGATCGAGGTTGACCGTACCGAAAATGGTGATCTCCTCGTCGACCACCATGCTCTTGGTGTGCAAAAGGCCGTCGCGAAAATGCAGGATG
>Ga0209254_10000777_pt1 | contig 27598 bp, 25 predicted proteins | sample FrelakmetDIP11DI_FD_187148 | JGI IMG/M metagenome (GOLD analysis project Ga0209254, IMG submission 187148) | Freshwater lake sediment microbial communities from the University of Notre Dame, USA, for methane emissions studies - DIP11 DI (SPAdes)... | ecosystem: Environmental > Aquatic >...
CGGGCTCGACCTGAGCGCCGTCGTCATCACCCCGGCCGTCGTCTCGGCCTGGATCAGGGACAACAAGGCCCAGGAGCTCAAACGCGTGCGCCTCGGTGATGAGCTCGAGGGCTGGGCGGTGAAGGACATCCTGAGCGACCGCCTGGTCCTGGAACGACAGGGGGAGCGCAATGAGCTACTATTGCGCGACTTCACGCAGATGCCCCCCCCCGTCGCGCCGCCACCGCGAGCCCGCCCGACCCCTGCGGCCCGGCGCATGCCTCAGAGGCCAACCCGAGGTCCTCCGCAGCAACCCCAAGACACTCAGCCTTCGGGCCAAGACCCGGAGATCGCCCCCAGCGAACCGGCCGAACCGATACCCAATGGACCCAATCCCTGACTCCCCTGGACTGGCAGTCCGACATCGCCTCCGCCCCGGACTCGCCATCCTCTTCGCCTCGGCGCTGGCCCTGGGGCTCATGGCCTGCGAGCGCAGCTACTGGGATCCGACCGTCAAGGTCGGCGACACCCGGGGCCACCTCGTGGACCCCGAGCGGGCGGCTCAGCGAGAGCGGGCGCGCACCCAGGGCTTCGCCGGCCCCGACAGCATCGCCCTCGGAGACGATACGGTGCCCAAGGCGGTCGATTCCGTGCAGCGGGGCACCGGGGTCTTCGTGCGGCAGGTCACCGGGCCCTCGGTGGACGTCAGCCCCGGGGACGTGACCCTCAACTTCGACGGCACTGACATACGCGAGGTGGTCAAGGTCATCCTCGGCGACCTGCTCCAGGTGAACTACGTGCTACACCCGGCGGTCCAGGGCGTCGCGTCCCTGGAGACGGGCAGACCCCTGCGCCGGGAGCACCTGGTCCCCACCCTCGAGACCCTGCTGCGCATGAACAACGCGGCCTTGGTCTATAAGGGCGGGACCTACGAGGTGGTGCCCCTAGCCAACGCCGTGCAGGGCAATGTGGTGCCCCAGCTGGGCGAGTCCACCCGCGCCCTCCCGGAGGGCTACAGTGTCCAGGTGATCCCGCTCCAGTACATCGGCGCCGAGGAGATGAACAACATCCTCCAGCCCCTGGCGCCGGAGGGCAGCATCATCCGAGTCGATACCCTGCGTAATCTAATCCTGGTCGCCGGTACCGGCCCCGAGATGTCGAACCTGATCGATACCATTCGGGTCTTCGACGTGGATTGGATGAAGGGCCTCTCCGTTGGGTTCTTCACCCTGGAGTATGCCAAGGCCAACGATGTTGCGGTCCAGCTCGAGGGCCTGCTCGCCGACGACTCGGGCAACCCCCTCAAGGGCCTCTTCCGCTTCATCCCCGTGGAGAGTGCCAACAGCCTGTTGGTGGTCTCGCCCCAGGAGAGCTACCTGCAACAGGCGCGCAACTGGATCGAGCGGCTGGACCTCGCGGAGGCATCTGGCAGCGCCGCCGAGCGGCTCTACGTATACCGGGTCAAGCACGGGGACGCCGAGAACCTGGCCGACGTGCTGTCCCAGGTGTTCGGCGGCGAGGCGCGGGGACGCGAGGGCTCGGTGGGGGGGGTAGCCCCAGGGCTTGGCTCCTCAAGCATCGGGACTTCCAGCTTTGGCAGCTCCGGTCTCGGTTTGAGGTCGGTGAACGCCATCAACGCCCTAGGGGACGATGACGGCGAAGGCGCCGGCCCGGGAGTCGGCGGAGGCATCGGTGGAGGCATGGGCGGCAGGACCCAAGGCGGCAGCTCCCTGCGCCGTGGCGCCACCGGCGGCAGCACCATCGGCGAGCGGGGCGGAACCACGGCGCGAACCCTCACTATGTCTTCCGAGGTGAGCATCGTCGCGGATGCGGTCAACAATTCGTTGCTCGTGCGGGCCAGCCCGAAGGACTACAAGAAGATCCTGGATGCCCTGAAGCAGCTCGACCTAGTCCCCCTCCAGGTCCTGGTGGAGGCCACGATCGTGGAGATCACCCTGACCGGGAACCTAAAATACGGCGTGCAATGGAACTTCTTCGCCTTGGAGCAGGAGAGCGCAGGCCGAACCAACAACATCTCTTTGGACGGCACCCAGGACGGTGACACCGCGGGCATCAACCGCATCTTCCCCGGTTTCAACTGGGCCGTCATCTCCCGTCCGGACCAGATCAGGGCCGTGCTGAGCGCCCTGGCTGGAGAGAACCTGGTGAACGTGCTTTCCTCGCCCTCCGTGATGGTCCTGGACAACCAAAAGGCCCAAATACAGGTGGGCCAGGAAGTCCCAGTGGCCACCAGCCAACAGCAGGGCACCTCCACGACGGACCGTATCGTCAACCAGATCGAGTACCGGGATACCGGCGTCATGTTGTCCGTCAAGCCACGGGTCACACCGGGCGGACTGGTCCAGATGGAGATCGAGCAGGAGGTGAGCACCGTGGCCTCCGACTCCTCCGCCCTCAACTCCCCCACCTTCCAGACCCGCAACATCACGAGCACGGTGGCGGTCCGCTCCAACCAAGCGGTGGTCCTCGGCGGCCTTATCCAGGACACACGGGAGGGCGGCAAGCAGGGCGTGCCCGGCCTCTACGACCTACCCTACCTGGGCGCCCTGTTTGGGGAGCGCAACAAGAAGTCCGAACGAAGGGAGCTGGTAGTGGTGCTTACCCCGAAGGTCATTGCCGGCGACCAGGACATCGAGTCGGTGTCCAAGGATTTCCAGCGGAGGCTTCGGGGGCTTGAGTTCAAATTATAAGGGCCCTTTGGTCGTCATCGGACCGCCGCGTCGCATGGACAAGAGGCTTCTCCCTCATCTCCGGAGCCACCATGAACCCTGAAAAGGTCGTCTTCGGCTTCTTCATCGTACTCGCCCTCACCCTCAACTTCGGTTTCTTCGTGGGCGAGATCGACAACCCGGCCCACCATGACAAGTGGGAGCTGTTCGCAGTGATCGTGGTGAACCTGATCGCCACGGTTCTCAAGTTCGGCGACCGCTCCCAGATGGGTGCCCTGCTCTTGGCCACCAGCCTGGTGGCTATGCTTCAGCTCCTGGCGGCGGCCTTGGTGTGGACGCTCGCGGTGTATGCGACAGACACCGGCTTGACCCCCACCGCCATGGCCGCGGTGGTCTCCCTGGCGGGGGGGGCAATGATCGCCAACGTGGTCTCGGTGGTGCTGCTGGTGATTGAGACCTTCATGATCCGCCGCTAGCCGAGAGCGCCGGGGCGCTGGGCGGGGGGCCTTGGACCACATCTTCTTCCTCGTCATGCGGCGGATGCGCACGCCGCTGCTCGCCCTCATCGGCAGCTATAGCCTGGCCATCACCGGACTAGTCCTGCTGCCTGGCCAGGACGCGGACGGCAACCCGGCAGCCATGGGTTTTTTCCATGCGTTTTACGTGGTTGCCTACACGGGGACGACGATCGGCTTCGGGGAGCTCCCCCACGCCTTCACCGACGCCCAGCGGCTGTGGATGTCCCTGTGCATCTTCCTCACCGTGGGGGTCTGGATCTATGCGGTCGGCACCCTGATCGCCCTGCTTCAGGACAGCGCCTTGCAACGGGCCCTGGCCGAGGGACGGTTTCGTCGCCGGGTCCGGGGCCTGCGGGACCCCTTCTACCTCGTGTGCGGCTACGGCCAGACCGGCGGTGCGCTGGTGCGGGCCCTCACCGACCGCCACCAGCACGCCGTGGTGATCGATTGTGATCCGGAGCGGATCAGCTTTCTGGCGCTGGAGAGCCACCGGGAGTATGTCCCGGCCCTGTGCGGAGACGCCCGCCGTCCCGCCAACCTGGGGGCAGCGGGCCTCAAGCATCCCCTGTGTCAGGGTGTGGTGGCCCTCACCAACGTCAACGAGGCCAATCTCAAGATCGCCATCGCGGCGAAGCTCCTGCACCCGGAGATCCAGGTGGTCTGTCGTGCGGATTCCCACGACGTGGAGGCCAACATGGCCTCCTTCGGCACCGACCACATCTACGATCCCTTCGACACCTTCGCCCTGAACATGGCGATTGCGATCGAGGCCCCCTGTCTCAACCTGTTGGTGGACTGGTTGGCGGGCCTCAGCGGCGATGCCCTACGCGAGCCCCTCTATCCGCCAAGCAAGGGGCGCTGGGTGATCTGCGGGTACGGGCGCTTCGGCAAGGCCATGTATCGGCACCTCAAGGAGCAGGGGTTGCCATTGACCGTGATCGAGGCGGAGCCACACCGGACCGGGATCCCCAAGGAAGGGGTGGTGGAGGGCCGAGGCACCGAGGCGGTCACCCTGGAGGAGGCCGACATCCGCAGTGCGGTGGGGCTCGTCGCCGGGACGGACAACGACGCAAACAACCTCTCGATCCTCATGACGGCCCGTACCCTGAACCCCGAGCTCTTCGTGGTGGCCCGCGAGAATCAGAGTGACAATCACGAGCTCTTCGAGCGTGCCGGTGCCCATGTGGTCATGCACCCGTCCACCATCGTTGCCCACCGCATCCGGGTGCGGCTTACCCTACCTCTGTTGTCGGAGTTCTTCACCTACGCCCGCTTTTACGACAATGCCTGGGCCTGCGAGCTGGTCAGCCGAATCGCGGCCCTGGCCCAGGAGGGGGCACCCCATGTCTGGCAGATCGAGGTCAGCGAGCGACAGGCCCCGGCCCTCTTGGAGGCCGAGCGCCGGGGCCTCCCCATCACCCTGGCGGCCGTTTTCCGCGATCCGAGGGATCGGGGCCGAGCCCTTCCCGTCATCGCGCTGCTGTTAGAGCATCAGGACCAGCGCCAGATCCTACCGGAGCCGAGCAAACGGCTGCGCAAAGGGGACCAGCTTCTGCTCTGTGGTCGGGAGGAGGCCCATAACCTCATCGATCGCACCCTCCAGGACCTCCATCACCTGCGTTATGTGGCGACGGGCGAGGATGCCCCGGAGTCCTGGTTCTGGCGCTGGGCGCGGCGCCTACGCAACTCGCGTGGGGTCCGCGGGGGTGGGGACGAGGCTTGATCGAGACGGGGGGCGCCTTTTCCCTTGGCATTCCTGACTGGATGCCGTATTTACTGGTGGGCGGGCGACCCCTGACCGCGGGCCTCACCCCGGCCCTTGACCAGCGAGGATTCCCAGATGAACCCCATCATGACCCGACTCGCCCTGGACCATAAGCGGCTCGCCAAGCTCCTGGAGCTGTTTGATCACCTGCTGGACCGGTTTCACGGGGGCGAGGAGCCCGATTACGAGTTGATGTCTGAGATGCTCGGCTACATGGAGGGCTATCAGGACACGATCCACCACCCAACCGAGGAGCTGGTCTTCCGCCGCGCCTTGGACAAGGGGGCGCAACGTCGCGACGTGTTCGATGTGCTGAGACACCAGCATGAGCGACTGCCCCAGCTCAACAAGCGCTTCCGTCAGTCACTCGAGGGCATAGTCCACGAGGCGGTTCTGCCCCGGGAGGAGGTGGAGGCCCAGGGGCGGGAGCTGGTGGACACCTTGCGCCAGCACATGGCGCTGGAGGACAAGGAGGCCTTTCCCATCGCGCTGGCGCGCCTGGACGAGGCGGACTGGGAGGCAGTGGAGGCCCTGGCCCCCAGCGCTGACGACCCCCTGTTCGGGGTGGCGGACCCTCAGCGCTTCCGCTCCCTGTTCCAGCGGCTCAGCGCCCAGACCCAGGACTGACCCAGCCCCATGGATCTGGACCCGGAAACCCACCCGATGGCCCGAGGAATCCGCCGGACGCCTGGTGGAGGAGTATCTGGGCTGGCTCGCACCCTATCTGCTCACCCTGCCCGGTCTTCCCGACCCGGTGCGGCGGGGCCTGGAGGCCAAGGCGGTGCACTATGCCCTGTTGGTGGACGTCCTGTGGCGACTCTGTCCCCGGGTCTTGGATGCGGAGCTGATCCAGCGGGCGTGCATTGAGGCGCGGCTGCGACGCTCCGCGGCTTGAGCGGATCACCTCGGTGCGGAGGCCCCGGGACAAAACGGGGGAGCGCGGTCCCAGAGCCTCGAATCCTCGGGGATTTTCATTGCCTGGACGACCGTCGCCGTAGGACCCTATTTGGCCGGGTCCGATAGGCGGCGCGAGGCCGGGTGCGCGTGACTAAGAAGGAGCCATGCCCTACATCGATACCCCGAACTTCCGCCACGATGCCCCCGAGTCCCTGGGCGTGCTGCTGCTCAACCTAGGGACCCCCGAGGCCCCCACGGTGCGCGCCGTGCGGCGCTATCTCGCGGAGTTTCTCTGGGACCCCCGCGTGGTGGAGATCCCCAGACCCATCTGGTGGCTGATCCTGCACGGGGTCATCCTTCGGGTGCGCCCCGCCCGCTCGGCCCGGGCCTACCAGGGGATCTGGACCGAGCGTGGATCCCCCTTGCTGGACATCTCCCGTCGACAAGCCCAGGGGCTCCAGGGCCTCCTCACTCGCTTGCTCCCGGGACCCGTGCGGGTGGCCCTCGGGATGCGCTACGGCAACCCCTCGGTCCCCGCCGCCCTCGCCGAGTTGCGGGCCGCCGAAGTGCGGCGCCTCCTGGTACTGCCCCTCTACCCCCAGTATTCCGCCACCACGACTGCCTCGACCTTCGATGCGGTCACGCGGGAACTATCCCGCTGGCGCTGGATCCCGGAGCTGCGCTTCGTCAACCAGTACCACGACGATCCCGGCTACATCGCGGCCCTGGTGGCGAGCATCCGCGATCACTGGGCGGCCAACGGGGAGCCCAAACGCCTGCTCTTTTCCTTCCACGGGATCCCCAAGGACTACTTCCTCAACGGCGACCCCTATCATTGCCACTGCCATAAGACGGCGCGTCTGGTCACCGAGTCCCTGGGCCTGCCACCGGAGCGCTGGAGCCTGGCCTTTCAGTCCCGGGTCGGGACCAAGGAGTGGCTGCGGCCCTACACGGACGAGACCCTCAAGTCCTGGGGCGCCGAGGGGGTGGCTTCGGTCCAGGTCCTCTCACCGGGGTTCTCGGCGGATTGCCTGGAGACCATCGAGGAGATCGGGGTGGAGAACCGGGGGTACTTCCAGGCCGCTGGGGGGGGCGACTACGGCTTCATAGCCTGTCTCAACGATCGCCCGGACCACCTGGAGATGTTGGCGGATCTGGTCCGGCGGCACGCCTGCGGCTGGCCCGAGACCCAGGGTCCCGCCAGCGACGCCACGGCGCTCGCCGCCCGGGCGCGGCGGGCGCGGGCCTTGGGCGCCAGTGCTTAGCAGCCTATCGGCCCAGCGCGGCCAGATAGAGGTCCCAGTCGAAACAGGGTCCCGGGTCGGTCTTGCGCCCGGGGGCTATATCGCTGTGACCCCGGATCCGCCCAGGCTCGATGGCCGGGTAATGGACCATGATGGTCCGGGTGGCCCGGATCAGGGTCCGGTACTGCTGGGGCTCGAAGGGTGTGCAGTCGTCACCCTCCAACTCGATCCCAATGGAGAAGTCGTTGCAGCCATCCCGCCCCTGGAAGCAGGAACGGCCGGCGTGCCAGGCCCTGAGGGAAAAGGGGACATACTGGACCAGGTGTCCGTCGCGTCGGATCAGGAGGTGGGTGGAGACCCGTCCGGCGGCGGTGGCCAACGCGAAATAGGGATGCGCCAGGGGGTCGAGCCGTCCAAGGAAGAGGTCGTCGATCCAGGGTCCGCCGTACTCCCCAGGCGGCAGGCTGATGTTGTGGACCACCAGGAGGTCGATCGGGATGCCCTCGGGTCGGTGGTCCCAATGACTCGAAGGACGGCGCTCGGCCCCCGAGATCCAACCCGGAGCCTCGAGGGTTGCGTCGGCGCAGTCTGCTGGGTTGTGATCTAGGCTCAAGGTGACGCGACTGAAAGATCCCAACTTGGCTGATAGAGCACGGCCGCAGCGACCGCTGCTGGCGCAAGGCGCGCGATGCGCTCCCAAACGATAGGCCATAATAGGGCAAAGACCTGGTCGGGGGCTGTGCCATTCGTGCTCGGGTTCGGCTCCCCGGGCCCGGAAGGTCATTGAAGGCAGCGGCGGACCGCTTTCGGTTGTCCCAGAGGGCCCGATCTGGGAGCCACGGGATCGCGCCGCTTTGCGGATCTTTACCGGCGCGAAACTTGCCTCAATGTTTGAAGGCGTGCCAGGGACGGTGGCAGATCCCGAGCCGCAGTGACCCCTGTTGTCTCAGTCACCGAAACAGCAACTTGACCACCCAGCGCGACCAGGCCACGCCCATCTCTCCTCCTGACCGCCTTCCCCAGCGGGCCGAGCGTTACGTCGGTGCCTGTGGGCAGCTGCTCGGGTCGATCCTGCCGCCCCTGATGACGGCGATGTTCGATCGCGCCGAGGAGGCCCTCAGCGACCTCGCCGACAAGTCCACCAATACCGGCCTCTACTCGGCTTACCTGGATGCCGGAAAGATCCTGCGCCGGCAGCAACGGGACATCCAGCTCAACTTCTTCCGAGTTCTACGCCAGGGTGCGGCGAGCGCCCTGGCCCCCCCACCCGAGAGCAGCCCGGCGCCCGGTACCGAGCCCGACAGCCAGGAGCTCTCCTTGTTGCAGGACGCTGAGCTGGAGGAGAGTCTGGCGATCGGCAACCTGACCACCAAGGCCGAGTCCCGGTACCGACCGGAGCTGTTGGAGATGCGCTTCCATCTTGGCCGCCTGCTGGAGCGCGAGCGTCTGCCGGAGCGCTCCAACCCCTATGGCCCCTTCGCACTCTGCGAGGCATTTCGCCGTGCCCTAATACTGGCCGATCAGGTGGAGCCGCCCATCCGGCTGGTGGTCTACAAGCTCTTCGACCGGCACCTGATGGACCGCCTCGGAGACTTTTACAGGGGCTGCGTGTCCCTCGCCGTGGCCGACGGCCATGTCCCGGACAGCGGGTTCGCCCATCTGCTGCGGCGGGGGGTCCAGGCCGCGACGGCCGCCAGTGGGGCCTCCAGCTTGGCGGCCGGGATCGGCACCTCCCAAACCGTGACCCTGCCCTTTGATGTCCTGCAGGGGTTGCTTGCCCTGCAGCGACCTGTAGATGCCCCCGCGCCCCTGCGTCGGATCCAGGTGCGGACCAGCGAGCTGCTGGCCATGCTGAGCAACCTTGGGGCCCACGCCTTGTCGGACGGCATGATCAGTGGGGAGGCCCTGCGTAGCGGCCTGAACGACGCCCTGTCCGGGGCCGGACCGGGGTCCCTAGCCCTGGCCCGGGAGGACGAAGATACCCTCGACCTGGTGTTCCTGTTCTTCGAGCACCTGCTGCAGGGCAACGACCTGCCCGACCCCATCAAGGCCCTGATCGGGCGCCTGCAGATCCCGGTGGCGAAGCTCGCGCTCCTCGACAAGACCTTCTTCTCCGACCAGGCGCATCCGGCGCGCCGACTGCTCAACCATATGGGGCAGGCGGCGGTGGGCTGGAGCGAGGACGACGACCGGGGTCCCGATAGCCTCTATGGCATGATCGAGCGAGTGGTGGAGCGTCTGATCCTGGACTTCGACGGAGACCCCACCCTGTTCACCCAGATGGACCGGTACTTCGTCGCCTTCATCGCTCGGGAAGAATCCCAGGCCCGCTCCCTCGAGGCACGCTCCGTCGCCCAGCTCGGGGGGCGCGCACCGGAGTCGGAGCAGCACACCGTCGCCAACCTGGTGGAGGAGGTTCTGGCCCGCTATCCCCTGGTCCCGCCGGTGGTGGAGTCCATCCTGCGGGATGGTTGGGAGCCGGCCATGCTGGTCACCCTTCGCTCATCAGGTACCGACAGCTCCGCCTGGCGCCGAGGCCTGGAGCTGGCGGATCGACTCCTATGGAGCGTGCAACCCAAGCTGGACGCCGAGGATCGCCGCCAGCTGCTCCGGCGTATCCCCGAGATCCTGCGGGGCCTGCGCTCCCAGCTGGCCGGTGGCGGCAGTGACCAACGCCAGCTCGCCCGCTGGTTCAGGGACCTCCAAACCCTCCACCTGGGGGCTCTGCAGGGTGAGGCGCTCGCGCCGTCGCCGGCAATCTCTGGTTTGACCGGGGATCCCATGGCGAGTGCGCTCCCCATCGGGAGCTGGGTGGAGCTGCCGCGCAAAGATGGCGGCAAGGTCCGGCTCAAAGTCGCCTGGGTGAGCCCTGAAGGGGCCCGCTATGTCTTCGTCGACCGCCGTGGTTGGCGCGGTCCCGAGCTCGGCCGCGGGGAGCTCAGGGCGCTCCTGGAGCAGGGACTGGCAAGGGTGCTGGGCGATGGCCAGGAGCCCATCGCCGATCGTGCCCTGCGCTCGGTACTTGCCCGCCTGGCCGGTTAGATCCAGACCCCCCGCCCGCCAGTGTCGAGTCACTTACCGCGGTCGGCGGACCTTCGCCGTCGTCCCGATTCGAAGGAGGCTATCATGGAGCGTCTTAACCCGAGTCTTGGTGGCGAGCAGGGCCAGCGTCGGGGTCCGGCCACAGACCCCGTACTGGTCGAGGCCCAGGTCCGCGCCGCCCTGGCCGAGGACCTGGGCGGCGGAGACCTGACGGCCTCCCTCCTGCCCGCCGACCAGGTCTCGCGGGTGGAGCTGATCACCCGGGAGGCCGCGGTGGCCTGCGGCCGACCCTGGTTCGACGCCGTCTTTCGGCACCTGGACCCGGAGGTGGAGATCGATTGGCAGGTGGAGGAGGGGGAGCGCATCAATGCCGGACAGCGCCTGTGCCTACTTCAGGGCCGCACCCGGGCCCTGCTGAGCGGGGAGCGGACCGCCATGAACTATCTCCAGACCCTCTCGGGCACCGCCACACGGGCCCGCCGCTATGCCGACGCCGTGGCGGGACTTCCCGTGCGGGTTCTCGATACCCGCAAGACCCTGCCCGGGCTGCGCATCCAACAGAAGTACGCGGTGCGCTGCGGGGGTTGCCACAACCACCGCATGGGTCTCTACGACGCGATCCTCATCAAGGAGAACCACATCCTTGCCGCCGGGTCGATCGGCGCCGCCCTGAAAGCCGCGCGGGTCCTGCACCCGGGGATCGAGACCCAAGTCGAAGTAGAGGATCTCGGGGAGCTCCGGGAAGCCCTGGAGGCGGGCGCGCTTCTCGTGCTGCTCGACAACTTCGGACTCGCCGACCTGCGCCGGGCGGTGGAGCTCACCGGGGGGCGGGCCGTTCTGGAGGCCTCCGGGGGCATCAGTCTCAAGACCATCCGGGCGGTGGCGGAGACCGGGGTCGACCGGGTCTCCGTCGGCGACCTCACCAAGGACGTCACCGCCGTCGACCTCTCCATGCGTTTCCTCGCCGACCAGGCCTTGGCAGGGGGATAGACCAGCCGCAGGCCGGCGAAGCCGGTGCGTTCCTCGGGGTGCCCGTGGTGCCGGTAACTGGCCCGGCGCAGGCACCGCTGGGTGCGCAGGCAAGCCCCCCGCAGGACGCCCTCGCCGCGATCGAAGGCGGTGGCGATAGTGCCCCTGGGTGACCTCCGCCAGGTCGAAGTCCCGCGACCAGGTCGCGCAGCATGGCGTGGACGCTGCTCAGGGCGCCGAGGATCTCGGGATTGGTCATGGGCTCCAGGCTCGAAAAGGATTCGCAGGGGCCGTTGGGGTCTTGACCCTCAACCCGGCTCCCGCTCGCGCCGCAGGCCGAGCTGGTGCTCCAGCACCCGGATGCGCTCGCGCAGCGCCTCCACTTCGTCCAGCAGGTCCAGCGCCAGGGCCGTGCCGGCCAGGTTGAGGTCCAGGTCCCGCTGCAACCGCAGGGCCCGCCGGGCCCGCCGCACCTCGAGCCCGGTGAAGCGCCACTCGTCCGGGCCGCGGCCCTGGGGATGCAGCAGGCCCTCGGCCACCATCAGATGCAGGGTGCGGCCGCTGGACCCGCAGAGCCGGGTCAGCTCGGTGAGGGTGACGCTGAGGTATTCGTCGAGCACCATCCCCTGAATGCGTCCATCGTTCTGTGCCATGTTCAGGCTCCTCGGGCTCAGACGCCCAGCTCGGCGCGGGGGTTGAAGCGAAGCTGCTCGGCCATGTGCCGGTAGGCACGCTTGGCCTCCTCGCTGTGGGCGGGGGGAGTGACGATCTCCAAGATCACCAGCTCGTCACCCGGTGGATCCCCGGGTAGCCCGCGGCCCTTGAGACGCAGACGCTGACCGCTTTGGGACCCCGCCGGGATCTTGAGGTTCACGGTCCCTCCGAGGGTCGGTACCTGGACCGTCGCCCCCAGGGCCGCCTCCCAAGGGGCGATGGGTAGGCGCAGGTGGATATCCCGTCCGTCGGGAGTGAAGTGCCGATGGGCGCTGATCTCCACCTCCAGATAGAGATCCCCGGCGGGCCCGCCGTGGATGCCCGGCCCCCCTTGACCGGCGAGCCGGATCTGGCGCCCCTGGGTCACCCCAGCGGGGATCCGCACGTTCAGCGTGCGGCCGTGGGTCACTACATGGCCGTCGGGGCCGATCTCGGGCAGGTCGAGCCGAAGCTGACGGGTGACACCCCGGTAGGCCTCCTCCAGGTCGATGGCGATGCGCGCGCTCTGATCCTGGCCTCGCCGCTTCCGCGGCTGCCCGCCCCCGGGGGCGCCAGGCTCGCGAAACCGCTGGCCAAAGATGCTGGAGAAGAAGTCGCTGAACTCGGCCGCCTCCTCCGGGCTGAAGTGGAACTCCCGGGGACCAGGGCCGGCGCCGGGCGGCGGCCGGAAGTCCTGTCCCGCCCGCCAATTGCTGCCTAGGGCGTCATAGGCGGCCCGTTTCTCCGGGTCCCGGAGCACCTCGTTGGCCTCGTTGACCTCCTTGAAGCGTGCCTCGGCATCGGGTTCCTTGCTGACGTCGGGATGGAACTTGCGGGCCAGCCGGCGATAGGCCCGCTTGATCTCGTCTTGGGCAGCGTCGCGCGCCACCCCCAGGGTCTTGTAGTAGTCCTTATATTCCATCGCTGAGCCTCTGGATCGAGGGGGAGTGCGCCACGTTGGCTCACCGTCGAGAAGACGTCACTGCCCGGCCAGTGGGGCCTTAGGCGATTGCCGGAGAATCATGTACCAGATCGCGAAGGATTTACGTCTGCCTTCAAGGAGCGCCGATAGGAGCAGAGTTGGGCTATGTAACTGTCGGCGCGACGCTGAAGGCGGGCGAAAAGAACAGCGGGACGGTGCATGATTTGACAGAAATCGCCTTAGGCAGCGGGTCCATGGGCCGGAACGGTACGCCCCTGGGCCCAGGCCCGCAGGGCCTGAATCTGGGTATCCATCACGACCGACAGGGGCTGGGTCCGTTCCAGCTCCGCCAGCAGGGACTGGGTGTCGAGTGGGCGTGTCTCGGCCTCGCCTGCGTAGAGCGCGGAGACCACGGCCTGCTCGATGCCCGCCCCAGTGAACCCCGCGCTCGCCTCGGCCAGGCGCTCCAGATCAAAGTGGGCCGGGTCCAGGCCCCGGTTGCGTATGTGGATAGCGAAGATCTCGGAGCGCACCTCCCGCTCCGGCAGGTCCACGAAGAACAGCTCGTCGATGCGCCCCTTGCGGACCAGCTCCGGCGGAAGGCGGGTGACGTCATTGGCGGTGGCCACCAGGAAGACCCGGGAGCGGCGCTCCGCCATCCAGGTGAGCAGGGTGCCCAGGACGCGCCGCCCGACCCCGTCGTCTTCGGACCCGGTGGCGACCCCTTTCTCGATCTCGTCCATCCAAAGGCAGCAGGGGGCCATCAGGTCCGCGGTGGCCAGCGCCCGGCGGAGGTTCTTCTCCGTCTCGCCGATGTACTTATCGTAGAGCGCGCCGAAATCCAGCCGCAAGAGCGGCACCCCGAGCCGCCCCGCCACCGCCTTGGCGGCCAGGCTCTTGCCGCCCCCCTGGACCCCCAGCAGCAGGACCCCCTTGGGATGATCGCGGTCGCGTGTCGGGTCCAGGAAAGGGCCCCGCCGCCGGTCGATCCAGGCCTTGAGGTTGGCGAGCCCCGCCAGGTCCGCGAAGGAGCGGGTGTCGTACTCGTAGGAGACGACGCCCCCCGGGCTCAGGAGCTCGTACTTGGCCCGTTTGACCTCCTCCACATCCTCCTGTGTGATGGCCCCGTCCTTGCGGATGGCGTTGCGGATCAGGCGCCGGGCATCGGACTCGGTGACCCCAAGCAGGTTCCGGGAGAGCTGATCCACCGCCTCCCGGGCGGCGCGGAGGCTGCGTTTGGTCCCTCCGTGCTGCCAGGCCTGGGCCTCCTCCCGGATCAGGGCGAGGATGCGGTTGCGGTCCGGGAGCCGCAGCTCGAAGCGGGCGCAGAGGTGGCGCAGCCCCGGCGGGACCTCCAGTGCGTGGCTCACCAGCACCAGGGTGCGGGGCAGCTCCCCATAGCCCTGTGCAATCTCCTTGATGAGACGCAGGTTCAGGGGGTCCCCGAGGAAGGGGTGGAAATCGAGCAGCAGGTAGAGACCGCGCCCGCCGCCGGAGCGCAGGTAGCGCAGGAGCTGGGTGGGCTCGGAAAGCCGCTGCTCCGGATCGGTATCCAGCTCGAGCCGCCGCAGCCCCTCGCTAATGCTCCAGCGGTAGGCGGGCTCGGCGAGGCGCAGGGCCAGATTGGCAAACAACGTCAGCACCCGCGGTTCCTCCACCGATTCGATGAGCACGATCGGGGTATCGGAGCGCAGCAGAAGCTCGAGGTCGTGGAGGTCTGGGGCCATGGGTCCAGCTCGCCCGGCGCGGAATGGGGCCATTCTAGCCTCAGGTCGAGAATGGGGTTTGTGACCGCCCGGGCCCGTCCGTGCTAACGATCAAAAAGATACCGCGTCCCGCTGTCCGTGCCGAATGCCCCGTGACAGACGCCCTCCCGGCTGCGACCATTGGGAGGATCCCGCACCTGTTTTAGACACCCCCCCTCCACCGGGGCCCGAGGCCAAGGCCAGCGCTTAGTCGATTTCTGTCAGATCATGCACCATCTCAATCGCCTTTTCGCCCGCCTTCCGCGTCGCGCCGACAGTCACATAGTGCGACTATGCGCCGGTCGGCGCTCCTTGAAGGCAGACGAAAACCCCTCGCGATCTGGTACATGATTTTCCGGCAATCGCCTTAGAGATCGACCATGAGCACGAAAGATCACTTGATCATCTTCGACACCACGCTCCGCGACGGGGAGCAGAGCCCCGGGGCCTCCATGACCAGGGAGGAGAAGGTGCGCATCGCCAAGGCCCTGGAGAAGCTCCGGGTGGATGTGATCGAGGCCGGCTTCCCCATCGCCAGCCCCGGAGACTTCGAGGGGGTCAAGGCGGTCGCTTCGGTGATCAGGGACAGCCGGGTGTGTGGTCTGGCCCGGGCCCTGGACAAGGATATCGACCGGGCCGGGGAGGCCCTCACCGGGGCCAACGCCGGGCGCATCCACACGTTTATTGCCACCTCGCCAATCCACATGGAGCGGAAGCTGCGCATGACCCCGGACCAGGTCCTGGAGCAGGCGGTCCGCGCGGTGCGCCGAGCATTGCGCTACACGGACGACGTGGAGTTCTCCCCGGAGGACGCGGGCCGCTCGGAGACCGACTTTCTGTGCCGGGTCCTGGAGGCGGTGATCGACGCGGGCGCCCGCACCGTCAATATCCCCGATACGGTGGGCTACAACATTCCCTATCAGTTCGGCCAACTCGTCGCGACCCTGCGCGAGCGGGTGGTCAACGCAGACAAGGCGGTCTTCTCTGTCCACTGCCACAACGACCTGGGCCTGGCCACCGCCAACTCCCTGGCGGCCGTGCGCTGCGGGGCGCGCCAGGTGGAGTGCACCATCAACGGCCTGGGGGAGCGGGCGGGCAACGCGGCCCTGGAGGAGATCGTGATGGCCGTGCGCACCCGCCAGGACCTCTTCGACTGCGACGTGCGCCTGGACACCACCCAGATCGTCCCCTGCTCGCGGCTGGTCTCCACCATCACGGGCTTCCCGGTGCAGCCCAACAAGGCCGTGGTGGGGGCCAATGCCTTCGCCCACGAGTCCGGCATCCACCAGGACGGGGTCCTCAAGCACCGGGAGACCTACGAGATCATGCGCGCCCAGGACGTGGGCTGGAACGCCAACCGCATGGTGCTCGGCAAGCACTCCGGGCGAAACGCCTTCCGCTCCCGGCTCCAGGAGCTGGGGGTGGTCTTAGGGACAGAGGAGGAGCTAAACGCCGCCTTCTCCCGCTTCAAGGACCTGGCCGACAAGAAGCACGAGATCTTCGACGAGGACCTCCAGGCCCTGGTGAGCGATGCGAACCTAGACGCCGCCAACGAGCGCGTCAAGCTGGTCTCCATGCGGGTCTGCTCCGAGACCGGGGAGGTTCCCCGCGCCGAGGTGGTGCTGACGGTGGACGGGGCGGAAGAACCAGGGATGTCCATCGGTAGCGGTCCGGTGGACGCCACCTTCAAGGCCATCGAGTCCATCGTCGACAGCGGCACCATCCTCAAGCTCTACTCGGTGAACGCCATTACCAGCGGCACCGATGCCCAGGGGGAGGTGACGGTTCGGCTGGAAAAGGGTGGGCGTATCGTCAACGGCCAGGGGGCGGACACGGATATCGTCATCGCCTCCGCGAAGGCCTACATCAACGCCTGCAACAAGATCCTCCAGCCCGCCAAACGCGCCCACCCCCAGAACGGTGACGTCTAGGGGTTGGATGGGGATGGAGCGGGCACGCCGGCACGCCTATCTACGGGCCATGGGGGTCACGCCCTGGGTGCCACGCCGGGATGAGGCCGCGGCTCCGGTGCCCGGCCCAGATCACGAGTCGGCGCGGTTTCTGCCCGATCCGCGGCCCCAGCGGGAATCTGTCGCCCTCGACCTCGCCCCGGAGGCCGAGGTGGCCGGCCTGGATTGGGATGCCCTGGCAGCAAGTGTCGCCGCCTGCCGCGCCTGCAGTCTATGTGCGACCCGCACCCAGACCGTCTTCGGGGTGGGCAACCGGCAGGCGCGGCTCCTGGTTATCGGCGAGGCCCCAGGGGCGGACGAGGATCGGGAAGGGGAGCCCTTCGTGGGCCGTGCCGGCCAGCTCCTGAATCGCATGCTGGCCGCCATCGGGCTCCCGCGCCAGCAGGTCTACATCGCCAACATCCTGAAGTGCCGGCCCCCAGGGAACCGGGACCCCAGGCCCGAGGAGGTCTTGAGCTGCCAGCCCTATCTGATGCGCCAGATCGAGCTGATCGGTCCGCGGCTCATCCTGGCGGTGGGCCGCATCTCCGCCCAGACCCTGCTGGGGACCGACCTGCCACTGGGGCGGCTGCGTGGACGCTGGCTGGAGCTGGGACCCCGAGCCATCCCCCTACGGATCACCTACCACCCGGCCTACCTGCTGCGCTCGCCGGACCAGAAGGCCAGGGCCTGGGAGGACCTGACGGCGGTAGCCCGGCGGCTCGGTGGCTGATCCGTGGCACCGAGCGCCACCTATCGAAGGCCACTTGGCGATAGATATTAATAATTCGATATTTTAGCAAGTACTAATATAATGCCGTCCGTGGGTGCTGCTAACGCACTCCCGCTCGCTGCCAAACAACACAGATCAAATCGGAGATTCACATGAAGAAGCTTGCTACTGCTGCCGCTATCGCCGCCCTGCTGGGTGTTTCCGCCTCCGCCTCCGCTTGGTGGGGCGGTGGTCCCTGGGGCGGTGGCCCCGGCTACGGCTCCGGCTGGGGCGACGGCCTGACCGACTGGTTCAGCGATGCCTTCGGCGACGGCTACGGTGATTTCAACATGAGCATGAGCGGCGGCGGCAGCGGCCGCGGCTGGGGTCGCGGGCGCGGCTATGGCCGTGGCTACGGCTCTGGCTACGGCTACCCGGGCTACGGCTACGGCTACGGCGCCCCCTACTACGGCTACGGCGCCCCTTACGCCATGCCCTACGCCATGCCTTACGCCGCCCCGGTCGCCCCGGCTGCTCCCGCCCAGACCGAGTCCAAGTAAGACTCCCGGCAAGGACCTCGATCAGCGCCCAAGGATGGGCGCCAAATCAAAGGGCCAGGCGATTCGCCTGGCCCTTTGATTTTCTGTGCAGGGGCAAGCCGTTCTACCCCTCGAGCAACCCCCTGCTCGGCCCATTCCTCCGAGAAGCACATCTCTATGGTCAGGTTTCTTCTTGAGACCGAGCACAGGGTGAGCCTCAGGGAGCTGGAGGGGATCTCCTTCGGCCTGACTCCGCGATTGCCTGGCCCCTACAGTCAGAGACTCGGCCGACCTCCAGCTGATACTGGACACCGTCAGCCCGAGTTGCCAAATCTCCCCCATGGCGCACACTTGATTTGCAACCACCGAACAGGAGACGACCATGACAGATCCCAATCAGGGCCAAACCGGCGACAAGCCCATCGACAAGATGGTGGCGGCCTATGAGGAGCTTCTGAAACGGACCCACGAAACGCTGGAGAGCGCGCAGAAGGACTCGGTCCCGCGCTTCCGGGAGCTGCTGGAAAAGGCTCGGGACAACATGGTGGAGCTGGGGGAGCTGACCCGGGAAGAGGCGCACAAGGTGTCCGATTACCTCCGCCGGGACGTGGAGGACGCCGCCAGCTACATCGCCGAGACGGGGCAGGACATCCGCGAGTGGTGGCGCTTCGACCTGGAGTTGATCGAGCAGCGCATGATGGACATGTTCGCCAAGGCCGCGGACCAGACCAGCCTGCAGCTCGCCCAGTGGGCCGAGGCGGCCCGCCAGATGAGTCTCTACCAGGCCGGCGAGATTACGGGCCCCGGCACCCTGCTGTGCGACAAGTGCGGTGCCGAGACCCATTTCGTCAAGGCAGGGCGCATCCCCACCTGCGCGGACTGCGGCAACACGACCTTCAGGCGAAAGGAAAAGGCAGAGGAAGGGCCAAGCGCCTAGCGCCGAGGGCCGAGGGCCGAGGGCCGAGGGCCGGGAAAAAGGAAGCCGAGGGGCCTGCTGGCGAACAGTGGAACTGAGCCTACTCCACCCTCCGCCCATGGCCCTTCCCTTCACCCCGCCCCGCCCTTATAGTCTCGACTCGCGGCAAGCCCTGTGGGAGAGACCGGTCCGGGAACCACTGAGCCATGGGCTCGAAGGCCGGACCGGCGCCGAAGGCGAAACGGGCCCGGAATCGCTCAGGCAATAGGGACCGCGGGGCTGATGACCGACTCTGGAGAGCGGTTGCCGTCTGGGAGACCGGACCGCAACCCACCGACGGGGCAGCGGAGCACACAGGGCGCTGGGTGTCTCTGCAAACTCTCAGGTCTGGGACAGAGGGGCAAAACCGGGGGCTCGGTCCCCGGGGGATCTGCTGTGGTTCCCGGCCCCAGGGCGAGGAGAGTTGGATGAGCAAGCGCACCCCCCTGTTTCACGAGCACGAGCGCCTGGGCGCCCGGATCGTCCCCTTCGGCGGCTGGGACATGCCGCTGCACTACGGATCCCAAATCGAAGAACATCATGCCGTGCGCCGTCGCGCCGGCTGCTTCGACGTCTCCCATATGCGGCCGGTGGACCTGTCTGGCCCGAATGCCCAGCCCTTGCTGCGCCGCCTGCTCGCCAACGACGTGGCAAAGCTCAAGGATCGGGGCAAGGCCCTCTACAGCTGCATGCTGAACGAGCGGGGCGGGGTCGTGGACGACCTCATCGTCTATTTCAGAGGAACCGATCGCTACCGGGCCGTGGTCAATGCAGGCACCGCGGACAAGGACTTCGAGTGGATGCAATCTCAGTCCAAGGGTATCGACATCGCCATCGAGCGGCGCGACGACCTGGCCATGATCGCGATCCAGGGTCCCGAGGCCCGATCGCTTGCCGCCCCGCTGCTGCCCTCGGAGTGCCGAGCAGCGGCTCTGGACCTCAAGCCCTTCTGCGCGGCCGAGGGCGAGCGCTGGTTCGTCGGGCGCACCGGCTATACGGGCGAGGACGGGTTCGAGGTCATCCTCCCAGCGGAGGACGCCGCTGGCTTCTGGCAGGCCTTGATCGCCGCCGGCATCCAGCCCTGCGGCCTGGGGGCGCGGGACACCCTGCGGCTCGAGGCCGGAATGAACCTCTACGGCCAGGACATGGACGAGACCGTTGGGCCCCTGGAGTCTGGTCTCGGCTGGACCGTGGCCTGGGAGCCCGCCGATCGCGACTTCGTCGGCCGGGCCGCCCTCGAAGCCCTGCGGGAGAACCCCGATCGCCGCAGCTTCGTGGGTCTCCTGCTCACCGGCCGCGGGGTTCTGCGGAGTCACCAGCCGGTGCTCGCGGAAGGTCGCCCAGTGGGGGAGGTGACATCCGGCGGCTTTTCACCCACCCTGGAGCGTTCCATCGCCCTCGCCCGGGTCCAGCCTGGCCTGGGAGAATCTTGCGCGGTGGAGATCCGGGGCAAGCCCGTCCCGGCACGGGTGGTTAAGACCCCCTTCGTGCGCCAGGGGAAGGCCTGTCTCGACTGTTGAGGCCTGTGATAACCCAAGCCCCGACCCTGTCAGTCACGGATTCAGCGACCGTCATTCTGCGACACTGCCATCGACCGGATCCAAACGGAGACAATCATGAGCGAAGTCCCTGCCGACCTCAGATACACCAAGAGTCACGAGTGGGTGAAGGACAACGGTGACGGCACCGTCACCGTTGGAATCACCGATCATGCCCAGGAGGCCCTGGGGGATATCGTGTTCGTCGAGACCCCCGAGTTGGGCCGTCAGGTGGATGCGGAGGAGGCCTGTGCTGTGGTGGAGTCGGTGAAGGCGGCATCGGACATCTACGCACCCCTGGCGGGCGAGATCGTGGACGCCAACCAGATCCTGGCGGATACCCCGGACGCCATTAACCAGGGCCCCTACGGCGACGGCTGGATCTTCACCCTGCGCCTGAAGGACCCGGGCGAGCTCGCCGCCCTGCTGGATGCGGATGCCTACCAGGCGGCGGTGGACGAGGAGTCCTAGGCCCTGGGTCCCCGAGAACCCGGCCGCGGCCGGAGCTGTCCAGAGCGTTCGAGACCCGTAGTCGGGCCCAGGAAGTGGTGTCATGCCGTTCATACCCCACACCGAGGATGACATCGCCGCCATGCTGGCGGCCATCGGCGTCGACTCCATCGATGCGCTGTTCGACGAGATCCCCCAGGAGCTACGGATCGGCGAGCTGGCAGCTATCCCCACCGGCCTACCGGAGATGGACATAGCCCGACTGATGCAGGCCCGTGCCCGCGAAGACGGCCAGCCCCTGTGCTTCATCGGTGCCGGTGCCTACGATCACCACATCCCGGCGGCAGTGTGGCAGATCGCCACCCGGGGCGAGTTTTACAGCGCCTACACCCCCTATCAGGCGGAGGCGAGCCAGGGCACCCTGCAGCTCCTCTTCGAGTTCCAGTCCATGATGACGGCCCTCACGGGGCTCGAGGTCTCAAACGCCTCACTCTACGACGGGGCCTCGGCCCTGGCGGAGGCGGTACTGATGGCGGTGCGCGCCAACCGCAGGGTCCAGAGCCACCGTGTACTGGTGCCGCGCGCCCTGCACCCGGCATACCGTCGGGTACTGAGGGCCATCTGTGAGCCCCAGGGGATCGAGATTCTCGAGGCGTCCTTCGACCGCCGCGGGGGACACACCCCCCTGGCGGACCTCGAGGCAGCCGCCGGGGACGCCGCGCTGGCCGCGCTGGTGATCAGTCAGCCCAATTTCTTCGGGGTGCTGGAGGAGGTGGACGAGCTTACCGACTGGGCCCGGTCACGCGGTGCCCTGGTGATCGGGGTCGTCAATCCGGTGGCCGTGGCCGTCCTCAGACCCCCGGGCCAGTGGGGGACGGGGGGCGCCGATATCGCCTGTGGGGAGGCCCAGCCCCTGGGGATACCCCTCGCCTCCGGGGGACCCTACGCGGGATTTCTCTGCTGTAAGAAGGACCTGGTTCGCCAGATGCCCGGGCGCATCGTCGGCCGAACCCTGGATCTGGACGGCAAGCCCGGCTTCACCCTCACCCTCCAAGCCCGGGAGCAGCACATCCGCCGCAGCAAGGCGACCTCCAACATCTGCACCAACCAGGGGCTCCTGGTTACCGCCGTCACCATCCACCTGGCCATCCTGGGGGCGGAGGGTCTAGAGCGGGTGGCGGCCAACTGCCACGCCAATACGGTGCGCCTGTCGGAGATGCTGACCCAGATCCCCGGGGTAGAGCCCCTGTTCGAGCGCCCGGTTTTCCACGAGCAGGCCCTTCGCCTGCCCGCCCCGGCTGTGGACGTGCTGCGCTCCCTGGCCGCCCACAACATCCTGGGTGGCTTCGACCTGGGGATCGAGTACCCGGAGCTGGACCCGTCCCTACTAGTTTGTGCCACGGAGCTGCGCACCGAGGAGGAGATGCAGGCCTACGCGGCCAAGCTGGCCCGGGTCATCGCCACGCGGACCCAGGCCAGATGCCCCGTGGAGCCGAAGTTTTCTTGAAGAAGCGGCGAGTGGCGAGGGCCGAAATGACCGGGTGGGCTCGCTGCCGCGAGCTGCACCCCGAGCCGTCCGGAAGCGCCCCTCATTCCTCGGAACTGGTAACTCGTAACTCGCTACTCGCCACTCGTTGTTCATCCCAACCCCGAACCACTGGAGAACCCCATGGCCCAAACCGCACTACAAGGTAACCCCGTCAGCCTGAGCGGCGAGCTCCCCGCCGTCGGCAGCCAGGCACCGGATTTCCGCCTGGTCGCTAAGGACTTGAGCGATAAAACGCTCTCGGACTTCGCCGGCAAGAAGAAGCTCCTGAACATAGTCCCGAGCCTGGATACCGGGGTGTGCGCCACTTCCACCAAGAAGTTCAACGCCGCCATGGCCGGCAAGGCTGACGCGGTGGCCCTGGTGATCTCGGCGGACCTGCCCTTCGCCCAGGGCCGCTTCTGCGATGCCGAGGGCATCGACAACGTCATTGGCCTGTCCATGATGCGCTCGCGCAACTTCGCCAAGGACTACGGGGTCCTGATCGCGGACGGCCCCCTGGCCGGCATCACCGCCCGGGCCGTGGTGGTCCTGGATGCGCACGACACCGTGGTCTACACGCAGCTGGTGCCTGAAATTACTCAGGAGCCGGACTACGACTCGGCCCTAGCGGCGCTCTGAGCCTGGCGACGCTTAGGCACAGAGGACACGGAAGGCCTGGGACTGGGTCGGCCCCACCTGAAGTGGTTTGAGGGCGGTCCGACCTCGCGGGAACTTGCCCCGACCCGGGCGCTTGAAGGGGGAGCCGGGTCGGGCGGTACAGGCCCGACTTTAGGCTCCTGACTCCTGACTCCTGACTCCTGACTCCCGGGACTCTGCAGCCTCTGCGGCAATCCATAACCATCCGTACCGACCGACCAAGTCGCCATGCTGATCCAAGAGCAGTCCAGACCAGGCCGCCGCGCCACCGCCCAGGCCCCGCTCGCCAAGGCGGCGCTGACCGGGATACCCGAGCACCTGCGGCGCCGGACCCCTCCGGCCCTGCCGGAGGTCTCTGAGCTCCAGGCGGTGCGCCATTACACCCGGCTGTCCCAGAAAAACTTCGCCATCGACACCCACTTCTATCCCCTCGGCTCCTGCACCATGAAGTACAACCCCAGGGCCTGTAACACCCTGGCCATGCTGCCGGGCTTTCTGGCCCGTCACCCGGCGGCACCCGATACCCATGGTCAAGGCATCCTGGCCTGCCTCTACGAGCTCCAGGAGATGCTGAAGGAGGTCACGGGGATGCACGCGGTCTCCCTGGCACCCTCCGCGGGCGCCCAGGGCGAGCTTGCCGGGGTGGCCATGATCCGCGCCTATCACCAGGCCCAGGGCGACAGCGCCCGCACCGAGATCCTGGTGCCAGACGCCGCCCACGGGACCAACCCGGCCTCGGCGGTCATGTGTGGATTCAAGGTGCGGGAGATCCCCACCGGCAGTGACGGCGACGTCGACGTCGCCGCCCTGCGAGACGCCGTCGGTCCCCAGACCGCCGGGATCATGCTCACCAATCCGAGCACCGTGGGCGTCTTCGACCGCAACATCCAGACCATCGCCCACACCGTGCACGAGGCGGGCGGCCTCCTCTATTACGACGGGGCCAACCTCAACGCCATCCTCGGGAAGGTGAGGCCCGGGGACATGGGCTTCGACGTCATCCATATGAACCTGCACAAGACCTTTTCCACCCCCCACGGGGGCGGCGGGCCTGGAGCGGGCCCGGTGGGCGTTTCCAAGCGGTTGGAGCCCTTCCTGCCGGTGCCCCTGGTGGCCCAGGACGGAAAGGACTACCGCTGGCTCGCCGAGCGGGAGCGGCCTCAAACCATCGGGCGGCTCACCGCCTTCGGCGGCAACATGGGAATCCTGCTGCGGGCCTATGTCTATGCCCGGATGCTGGGGCGCGAGGGCATGAAGCGGGTCTCGGAGTTTGCCACTCTGAATGCCAACTACCTGATGGCGCGGCTCAAGCGAGCCGGTTTCGAGGCAGCCTACCCCGAGCGGCGGGCGAGCCACGAGTTCATCGTCACCCTCAAGCACGAGTCCAGGGAGCTGGGCGTCACCGCCATGGACTTCGCCAAGCGCCTGCTCGACTACGGGTACCACGCCCCCACCACCTACTTCCCCTTACTGGTACCCGAGTGCCTCCTGATCGAGCCCACGGAGACCGAGACCAAGGAGGAGCTCGACGGCTTCGTTGCCGCCCTGGTGGCGATCCGGGAGGAGGCGCAGACCAACCCCGAGCTGGTCAAGGGCGCCCCCCACAGCCTTCCGGTACGCCGGCTGGACGACGTGCGCGCGGCCCGCCAGCTGGAGCTAGCCTGGCGTCCCGAGTAGCCGAAGGTGGCAAACCACAACGTCCAAGGGTGGCGGCGCCTCATCTACGCCTTCGGCTACTCCATGCAGGGGCTTAAGGCCTGCTTTTGGGCGGAAGAGGCCTTTCGCCAGGAGCTGTTCCTGCTCCTCTTCCTCGCCCCCCTGGCACTCTGGCTGGGGGAGACCCCGGTGGAGCGGGTGCTGCTCCTGGGCTGCCTGCTCATCGTGCTCATCGTGGAGTTGCTCAATTCCGCCATCGAGGCCAACGTGGACCGGGTGAGCATGGAGCGCCACGAGCTCTCGGCACGCGCCAAGGACATCGCCTCCGCCGCGGTCTTCCTCAGCATCGCGCTGACCTGGATGACCTGGGGCATGATCCTGATACCCAAATGGCTCTGACCGCGCACGCACCTTGGCCGCGCACTGACTTGAGCTGGGAGGTTACGGAGACGCCATGACCGCACACTTCAACGATCAGGGCTTCCTGCCCCTCGCCATTGCCCTCCTCACCGTTTCCGATTCCCGCACCGAGTCGGAAGACACCTCCGGACACCTGCTTAGGGACAAGGTCCTGGAGGCCGGTCACCGGGTGGTTGCCAAGGAGATCGTGCGCGACGACGTCTACCAGCTGCGGGCGGTCTATTCCCGCTGGATCGCGGACCCGCAGGTTCAGATCATCCTGAGCACCGGCGGCACGGGTCTCACCGGCCGGGACAGCACCCCGGAGGCGGTAGCGCCTCTGCTCGACAAGCAGATCGAGGGCTTCGGTGAGCTCTTCCGCCAGGTCTCCTACCCGGAGATCGGCGCCTCCACGGTCCAGTCCCGGGCCTTCGGTGGGCTGGCCAACGGCACCCTGATCTTTTGTCTGCCGGGCTCTCCCGGGGCCTGTCGCACCGCTTGGGAACAAATACTCCTGCCCCAGCTGGACAGCCGTACCCGCCCCTGCAACTTCGCCCAGCTGATTCCACGCCTTCTCGAGCGCTGAGCCTCTTGGCACACCGAGGGCCAAGGTGTTGCCCGGACCATGGCCTGCGTCCGGCACTCGCCTTCAGGAGGCGAAGAGCCTGCCGGACCTCATTTCTGAGGTCATGGACCTCATCGACGATCAGCACTGGGCGCTGGCGGGCCTCAAGGCTCAGGGGGCTGGGCTTGCCGGGTGCTATTTCCAGCAGCTCACCACCGACAGCGGGTAGTCGAAGGTATAGGCCATGGAGGCGCCCGCGAGCGGGATCTACGGCACCCCGCCCACCGAGACCGGGGCCGGCAACTGAGCGGCCTTCAGGATGGTCGGAACCAGGTCGGTGACGTGGTGGAACTGGGTGCGCAATCCTCCCTTGTCCTTGATGCGCTCGGGCCAGTGCAGGATCAGGGGCACACGCACCCGGCCCCCGTGCTGTGCCTGTTCCCCGAGCGCGCGGCGGTCTCGGGTGTGCGGATCGCTTGCAGTGAATCGCCGGCCGAGCTGGACCTGCTGCTCGGACTCAAGCGCCGGGCTTCACCTTGACCTTAGGAAAGTACCGCACATCCGGCAGGTCTCGGAAATCCTCGTCCTGGGTCCAAACAGTCGCGCCCCGGGACTGTGCCGAGGCATAGACGATGCTGTCGGCGGTGGGCAGACGATGCTGCCGGGCGAGACGTGCCGAGGCGAGGGCCAGATCGGTGTCCAGGTCCATGACCGTCCCGGTCTGCATGGTCGCCATGGCCCGGCCCGCCGCCAGCTCCCCGCCCTCGCGGTCGACCCACCGATAGACCTCCTGGAGCACGATGGTCGGTACCAGCAGGCGTGCCGTCTCGTCCAGAACCGAGGCGAACCGCTCCGCGTTGGGACCCTCGACGAAGTACTCGATCCACCCCGAGGAATCGAGCAGATTCATACCCGCTCGTCCCGCTCGCGGATGTCGTCCAGGTCCGTGCTCGCCCCCGCCAGAAAGCCGCGCAGGGCGCTCGGCGGCTCGCAGGGCACCAGCTCGATGCCGAGCGCGCTCGGTCTGACCAAGAACCGCTGTCCGGGCTTCAGGCCCAGGGGCTCGCGGATCGACTTGGGCAGCACCAGCTGGTACTTGGTCGAGAGGGTCGTGGTCTCCATCGGTCGGACTCCTGGTGAATCGATTAACTGCCGTAAGTCGCAGTCTAATCGATGCTTCCAAGTACGCCAAACCCGACCGCGCCGAGTTGGCCAGCGCTGCTGGTCCGTTTAGGGCGCGGGTGGGCGTGGGCAGCCCATTCGACCGGGACCGTCCGTTGCGGGCCTTCGGTGACGGTGAGGACGCGCAGGGGATGTCGCCAGCGCCCACGCCGGGGCTAGGACACCGCGCGCTCTTCCAGGTCTGCTCCATGCCACAATCCCGGCGGGCAGTCGGCCGAAAACCCTCCGCAGGTGGAGGTCCTGATGGAACAGATCGCGAAGCTGCACCTCGAGAAGTTTCCCGAGGGCGCTCGCCTGGCGACCTCCGACGACATTCCCGGCCTGGTTGCTCCGTTATTGAGCCTGGTCCCTTTCCCCCCTCGGCCCCTTTCCCCCCTCCGCTGGCCACCACGACCGAATTGAGTAAGCTGTCACCGGATCGAGAGCCGTGACTGAGGTTCGTAGCCCGAAGCGTCGGTGGGCGAGGCACTACGTGCATCGAGCATCGCTCATTGAACGTTGACCGGGGGGGCTGAGCCATGGGGGTGCCAGGCCCGAGGGGGATTCGGCGAGTGTCTCTTAAACGCGCTTTGCCGTCGCTGGGGGTCACGCTCTGGACAGGCCCCGGTTACGACCCGTTTCGGACCTTCCAGCCAACTGCGGACGCTGTTTTTTTTCGCTACAGCCGATCCGCCGCATCGGCTGTCGCAAACTCGCCGCTGCCCTTTGGCTTCGCCAAGGAAGAATCGGTCAGTACAACAACACTTCTAACATCGTCACTCGCCGGATTGATCCTTTTCGCGCCGATGCTGACATAGGTTTTTCCGGCATTATGTATCAAACGCACATGGCTATTGATTCAATGACTTGGGCGCGCTTTTCCGGTTTTAGACAGCCCCGGCAGCCGGGTTTCTCCTCGATATCTGGCTGATCCCGGCGGCCACCCAGCCCGCATCGCGCTGAGTTGCCGGAGAATTTCCGTAACCCATTGAACCGACAGCTATGTGCGGTTGCTACATAATGCC
>Ga0209254_10000778_pt1 | contig 27587 bp, 28 predicted proteins | sample FrelakmetDIP11DI_FD_187148 | JGI IMG/M metagenome (GOLD analysis project Ga0209254, IMG submission 187148) | Freshwater lake sediment microbial communities from the University of Notre Dame, USA, for methane emissions studies - DIP11 DI (SPAdes)... | ecosystem: Environmental > Aquatic >...
GGCGGGCTCGCGCAGGTGAACGTCGTGCAAAGCATCATCTTCGCCAGCATGTCGGGCTCGGCGCTCGCCGACGCGGCAGGCTCCGGCAAGCTGATGCAGTCGCTGATGACGCGGGACGGCAAGTACCCGGCGGCCTTCGCCGCTGCGCTGACCTGCGTGTCGTCCGTCATCGGACCAATCATCCCGCCTTCGATCCCGCTGGTCCTGTACGCGCTGATATCGGACACGTCGGTCGGCTACCTGTTCCTCGGCGGCATCATTCCCGGACTGCTGCTGGGCGCCGCCCAGAGCGGGCTGATCGCGTTCACGGCCAAGCGCCGCAACTTCCCGATCGAGGAGCGGGTGGCGCTGCGGGAGCTGCCGCGCATTACCTGGCAGGCGCTGCCCGCGCTGCTGATGCCCGTGATCCTGCTCGGCTGCCTCTACAGCGGCGTCACCACCCCCACCGAGGCCGCCGCGGTGGCCGCGCTGTACGCGCTGCTGGTGTCGGCATTGCTCTATCGCACGGTAGGCTGGAAGGACGTCTACCACTCGCTCACCACCAGCGCGCGCGTCACCGTGTCGCTCGGCATGCTGATCGCCGGCGCGATGGTGTTCAACTTCGTCATCACGTCGGAGAACATTCCCAAGACCCTGAGCGCGATGCTGAAGGCGTACGAGCTTTCGCCGCTGATGTTCCTGCTGTTCGTCAATCTCACGCTGCTGGTCCTCGGGTGCTTCCTCGAAGGAACGACGATCATCCTCGTGATCCTCCCGGTGCTGCTCCCGACTGCGCAGGCGCTGGGAGTCGACCCGGTGCACTTCGGCGTGATGGCCATCGTCAACATCATGCTCGGCCTGGTCACTCCACCCTACGGCCTGCTGCTGTTCATGATGACCAAGATCGCCGACGTGCCCCTGCGCGACCTCGTTCGCGAGGCGATGCCGTTCCTGTACGTGATGATCGGCGCCCTGGCGTTGATCACGCTGGTGCCCGACCTCACCCTGTGGCTGCCCCGGCTGCTGGGTTACAAGGGCTGATCGGAGGTGGCCATGAGCCGGACCCGTATCGCCGTAGCCGGCGCCGGCCTGATCGGCCGCACGCACATCGGCATCGCCTCGCGCAGCCCCACCTGCGAGCTCTGCGCGGTCGTCGATCCCGCGCCGACGGCGCGCGAGGAGGCGCGGCGCGCGGGCGTGCCGCTGTATCCGACGCTGGACGCGATGTTCGCGGCGGTCGAAGTCGACGGCATCGTACTCGCCACGCCCAACCAGGTGCACGTCGAGCAGGCGCTGCGCTGCATCGACGCGGGCGTGGCGGTGCTGGTGGAAAAGCCGGTCGCCCCCACCGTGGCCGAGGGCGAGCGGCTTCTCGCGGCCGTCGAGGCGAAGCGGGCGCGGGCGCTGGTCGGCCACCATCGCGCGCACAGCCCGATCATGGTGCGGGCGAAGCAGGTGATCGACGAGGGGCGCCTCGGCCGGATCGTCGCGGCGATGGGCAGCGCGGTGTTCCTCAAGCCCGACCACTACTTCGACGACGGCCCGTGGCGGCGCGAGGTCGGCGGCGGCCCGATCCTCATCAACATGATCCACGAGGTCAACAGCCTGCGCATGCTGTGCGGCGAGATCGTCGCGGTGCAGGCGATCGCCTCGCGCGCCGTGCGCGGCTTCCCCGTCGAGGATACGGTCGCGATCAGCCTGAGCTTCGCCGGCGGCGCGCTGGGCACGTTCATGCTTTCCGACACCGCGGCCTGCGCGCGCAACTGGGAGCAGACGTCGCAGGAAAACCCGGCCTATCCGAACTACGCGGACGAGGACTGCTACGTGATCGCCGGCACCGTCGGCTCGCTGTCGATCCCGACGATGCGCGTCAAGCGCTACGCCAGCGAGGAGGGCCGCTCGTGGTGGAAGCCCTACGAGACCGGCGTGGTCGACGTGGTGCGCGAGGACCCGCTGGTCCTGCAGATGGAGCACTTCGGGGCGGTGGTCCGCGGCGAAGTCGAGCCGCTGGTGAGCGTGCGCGACGGCCTCGCCAACCTGCGTGTCACCGAGGCGATCGCGCGGGCTGCACGCACGGGCGGCGTCGTCGAGCTGCCGGGGGTTTGAACCGCGCCGCGGGAGCGATCAGTCGAGCGTGCGCGAGCCGACTTCGACGGCTTGCGCCAGATGCCGGAGTCGGCGGGCGCCATGTCCGGGTCGCATAGAATGCGGGCCATGACGCGCGCCGTGCCCGGCCGTGCGAGGACGGGAAGCCGACGATGAAGCAGGAAAAGGTGATCGACACCCGCGGACGCCGCCTCGGCGGGCCCACGCCGCTGATCTGCTCTCCGCTGGTCGCGAAGACCGCCACGCGCCTCGCCGAGGAGAGCGCGGCCGTGCTCGGCAAGCGCCCGGACGTGATCGAGTGGCGCGTCGACTACTTCGAGCGCATCGCCGACACCACGGCGGTGCTCGAGTCCGGCCGCGCGCTGCGCGCCGCTGCCGGCGAGACGCCGATCATCTTCACCTGCCGCGCCGCGCACGAGGGCGGCCAGCCGATCGCGCTCGACGCGGAAGGCATCGCGACGCTCTACGACTCCGTAGGCGCCGCGGGACTGGTCGACTTCCTCGACTTCGAGTTGTCCAATGCCCCGGCGCTGGTGCGCCGAGTGCGCGAGCGCTCGCGCGAGCAGAACACCCGGCTCATCTTCTCGTACCACAACTTCGGCTACACGCCCGGCCACGACTTCCTCGTCGACCGCTTCCTCGAGGCGGACCGGCTCGGCGCCGACGTGGCGAAGGTCGCCGCGATGCCGCGCGACCGCGCCGACGTGCTGACGCTGCTCTCCGCGACGGCCACCGCCGAGGCGAAGGCGCGCGTTCCGCTGATCAGCATGTCCATGGGACCGCTCGGCGTGGCGACGCGCATGGTCGGCGGCGTGTTCGGCTCGTCGCTTTCGTTCGCGATCGGCGAGGGCGCCTCGGCGCCCGGCCAGATGCCCATCGCCGACCTCGCCGCCGTGTTCGCCGCGCTCGCCCGCGCCCGACAGTAGGGTCTGACCCTACATCAAGCGATGCACGTCCTGTTCGAGGAAGAGGGCCAGCTCAAGGCCGGGACGGTCCTCGCCGACCAGGACACCTCGCTGCAGGTCGAGGCGGCATCGGGCCGCCGCCTCAAGGTCAAGGCCGGCAACGTGCTGCTGCGCTTCGCCGATCCGCCGCCTGCCGACGCGCTGGCGCAGGCGCAGAAGCTCGCCACCGAACTGGACCCGACCTTCCTCTGGGAGGCGATCGGCGAAGGCGACTTCGGCTTCGACGAGCTGGCGCGCGAGTACTACGGCGCGGCGGCGCGTCCGGTCGAGCAGGTCGCGGTGGCGATGCTGCTGCACGCCTCGCCGATGCACTTCTACAAGCGCGGCAAGGGACGCTACCGCAAGGCGCCGCCCGACGCGCTCAAGGCGGCGTTGGCGAGCGTCGAGCGCAAGGCGCGCGAGGCGGCGCAGGCGGAAGCGTGGGCCGGGGAACTCGCGCAGCACCGTTTGCCGGAGGCATTCCGGCTGAAACTCGCGATGCTGCTCTACAAGCCGGACCGCAACGCGATCGAATGGAAGGCGCTCGCCGCCGCGTGCGAGCGCGCGCGCGTCGCGCCGCTCGCCCTGCTCGCCGCGTGCGGCGCGATTCCCTCCACGCACGACTACCACTTCGAGGCGTTCCTCGCGGCGACGTTTCCCCGCGGCGTCGCGTTCCCCGACTGGGGCGACGCGCCAGCGCCGCCGCCGCTGCCGTCCGCCGGCGTGCGCGCGTTCTCGATCGACGACCACACGACCACCGAGATCGACGACGCGTTCTCGGTGCGCGAGCTGCCCGACGGCAACGTCGAGGTCGGCATCCACATCGCCGCCCCGGCGCTGTCGATGGCCAAGGGCAGCCGGCTCGACGCGATCGCGCGCGAGCGCCTGTCGACCGTCTACATGCCGGGGCGCAAGCTCACGATGCTGCCCGAGCCGGTGGTCGACGCCTTCACGCTGAAGGCGGGAACCGCGCGACCCGCGCTGTCGCTGTACGTCGTCACCACGCACGCCGGCGAGCCGGTGCGGCTCGACACGCGCGTGAACGCGGTGGACGTCGCCGCGAACCTGCGCCTCGACGAGGTGGGCGATGCGTTCGCCAACGACCTGCCCTCGCCCGCGGACCCGCCGTGGAGCGAAGCGCTGCGCGCGCTGTGGAAGCTCGCGCGGCACCTTTCCGCGCAGCGTGGCAAGACGGACATCGAGCGCATCGACTACAGCTTCTACGTCGACTGGGAGGCGGACTCGGGACTGGGCGAGCCGGGGCGCGTCGCGATCGTGCCGCGTCCGCGCGGCTCGCCGCTCGACCGGCTGATCGCCGAGCTGATGATCTTCGTGAACAACAGCTGGGGGAAGCTCCTCGCCGAGCACGGCGCCATGGGCCTGTATCGCACGCAGGGCGCAGGCAAGGTGAAGATGAGCACGCGTCCCGGCGAGCACCAGGGGCTCGGGCTGTCGCACTACCTGTGGTCGAGCTCGCCGCTGCGCCGCTATGCCGACCTCGTCAACCAGCGCCAGCTTCTCGCCGTCGTCGCGGGGAAAAGTCCTCCGCACCCGGAGAACGACGCCGAGCTCTTCGCCGCGCTCGCCGACTTCGAGGCGACCTACGCGCAGTACGCGGAGTTCCAGGACCGCATGGAGCACTACTGGTGCCTGCGCTGGCTGCTGCAGGAGCGCGTGACCGAGACGCCGGCCACCGTGATTCGCGAGAACCTCGTGCGCTTCGATCGCATCCCGCTGGTGATGCGGCTCGCGGACCTGCCGAACTCGCCGCCCGGCACGAGCCTGCGCGTCGCGATCGGCAACGTCGACCTGCTGGCCGCGACGCTCGAGTGCCGCGTCGCCGGGGTGGGGGTCGCCGCGTAGGACGCACCGGCGGCAGCCGTGTGTCGCGTCGTTGCCTACGATCGTCGCCGGAGGCGAATCGCGGCGCGCGATCCCCATGACAACGACATGGCGCGCGCTACAATGGGTAAGCGCACCCCGCGACCTGCCTTTGCCGCGCAAGAACGCACCGACGCCAGTCCCCGCGCCGCCCGCCGAGGGCGAGGCCCCGGTCGTCCCCGTTCGCCGCGCGCGCAAGACTCCCGCCCCTGCTGCGCCCGCCGCCGTGCCGGCGGCCAAGGCGACTGCGGCGAGCCCGCCGCGCGCGAGGCCCGCGGCGGTGGCCAAGGCGAAGCCGGCCCCTGTCGAGTCCGCGGCGACGGCAAGGCCCGCCGCGCCGGCCACCGTCGCGCGCGCACCGCGTACCGCGAGGATCGCGCCGGCCGGCGCGCTGCCGCCGGCGCGCATCCCGCCCGAGGCGCTGAAGAGCGACCGCAACGACAGGTTGCTTGCGTGGACGTTCGGCGTGTCGATCGCGCTGCACCTCGCGGTGCTGTCGATCCACTTCGCGCCGATCGTCATCAAGGACCTGGGGCGCGGACCGCCGCTCGAGGTAGCGCTGGTCAACGCGAAGACGAAGGAGAAGCCGACCAAGGCCGACGTGCTGGCGCAGGCCAACCTCGATGGCGGCGGCAACACCGACCAGAAGCGGCGCGCGCGCTCGCCGCTGCCGGTGCTGCCCAAGGACAGCCCGCAGAACGAAATCACCGTCGCCACGCAGAAGGTGGAGGAGCTCGAGCGGCTGGCGCGCGAGCTGATGACGCGCCTCAAGTCGCAGCAGTCCGCCGCCGTCGCGCCGCCGCAGCCGGAGGTGCAGCCGCCGCAGCCGCCGGATCTGCCAACGGCCAAGGAGATGATGCAGAAGACGCTCGAGGCGATGCGCCTCGAGGCGCAGATCGCCAAGGACATGGAGGCCTACCAGCAGCGGCCCAAGCGCCGCTTCGTCGGCGCGCGCGCCGAGGAATACCGCTTCGCGCGCTATGTCGAGGACTGGCGGCTCAAGGTCGAGCGCGTCGGCAACCTCAACTACCCGGAAGCCGCGCGGCAGAAGAAGCTCTACGGCAGCCTGCTGCTGACCGTGTCCATCCGCGCCGACGGCACGCTCGAGGCCGTCGAGGTGAATCGCTCCTCCGGCCAGCGCATCCTCGACGCCGCGGCGGTGAAGATCGTCGAGATGTCGGGGCCCTACGCACCATTCCCGCCGGACATCAAGCGCGACACCGACATCCTGCACATCACGCGGACGTGGACGTTCGCGAAGGGCGACGAGTTGGTCAGTCAGTGATCAGGTAACAGGTAACAGGTAACAGGTAACAGGTAACAGGTAACAGGTAACAGGTAACAGGTAACAGACGCCCGCGAGTGAAGTTGCACGTTCCCCAGGCGATCGCAGACCAACCCGCGCTATGATCCATGGGCGCGAGTTGGCGCCGATTCACTGTTACCTGTTGCCTGTTACCTGATGCCTGATCGCTACGCCGTCGTCGGCAACCCCGTCGCCCACTCCAAGTCGCCGCAGATCCACGCCGCGTTCGCGCAATCGACCGGCGAGGACATGAACTACGAACGGCTGCTCGCGCCGCTCGACGGGTTCGTCGCGACGGTCGAGGCGTTCCGCGCCGCCGGCGGACGGGGCTTGAACGTCACGGTGCCGTTCAAGCTCGAGGCGTTCCGTCTCGCCGCGTTGCACTCCAGCCGTGCGCAGCTCGCCGGTGCGGTGAACACCCTGATGCTGGAGGACGACGGACGCTGGTACGGCGACAATACCGACGGCGCCGGGCTGGTCCGCGACCTCACGGAAAACCTCGGCCTCGAACTGCGCGACCGGCGCATCCTGGTGCTCGGGGCCGGCGGCGCCGCGCGCGGCGTGACGGGTCCGCTGCTCGACTGCCTGCCGCGCACGCTCGTCGTCGCGAACCGCACGCACGACAAGGCCGTGGCGCTGGCAGCGCAGTTCGCGCCGCTCGGGCCGATCGCGGCCGTCGCCGCCGAGGGGCTGCGCGGCCAGACGTTCGACCTCGTCATCAACTCCACGAGCGTGGGCCTCGCGCAGGATGCGCACGAGTGGCCCGCGTCGGTGTTCGCGCCTGAGTCGTTCGCTTACGACCTCGTCTACTCGGACCAGCCCACGCAGTTCGTGCGCTGGGCGCAGCAGCACGGCGCCGCGCGGACGGCGGACGGGCTGGGCATGCTGATCGAGCAGGCCGCGGAGAGCTTCCACCTCTGGCGCGGCGTGCGCCCGCACACGGCGCCGGTGTTCGCGCTGCTGCGTCCGCGTTGAGGCGGTAGTGACCGGAGGACGGCGGCCGGTCCTGCGCTGGGCGGGCATAGGGCTCGCCGTGGTCGCAGCGCTCGCCGTGCTGGTGCACGGCTGGTACGCCGCGCAGGTCCTCTACTGGCGCTGGAATCCGGTCGGCGAGACGTCGTTCATGCGCCACCGGGTGGCCGAACTTCGCGCCAAGAATCCGAAGGCGGAGCTGCGCTTCCAGTGGGTGCCCTACGAGCGCATCTCCGTGAACCTGAAGCGGGCGATGATCGCCGCCGAGGACGCGAAATTCGTTGATCACGAGGGCTTCGACTGGGACGGCATCCAGAAGGCGATGGAACGCAACGAGCGCCGCGGCCGCATCGTCGCCGGCGGCTCGACGATCACGCAGCAGCTCGCCAAGAACCTGTTCCTGTCGCCGCAGCGCAGCTGGCTGCGCAAGGGAGAGGAAGCGGCGATCACGCTGATGCTCGAGGCGCTGCTGCCCAAGCGCCGCATCCTCGAGCTCTACCTCAACGTCGTCGAGTGGGGCAGCGGCGTGTTCGGGGCCGAGGCGGCGGCGCGGCGCTACTTCGGCGTCGCCGCGGCGCAACTCTCCCCGGAGCAGGCGGCGCGGCTGGCGGCGATGGCGCCCAATCCGCGCTTCTACGAGCGCAACCCGGGGGCGCCGGGGCTCGCCCGCAAGACCGGCATCGTGCTCGGGCGCATGAGCGCGGCCGAGGTGCCCTGAGCGTGCCGCGACCGGGCGGCCGCATGCGCCACTGGGGCGCGTAGAATGCGCCCGTTCGCATCGCCTGCCTGCGACCTCTTGAACCCCTCCGCGCCATGCCCGACACGCTCGAAGAAAAGCCGGCCGACCGGCACGAGGCGCCGGGGCGCGTGCAGGACGCGCTCGCCGAGGTCACCACTCTTCTCCGCAAGAACCGGCTCGTAGAGGGGCTGGTCCACGAGCAGGCGGCGCACGCGCCCGATGCCGAGCGCGCGGGCCTCGTCGAGTCGCTGGTCACGAAGCAGAACCGGGGGCTGCTGCAGCGCCGGCTCGACCGCCTGCACCCGGCCGACATCGCCTACATTCTCGAGGCGTTGCCGCTCGACGAACGGCTGTATCTGTGGGACCTGGTCAAGGCCGAGCGCGACGGCGAGATCCTGGTCGAGGTCTCCGACGCGGTGCGCGAGTCGCTCATCGACTCGATGGACACCGACGAGCTGGTTGCCGCGGCCGGGACGCTGGAGGCCGACGAGCTCGCGGCAATCGCCGACGACCTGCCGCAGGAGGTCATCGACGACGTCTTCCAGAAGCTGCCGGTCGACGAGCGCGAGCAGCTGCGCCAGGCGATGTCGTTCGACGAGGACATGGTCGGCGCGCTGATGGACTTCGAGGACGTGCAGATCCGCGCCGACGTGACGCTCGAGGCCGTGCTGCGCTACCTGCGCCGCTTCGACGAGCTGCCGTCGCAGACCGACCAGCTGTTCGTCGTCGACCGCGACGAGCGCCTGCTCGGCGTGCTGCCGGTCAACGCGCTGATCGTCAACGACCCGGAGCGCAGGGTCGACGAGCTGATGCGGCCGCCCACCGTGAAGCTGCTGCAGCACGAGAAGGCTGAATCCGCGGCCAGCGCGTTCGAGCGCTACGACCTCGTCTCGGCGCCCGTCGTCGACACCAACGACCGGCTGGTGGGCCGCGTCACCGTCGACGAGGTGCTGGACTTCGTGCGCGAGCGCGGCCACGAGGAAGTGCTGGCGCAGGCCGGCCTGCGCGAGGGGGAGGACGTGTTCGCCTCGGTGTGGAACTCGTTCCGCAACCGCTGGGCGTGGCTGGCCGTCAACCTCGTCACCGCGTTCGTCGCCTCGCGCGTGATCGGCGTGTTCGAGGGCTCGATCGAGAAGCTGGTGGCGCTCGCCGCGCTGATGCCGATCGTGGCCGGCATCGGCGGCAACTCCGGCAACCAGACGACCACGATGATCGTGCGCGCCGTCGCGCTCGGCCAGGTCACGCGCGAGCACGCGAACAAGTTGCTGCGCAAGGAGGCGCAGGTCGCGCTGCTCAACGGCCTCGTCTGGGGCGGTGTGATGGGACTGGTGGCCATGCTGCTCTACAAGGACGTGCCGCTCGGCCTGGTGATGATTCTCTCCATGACGCTCAACCTGCTGCTCGCCGCGCTGACGGGCGTGCTGATCCCGATGACGATGCTGCGCCACGGCCGCGACCCGGCGATGGGCTCGTCGGTGCTGATCACCGCCGTCACCGACTCCGGGGGCTTCTTCATCTTCCTGGGACTCGCCACGCTGTTTCTCGTGCGCTGATGGACTCGGTGCGCTTGTCGAAGGAGAAGCTCGTCGCCGATCTGATCTGCGGGGTGGCGCGGCTGCTCACCGGCGCGCGCGCCCTGTGGCGCGGCACGGCGCCCTCCGCGGTGCCGCGCATCTACTACGCCAATCACACGAGCCACTTCGACTTCGTGCAGATCTGGGCGGCGCTGCCCGAAGAGCTGCGCGTGCGCACGCGCCCGGTGGCCGGCGCCGACTACTGGAACGCGACGGCGCTGCGGCGCTGGTTGGCGCATGAGGTGCTGCGCGGCGTGGTGATCGAGCGCGCCCGCTCCGAAGGGGGCGGGAACCCGGTCGACCAGATGGTCGCCGCGCTGGACCACGGCGACTCGCTGATCCTGTTCCCCGAGGGCACGCGCAACATGACCGAAGAGGCGCTGCTGCCGTTCAGGAGCGGCATCTACAACGTCGTCGCCGCGCGCCCCGACGTCGAGTGCGTGCCGGTGTGGAGCGAAAACCTCAACCGCGTCATGCCCAAGGGGGAGGTCGTGCCGATCCCGTTGCTGTGCACGCTCTCCTTCGGCGAGCCGGTGCGCATGACACCCGGGGAGGACAAGGACGCTTTCCTGGCGCGCCTGCGCGACGCGTTGCTCGCGCTTGCCCCGCCGCTACCGAACTGACGCCCGCCATGCGCCTCGACCTCGTCAGCCTCTTCGCCGGCGTCTTCGCGCTGCTGCTCGCGGCGAGCCTCGTCGGCTCGGTGCTGCGCCGGCGCCGCGCGGATGGCGGGCCGAGCGAGTTGGTCGACACGCTCAACGCCCGCATCAAGGCGTGGTGGTGGATGACGCTCGCGCTCGCGGTCGCGTCGGCGCTCGGCACGGCCGGCGTGATCGTGCTGTTCGCCTTTGTCTCGTTCCTGTGCCTGCGCGAGTACGTCTCGATCGCCTACACGCGCCGCACCGACCACTGGGCGCTGGCGCTCGCGTTCTTCTTCTTCCTGCCACTGCAGTACGTGCTGGTGGGCTGGCGCTGGTTCGAGGTGTACGTCGTCCTGATTCCCGTCTACGGGTTCCTGACGCTGCCGGCGTTCGCCGCGCTGTCGAGCGACACCACGCGCTACTTCGAGCGCGCCGCCAAGGTGCTGGCCGCGCTCGTGACCTGCGTGTACTGCGTCTCGTACGTCCCGGCGCTCATGACGTTGCGCATCGCCGGCTTCGAGGACGGCGGGCTGCTCCTCATCGCGTGGCTCGTGCTGGTCGTGCAGGTCTCCGAGCTCCTGCAGCACGTCTGGAGCCGCCTGTTCGGCCGCCATCTCGTCGCGCCGGCGCTCTCCCCGACGCGGACGCTCGAGGGCGTGATCGGGGGCGTGGCGAGCGCCGGGGTGCTCGGCGCGGCCCTGTCGTGGCTGACGCCGTTCGCCGCGGCACAGGCGGCCGGGGTCGCGGTCGTGTGCGCGATCATGGGTTCGTTCGGCAGCATCGCGTGGCTTGCGGTCAAGCGCGACCGCGGCATCAGGGACTGGGGCACGATCCTGGAGCGCCACGGCGGCATGCTCGACCGCCTCGACAGCGTGATCTTCGCTGCCCCCGTCTACTTCCACATCCTCTACCTCGGCTGGCACAAGTAGGCAGCGGGGAATAGGGCCCCTGCGGCCCCTGTTGACCCGAGCAGGGCCGCCACGGCCGCGCGGCGCGGTTGTCGCCACGGGGCGGGCCCGGATACGATGCGCCGATGCCCGACGACGCGCTGCCGCACCCCGACCTCGTCGCCGCGATCCCCCGGCTGCGGCGGTACGCGCGCGTGCTCTCCGGCGATGCGACGCGCGCCGACGACCTCGTGCAGGACACGCTGGCGCGGGCGTGGGAGAAGCGGCGGCTGTGGCAGGCCGGCACCGACCTGCGCGCCTGGCTCTTCACCGTGATGCACAACGTGTTCGTCAACCAGCGTGCGCTCGCCCGCCGCGATGCGCGCAACGTGTCCATCGACGCCGACGACGCGAGCGAGGTCTGGCAGATCGCCGTGCGGCCGAACCAGCAGCTGCGCGTCGAGCTCGCCGAGGTGCTGGCGAGCGTCGGGCGGCTGCCGGTCGAGCAGCGCGAGGTGCTGCTGCTCGCTGCCGTCGAGGAGTTGAAGTACGAGGAGATCGCCGCCGCGCTCGACGTGCCGATCGGCACTGTCATGTCGCGGTTGTCGCGGGCCCGCGGGAAGCTGCGGCAGATGCACGCCGAGCCTGCGGTCGGACTCAAGGTCGTGAGGACCAGGCCATCGTGAGCGCTCCGATCACCGACGACGACCTCTCCGCGTGGGCCGACGGGCAGCTGCCGCCGGAGCGGCGGGCCGCCGTGGAAGCGGCGCTTGGCGCCGACGCCGGGCTTGCGCAGCATGCGCAGGAACTGCTCGCGCAGAACGCGGCATTGCGCGAGGCGCTCGATCCCTGGCTCGCCGAGCCGATTCCGGCGCGTCTGCTCGCCGCCGCGGCGCCTCCGCCGCGGCCCTCGCCGTGGATCACGTGGCGGCCCTACCTGGCGGTCGCGGCGACGCTGGCGCTTGGCCTTGCGATCGGCTGGTACGGGCGCGAACTGACGCTCGAACGCACGGGAACGCCGACGACGTTCGCGCGCGCCGCGGCGTTCACGCACGTGCTCTACGCGGCCGACCAGCGACGCCCGGTCGAGGTCTGGGCCAATGAGGAAAAAGGGCTCGTCACCTGGCTCACGCGGCGCATGGGCGTGCAGGCGCACGCCCCGGACCTCAACGCGCTCGGCTTCGCGCTCGTCGGCGGTCGGCTCGTCGCCGGCCACGAGAGGCCAACGGCGCTGCTGATGTACGAGAACACCGACAAGCAGCGCCTGACGCTGCAGTGGCGCCGCAACGATCCCTCGGTCGAGGAGACCGCGTTCCGCTACGCCGTCGAGAACGGCGTGGGCGTGTTCTACTGGATCGACCACGACTGCTCCTACGCGCTGTCCGGGCGCGTCGACAAGACGCAACTGCTCGCGATCTCGCGCGTCGTCTACGGGCAGCTGGCCGCCGCCGACGCGCAGCCGCCGAAGTAGGGTCAGACCCTGCTCTCGCGGCTGCCGCAGCACCGGCGCGGCGGCGGTGGCGGGAGAGCAGGGTCTGACCCTTCGCTGCCGTTGGCACCCGCTTCGGCGGGCGCTTGACGGAACGCCGACTCTGACCCTACTTTGCGGGATGCCGCAACGCATCCCCGCCGCTGCCGGCGACCCGCTCGACGCGATCGAGACCCCCGCGCTGGTCGTCGACCTCGACGCGTTCGAGGCCAACCTCGACGCGGTGGCCGCGGTGGTCGCGGCCGCGGGCTTGCGCCTGCGCCCGCATGCGAAGTCGCACAAGTGCCCCGCGATCGCGCAGGCGCAGGTCGCGCGCGGCGCGGTCGGCATCTGCTGCCAGAAGACCGACGAGGCGCTCGCGTTCGTCGCCGCGGGCATCCGCGACGTCCTGCTCACCAACGAGGTGGTCGAGTCGCGCAAGCTCGCGCGACTCGCGGCGGCGGCGCGCGAGGCGCGGATCGGCCTGTTGTTCGACAACGTTGCGGCCGCGCAAACGGCAAGCGCGGCAGCCGCCGCTACCGGCACCACGCTCGACGCCTACGTCGAGATCGACGTCGGTGCGGGGCGCTGCGGCGTGGTTCCGGCGCAGGCGGGCGTACTTGCCGCGGCCATTGCCGCGCTGCCCGGACTGCGCTTCGCTGGCCTGCACTGCTACCACGGCGCGGCGCAGCACCTGCGCGCCCCGGCCGAGCGCGAGGCCGCCATCGCCGTCGCGCGCGAGCGCGTGCTCGCTGCGCGCCGCGAAGTGGAATGCGTCGGGCTCGAGGTGGCGATCGTGACAGGGGCGGGGACCGGTACGTGGCCAATCGAGCTCGCCAGCGGCGTCTGGAACGAGCTGCAGCCCGGCTCGTACGTGTTCATGGACGTCGACTATGGGCGCAACCAGTCCGGCGCGCGCGACTTCCGCTTTCGCCACTCGCTGTTCGTGCTCGCTTCCGTGATGAGCGTGCCGGGGCCGGAGCGCGCGGTGTGCGACGCGGGGCTCAAGGCGTTTTCTTTCGACTCCGGGTTGCCTCTGGTGCATGGGCGTGAAGGCTTGACCTACGCGAAGGCCTCGGACGAGCACGGCGTGCTCGCGCTCGCCGCCGGCGCGGTGCCGCCCGCGCTGGGCGAGCGCGTGTGGCTGCTTCCGGGCCACTGCGACCCGACGGTGAACCTCTACGACTGGATCGTGGGCGTGCGCCATGCGCGCGTCGAGTGCGTGTGGCCGGTGAGCGCACGCGGCGCGCTCGGGTAGGCCGGTCGCGATGATGTCCACGTCATCGCCGCTGCGCCGCGCATTGCTGCTGGGCGCGATCGCGTGGCCGGTCGCGGCCCTCGCCCAGCCGCAGTCGCGCCGCGTGACGATTGGCGTGCTGCGCGCCACCGCGTCGGGCGCACGCGATCCGACCGGGAGGCTTGTCGCCGCGCTTCGCCGGCGGGGCTACGAGGAAGGGCGCAACCTGATCATCGAGCGTCGTTTCGCGGACGGCAAGCTCGACCAGCTGCCCGCCCTGGCGCGCGAGCTGGTGGCCAAGCCGGTCGACGTCGTCGTCGCTGTCGGCTCCGCCGCGGCGCTGGCGGTGCGCGACACTGCGACGCGGATCCCGCTCGTCTTCTTCGGCAACTTCGATCCGGTGCGCCTTGGGCTGGTGCCCGCACTCGCGCGGCCCGGCGGGACCGCGACCGGCGTCCTGATCGCGGCGCAGGGAACGCTCGCAGCGAAGCGGCTGGAACTGTTGCGCGAGGCGGTCCCCGGCGCGACTCGCATTGGCGTGCTGGCGCCGCAGGACGCGAACTTCGCGAACCAGCTCGACGAAGTCCGGCGCGCGGCCGGGCGAATGGGCGTCGCCCTCACCGTGGCCGAGGTGCGTAACGGCGACTACGATCGCGCGTTCGCCGCGCTCACCGCGGCGAAGGTGCAGGCGCTGTTCGTCGGCGGCCATGCGTTTTTCGCGCGCGACGGCGACAGCATCATCGCGCTCGCCGCCAAGCACCGGCTGCCGGCATCCTACGAGTGGCCCGAGCAGGCGGAGGCCGGCGGGCTGATGGGCTACGGGGCCGACCTCGACGAGCTCTACGATCGCGTGGCGATGCAGGTCGAGCGCATCCTCGCCGGCACGCCGCCAGGCGAGATCCCGGTCGAGCAGCCGACCCGGGTTGAGCTGGTCGTCAACCTGCGCACGGCGCAGGCGCTGGGACTGTCGATGCCGCCGCCGCTGCTGCAGCGCGCCGACCGCGTGATCCGCTGATGGCAGCCGACCCCGCGGCGCTCGCCATCCTGCGCCACCCGGGCGCGTTCGCGCTCGACGTGCTGCGCGCGTTCCGCCGCAACCAGGGCCTGCTGCTCGCCGGCGCGGTCGCCTACTACACGCTGCTGTCGATCGTGCCGTTGCTGATCCTGCTGGTGTTCGCGCTGTCCCGCTTCGTGCCCGAGCAGGAGCTGCTCGCCACGATCGGGCGCTACGCCGACCTGGTCGTGCCCGCGATGGGCGCGGCGATCGTCAGCGCGCTCGACGCCTTCCTCGGCACCGGCGCGGTGATGAGCGGCATCCTGCTCGCCACGCTGTTAGTGTTCAGCTCGCTCGCGTTCACGGCGCTGGAGAGCGCGTTCGCGGTGATCTTCCACCACCGATTCACCCGGCGCAGCCGCCACTGGGTTGTCTCGGCGGTGATCCCGTACTGCTACATCGTGCTGCTCGGCGTCGGCCTGCTCGTGGTGACGCTCGTCGCCGGCGGCCTGCAGGCGCTGACCACACGCGAGGTCGAGTGGTTCGGGCGGCCGCTGACGCTGGGGCCTGTGTCCTCCGCGCTGCTCTACGCGCTGGGCGTCACTGGCCAGATCCTGCTGCTCGCGTCGATCTACTTCGTGATGCCGGTCGGCCGGCCGTCCTGGCGCCACGCGCTGATCGGCGGCGTGGTCGCCGGGTTGCTGTGGGAGGTGACCCGCCACCTGCTGGTCTGGTACTTCGGGACGCTGTCGCAGGTGCAGGTCGTCTACGGCGCGTTCGCCACGACGATCGCGATCCTGCTGTCGCTGGAGATCGCCTCGGGCGTGCTGCTGGTCGGTGCGCAGGCGATCGCGGAGTTCGAGCGACGGCTGATCGGCGCGCGGCGCGAGCGGAACCACGCGCCCTGACTCGATCCCGATGCAAAAGGCGCAACGCCAACGCTGCGTCTTGCTGCGGCCGCCTTTTGCATCGGCCGGCTAGAGCGCGACCAGTCCCCGCGGCGTGCGCAGCATAGCCGCCAGCCGCGTCACGCGATCGTAGGTGACGTGAATTGCCGACTCGAGCCCGAGGCGCGCGAGCGAGCGGCGCACCGGGTTCGCGTCGGGATGCGACGCCGCCAGTTGCTCGAGCACAATGCCGCTGTCGGGCAGCGCGTCGGCGGGATGCTGCGGCACGTCCCACTGGATGAGCGTGGGCAGCACGCCGCGTCCCGGGCGCGAGCCGTCGTCGGGCACGGTGATGCGCCAGCGGTAGGGCCCGCGCTCGAACGGCAGCACCGGCCCGCTGTCGTAGCCGGCGCTCGTCGCCGCATGCTCGACGTCGCGTGTGCGCGCGACCCAGTGGATCAGCCGCGGGGCCTCGAGGAGGTCGGCGCGCAGGTCGCCGCTGTCGAGGTCGAACCAGCGCGGCCGGGCGGGCTTTGCCCCTTCCGGATCGATCGCGATGATCTCGAGGTAGAGCCGCTCGCCCAGTTTCAGGAGCGCGTTGTGCGTGCCCATCGCGACGTGCTTGCCGCCGGGCCTGGCCGTCGCGCCGGTCAGCTCGCCGATCCAGTCGATGCCCTGCGCGAGCGTGGTCGCGGCGAAGACGAGGTGGTCGGGCTCCGCGAGCGGTGCCGTCACGTTGCGCTTGCCGCGAGCGGCGGCTCCGGTTCGGCCGCATCGAAGTCGAGCTCGACGCGCGCGCCGTTGGGATCGAAGAAGAACACCTGCCACGTTCCCGCGCCGACCTGGCGGCGGTGCGCGTAGCGGACGCCCAGTCGATCGAGCCGCGCAAGCGTCTCGCGCAGGTCCGTGGCCGAAAACGCCATGTGGTCGATGACGCCGGGTCGCAGCTGCTCTCTTGGTTTCCCGCCGACGATGTGCAGCACGGCCGCGCTGCCGGCGTACAGCCAGGCGCCGGGAAAGCCGAGGTCCGGGCGCGGCCCGGGGGCCAGTCCGATCGTCGCGCCGTAGAATTCGACGGTGCGCTCGACGTCGTCGGTGAGCACCGTGAAGTGGTTCATGCCGCTGACGGCCATCGCATCGCTCCGCGTGTCGAGTGGAGTTGCATCTTACTGTGGCAGGGCGGACACCCAATCCAGCATCATCGCCGTGGCATCGGGCGGCGACGCGTCGTTGAAGGGCAGCGTGCCGTCGCCGCCGCTCCACGCGTGGCCGAGGCCGCCTACGTCGACCATGCGCACGATCATGCGGCCGTCGCGGCGCCATTCGCGCGCGCGTACGGAATGCCCGGGAATGCGCGCGTCGCGATCCGTCGCGTCGGAGTCGGGCAGCGTCGAATTCGTTCCCGCCGGCAGGTCGATTCCGTTGAGCGCCAGGAACTGTCGCGCCAGCCCTTCCGCGTTGAGTCGCGCCACCACATCGTCGCGGCTGCCCTGCACGATCGCGATCGGCACGCGCACGTCGCCGCCGGCCGCGCGCCGCGCCTCGCGCGCGATCTCCGCGACGTCGGTGTCGGGCCCGCGCCGCATCACCGTGAGCGCCATGAATGCCGACGACGCCGCGCCGCAGGCAAGCCCCGAGTGCGCGAACACGCCGCGCACCAGCCGCGGGAAGCGCACGCCGAGCACGGTGGCGAGCGCTGCGCCCGACGACATCCCGCCGACCACGATGCGCGCGCGGTCGGCGCCGAAGCGGCGCGCGACCTTGCGGATCATCGTGGCGACGACGGCCGCCTCGCCCTTGCCCGCGGCCGTGCGGCGGTCGAACCAGTTCCAGCACCGGTAGGGATTGGCCGAGTCCTTCTGGTCGGGCATCAGTACGAGGACGCCGGCGCGCTCCGCCGCCGCCTCGATGCGCGTGCCCCGCGCGAACTCCTCGGAGGTCTGCCGGCAGCCGTGGAGCAGGACGAGCAGAGACGCTCCCGCCGACCTCCGCCAGCTTCCGGGGACGTAGAGCCGATAGCCGCGGCTGGGGAAGACCCAGGGGCGGAATCCGATCAGCCCGCGCCAGGCGAACGCCCGCCCGTCGACCCAGCGGCCGGGACGCGGCGACCGACCGAACCAGCCCGCCAACGGGTCCCGAATGCGTGTCCAGAGGCCCATGGAGCAGGATTCTCCCGCATCCGGCTGCTGGCGCAGCAACGGCCCCTCGGCGGGCGCTTGCTTGACCCCTGACGCGAAATCACACGAGCCGGCTTCGCGCCGGCTCGCGTGACTTCGTCGTCAAATGAGCACGATGTCGTACTGCTCCTGCGAGTAGACGCTCTCGACCTGCAGCGAGATCGGCTTGCCGATGAAGTCGCCGAGCTGGGCGAGGCTCTGGCTCTCCTCGTCGAGGAACATGTCGATGACGGCCTGCGAGGCGAGGATGCGGAACTCGCGGGCGTTGAACTGCTTCGACTCCCGCACGATCTCGCGCAGGATCTCGTAGCACACCGTCTGCGCGGTCTTGAGCTGCCCGCGGCCGTCGCACACCGGGCAGGGCTGGCAGAGGATGTGCGCGAGCGACTCGCGCGTGCGCTTGCGCGTCATCTCGACCAGGCCCAGCTGCGTGAAGCCGTTGACGGTGAGCCGCGTGCGGTCGCGCTCCAGCGCGCGGTTGAGCTCGACGAGCACCGCGTTGCGGTGGTCGACGTTCTCCATGTCGATGAAGTCGATGATGATGATGCCGCCGAGGTTGCGCAGCCTGAGCTGGCGGGCGATGACCTGGGCCGCCTCGAGGTTGGTCTTGAAGATCGTGTCGTCGAAGCTGCGGCCGCCGACGAAACCGCCGGTGTTGACGTCGATCGTGGTGAGTGCCTCGGTCTGGTCGATGATGAGATAGCCGCCGCTCTTCAAGTCGACGCGGCGCGCCAGCGCCTTCTCGATCTCGTCCTCGACGTTGCCGGTGTCGAACAGCGGCCGCTCGCCCTGGTAGTGCGAAAGGCGTTCGATCAGCGCCGGCGTGTACTGCGTGGCGAACTCCAGCATGCGCGCGTAGGTCTCTCGCGAGTCGACGACGACGCGCATCGTCTCGTCGATGGTCATGTCGCGCAGCACGCGCTGCGCGAGCGACAGGTCCTGGTAGAGCAGTGCGGGCGCGGGGACCTCGCCGGCGCGCGCCGTGAGGTCGCGCCACAGCTTCGTCAGGTACTCGATGTCGGCGGCCATCTCGCGCTCGGAGGCCGCCTCGGCCATCGTGCGGATGATGAAGCCGCCCGCGGTGCCCTCCGGCAGCAACGTGACGAGCTTGTCGCGCAACAGCACGCGCTCGGCCTCGTCCTCGATGCGCTGCGAAATGCCGATGTGCGAGTCCTGCGGCAGGTAGACGAGCAGGCGCCCGGCGAGGCTCACCTGCGTGGACAGGCGCGCGCCCTTGGTTCCGATCGGGTCTTTGATCACCTGGACGAGCAGCGGCTGACCCTCGTGCAGGATGCGCTCGATCGGCCGCTCGGAGGCCGCGCCGTTCTGGCGGTGCTCCCAGATGTCCGCGATGTGCAGGAATGCCGCGCGCTCGAGGCCGATCTCGACGAACGCGCTCTGCATGCCGGGCAGCACCCGCGCCACGCGGCCGAGGTAGATGTTCCCGACCAGGCCTCGCGCGCTCGAGCGTTCGACGTGCAGCTCGTTGACGACGCCCTGCTCGAGCATCGCCACGCGGGTCTCCTGCGGCGTTACGTTGATGAGGATCTCGTGGGCCATCGGGCGGACAGCTGGAAAATCACAGAAAAGTAGGGTCAGACCCCACTATTGCCCGCCATCGGGGATGTAGGGTCTGACCCTACTTTTCTTATAGCACGGCGATCCCGGCCTTCGCGAGCAGCTCCGCCGTCTCGTAGAGCGGCAGGCCCATCACGCCGGAATAGCTTCCCTCGAGGTGAACGACGAACGCTGCGGCGCGCCCCTGGATCGCGTAGGCGCCGGCCTTGTCGAGCGGCTCGCCGCTGCCGACGTAGCGCTCGATCTCGGCGGCGGTGAGCTTGCGCAGCGTCACGCGCGACACCGACAGCGCGAAGGCGACGTCTTCGCCCGAGCGCAGCGCCACGCCGGTCAGCACCTCGTGCGTGCGGCCGGAGAGCCGGGTAAGCATGGCCGCCGCGTGCACGGCGTCGCGCGGCTTGCCGAACACCTCGCCGTCGAGCACTACCTCGGTGTCCGCGCCGAGCACGGGCCGCGGCGCCAGGAGCCGCTGCTCCATCCGCTTCCAGCCCACCCCCGCCTTCGTGCGGGCGATCCGCTCGACGTAGTGCGGCGGCGGCTCGCCGTCCTCCGCCTCCTCGAGCACGTCGCGATCGCGGCCCGGCGACTCGCGCAGGTGCAGCTCCTCGAACGGCACGCCGAGCTGCCGCAGCAGCTCGCGGCGGCGCGGGCTCTTCGACGCGAGATAGATCACGCGAGTACCCCTTTAGACATCCTGTCAGTCGCGATGATACGGGTGTCCGGCGATCAGGCTGCAGGAACGGTACAACTGCTCGGCGAGCAGCACGCGGACCAGGCCGTGCGGGAGCGTCATCGCCGAGAGCGCCACCTGCGCCGCCGCGGCCGCCTTGACCTCCGGGGCGAGCCCGTCGGAGCTGCCGACGACGAAGGCCACGTTCGCGTCGTCATCGCGCCAGCGCGCGATCCGCTCCGCGAGTTGCCGCGTGGTCCACGCCGCGCCGCGCTCGTCGCAGGCCACCAGCATCGCGCCGCGCGTGGCCTGCAGGATGACCTCGGCTTCGGCGGCGAGCAGCTGCTGCACGCTGCGCCCCCGGTCGCGCGCCGCGGGCTTCAACTCGCGCAGCGCGAAGTTCCAGTCGCGCGGCAGGCGCTTCGCGTAGTCGGCCACGGCTGCGTCGACCCAGGCGGGCATCCGGTGCCCCAGCGCGACGATCGTCAGGCGCACCGGGCCGGCCTTCGGATCAGGCGGCCGCCGCCTTGGCGCGCTTCACCTTCGGCGGCGACCACAGCTCCTCGAGGTTGTAGTAGGAGCGAACGGCGGGCTGCATGACGTGCACGACGATGTCCCCGGCGTCGACCAGCACCCACTCGCCGCCTTCCTCGCCCTCCACGCCGATGATGTCCGCACCCGCTTCCTTCAGCTTGTCGCGTACGTGCCGGGCGAGCGCCTTCGCCTGCCGCGCGCTGGGGGCGCTGGCGATGACGAGCGAGTCGTAGAGGCTGGTGAGCTTGCGGACGTCGAAGACGGCGATGTCGTGCGCCTTGATGTCTTCGAGTGCGGCGACGGCGATTCTCTGCAGCTTAAGTCGCATCCGGTCGTGAGCGGTAGAGCTGGTTGCGGTCAATATAGGCCAAAACGGCCGGAGGGACCAAGCCGCGGACGGCGTCAACGCCTTCCGGGCCTGTGCCGAGCGCGCGGCGGATGGCGGTCGAGGACACCGGCTGCGGCGGGATCGGCAGCACGTAGATGGCGCCGGCCGGCCTCGATTCAAGCGCCGCAGGGTCGCGCTGCAGGCGCTCCTTCCAGGCGGCGGCGAGCGGGCCGGAGGGCGTGCCCGGCAGCTGGGAATCGGGCCGGGTGACCACGACGACGTGCGCCAGATCGAAGATCGCCGTCCAGCGATGCCAGGTAGGCAGCCCGGCGAAGGCGTCGGCGCCTACGATCAGCACCAGCGGCCGCAAAGGCGCCTCCGCGCGCAACTCCTCGAGCGTGAGCACCGTATAGCTCTTGCCGGGGCGCGCGATCTCGCGCGCGTCGAGCGCGAGGCCCGGGAACTCGGCGAGCGCGAGCTCGAGCATCGCCAACCGGTGCGCAGCGGTGGCGACGGGTGCTGCGCGGTGCGGCGGATCGCCGGCGGGGAACAGGCGGACCTCGCCGAGATGCAGCGCGCGGCGCACGGCATCCGCCGCGCGCAGATGTCCGTAGTGCACCGGATCGAACGTGCCGCCGAGCAGGCCGAGCGCGTGCTGGGAGACGACAGGCATCAGAACGATGAGCCTGGCTGCTTCAGGAACTCGATTTCCTCGGGCGTCGACGCGCGGCCGAGGATCGCGTTGCGGTGCGGATAGCGGCCGAAGCGGCGGACGATCGCGGCGTGCTTCTCGGCCCACTCGTACGGGGAGCGATCGCCCGTGTCCGCCGCAAGCCTGGCGAAGAGCTCGAGCGAGCGCTCCTGCACCGCCGCGTCCTCGCTGTGCTCGTAGGGCAGGTAGCAGAACCAGCGCTCGAAGGCTTCGAACTCGCGGTCGAGGCCTCGGGCGACCGCGTCCTGCGCAGTGGCAAGCGCGCGCTCGTCGCCGGCGAATGCGAGCGACGTGCCGCGGTGGACGTTGCGCGTGAACTGGTCGAGCAGCAGGATGCGCGCGAGCGCGCCGTGCGCGGTGACGCACCACTCGCCGTAGCCGCCCGCGAGCGCGACGCCGACCGCGTCGCCGAAGCGCGCGCGGATCGCATCGTCGAAGCGCTCGTCCTTGCGGAACCACTCGGCGCGCGACGCGTGCGGCGGCGGGCCGAACCAGAAGTCGAGGATGCTCTGCGAAAGCGCGTCCATGGCGACCTATAATCGCAGAAATCGGGGTCAGACTCGAATTTCCGGCGCGGCCGCCGCGAGCGCGCGCCAGACAACGGAGGGAAATTCGAGTCTGACCCCGATTTCCGGAAAGTAGGGTCTGACCCTGATGGTCACCAGCACCTCCTACCGCACGATCGCGCTGCTCGCCTGCTGCCAGGCGCTGCTGCTCACCAACGCAGCCGGGCTGATCTCGATGTCGGCGCTGATCGGCTTCGAGCTCGCGCCGCAGAAGTCGTGGGCAACACTGGGCGCCGCTACCTACGTCATCGGCTCTGCGCTCGCGACGATGCCCGCGTCGCTGTGGATGGCGCGCGTCGGCCGCCGGCGCGGGTTCATGGCCGGGGCGCTGGTCAACGTGCTTGGCTGCGCGCTCGCGATCACCGCGTTGCTCGCCGGCAGCTTCGCGCTGTTCTGCGCGGCGACGGCAGTGGTCGGGGTCTACAACGCGATCGGCCTGCAGTACCGCTTCGCCGCCGCCGAGGTCGCGACCCCCGCCGACCGCCCGAAGGCGATCTCGCTGGTGCTGGCCGGCGGCATCGTCGGCGGCTTCCTCGGCCCTGCGTCGACCGTGCTCGCGCGCGACTGGATTCCCGCTGCTCCCTTCGCGGGCTCGTTCGTGCTGCTCGCGGCCTACGCGCTGGTCGCGCTCGCCGTGCAGTCGCGCGTCCACGTGCCGAAGCCGGTCATCCCGCACGATTCCGCGGCGGCGCGCCCGCTGTCCGTCATCGTGCGCCAGCCGACGTTCGTCGTCGCGGTGCTCGCCGGCGCGCTCGGCTACGGCCTCATGAACCTGCTGATGGTGGCGACCCCGCTGGCGATGAGCTTCTGCTCGCATCCCTACGGGCAGGCCGCGCTGGTGATCCAGTGGCACGTCGTCGGCATGTACGCACCCGGATTCTTCACCGGCCACCTCATCGCGCGCTTCGGCACGCTGCGCGTGATCGTCGCGGGAGCGCTGATAGTCGCCTCGTGCGTGGCCGTTGCGCTGGCCGGCGACACGGTGACGCACTTCCTCGTGGCGCTGGCGCTGCTCGGCGTGGGGTGGAACTTCATGTACACCGCTGCCACCGCCCTGCTCGGCGAGGCGCACGGCCCGCACGAGAAGGCGAAGGTGCAGGGCGCGAACGACTTCGCGATCTTCGCCACGATGGCGCTCTCGTCGCTTTCCTCGGGCGCGCTGGTGTCGAGCGCCGGCTGGGAGCGGATGAATCTGGGCGCGCTGCCGGTGCTCGCGGTCGTGCTTGCCGCCGTCGCGTGGCTGGCGTGGCGGCGGCGCGGCCCGCGGGCTCAGGCCGCCTGACGCGGCAGCGCCTTCTTCACCAGCGCGACGACCGCGACGACGAGTGCGCCGGCGACCACGCCGGCGGCGAGGTTGAGCAGCATTGGCGTCAGCGCGCCAAGCACAGCGCCGACGGTCGGGATGCCTTCGGCGAGGTGCGACCACTCCTCGATGGCGTGGTGCAGCACGCCGATGCCGTGCGTGAGGATGCCGCCGCCGACGAGGAACATCGCCGCGGTGCCTGCGACCGACAGGAACTTCATCAGCCAGGGTGCGGCGCGCACGATGCCGCGGCCGATGGCCCGCAGCGCTCCGGAGTCGGATCCTGACAGGTGCACGCCGGCGTCGTCGAGCTTGACGATGCCCGCGACGAGGCCATAGACACCCACGGTCATCAGCAACGCGATGCCGACCAGCACGCCGACGCGCACGCCGAACGTCTGCGCGGCCACCGTGCCCAGCGCGATGACGATGATCTCGGCGGAGAGGATGAAGTCGGTGCGGATCGCGCCCTTGATCTTCGCCTTCTCGACGGCGACGACGTCGACCTTGCCGTCGGTGAGCGCTTGCGCGAGCTCGCCGCGGCGGTGCGCGTCGGCCGCGTCCTCGTCCGGCTTGTGGAAGAACTTGTGCCAGATCTTCTCGAAGCCCTCGTAGCAGAGGAACGCGCCGCCCACCATCAGCAGCGGGGTGACCAGCCACGGCACCAGTGCGCTGATGGCGAGCGCAGCCGGCACGAGGATCGCCTTGTTGACCAGCGACCCCTTCGCCACCGCCCACACCACCGGCAGCTCGCGGTCGGCGTGCACGCCGCTGACCTGCTGCGCGTTGAGCGCCAGGTCGTCGCCGAGCACGCCGGCGGTCTTCTTCGTGGCGACCTTGGTGAGCGCCGCGACGTCGTCGAGGACGCTCGCGATGTCGTCGAGCAGGGCGAGGAGGCTGGTCGCCATCGCCCGGGACTACGTCCGGATCTGCCCCGTCCCCAGCACGATCCACTTCTGGCTGGTGAGCCCCTCGAGGCCCACGGGGCCGCGCGCGTGCAGCTTGTTGGTCGAGATGCCGATCTCCGCGCCGAGCCCGAACTCGAAGCCGTCGGCGAAGCGCGTCGAGGCGTTGACCATCACCGACGCCGAGTCGACCTCGCGCAGGAAGCGCATCGCCACCGCGTGATCATTGGTCACGATGGCGTCGGTGTGCTGCGAGCCGTACTTCGCGATGTGCGCGAGCGCGTCGTCGAGCGAGTCGACCACGCGCACGGCGAGGATCGGCGCGAGGTACTCGGCGTACCAGTCGTCCTCGGTCGCCGGCTTCATTGCCGCGACTAGCTTCCGCGAGCGCTCGTCGCCACGCAGCTCCACACCCTTGGCGACGTAGATCCCGCACAGTCTCGGCAGCACGCTCGGAGCGATCGCCACGTGCACGAGCAGCGTCTCCATCGTGTTGCACGTCGAGTAGCGCTGCGTCTTCGCGTTGTCGGCGACGCGGATCGCCATGTCGACGTCCGCCGCCGCGTCGACGTAGACGTGGCACACGCCGTCGAGGTGCTTGATGACCGGCACCTTCGCCTCGCGGCTGATGCGCTCGATCAGGCCCTTGCCGCCGCGCGGCACGATCACGTCGACGTGCTTCTCGTCGGCGATCAGGTGGCCGACCGCCGCGCGGTCCGCGGTCTCGATCACCTGCACCGCGGCCGCGGGCAGCCCGGCCGCGCGCAGGCCTTCCTGCACGCAGGCGGCGATCGCAGCGTTGCTGCGGATCGCCTCGGAGCCGCCGCGCAGGATCGCGGCATTGCCGGACTTGAGGCACAGGCCCGCCGCATCGGCGGTCACGTTCGGGCGCGACTCGTAGACGATGCCGACGACACCGAGCGGCACGCGCATCCGGCCGACCTGGATGCCGCTGGGGCGGAACTTGAGGTCGGTGATCTCGCCAACGGGGTCGGGGAGCGTGGCGATCTGCTCGAGGCCTTCCGCCATCGCCTCGATCGTCGCGGCCTGCAGCGTCAGCCGGTCGACGAACGCCGCGTCGTCGCCCTTGGCGCGGGCGGCCGCGACGTCCTCCGCGTTCGCTGCGAGGAGCTGCGCCTCGTCGCGGCGGATCGCCGCGGCCACCGCCAGCAGCGCCGCGTCCTTCGTGTGCGTGTCGGCGCGCGCGAGGTCGCGGGCCGCGGCGCGCGCAGCTTCGCCGACGCGCTGCATGTAAGCGGCGACATCGACGATCGTCGCGGCAGGCGGAGTGGCGAGGCCGGTCATGGGGGAAGCCGCTGGCGCGCGATCAGGCACGTCCCGGCACGATCGACTTCACGCCCTGCGGCGTGCCGACCAGGATCACGTCCGCGCCGCGCCGCGCGAACAGGCCCACCGTCACCACGCCGGGGATCTGGTTGATCGTCGTTTCCAGCCCGACCGGGTCGACGATCGCAAGGCCTCGCACGTCGAGGATCAAGTTGCCGTTGTCGGTGGTGAAGCCCATGCGCCATTCCGGCTGACCGCCCAGCCTGGCCAGCTCGCGCGCGACGAAGCTGCGCGCCATCGGGATCACCTCGACGGGCAACGGGAACTTGCCGAGCACGGGCACCAACTTGCTGGCGTCGACGATGCACACGAATTTGCGCGATGCGCCGCCGACGATCTTCTCGCGCGTGAGCGCGCCGCCGCCGCCCTTGATCATCGCGCCGTGCTCGGTGACCTCGTCGGCGCCGTCGATGTAGATGGGCAGGTCGCCGGTGTTGTTGAGCTCCTCGACCTGGATGCCGTGCGACTTGAGCCGCTCGGCCGTCTTCACCGAGCTCGCCACGGCCCCGCGGATGCGCCCCTTGATCTTCGCCAGCTCGTCGATGAAGAAGTGCGCGGTCGAGCCCGAGCCCACGCCGATCCAGGCGTCCTCGACGACGTGCTTGATCGCCTCGCGGGCGACCGCCTGCTTGAGAGAGTCCTGGTCCATTGCGTGCCTTTCGCCTCCTGGCGCGATTCTAGCAAGCGTCGACGCACTCCGTTGCGGGTGACGCTCGTGCAGCGCCGTCGCATAATCGCGGCGATGATGAGCATCGAGCCACCGGTAGGCGGACGGAGCGTTGCGCGCGCTCCCGGCATGGCGGCCTCGGCGCTTGCGGCCTTGGCGCTGGGACTTGCGCTCCCGTCGGCGGCTGCCCCCCTGCCCCCCGTTGCGCGCGCGGAGGTCCGCGCACTTCTCGACAACCTCGCGACCTCCGGCTGCCGCTTCCACCGCAACGGGAGCTGGCACCCCGGCCCCGACGCCAGGGATCACCTGCTGCAGAAGCTGGAATACGTCGAGAAGTACGCCTCCGCGACTTCGGCCGAGCAGTTCATCGAGCTTGCCGCCTCGAAGAGCAGCATCTCGGGGACGCCCTACCTGGTGCAGTGTGCGACGGCCGACCCCATGCCTAGCGCCGCGTGGTTGATGCAGGCGCTCCGGTCGCTCAGGGCTGCGCAGCCCCCGGAGAGGCCGAAGTAGGGATCCGGCCCGCCGGGACCGTGCACCGGCATGCTCGCCGGAGCGCTGGCCGGTGCTATTGTTCACCGCCTCAATTGCCCGAGGCTTGCCATGACCCGTCCTTTCTCCCCGCTGCGCCGCGCTTCCGTTCTTGTCGTCGCGGCTTGCGCGCTCGTGCCGGCGTTGCCGGCCGCCGCGCAGGACTACCCGGCGCGCCCGGTGAAGATCATCGTGCCGTTCTCGCCCGGCGGCGCGGTCGATGGCCCCACGCGCATCGTCGCGCAGAAGCTCTCCGAGCGCCTCGGCCAGCAGGTGGTCGTGGAGAACAAGCCGGGCGCGGGTGCGACGCTGGGCGCCGCCGAAGTCGCCAAGGCCAACCCCGACGGCTACACGCTGCTGCTCGCCTCGCAGACGAACGCGATCGCCGCGTCGCTCTACACGAAGCTCGCGTTCGACCCGGTCGAGGATTTCGCGCCGATCATGCTGATCGGCGAGGAGCCTGGCGTGCTGGTTGTGCACCCCTCGTTCCCGGCGAAGACGCTCGCCGAGTTTATCGCCTACGTGAAGGCGAACCCGGGCAAGGTCGACTACGCGTCGTCGGGCAACGGCAGCGGGCAGCACCTGTTCGCGGCCATGTTCGCGTCGATGGCCGGGTTCACGATGAACCACGTGCCGTACAAGGGAAGCGGGCAG
>Ga0209254_10000779_pt1 | contig 27573 bp, 29 predicted proteins | sample FrelakmetDIP11DI_FD_187148 | JGI IMG/M metagenome (GOLD analysis project Ga0209254, IMG submission 187148) | Freshwater lake sediment microbial communities from the University of Notre Dame, USA, for methane emissions studies - DIP11 DI (SPAdes)... | ecosystem: Environmental > Aquatic >...
CCCGTCAGCTCAATGAACGACCCCGCAAGACACTAGACTACGAGACACCGGCAGAGCGATTTGCCGCCTGTGTTGCGTCGATCGGTTGAATCGGCAGCGTAAAGGCGCCGCTGGTTCGTCGAGGTCGAGCGGCAGCTCCAGGGACAGACCAGCCAATGAAATGGGTCGCCCGGAGCCCCTACCCACACGTGGATACGCCCCATGCCGACTGGTCAGGAGCGCCGCGCCCCTGGTCCGAGCGTTTGTTCACACCGGAAGGCTTCATTCCAGCCCGATTGCGATCCCGATCAGCCGCCGGATCTCCGCAAGCTGCGCCTCGGTAATGCGGGAGGGCGTCGAGGTAATCCGCTGCTTGGACGTGGTCGTGACGTGGTGGGCCAGCGCGAAGCAGGCCTTGGTGCAACCGTTCTCGGGCGTGGGCAGGATCGGGACCGACAGGTCGGCAATCGCCAGGAGCGGGTCCTCCGCCAGGGGCACGAGGATGACGTTCGGGTAAGTATCGTCGAACAGCCCGCTGTCCTCGATGACGACCGCCGGGCGCCATTTGTTCGGCTCCTTCGGCAGGGCGTCGCGCCAGTCCACGAGGACGATCTGACCCGCCGTCGGTTTCTTCGAAGGGCTCACTGGGGCTCGCCGTCGGCGGTGGGAGTCCCCCACTCCGCGTAAAACGCCTGCCCTTCGGGCGAGGAAGCGACATAGGCCCCGACGGCGCGGCTTTGCTCACGAATGCGCTCGCGCCGCACACGTCTGGCCTCATTCGCCGCCAGCTCGCGCAGATAGGTCGCGAGGCCGATGCCCCTCGCCTTGGCGGCATCTTCCAGCGTCGTTTGGGTGTCATCATCCAGGCGGACGGATACCGGGTGACCCATGACCAAGCTCCATCGTGACGACTACGACTGTGTCGTACATGCCAGAACTACAGTCTAGCATTGCCCGTGAGGGTTAGCCCGCAAGAAGCGTGGGCCATCGGTGTCTGCGGGGATCGCGCCGGCCAAGCTCAGGCTGGACAAACCCCGAACCCTGAGGTTCGGGTACACGTTGGGGTACCGGCCCTGGTGGATGCCCGGCACGAGCCGCAGGGCCTACACGACGTCGCGGATGCCGGAGCTGCGGATGTCCTCGGCGGTGATCACTGTGTGGGCGAGCACGAGGCGCGTGGCCAAGCAATGGCGATCACCGATCCATTCGCGTTGATAGACGTTCCATTGCGGCAAGATCCTCCGCTTTTCTCCGCTGCTCAGAGACCGGATGCCGCGGAGTGCGCTACCGCCAACTCCTGCAAGCGGTGTCGATCGAGCTTGCCCGAGGGGAGGCTGGGCAGCGTGGGGCACTGGATGAAGGTGCGGGGCCGCGCTGCGCCGGGGAGTTGGCCGCGGCACCAGGCATCGAGCTCGGCGGGGCTGACCGCGCCGGTGTAGAGGGCCACCAGCCGCTGACCCCAGACCGCGTCGGGGACACCCACTACCGCCACCTCCCCCAGGCCCGGCGCCCGGGCCAGGGCGGCCTCGACCCGCGCCGGGTGCACCTTGAGCCCCGCCGTCACAAGGACGTCGTCGGCCCTGCCCAGGCAATGCAGCACCCCGGCCGGGTCCAGGCAGGCCAGGTCGGAGGTGCGCAGCCAGCCGTCCTCCAGACCCTGGCCGGGCAGACGCCGCGGGTTCGCATAGCCCGCCATGACCGGGGCTCCCCGAACCCGGAGGACCCCGGCCGGATCGGGACAGGCCGGGCAGTCGATCTCCAGACCCGGCAGGGGCCTGCCGACGGCCCCAGCGCCCGGAGGCGCCATCAGCCGGTCGGAGCAGGCCACCTGGGATGCGGTTTCGGTCATGCCGTAGGTAACGTACAGGGGCCAGCCGGAGTCCAGGGCCTGTCGGGCGAATGACGGGCTCAGGGACTGCCCCCCCACCAGGACCACCCGCAGGCTGGGCGGGGGCGGATCACCCAGCTCCAGCAGGCGCGCCAACATCGGGGGCACCAGCGACAGATGGGTGACGCCATGGCGCCCCAGGTCCTCGGCCACCGCCGCGGCGCCGAAGCCCGGGCGCAGGACCATCGCGGCACCAGCCAGGGCGCAGCGGTAGGGGATGGACAGACCACCGATATGCCGCAGAGGCAGGCAGCACAGCCAGCGGTCGCCGGTGCCGAGGCCCAGTTGTCGGTTCACCCGGACGGCGGAGGCGAGGAGGTTCCCGGCGCTGAGCATCACGGCCCGGGGGGCCCCGCTGCTGCCGCTGGTCTCGACCACCAAGGCCAGAGGCGATGGCCATGGGCCTCCGTGGCTAGGGCGCGCCGTCCGGTGGTGGGTGGCCACCAGACGTCCGCCCTCGGGTCTCTCGGTCCTCCAGATCCATTCTGCCCCGGTGGCCGCGAGGAGCGCCTCCAGAGACTCGGACCCTAGACCCTCCCCGATTGGGAGCAGGGCCGCCCGGCTGCGGGCCAGGGCATGCTGCATCAGCACTAGATCGAGGGCAGGTCGCTCCTGGACAGCAACGAGCTGGCCGGCCCTGAGACCCTGGGCAGCCAGAGCGGCGGCCCGAACGCCCGCCCGCTCGCTCAGGGCATCGTAGTCCCAGATCCTTCTTGGATCCGCGCCGTCGATGGCGGCGATCCCAGGCCCCCGACGCCAGGGCGCCTCGGCAAAGTCGGATCGATCTGACCCGAGACCGGGTGGGTCGCCCCCGCTCGGCTGTCGACCTTGTCCGAGAGAATCAACTAACATCCGCCCTCTGCCATTGGCGGCGGAGATCCGCCTGGGTCCATTGTCCAACAGCCCGGGCGGGCTTAACAGGCCGAGGGGCCGACCAGCCTTTGCGCCATGGATGACGCCCGCCCATTGGCGTCGCCCACGTTCCATCGACCTGCCGATCGGCCTGATCTTGACCATAGACAGCGCACCAACCCCGAGTCAGGACCCTGCCGAGCTGGGGGTCCGCTGGTGCCTGGCCCTGCTGGACGGTCTGATCGCTGGCGGGATCCGCGAGCTGGTACTCTCTCCAGGTTCCCGGTCCACCCCTGTGGTGCTAGCGGCCCAGCGCCGCCCGCAGCTGAGGCTGACGCCAATCCTCGATGAGCGCAGCGCGGCCTTCTATGCCCTCGGGCTGGCACGGGCCTCGGCCCGGCCGGTCGGGCTGCTCGCCACCTCCGGCAGCGCCCCTGCCCATTGGTTCCCGGCGGTGATCGAGGCGAGCGAGTCCGGCGTCCCCCTGATACTGCTCTCCGCCGACCGCCCACCAGAGCTGCGGGGTTGGGGGGCGAACCAAACCGTCGAGCAAACCCGGCTGTTCGGCTGCCACGTGCGGGCCTTCCATGACCCGGGGGCGCCGCACGGCTCCCCCGGCCACCTCAAGGCCCTCAGGGCCCTCGGGATCCGGTCCGCCGCCGTCAGCGGCGGACTGGATCCTGGCCCAGTTCACATCAACCTGCCCTTGCGGGAGCCCCTGGTACCGCGGTCGGCCTGGCCACCTGACGTCGACTGTCAGGATGCCGTCCCCCGAGTCGGGATGCCGTGGGAGCCGGAGGGACTCAGGACCGGCTCAGCCCTTGAGCTGCCACCCGGCCTCCGGGACCGACTGAGCGGGCGCGGCATCATCTACTGCGGACCCGATGAGCGCAGGCCCGGGTTCCCCGGGGCCCTGTGGCGCTGCGCCGCCGCATTGGGTGTGCCCGTGCTCGCGGACCCCCTATCCGAGGTGCGATTCGGTCCGGGCCCTCGGGATAACGCCGGCCCGCGGTTGGCTCGCTACAAATGCGTCATCCGCAACCCGGAGGCAGCCAGGGCCCTCAGGCCAGACTGGGTGCTGCGCTTCGGTCGGGCCCCCGTCTCCAAGACGGTGCTCGAGTGGCTGGAGGGGGTCCCAACCCTCCTGGTGGACCCAGCGGGACGCTGGCGGGACCCTAGCCATGCGCTCGCCCAGTCCCGATCCATGCACCTGGCAACGGATCCCGTCGCCCTGTGCGAGGCCCTAACCGCCAACCCGCCGAGCCAGGCGGGGGATGACTGGCCGCGGCTCTGGGCCCAGACCGAGAGGCGGGTCGCCGAGCTGACCGAGGCCTACCTGCGGGAGGCGCCCTGGTGCGAGGCCCAGCTGATCCGGGACCTGCTGGACGCCCTACCGCCAGGGGACGGACTGCTCTGCGCGAACTCACTGCCGATCCGCCAATTCGAGACCTGGTCCGGCAGCCGAGAGACCCCCCTGCGGCTCTTCGGCAATCGGGGGGCGAGCGGCATCGACGGTCAGCTCTCGACCCTCGCCGGACTCAACGCCGCGGGCGTCCCCACCACCGGGTTGCTCGGCGACCTGTCTTTTCTGCACGACCTCTCGGGCCTCCTGCTCGCGGAGCGGCTCGACCGGCCCTGCTTCGTCCTGAATAATGGCGGGGGCCGAATCTTTGACTACCTGCCCCAGGCCGGTCTGCCAGACTTCGAGCGCCTGTGGCGGACCCCCAGGCCCCTGGACTTCGATGCCCTGGCGCGTCCCTTTAGCCTCGGCCACCGGCGCGTCTCGGACGCCGTGGGCTTACGGGAGGCCCTGACGGAAGGCTTTAGTGAGTGCCTGGCGGGCAACCCCGGGGGCCTGATCGAGGTCCAGCTGGACGCACGGCTGAGCCAGGAGGTCCACCTGAAGTTCCGGCACATCCTCGCGGGGCAGGACCTGCTCGGCTAGCCAACCCTCTCTGGAGTCAAGCACCATGCAAGAGTCGTCCGACGGCCCTGCCTGCCAATGGGAGACCCCGCCCGGAGCCAGCTACGGGGACATCCTCTACCAACAGGGACAGGGGGGCGACCGGGGTATCGTGAAGATCACCATCAACCGCCCCGAGGTACGCAACGCCTTCCGCCCCGAGACGGTGCGGGAGCTCATGGACGCCTTTCACCGGGCCCACCTGGACCCCGCTGTTGGCGTCATAGTCCTCACCGGTGCGGGCGACCTGGCCTTCTGCTCTGGCGGCGACCAGCGGGTGCGCGGTGATGAGGGCTACCGGGACGGGGCCGGGGTGGAGCACCTGAACGTCCTGGAGCTCCAGCGCCAGATCCGCACCCTGCCCAAGCCGGTCGTGGCAATGGTGGCGGGCTACGCGATCGGCGGGGGACAGGTACTGCACCTGGTCTGCGACCTGACCCTGGCCGCGGACAATGCCCGCTTCGGCCAGACCGGCCCCCGAGTGGGGAGCTTCGACGGAGGCTTCGGCGCCGGCCTGATGGCGCGCACCGTAGGGCTCAAGAAGGCTAAGGAGATCTGGTTCCTGTGCCGCCAGTACGACGCCCAGGAGGCCCTGGCCATGGGTCTAGTCAACGCCGTGGCGCCCTTGGCGGAGCTGGAGTCAGTCACCATCGCTTGGTGCCGCCGCATGCTAGAGCTGTCCCCCACCGCGCTGCGGGTGCTGAAGGCCGCCTTCAACGCGGACATGGACGGGCTCGCCGGCATTCAGGAGCTGGCGGGCAACGCCACCGCACTCTTCTACACCACTGCGGAGGCCCAAGAGGGGCGGGATGCCTTTCTGGAACGGCGTCCCCCCGACTTCAACAAGTTCCCGCGGCGGCCTTGAACGCTCACGCCCCGTTGCAGGGCCGAGGGCCAAGGGCCAAGGACGGAACGGCGCCATCGATGCCGGCCCCTCGGCCCTCGGCCCTCGGCGCTGGGCGCTTAACGCTCTGGATCGCAGCCGCCCGCCCCAAGACCTTGCTGCTGTCCCTGGCCCCTGTGGCGGCCGGGATCGGGCTGGCCGCCGCACAGACGCGGGGGCTGGCCTGGGCGACCGCCTTGGCCACCCTGCTGGCGGCCCTGGCCATCCAGGTGGGAACCAACCTGAACAACGATGCAGCGGACTTCGAGCGGGGGACGGACTCCGGAGATCGGGTTGGTCCCCCGAGGGCCACCGCCCAGGGCTGGTTCAGCGCCCGTCAGGTACGCACCGCCGCCCACCTGGCCTTCGGCTTCGCCTTCCTGTTGGGCCTGCTCCTGGTAGTCAGGGGCGGCTGGCCCATCCTCGCCATCGGGCTCGCCGCCATCGCCTGCGGCTACGCCTACACAAGCGGACCCAGGCCCATCGCCTATGGCCCCTTCGGTGAGCTCTATGTCCTGGCCTTCTTCGGCGTCGCCTCGGTCGTCGGCAGCCACTACCTCCAGGCCCTAAGCTTCGAGCGGCCTGCCCTGCTGCTCGGCATCGCCCTGGGTCTGCCGGCAGCGGCAGTCCTGTTGCTCAACAACTATCGGGACCTGGAGACCGACCGGGTCGCCGGGCGCCGAACCCTCTGTCACTACCTGGGGCGGTCCAGGTCTCGAGTCCTCTATGCCGCCCTACTCATCGCCCCCCTGCCCCTGATCCTAGCCGCAGGGCTGCCGGGGCCCGTCTGGCTGAGCCTCGCCGCCCTGCCCCTCACGCTTCATCTGATCGCCCGCCTCTTCGGTGGCGCCAGCGGGGGGGAGCTGAACCTCCTGCTCGGCCGCACGGCACTCTATCAGACCCTCGTCGCGGGGCTGCTCCTGTGCGCCTTCGCGCTGTCCGTGCCGTGGTGATCGGTGCCTCGGTCGACCTCGACCCTGATCACGACCCTAACCACCGGGCGAGGGTGAAACTGGATGCGCTCCAGTCCCTGCCCTATCGCCTGCCCCTGCGCCGGCCCTGGCAGAGTGCGCGGGGCCTAATCCGCGAACGTCAGGGCTGGTTGGTCACCGCCGAGTCGAACGGCAGGAGCGGTTTTGGGGACTGTGCCCCCTTGATCGAGGCCGGAACCGAATCCGCGGCGGACGCCGATCAGTCCCTCTGGCGCTGGCAGGAGCGGCTCCCGGGGCTGCGCATCGACTCGGCCCTTGACCTGTTGACCGCAAGGTCTCCGGCGGCGCCCGCTGCGCGCTACGCCTTGGAGTGTGCCCTTCTGGACCTGGAGAGCCGACTCGCCGGCGTGCCCATGCGCCGTTGGATCGCCGGCCCCGATGCCGCCTCAGTGCCCGACTGGATCGGAGCCAACGCCATGCTGGGGCCAAGCGTGACGGTCTCGGAAGAGGCTGTCGCCGAGGCCATAGGTGCCGGGTACCGGATCCTCAAGGTGAAGGTCGGCTGCGCGGACCCGGATCTGGAGGTCGCCCGACTGGCGCGTCTGGCTCAGGGTCTGCCGTCAGGGTTGAGTCTGCGGCTGGACGCCAACGGGGCCTGGGACCAGGAGGCCGCCGAGCGGGTCATCGCCGCCTTGAACGGGCTGCCGGTGGAATCCCTGGAGGAGCCCCTAACCCGGCCGGATCCCGACGGGCTCACCAAGCTCCAGACATTGGCATCCTTTCCGCTCGCCTTGGATGAGTCCCTAGCGAGCTGGATCCCAGGACTGGGACGGGTGTTCTTCCCAGTCCGACGGGCCGTCATCAAGCCCGCGGTGATCGGCGGCGTGGGGGCGACCCTGCGGTTGGCGCAGCGGCTGCGCGGCCTGGGGATCGAGGTGGTGCTGACGGGGCTCGTCGACAGCGCCGCCGGGATCTGGGCCACGGCCCAGGTGGCCGCGGCCCTCGACAGTCCCATTCCCCACGGACTCGCAACCTCGGACTGGCTGGCCCAGGACCTGGGGACGCCTCCACTCCCAATGGGAGGGCGCATCCAGCTTCCAGATGAACCGGGCTCTGGATTCGAACCTGATCCGACAGGGGGGCACCGTGCCTGAGGGCCCCTTCACGCACGCCTTCGAGGTCCGGCTCCATGACACGGACGCCGCAGGGCTACTGTTCTTTGCCCATCTCTTCCGCTACGCCCACGACGCCTACGAGTCCCTGATGGCGGCGGCGGGCTTCCCGCTCCAAGACCTCATCCGCGGCGGAACCGCCCTGCCCATCGTCCACGCGCAAGCGGATTACCGGACACCCATGCGCCAGGGTGACCGGATTCGGATCGAGATGACGCTGGCGGAGATCAGGCGCCGGTCCTTCAGCCTGGACTATCGATTCCTTGACGACCAGGGTCACCTGAGGGCCCGGGCACGCACGGTCCATGTGCTAATCGGCGCCGACACGGCCGCGGACCTGCCGGACGGCCTGCGTCAGGCCTTGGCCCGATGGCAGTCCCGTGAGGAGCAGGGGTGCTTAAGTGGGCAGTCGCAGCCTCAGTGATGATGCTCCTCAACCGGCGGCGGTAGGAGTCGGCCAACGGCCACGGCCTGCACCGCCATCAAAGGGTCTGACTCACTGGTGGCGTGCACCTGAATGCCGCGGCGGGCCAGACGGCCGCGGAAACCATCACCGGCCCCCTGGGTCACCAGGGCGTCCAGGCCCAAAGCGAACAGTGGGTGGTCGTCGCCGTGGTAGTCGTGCAGAGACAGGCCCTTCGGCAGGTCCAGACGTTCGACCTCGACGGGCGGGGCGGTCCCGTCGCTTTCGTAGACGATGAAACGTCGGGTCTTGCCCGCATGCCCGGTGATAGTCTTGAAGTTCTGGCTGGTGACCGCGATGCGCATAGTTGGTCCTCTCGAATCTCAGGCCAACGCCCTGGCTTGGGGCTGCAGGTCCCTCAGGGACTTGGCCCAATCCTCGACCACCGCGTTGGCCACCGGCATGGGGGCCTCCATGAAGGTGACGAAGAACCCCGTGTCGGTCTCCGCCACCCCGATCGAGCTGGGACGCAGCGCCAGCACCTGGGGGTCCGGCAAGGTGATGCCGAAGCAGAAGATCAGGTTCTTGGCGGCCCGGATACCGGGTGCGATCTGGCCCTCGGGAAGGGAGGCGGTATGGGCGTAGTGGTCGAACTCGGCGATGAAGACGGCGCAACGATGGCCCTCGATGCGGCGGCGGAAGTAGGCGCAGATGGCATCGACGGACTGGAGGCTCGTCTCCTCCCGATCCAGCTCCAAACTGAAGATCGGGTACTTCTCCAGAAGTAGGGACTGTTTCACGGGGCCTCTCCCGACAGTGGTAGGTTAGCGTCCCGACCGGAGACCTGAGACGCGCCAGCGATCTCGCGGTGTCGGTCAGGGATGGTGAACACAGATCGATTTGGCGCCCACCGCCCGGAGGGTGCGATAGAGCAGATAGAGCACCACCAGGGTCACCAGGCTGAGCAGGGCCTAGGCGATATGCCAAGCGATGGCCAGACCGGTGAGCCCCATGACCACGGCGAAGAAGGTCACGGGGAGGAACTGCAACCGCGATTGGACGTTACTGACTGTCACGTGAGTCTAATCCCAAGCATCAAGGGACCCCGGGCATCCCGTGGCCGCGGTGACCGATGGGGAAACCGATGGAAAAAACGTGGCTAAGGCTAGGAAACACGTGTGGTACGCGCATTAACAATGCGCAATCGACGCCCCACCGGAGTGGTCTCATTCCTCGGCAATGCGTCGCAGGTTAGGGATATCCAGGAGAAACACGTTGGCCGTTGTCTCAACCAGCAGGCTCTGGCGCTTGAACTCGGCGATGGTGCGACTGGTGGTCTCGGTGGTGATACCGAGCATGGCCCCCATATCCTCCCGGCCGAACAGCTGGCACTCGCTGCTCTCGCGGTCCCGCACCAGTCGCAAAAGCAATCGGGCGACCCGCTGGCGAGCGGAGCCGGTGGACAGCTCGGTGAGCCAGGCATCCGCCTCGTTGAGGGCACGCTGCCAACGGGCCATCAACTCCCGGTGGAGGGTTGGATTGTCCCTGCCAAGCTCCCGTACGACCCGGGTCGGGAATCGGCATACCTCGGTCGGCTGCAGGGCGACCGCCTCGTGCCGATAGGTAGTGTCTACCAGGGCCTCGAGTCCCAGGACATCCGTCGCGCGAACGATGCGCACGATCCGCTGGCTGCCATCCGGGAGATACTGGACCAGCTTCAGGGCACCGCTGCGCACCGTGAACATGAAATCCCCCTGATCGCCCGCGTGATACAGAGGGGTGCCTGGCCTCAGAATGTACTGGTCGATGGGGTCATGGATACGCTGGAAGTCCTGCTCGGCGAGTCCCGCGAACAGCACGGAGGTGCGCACCGAGCAGTTGAGACAGTCGGCCTCGCCGGACCAAGCGTCCCGTAATGTGACACTCTTCACCATCGGGCTGGTTTCAATCGTATGTGATGACGACCGGGCGAAGCGCCCCTGCCGTCAGTGTAACCCATCCATCGAGCCGGACGACCGTCCCCCGATTCCCGACCTACCCGGGGATTGATGCGGTTGGAGACAGCGGCCCTCCGGCAAAGTAAAGCAACACCAGTTTCCCCGAGCACCTGTCGGGGGCCCGCAGCAGTACCCAAACGCGGCCATGAGTGATTCACCAACCCAACCTAACCTCTCCCTATCCCCCCTTCCCGAGCCGATGACCTCACGCGTCTGTCGGGACGCCTTCGTGGTCTGTGACTCCAGGGGAACGATCGCCTACCTCAATGAGCTCGCGGAGCTCCTGCTCGGGCTCGATGGGCGGCTGGTTCGGGGACGCGATCTCGATTCCGTCCTGAGGCTGGTCCACGAGGATGGGGAGCGGTTTGGGTGGCATCGAATGACCGAACTGGCCAGAAGCAAGACGCTGCCCGCCCGGCAAGAGCCCTGTCGACTAACCCGCGGGGACGGAACCGAGCACCGGCTGCACTGCGAGGCTTTGGCCGTCGACACCCTGATCGCCTTGGTCCTGGTCCCTGAGCGGACACCCTGGGACGACCCCACGGTGCTCGCCTATCGGGCCAGCCATGACGGACTCACCGGCCTGCCCAACCGCGCCGCCCTCCAGGAGCGGCTCGCCCTGTTAAATCGAAGCGCCCAGGTGCTCGGCGCCCCCTATGGTTTGCTGCTACTGGACCTGGACCACTTCAAGGTGATCAACGACCGTTTCGGGCACGCGGCCGGGGACCAGGTACTGACCACGATCGGCCAGCGGCTTGGGACCCTGGTGCGGGCGCGTGACACGGTGGGACGTTGGGGTGGCGAGGAGTTCCTCTGCCTGCTGCCCCATGTGGACCGAAGCTGCGCCGCGGAGGTCGCGGAGCGCGTCCGAAGCGGCATCGAGGGGGCGCCGGTCGAGCACAAGAAGCGTCTGATTCGGGTGACCGCCAGCATCGGCGTAGTCGCCTTTCCGAACGACGGGAGCGAGCCCGATGCCCTGCTCGCGAAGGCGGACTCGGCCCTCTACGAGTCCAAGCGGAGCGGACGCAATCGGGTGCGCTGCCACACCAGCGCCTCGGGCAACGTCTTTGCCCTGGCCAACCTGATCGAGAGCGCCCTCGGCAAGGACCAGGTGCGCCCCGCGTATCAGCCCGTAGTGGACCTCGGATCCGGCGAGATCCGGGGCGAGGAGGCCCTGGCGCGGATTCAGGGATCGGATGGCCAATGGCTGGCGGCGGCCGCCTTCATCCCGGCCGCGGAGCAGCTCAACCTAGTGCACCGGGTGGATCACCGGATCATCCAGCACGCTATCAACCACTGCGTCTCACGTATCCTGAAGGCGGACGCCCCCTCGGCCCTGTTCGTGAACTTCTCGGCGGACTTCCTGCGCCATGCGGAGTTGGTGGCGGAGATCCTCGACACCGTGGAACGTCAGTGCACCCTGTGCGCGCCCCACCTCGGCGATGAGAAGCCCCTGGTGGTGGAGATCACCGAGCGTCAATTCCTGCAGGATACCGCCGAGGCCAAGCAGGTCCTGGCCCCCTTCATCGAGCTGGGCCTGAGGCTCGCCATCGACGACTTCGGCGCCGGCCACTCCTCACTGAACTACCTGGCGGAGCTGCCCGTGGAGTTCCTCAAGATCGAAGGGAGCCTGATCCGGCGCATGCAGGGGGAACGCCGGGTCCGTGACGTGGTTCAGGGCATCCAGTCGCTCGCCACGGATCTGGGGGTTATCACCGTCGCCGAGGGTGTGGAGGACCAGGAAACCCTGGACCTGCTGCGCGATATCGGCATCGACTGGGGCCAGGGTTACCTGTTCGGCCGGCCTGAGCTGGGGGTACCCCCCACGCTCCGCTGACTGCCAACGCAGCCCCCTGTCGGGGACCTCAACGCTGCCAGCCGTCCTCGCTGCCGTCGGTGGCAATGGATCCGTCCTTGTCCCTGTCCCAGCGCCGAAGGCCCGTATCCGTAATCGTAAGCATCCCGGCCCCCGCCTCGGGCCCCTGGGGGGTAGCGAGAAGGGTAAAGGTGGTCGCCGTGTGCCCCGGCAGCGAAATAAGGTAGTACGCCTCGCTGCCATCGATCGGCGACTTGGTGTAAGGCAGCGCAAACCCGGCGGGGTTGTAGGAATCGCTCTCGGTGTAGATGCGCTCCATGAACTGGGCCGCTTGCATCAGCACCGCTTGGGCGTCGGCGCGTCGGGTGCGCTCGATCTGGTCGCGGTAGGACGGATAGGCGATGGCGGCCAGGATGGCCACGATCGCCACGACGATCATCAGCTCGATCAGGGTAAATCCTGAACTGACTCCGTGTGGCTGTGGCCGCGGCTGCGGCTGCGGTTGGGCTTGCACTGACATGTTTCTGTCCCCGGCTTGGGCTGGGCTCAGACACAAGCATAACCCTTGAATCGACACCGGCCGGCGCTATCGCTCGGAAAGATACCCGGCGCCCGAGGGGCAGTTCCGGTCAGCCGCCGACGCGCTCGCTGAGTCCTCGGAAATCCGCATTCGATGCGAGGCATTTCCGCCGCCCCGCCGCGCGTCGCAGAGATACCGGCGATCGATGTCCATCTGGTGCATAGCGACACAGACCCCGGTTGGTCGGGGAGTCCGGCACCCCACCCATAGCCCCGGCGGTGGCCAATGCCATCTAAGCCGGCTCAGCGGGTTCGAGATGGATCGGCAGGCGGCGCGCCGGATGCTCCCCACGCGGGGCCGTCAGTCCAAGGGACCGAGACGGGCCAGGGGATCCTGGCGGTAGAAGGCGCACAGCTGCCGGTAGACCTCCGGGTACTCGCCCTCGAGCAGGTCCGGAAGCTCGAAGAAGGCCTCGCTCACGACCGCGAAGAATTCCGCCGGCGACTCGCAGGCGTAAGGGTCGATGGGCGTCTCCTCCCCCGACCCGTCCCGGCGGCACAGGTCCTCATAGGCCGCGGTGAAAACCCGTGTCCATTCCTCCCCGGACATCCCAGGGTGCAGGGGTGGGCGGCCGTTGACGGCCCCGTCGCCCAGGTCGAGCTTGTGGGCCAGCTCGTGGATAACGACGTTGTAGCCGTCCCGCACGCGGCCGCCCTCCACGTCCGTCCAGGACAGGATCACCGGACCCTGATCCCAGGACTCACCGCTGCGGACCTCCGCCCGGGTCCACACCAGACCGTGCTCATCCATCTGCTCATGCTCGGTCAGGAACTCGGCGGGGTAGAGCACCAGGGCATACCAACCGCAATACCACTCGAGGCCCAGCTCCAGGACGGGCAAGCAGGCCTGGAGGGCAACCAACAACCGCATGGAGGCGGATAGCTCCAGGCCCTGGACCGGCTCCAGTCGCTTCTCCCGCAAGAACAGAACGGCCAGGTCCTTGAGGCGGCCGGCTTGGTCGGCCTCCAGGCCCTGGAGCAGCGGCAGCGCATCCCAGGCCATCGCCCAGTCGCGGGCCCCATACCGGCTCCGTTCCCGGCTCAGGTGCCGGGTGCGCCACCACCGCATGAACGGACGGCTCAGCCCGCCCATGGGACGGGTTGTCGGTCGGGGCTGGTGGGCAGGCCGGCAACCCCAGCCAATTGGCCCGATGGATTGGCTCTGGGGCATAATCGGGCCACGGCTGGGCATCGCGGCAACAGGGGTTCACCCCCGTCGAGGTAGCGTAACCCACGTAACCCTAGACCGCGGCGCCTCTCCGATGGGAAAGGCCCTGGGCCCCCTGGATCTCTCGACCTCATGCAACGCCCCCTACTCATCGCCGCCAACCTGTTGCTTGCCGGCATCCTGGTCTGGCTCCTCTGGCACTGGGATCCCATAGCGGATCAGCCCCATCCCCTCCAAACCCTTGCCCTTGGGGAAACCCCGACTGGTGGGGATTTCCGACTCGAGTCCGCCGCCGGCCCCTTGGACTTAGCCAACCTGAGGGGCCAGGTGGTGCTGATCCACTTCGGCTACACCTGGTGTCCAGACATCTGCCCCACTAACCTGGCCTTTATCGCGAGCGCGATCAGGACCCTCTCCCTGGAAGAGCAGGAACGGGTCGAGGTCCTGTTCGTAAGCGTCGACCCCGAGAGGGACGACGCGGCGCGTCTGGCCCAGTACACGAGTTATTTTCATCCGCGATTCCGGGGCCTGACCGGCTCCCCGGAGCAGATCGCAGAGGTCGCCAGACTCTATGGGGCGGCCTATCGGCGCGGGGAGGAGACCGGGTCCAGCTTGGGCTATCTGGTGGACCATACATCCTTCACGTACGTTGTCGATCCCCAGGGCCGGCTCGCCAGGACTTTAGACCATGCCACCCCACCGGAGCGGATCGCCGCCACGATCCGCTCCCTGCTGGTCGGCGGCTGAATCTGGCCTATCCCGGTTCCGTCCATTTACATCCAAACCTTGAGGAGTCGCTACCATGCCCCGCTCCCTGCCCGCCGCCCTGCTCGGCGGCCTGTTCGCGCTCGTCAGCCTCACCGCCCAGGCCCAAGGCCCTGCCGTCGTGGAAATCGCGGATCCCTATGCGCGGGCGGTCCCGCCCGGCCAGCCCAACAGCGCCGTCTTTATGACCCTGACCAACAGGTCGACCGAGACCCGCGCGCTGGTCGCGGCAACGAGCCCGGCCGCGGAGGTGTCCGAGCTCCACACCCATGTGCACGAGGACGGCATGATGCGAATGCGACGGGTGGAGCGCATTGAGGTCCCGGCAGGCGCGAGCGTCAACCTGCAGCCGGGCGGGCTCCACCTCATGCTGATCGGACTCAAGGGCGACCTGGAGCCGGGGGATCAGGTCGACCTCACCCTGTCCTTCGACGACGGCACCCAAGCCCAGGTCCTTGCCCCGGTGCGCAAAGTCGAACCCATGAAGATGGCCCATTGACCCCAGGTGACCCGGCGTTAATGCGCTTACCATCAACCGGACTGTCTCCCCCGAGGCCCAACCATAAGATAGCGGTTATCCGCGCCGATTCCCGGGATCGAAAAACCGACGAGGCCAGGCGTTCGTCAACGCCCTGGGGCAGGCAGCCCCAGATCGCCGGGGGTTAGGGGAATCTTTTGACCGGGTGCTGGGTCTCTGGGTGCAAATGGCTCGGCCGGAGAGGACCCTGACGGACCAAGAAGCCAGCGTCCCCAATTGACCCATATGAGCGGTATCTGATATACAGCCGCGTCTTTTCCGATTTTTCCGCCCTCAGGCAGTCGCGCAAAACGAACAGGTCTTGGCTATGAACAACCAGTGGCTCACTTCGGGGTTTCAGACGGTCTCTGCACTTCTCTTGGTCTGTGGTCTAACAGGAGCGGCCCTGGCGAGCCAGGCGCCATCCAAGCCCATCGGTGACCCGAAGGCGGGAGAGGCCAAGGCCAACACCATCTGTATGGCCTGTCACGGCCCCCAGGGCAACAGCATTGTTCCCATGTGGCCCAAGCTGGCGGGGCAGCTGCCCGACTATGCGTACAAGCAGCTGATGGACTTTAAGGCCGGCAACCGGCAGAACGCCCAGATGAGCCCGATGGCGGCCCCCCTAACCGAGCAGGAGATCCTCGACCTCGCCGCATACTACGCGTCCCAGACCCAGACCGGCGGCGCCGCTGATCCGGCCCTGGCCGAGCTTGGGCAGCGGGTCTACCGGGCCGGCAACCCCGAGTCCGGTGTGCCCGCCTGCTCCGGCTGCCATGGCCCGGCGGGAATGGGAATGAACCTCGCGAAGTTCCCCCGCATCTCCGGCCAGCACGCCGATTACACCAAACAGACGCTGACCTATTTCCGCGACGGTACTCGCGCCAACGATCCCAACGCGATGATGCGGGGTGTCGCGGCGCGCATGACGGACAAGGAGATCGCGGCCGTGTCCCAGTACATCCAGGGTCTCAGCCAGTAGCGAACGGGGCCGTCCCGCGGCGTGCGAAAAGGCAGCCTCCGGCTGCCTTTTTCGTTGAAGCTCTGGAAAGCTCCTGCCGGACACACACAACTCACGGTGCCGCTGGGACCCTCGGCACCGGCCGGGAAGCTCGTTCCCAGGGCACGGGCCCTGTGCTAGCGTGGGACGGTGCGTCCAAAGACCGGCCCGGAGCCACCAACACCCAGGCCATGCAACAGATCAAGCTGTTGAGCTACAACGTCCAGGGGGGAATCTACTCCCGACAGTACAGCGACTATGTCACCAACAGCTGGAAACACGTCCTGCCCCATCCGGAGCGCCTCGTCAACCTGGCGCGCATCGCCCAACTGCTCCAGCAGTTTGATCTGGTCGGGCTTCAGGAGGTCGATGCCGGGAGCCTCAGAAGCGCCAACATCGACCAGATCCAGTACCTCGCCCGCCAGGGCGGCTTCCCGTACTGGTACCGCCAGATCAACCGCAACCTGGGCCCCTTCGCCCAGCACAGCAACGGGTTACTCAGCCGTCTGAGACCGGCCGCCATCACCGAGCATCGCCTTCCGGGCCTGCCGGGGCGGGGCGCCGTGGTGTCTGAATTTCCACTCTCCGACGGTCAGCCTCTGGCCATCGGCATCGTCCACCTCGCCCTCGGTTGGCGCGCCCGGCAGCGCCAACTGAGCTATCTGGCGGATCTCGCGGCCACCCGCCCCCTGCTGGTATTGATGGGCGACTTCAATTGCGGCTGCGACTCCCGAAGCCTGCGCGCCATGGTTCGGCGCTCCGGAATGCGGGGACTCGATTGCGACCTCAAGACCTTCCCGAGCTGGAGGCCCCGCCGCAACCTGGACCACATCCTCGTATCGGAGCCCCTGCGCATCTTGGGGGCCCATGTCATCGACTACCCGCTCTCCGACCACCTCCCACTCAGCATGACCCTTGGTCTGCCTGCCGGCCTACAGTTCAGCCCCCCGCCGGAGGAAACCAGGGCGTCCGTCAATCCTGCGCGTAGAAGTGGCGCCACCCACAGCCGCAAGCGTGTGTGAGCAGGTCGAAGAGCCGCTGCGTTGGCACCGCCTCGCCGGGAAAGACCTCTTCCACCAGCACGAACAGGCGACCGAACCCCCCCTGCTGCTTCCAATCCCAGCGCCAGGGGGGGTGGGTCTCGCCGCAACCGGGGCAGGTCAGCCCCTCCAAGGGGCGCTCCGACGAACTCGGGAGTCGATCCCGCCACTCCGGCAGCCTGGCGCGGCACCCAGGACAGCGGGGACCCCGGGTGTTGCGCCCCCAGATCAGCCGTGGGGTTGGGTCTGGCCCCACGATGCGCACATGGCAGAGCGCCTCGCCAGCCTGGGCCGGAGACGACGCCGGCAGCACCACCGCGCAGCCGGCGAAGCTAAGCAGACCGAGGAACTCGGGCCCCACGGCGAACCGCGCCTCAGCGCCGATCAGGGGAGGGCCGATGAAACCAGCCTGGAACAGGACGCGATGAACCACACCCGGATCCGGTGCGGCCTGGGGATCGGCAGTAGTCAGAACGAGCCGGCCGGTATGACTGGACATGACGGCTCCGGTCCGAGTCAGGTAACCTAGGGTATCCTAACAAACTCAGCGGCCCTGGCCCCAGGACGACGGGAACCTCAAACCAGGGACCGGGCGCGGGCTCCCTTAGGAGGCTGTGTCGCCATGCGAGAGGCCATGCATCACGGTGCCACCCGCCCCGACTCTTGATCCCCTGACTGCTGGGCGGTTCGATGGCGGCACAGCACCCCGAGCCATCGGCCGACCCCATCTTCTCGCGCGCCTTCGCCTCCAAATGACAACCCGATGCTGGCCTTGGGGCCACCGCGATCAGCACGGGGAGGGGTTACCGCGGAACCTCGAGAAAGCCATCCGGCTTCAATACAAGGCCGCGAAGGCGGGCAACGTCGACGCCCAATACCAGCTCGGATCCATGTACGCCAAGGGCATGGCGTAAAGCGGGACCAAGCCAGGCATGATGAATCGCGATCGGATCGGCCCTCAGGAGGTGCTGGCGGGGACGCTTAGAGGAGTCGCGCTACTCATCCCCCTGACCCTTGCCTCGGCGGCGCATTGCGAGCAGTCCAGCGGCCTAAGCGTCGAGGGGGCCAGCCCCCACATCAATCGCCCCTTTGAAGCGGCCGGCCTCGAGCGCTGGACCAACGTCTTCGAGCGCCCGGGACGGGAGGTCTTCGACCAACGGTTTCGGATCCTCCAGGAGGCCCGGATCCAGACTGGCATGCGGGTGGCCGACATCGGCGCCGGCACCGGGCTCTTCGCCTCCCTGTTCGCCCGCGCCGTACGCCCAGCGGGTCTGGTCTACGCAGTGGATATCTCCCCTGGCTTCGTCGAAGTCATCACGGAGCGCGCCCAGGCCGAAGGGCTGGCGAATGTCGTGCCCATCCGGAACACCCAGCAGGACACCGGCCTCGACCCAGGCAGCATCGACCTCGCCTTCGTGTGCGACACCTATCACCACTTCGAGAACCCCAGTGCGATGCTGGAATCCATCCACCGGGCCTTGGTCCCGGATGGCGCCCTCATCCTCATCGACTATCACCGCTGGCCAGGCTTCAGCTCTCCTTGGATCATGAGCCACGTGCGCGCCGGACGCGACCAGGTGGTTCGGGAGGTGACGGCGTCGGGCTTCCGGCTGGTGGATGAGCCCGCCCTGCTCCGGGAGAGCTTCTTCCTGCGCTTCGAGAGGGTTGGTGGACCATCCCCCTGAATCCCCGCCCCTCCGGGTGCTATCCTGACCGTCCGGGCAGGCAACTCGCGGCGCACCATGAACCCCGATTTTTGGCACGAATACTGGCGACACGGCGAGATGGGCTGGCATCAAGGGGAGCTCAACGCCCATCCGCGGCAGGAGTGAAGCCGGCACCGCCCATGCAATCCGACACCCAGCGACTGATAGGGCCCGATGCCAGCCCCGACGACGCCGCGCTGGACCGGGCCATCCGCCCGCGCCGCCTGGCGGACTACGTGGGCCAGCCCGCGGTGCGCGAGCAGATGGAGATCTTCCTCCAAGCGGCCCGGGCCCGGCGGGAGGCCCTGGACCATGTGCTGATCTTTGGTCCGCCGGGGCTGGGCAAAACGACGCTCGCCCACATCATCGCCCACGAGATGCAGGTCGGACTCCGCCAGACCTCGGGACCGGTGCTGGAAAAGCCCGGTGACCTTGCCGCCCTGCTGACCAACCTGGAGTCGGGGGACGTGCTCTTCGTGGACGAGATCCATCGCCTCAGCCCGGTGGTGGAGGAGGTCCTCTACCCTGCCATGGAGGACTACCAGCTCGACATCATGATCGGCGAGGGGCCCGCCGCCCGCTCCATCAAGCTGGATTTGCCCCCGTTTACGCTGGTGGGCGCCACCACACGGGCGGGGCTCCTAACCTCGCCCCTGAGGGACCGCTTCGGGATCGTCCAGCGCCTGGAGTATTACTCGGCGGAGGACCTCACCACCATCGTCAGCCGCTCCGCCCGAATCCTGGCCATCGAGACGGAGCCCGCGGGGGCGGCGGAGATCGCGCGCCGATCCCGCGGCACCCCACGTATCGCCAACCGGCTGCTGCGACGGGTACGGGACTTCGCCCAGGTCAAGGCCGGGGGCCATATCACTGTCCCTGTGGCGGACGAGGCCTTGAGAATGCTCAAGGTGGATGCCCTGGGCTTCGATCACATGGATCGGCGGCTCCTCACCGCGGTGATCGAAAAGTTCGAGGGAGGCCCGGTCGGGGTGGAGAGCCTCGCGGCGGCCATCGGTGAGGAGCGGGGCACCATCGAGGATGTGCTGGAGCCCTATCTGATCCAGCAGGGCTACCTGATGCGCACCCCGCGGGGCCGTGTGGCCACCCAGGCGGCCTATCTCCATCTGGGGCTCCGCAAGCCAACCGCCGCCGCCGACGTTCCGGGGACCATCGGCGATCTCTTTGCCAATACCGAGGATTGAGCGCGGGTGATGGACAGGCGCTTACGGACAGCCAGATGGGACTGGAGCTCCAGCGCGTCGGTCGGGACCTGTGCCTGGGTCGCTTCAGCCCCGGGAGCAGCAGCTCGCGATTGATGCGTCCGGTGCACGAGCGCACGGTAGCCAACGCCAAGCGACTCTCGCGTCGCGACCGCATTGGAACCTGATCCCAATACCGCCACTTGTCGGCCATGGGGCGCGTCCGGATGGCCTTGGAAACAGGGCCCCGTGAATTGATCAGCGGACCGGGTGATGGCGCCAGGCGGCATCGCGGGGCGCTGCACCGGGCCTAGGGTCGATTTCCCAGGCTTACGCGGGAAGAAAGCAACAGCTGTTGCCTGGTTACAACTTGGACAGTATATTAGCAGTTCTTGATAAAAGGTCATGCCGTCCCATCGGGTCGCAGTGAGCACTGCCCCCGCTGCCAGCCGTATTCGTTCAAGACTACCGCTCGGGACCCGAGGGCCGGATTGGTCGCGGTGCTGTCCGCGGCCCCGACGCAGAGCGCCTCACCCCACGCGCCGCTTGGCGCCGTCCCTGCTCCCAGAGAATCACCATGAGTGCTGAACTTTCGTTGTTGAATCTCGTGCTCCACGCCAGCTTCGTGGTGCAGTTGGTACTGCTGGTCCTGGTGCTGGCCTCGGTCGTGTCCTGGACCATGATCCTGGATCGGGGCCGGGTGCTCGGCAAGGCGCGCCGCAGCGCCAACGCCTTTGAGGAGCGGTTCTGGTCCGGCGGAGACTTGAGCGCCCTCTACAAGGATCTGAGCGCGAATGACAAGACCAGCCGCGGCCTCGCGGCCATCTTCCGCGCCGGCTTCCAGGAATACGTGCGGCTGCGCAAGACCGAGGGCAACGACATGATGGCGGTTCTGCAGGGTGCGGAGCGCTCCATGCGAGTCGCGCTCAGCCGGGAGATGGACCGTCTGGAGACCAACCTCCCCTTCCTGGCCACCGTGGGCTCCACCAGTCCCTACGTGGGCCTGTTCGGTACCGTCTGGGGCATCATGCACGCCTTTCACGCCTTGGGTAACGTGGACCAGGCGACCCTGGCCCTGGTGGCTCCCGGCATCTCCGAGGCCCTGGTGGCCACGGCCATCGGTCTCTTCGCCGCGATCCCGGCGGTCATCGCCTACAACCGTTACTCCAACCAGGTGGAGCGGCTCAATAACCGCTACGAGGAGTTTATGGAGGAGTTCTCTACCCTGCTGCAGCGCCAGGGGCGGGGCTGAGGCACCCGAGGCACCGCCATGATCAAGCGTTCCCGCCGCCACCAGCGCCGCCATCTCATGGCCGAGATCAACGTGGTGCCCTACATCGACGTGATGCTGGTTCTGCTGGTGATCTTCATGGTCACGGCCCCTCTCATCACCTCCGGGGTCAAGGTCAACCTACCCCAGGCGAAGACCGGCGCCATCCCCAGCCCCTCGGTGGAGTCGGTAGTCATCACCGTGGACCAGTTCGGGGACTATTACATCGACGCCGGGGACGACAAGCACCTGCCGGCGACCCTGCGCACCATCCGCGACCGGGTCCGGGTGGTGCTGGACTACAAGCGCGACACCCCCATCCTGGTGCGCGCCGACAGTCAGGTGCCCTACGAGAAGGTGATCTATGCCATGGCGGCGGCCCAGGCCGGCGGAGCGCCGGACGTGGGGCTCATTACTGCCCCGCCGCCCCGCCGCGAGCCCTGACCGCCGGGACCCAGGACCGTGTGGCAGATACTCCGGCACAACCCGCGCGCCTTTTACTGGTCCCTGGGGCTTCACGTCCTGTTCGCCCTGCTGCTGTTCGTAAGCGTGCGTTTCATGGGCGACCCGGTCGATGCGGCAAGCAAGCCCCGTGTGGTGCAGGCCAGCATCCTGGGTGATCAGGCACTCGAGGAGCTGAGCGCCCGGATCGAGTCCGAGACGCCCCACCGCGCCGCGGACCAGACCCTGGAGGAGCGCCCCGCCGAGGCGCAACCCCGGACTGAGCAGGAAGCGGCACGCTTAGCGGAGCTTGAGGCGGAGCGTAAGGCCGAGGCAGAGGCTCAGGCGGAATCCCAACGACGCGCGGCGGAGGAGGCCGAACGCCAGGCCCAAGCCGAAGCCCAAGCGGAGGCCGAACGCCTCTTGGCCGCTGAGGCCGCGCGACTTGCCGAACAGGAGGTCGAACGGCAGGCCGCGGAGGAGGCCCGGCGGCAGGCAGAGGCCGAGGCGGCACAACGCGCGGCCGAGGAGGACTCCCGTCGGGCGGCGCTGGAGGCCCAGCGACGGGCGGAGGCGGAGGCCAGACGGCAGGCCGAAGCACGGGCAGCCAACGAGCGCGCCGCCCAGGAAAGGGCCGCCGAGGAGGCACGGCGCCAGGCAGAGGCCGCACGCCGGGAGGCAGAGGAAGAGGCCCGGCGCCAAGCCGCCGACCTCGCGCGCCGCCAGGCGGAGGAAGCCAAACGCGCGGAAGAGGCGGCCCGTCAAGCCGCGGACGCCCAGCGCAGGGCCGAGGAAGAGGCCCAACGGATGGCCTCAGAGCGGGAGCGCATCCGCCAGGAAATGGAGCGCGCGGCCGCCGCCGAGGAGGCCCAACGCCTGGCCAGGGTCGAGGCCCAGCGAAAGGCCGAGCAGGAGCGCCAGCGCCGGGCGGCCATCGAGCGGGAGCGTCAGGCTCAGGAGGCGCGTGAGCGTGAGGCCCAAGCGGCCCGCGAGCGCGAGGCTGAGGTGGCGCGCCAGCGCCGGCTCCAGGCGGAGGCGGAGCGCCTGGCGGCCGAGGAGGAGCGCCAACTCGCCCAGGAAGAGGCCGAGCGCCGCATCGAGGAGGCGGCGCTCCGGCTGGCGGAGGCGGCGGATCGGGAGCTCGCCGCCCTCGACGCCCAGCGCACCCGAGAGTCGGATGTCACCTCTTCCCTAGTCCAGGAGCAGATCAGCCGGGAGGTGGATCGTTACATCCCGGTGATCAAGGACAAGGTCCGCCAGTTCTGGGTGCGCCCCCCTGCCCTGGGAGTTGACCTCCAGACCGTCGTATCGCTCCGCCTCATCCCCGGCGGAGACGTGGTACCCAACAGCGTCCGCATAGTCCAGGGCAGCGGAAATACGGCCTTCGACCAATCGGTGGTCGCCGCCGTCTACAATGCCTCCCCGATCCCGGTCCCTTCCGGTCCGCCCTTTGAGCGCTTCCGGGAGTTCAACCTCCAGTTCACGCCCTGAGCGGCCCAACCCCAGTCGACCCCATGATCAGAGCCACACGACCCAGTTGGGCCCTCGCCCTACTCGCCCTCCCCCTGGCCCTACTCCTCGGCGCAGGCGCCGTCCAGGCACGGTTGACCATCGAGGTCACCGGCGGCGTGGAGGCCGCCCAGCCCATTGCGGTGGTACCTTTCGGCGTCTCCGAGGGCCTGATCCCGAAAGAGGACGTGGCCGCGGTGATCGCCGCGGACCTGGCCCGCTCCGGCCGCTTCCGCCCCATGCCCACCCGGGACATGCTCGCCCTGCCGAGCACCCACGAGGAGGTGGACCTGCGGGACTGGAGCCTGCTCGGCATGAACAGCCTGGTGATCGGGCGGGTGGAGCAGGAGGGGACCGGCTACCGGGTGAGCTTCACCCTCTACGATGTCTTTCGCGGTGAGCAGCTGGCCTCGACGACCCTGACCACCACCCCGAGCGGGCTGCGCATCACCGCCCATCGGATCGCCGACCAGATCTACGAGAAGCTCACGGGCCAGCCGGGTGTGGCGGCCACCCGCATCGCCTACATCACCTCCACCGGCCGCGGTGAGGGCCAGACGGTCGCCCTGCGGGTCTCCGACGCAGACGGCTACAATCCCCAGACCATCGTCTCCTCCGGGGATCCCATACTGTCCCCCGCCTGGTCCCCGGACGGCCGGCGCCTCGCCTATGTCTCATTCGAGAACCGCCGGCCGGCCATCTATGTCCAGGACCTGGCAAGCGGGCGGCGGGACCTGGTGGCCAGCTACCCCGGCATCAACGGCTCCCCCGCCTTCTCCCCGGACGGTCAGCGGCTCGCCATGACCCTCTCGAAGGACGGGAACCCGAACATCTACGTGCTAAACCTGCTGACCCGGGAGCTGACCCAGCTAACCGATCACTTCGGCATCGACACCGAGCCCGCCTGGTCCCCGGACGGTCAGGACATCCTCTTCACCTCAGACCGCGGCGGCAATCCCCAGATCTACCGCATGTCCACCGCCGGCGGACCGGCCGAGCGGGTCAGCTTCGACGGGGACTACAACGCCCGGGCCTCCTACGCGCCGGGCGGCCGATCCATCACCATGGTGAGCCGGGTCAACGGCCAGTTCCGCATCGCCGTTCAGGACCTGCAGCAGGGCTATACGCGCCTGCTCAGCAACGGCAGTCTGGACGAGTCGCCGAGTTTCGCGCCCAATGGCAGCATGGTAATTTACGCGACCGTCCACGGTGGACGAGGCGTACTCGCCACCGCATCGGTGGACGGGGGCGGAAACCAACGGCTTTCCCAGGACTCCGGCGAGGTGCGGGAGCCCGCCTGGTCGCCGATGATGAAGTGAGGAAACGCCTCCGTGACCCATAGCTCCATCCTTCACTCGATTCCGCGCCCATCCCGCAGTCTGGCCAGGGGTGTGCTCGTGGGCGCACTAGTCACGCTGCTCGCCGCCTGTGCCAGCGAGCCTAAGCGCGGGCCGGTTGCCGAGATGCCGGCATCCCGACCCGCCCCCGCCACGACCGCCCCGCTGCCGGTGGAACGTCCCACCTACCGGGGCCCCTGGGAGGATCCTTCGAGCCCGCTCTACCAGCGCACCATCTACTTCGACTATGACAGCACCGAGATCAAGCCCGAGTACATCGCCCTCATGCGTAACCACGCGGCTTACCTGGGCACCAACACCAGCACCCGTGTCACCCTGGAGGGTCACACGGACGAACGGGGGACCCGTGAGTACAACCTCGCCCTGGGAGACCAGCGGGCGGAGTCGGTGCGCCGCTTCATGGTCGCCGAGGGGGTGATCCCGGAGCAGATGGCCACCCTGAGCTACGGCGAAGAGCGCCCGGCGGATCCCGGCCGACTGGAGTCCGCCTGGCAACGGAACCGGCGGGTGATCATTCAGTATTAATTAGTGGCGAGGGCCAAGGGCCAAGGAAGTATCCGTCCAGCCGTCCGCGGCCATACAGAGCTACTGCGGAAAGAACGGGGCCCCAGACGAACCGTGACGGGACCTGATCGAAGACGACATGAGCATGATGATGACTGACCCGAGACCCATGGCCATTCTGGTGCTCGCCCTCACGGCGGCTCTTGGCGGCACCGTGAGTGCCGCCGATCCCCAACTGGAGAACCGATTGGGGCGTCTGGAGCGCATCCTCGAGAACCAGAGCGGTTCCGACCTGATGCTCCGGATGCAGCAGCTCCAGCAGGAGATGCAGGAGTTGCGGGGGCTGGTGGAGACCCAGCAGTTCGAGCTGCAGAAGCTGCAACGCCAGCAGCGCGACCAGTTCCTGGATATCGATACCCGATTGGGCGGCGGCCAGCCGGGCAGCGACGCAGGAGACGCCCTCCAGGCAAGCCCAGGGGACCCTAGCGGCGTCAGCGATACCAGCGCGATGGACCTGAAGCCGCCCCCGGGAGAAGGGGTGCCGGCTCCGATCACCGCCCCGACGCCCTCCTCCCCCGGGTCTGTGGGTGTTCCCTCCCTGCCGAGCCCCGAGACCACCTCAGGCAACGAGCGCGATGCCTATCGGGACGCCTTCGAGCTCCTCAAGCAGCGCCAGTACCCCCAGGCCGTCGACGCCTTCAACGATCTGCTGCGCCGTTACCCCCAGGGCCAGTTCGCCGACAACGCCCGTTACTGGCTCGCCGAGACCTACTATGTGCAGCGCAACTACCCGGCGGCGCTCGCGGAGTTCGACCGATTGGTGCAGCTCAACGCCGGCAGCCCCAGGGTCCCCGGGGCCCTGCTCAAGATCGGCTACATCCAGTACGAGCAGGAGGCCTATGACCAGGCTCGAGCCGTGCTGAGGCAGGTGATCACCCAGTATCCCGACAGCACCGAGGCCCGCCTGGCCCAGAGCCGGCTGGAGAAAATGGGCCGTGAGAGGCCGTAGACGGTCTCAGGATCGGCCTGGGCCCTGGTGGCACAGGGACGCCCGATTGCACCCCCCGCGCTCGTGATGATCGACCCAGGGTCAGAGTCCGGCGACCCCGGCATCCTGGGGGCAAACGACTTGCCCAGGCTACGCGTCACCGAGATCTTCCACTCCATCCAGGGCGAATCCCTGAGCACGGGAGAGCGCACCGCCTTCATACGCCTGACGGGGTGCCCCCTGCGCTGCACTTACTGCGATACCGCCTATGCCTTCAAGGGCGGCGAGTCGCGCGAGATCTCCACGATCCTGGACGAGATCGCCGGCTATGAGGTCCGATACGTCTGCGTGACCGGGGGTGAGCCCCTGGCTCAAGCCGCCTGTATCGATCTCCTGCGCGCCCTCTGCGACTCGGGCTATGAGGTATCCCTGGAGACGTCCGGGGCCCTGGACATCGCTCAGGTGGATCCCCGGGTCATCAGGGTGCTGGACCTCAAGACCCCGGGCTCCGGCGAGCAGGACCGGAACCTCCTCTGCAATCTCGGGCAGCTGAGCGCCAAGGATCAGGTCAAGCTCGTGATCTGCGACGAAGCCGACTATCGGTGGGCCGCGTCGCTCCTACGCGACCATGCACTCCATGAACGCTGCCCCGTGCTCTTCTCCCCCATGACCCCCGGCTGCCCACCGGGGGAATTGGCGGAGTGGATCCTGCGCGATCGTCTGCCGGTGCGGCTCCAAATTCAGCTGCACAAGGTCCTGTGGGGCGAGACTCGCGGGCGTTAAGCAGGAGCAGCCGCATGAAAGGCAATACCCGGCCGAAGGCGGTGGTCCTGCTCTCCGGCGGTCTGGACTCCGCCACCGCCCTGGCCATGGCCCGCGACCAGGGCTTCGACTGCTACGCCCTGAGCGTCGACTACGGGCAGCGGCACCGCGCCGAGCTGGACGCGGCCGCCCGGGTGGCCCAGGCCCTTAGGGCTCTGGAGCATCGCATCGTGCCCGTCGGCATCGCACAGTTCGGCGGCTCCGCCCTCACGGACGCCGCGATCCCGGTCCCGGAGGCCCCCTCCCAGGGGATCCCCGTCACCTATGTCCCGGCCCGCAACACACTGCTCCTGGCCCTAGCCTTGGGCTGGGCCGAGGTCCTTGAAGCGCGGGACATCTTCATCGGCGTCAACGCCCTGGACTACTCCGGTTACCCGGATTGCCGCCCCGAGTTCATCGCCGTCTTCCAGACCCTCAGCAACCTGGCCACCAAGGCGGGCGTGGAGGGCCAGGGGTTCCAGATCCACGCCCCCCTGATCGACCTCACTAAGGCCGAGATTATCCGCCGGGGAACCGCCCTCGGACTCGACTACGGACTCACCCTCAGCTGCTACCAAGCGGACGAGCGAGGCCGCGCCTGCGGCCGCTGCGACTCCTGCCGCCTGCGCGCCGAGGGCTTCCGCGCCGCCGGTCTACCCGACCCAACCCGCTATCGCTGACACCGGCTCAGCGATCGGGGTTCAAAAAGGCCCGAACGGGGCCTATACTCCACCGTCCTCGCGCCCTTAGCTCAGTCGGTAGAGCATCTGACTTTTAATCAGGTGGTCGTGCGTTCGAGTCGCACAGGGCGCACCAACTAATCAAAGACTTAGCAGAAAGCCG
>Ga0209254_10000780_pt1 | contig 27567 bp, 28 predicted proteins | sample FrelakmetDIP11DI_FD_187148 | JGI IMG/M metagenome (GOLD analysis project Ga0209254, IMG submission 187148) | Freshwater lake sediment microbial communities from the University of Notre Dame, USA, for methane emissions studies - DIP11 DI (SPAdes)... | ecosystem: Environmental > Aquatic >...
GGATTTGAACCCGAGTTTTAAGCTTGGCAAGCTTAAGTGATAACCAGCTACACTACGCCCGCTTGAGCATCGTCCCGAATGTGGTAGGGTATAATAAACTTTTCAATCCTGGCCAGCATGATCGATGACTCAAGACTCTCATGCTCTTGCCATCGTGACTTGTCTACTCCTAATTCACTTCTGTATGGCCACGAGGAGGTCCCCGACCTGGACGGTCTCAACGCTCTTGCCGTGCAAGGTGAGCTGCTTCTGCACCTCGAAGCAATCAGCGTGGATCTCCACCACGCTGCCATCATCCAACTGGAGCTGGTACTTCTTGTCCGAAGGGCAGGTCAGGAATTCCTGCGGGTTCGCCGACCTGATCTTGGCGGAGACCTCTACGGCCTTGGCCTTGAATGTCGGGCCGATCTTCGCCGGCAAGGGTTTAAGGGAGACGACCTTCTCCTCGATCTCGCCCTTGGCGGAGATAATGAGCTCCTTGGCCTTCAGCGTCTCCTTGACCTCGCTCTCGCACCCCTCGAGAAGGAAGGAGCTCGGCCCGATGACCTCGATCAGGGCGATCTCCTCGTTCAAGGCCATCTTCTTCTCTGACTTCCAGTTGCGCACGGCGGCGATCACATCCCTCGCCAGCATTCCTTTCCTCTCCGCCGTGTCGTCCCAGATGGTGGAGATGGGCCACTTGGACACGTGGATGCTCTTTGCCTTGTCCAGGCGAACGAAGCTCTCCTGGTAGACCTCCTCCGTGACATGCGGGAGTAGAGGGGCAAGGAGCTTCATGATTCCCAGGCAGATGGTGAAGAGGGTGAAGCGCACCGCCTCGTCGTTGGGGTCCTTGGTCCGGTGCTTGACCATCTCGATGTAGTGGTCGGCGAACTCATGCCAGGCGAACTGCTCCACCTCGCGCATCACCCGGTCGAACTGGTAGGCGTCGTAGGAGAGGGTCACCGAGCGCACCAGCTTGGTGAACTTGGAGAGCATCCACTTGTCCACCGGCCGGAGGTCCTCCCGCATGTACGGCTTCTTCTTGACCACGGAGCCGACGAACTTGCCCATGTTGTAGAGCTTGGTGCAGAGCTTCTTGCCATGCACCACGTCCTTCTCCCGGAAGGCGTTGTCCTCGCCCAGGGCGCAGGTGCAGGCGTAGTAGCGCATGGCATCGGCGCCATAGCTCTCCAGGATGGGCATGGGGTCGATGACGTTGTTCAAGGAGGTGTGCATGGGCGTGCCATCAGGCGCCATGATGAAGCCATGGATCATGATGTCGTTCCAAGGCCTTGCTCCGGTTATCAGGTACTCGCGCAGGATGGTGTAGAAGGCCCAGGTGCGGATGATGTCGTGCGACTGGGGGCGCATGGACATGGGGTACATCTTCTTGAACTTGGCCTCGTCGCGCATCCAGAAGCTGTTGTACAAAGGCGAGATCGAGGAGTCCATCCAGGTATCGAACACGTCCTGGCAGGGCTTGAGCTCTCCCCCGCATTTCGGGCACTTTCCGAGCGGGGGCCTGGCGATGGTAGGGTCGATGTAGCAGTCCTCTTCCTTGGCTGGAACCACCTCACCACAATCGCATTCCCACACCGGTATCGGCGTGGCGAAGTATCTCTGCCGGGATACCACCCAGTCCCATTGCAGGGAGTTGACCCAGTCCTGCAGGCGGACCTTCATGAACTCAGGGTACCAGTGCAGCTGGTCGGCGACCTGGAGCACCGTCTCCTTGAAGGGCAGGGTCTTCATGAACCATTGCGGCCTGGACAGGTACTCGATGGGCTCGTGGCAGCGCCAGCAGATGCTAACGTTCTGAGGCAGGTCCTCCTGCTTCTCCAACAGCCCCGCGTCCTTGAGGTCCTCGATCACCGCGCGCTTGGCCTCCTTCACGCTCATTCCCTCATACTTGCCAGCGTGTTCGGTCATCCTTCCCTGCTCGTCGATGGCCTGCTCCAGGTCCAGCTTGTACTTGTGCACCCAATCCAGATCGCCCTTGTCGCCGATGGTGCAGATCATCACCACGCCCGTTCCGAAATCAGGGTCCGCGGCCTCGTCCGCCACGACCCTCACCTTGCGGCCATATAGCGGTGTGGTCAGGGACTTGCCCACCAGGGGCTTGTATCTCTCGTCGTCGGGATGGACGGCCACCAGCTGGCAGGTGGAGAAGAGCTCGGGCCGGGTGGTGGCGATGAGCACACGCCCGTCCTCGCCCTCGATCCCGAACTTGACATAGTTGAGCTTGGTGACGTTGGCGTCGTACTCCACCTCCGCGTCCGCCAGCGCGGTGATGCAGCGGGGGCACCAGTTGACCGGCGCGGTGCCTTTGTAGGCCAGGCCCAGCTTGAGCATGCGCAGGAAGGTGATCTGGGTGATGCGGCGGTAGTAGGGCGCGTCCGTCTGGTAATAGATGGAGGGGTCCATGCAGCAGCCTAGGACCTCGAACTGCCGGGTCATCTCCGAGATGAAGCCAGCGGCGAATTCCGAGCACATCTTGATGTACTCCTGCCGCGGGACGGTGAGCTTGTTGATGCCGAACTTCTTCTCCACCTTGACCTCAGTCGGGGTCCCGTTCACATCGAAGCACAAGGGGAAGAAGACGTTGTAGCCGCGCTGGCGGTGATAGCGGGCCGTGAAATCTATCAACGAATAGCCAAAGGCGTGCCCGAGGTGCAGCGCCCCGGAGGTGTATCTGGGAGGATTGTCAATGCTGTAAATCGGCGCTGAGGACTTGAAATCGAAGTGGTAGAGCTTCCATTCCTTCCACTTCTGCTGCCACTTGCGCTCGACGGCTACGTTATCATAGGACATGGCGGGGAAGGGAAAGAGAAGCCGGAATAAAAGAATTATGTAAAGGGGGAAAGGGGTCCAGGAATGCCTAGCGCTCCTTCCTCGACCTCTTCTTCCTATCCAACCGCTCATCCTTCATGTCCATGACCTTGGCGTCGAAGACGTTCATCAGGTCCACCGTGGCCTTGATGAGCGACCAGTCGACGCTGCGGGCGATGAAGGCGCCATGCTCGGTGAACAATCTGGCGGAAAGGGAGTACTTCGCCCGGTTGCCCACGGCGTGATGTTTGGAGACATGCATGGTGAACAGCTGCGGCCTGGCGACCTTAGCCACCTTGGCCAACCCGCTCTGGATCTCACGCTCCATCACGTCCAGGGAGAAGCGGTCCTCCTCTTCCAGCCCGGTGATCTGCATGTATACCATATCCCTCTGCCCGAAGGAGGCGACGAGCTCGACCATGTCGTACAGGGTGAGGATGCCCACCATGTTCTCCTTGTCCAACACCGGGAGGGCGGAGACCTTCTTGGAGGACATGAGCTTGACCGCGTCGTTGAGCGTGGCATCGGGAGCGATGGTGACCACGGCCTCGCTGGCCAATGAGCCGACCTTGACCTCGACGGGGTTCTTCTCGCCGGAGATCTCCCCCTTGGTCTCGCGCCTGCGGCCGTTCCAGTTGTAGTTCACGATGTCCCTTATCCCCACGATCCCGGTCAGCTTGCCTTCGTCGTCCACCACTGGCAGAGTGCGGATGTCCAGTTTCCTCATGGTCTCGATGGCGTTCTTGACCGGCTCGTCCTCTTGAACGGTCTGGACCTGCTCGGTCATGATAGCCCCGACCTTGATGGCCTTGAGGTCCTTGATCTTGGGGATTATGCTGGCGATGTCCGACCTGGAGACGATGCCCACGATCTTCTTCCCCTTGACCACGGGGATTTGCCTGTAGCCGGTGGACAGGAACTGCTCGGCCACCTTGGTGATCATGGTGTCCGGGGCGACGTCGGGGGGCAGGTCCATGGCTGACTTGACCTTGGTCCCTATCACCAGGTTCTTGCGCCGGATGATGGAGCGGTAGCTCACCACACCAAGGAGCTTCTTCCCGTCCTCGGTGACGGGCATCTCGTGAAGGTCCTTGGCGCGCATCTTCGCCACCACGTCCGTCAGGCCCATCTCAGGGTCAACGGTCTCGAACTGCTCATCCATCAGGCCTGCCAGGCCGATGGAGTCGATCTGCGAGCGCAGGAGCTCCCGCTTCTTCATTGCCTCGATGTTCTCTCCCATCATATCCATCATTCCTCTCTTGCGAAATTGATCAGAGTGCATCCGATTCTTGTTTCGGCGACAGATTCGACATGGCGTCCCTATTTATATCCTTTGCATCTGGAGCCTCACTTCGATTTAAGGGAAACGAAATCCTTGGCCCCGCAGAGCAGAGCGGTGAGGATGGCCACCACCTCGTCCTTGCGCACCCTCACCTGCTCCGTGGAGTCCCGTTCCCGGATGGTGACCGTGCCGTCTTCCAAGGTCTGGTAGTCCACGGTGATGCAGAAAGGAGTGCCGATCTCGTCCATTCTCGCGTATCGGCGCCCGATGGAGCCGGAGTCGTCGAAGTTGGTCATGACCCCGTTCATCCTCAACGTCCAATCGATCTCGCCCGCTGGGGTGAGCAGCTCCTCCTTGCCCATCAAAGGGAACACTCCGACCTTGACCGGTGCGGAGATGTGGCTAAGGCGCATGACGACGTAGTTGCCCTCCTTGTCCTGCTTCTCGGTGTAGGCATGCTCCAGGCAGGTGTACATGATCCGGTCCAATCCATGAGAGGGTTCGATGACGTGCGGCACCACCCGCTCCCCCGAGACCTTCTCCTTGACCTTGACCACGTCGAAGTACCTGCGGTCCACTTTGATGGATGATCCTTCCACCTGGACCATGATGTGGTCGCCCTTGACGTCCTTCGGGTCGGAGGCCTCCAAGGCGTTGCCCACGACCTTGGCCTTGGCCTTGAACTCCGGCCCCATGAGGTTGTATTTCGGCTTGAGGACCTCCCTCTCCACCTCCACGGGGACGTCGAACCGCCTCAGCACCGACATGTCCACCTTGGAGAACTCGATGTGGCGGGAGAGGTCCCAGCAGCCGCGGTCGGCGACGCCAACGATCTCGGTCCAGCCGAAGGAGAGCAGCGCCTCCGCGTCCCAGCAATCAGCGGCGTAATGGGCCATCTCGGTCTTGAGGTGCTGGCGGAAGCGCAGGCGCTCTGGGTCCACGCCCACCATGATGAGGAACCTTTGGGTGAACCAGAGGAAGTAGGCGAGGGTCTCGTTGGCGACGACCCGCTGCTCCACTGCCTCTTCCAAGCTCAGGACGACCTCCTTATCGCCTGGCTCGTTGGGCACCAGGCGCAAGGTCTCGTGCCTCACGTCCCGGAAGCGAGGCCAGGTCTTGTCGCCAGGGTCCACGAACAGCTCGGCCTCCATCATGTTGAACTCCCTAAGGCGGATCACTCCCTGCCTGGGCGAGATCTCGTTCCGGTACCCTCTCCCGATCTGGATGACGCCAAAGGGCAGGCGCTCGCGCATGTAGCGCTGCAGCGAGTTGAAATTGACGAATATGCCCTGGGCCGTCTCCGGCCGAAGATAACCCACCCTGCCCGCTGAACCGGGTCCGATGGTGGTCTTGAACATGAGGTTGAACTCCTCGGACTTGGAGAGCTCGCCCTCGCAGTCCGGGCAGGTCACCTGGTGCTTGGCGATCTCCGCGTCCAGCTCCTCGAAGCTGAGCGCACCCGGGTTGGGGTGTTTGTCCTTGAGGAGGTGGTCCGCCCGGAAGGGGGTCTTGCACTTGGTGCAGGTGACCAGCTTGTCCGCGAACTGGTCCACGTGCCCTGAGGCCTTGAACACCGCCTCGGGTCCGATGGTGTCGGAGTCGATCTCCACGAAGCCCTCGCCCAAGGTGTAGGCGCGGCGCCAGGCCTCGATGATGTTGTTCTTCATTGCCGTGCCTAATGGGCCATAGTCGTAAAGGCCGGCGATACCGCCGTAGATCTCATACGCTGGCCAGATGAAGCCCCTGCGCTTGCACAGGGAGAGTACGTCCGCTGAGTTCATTCCTATTCACCGGTGAGCACCGAAATTACGTCCAGGTCGTAGATCATCGCCAAGAGGTTGTCCTTGGCGTCTCGGACTGGCAACTGCCCGAAGTCATTCTTCCTCATTATCCTTGCGGCCTCGGACACGGTGGTCTTGCGGAACACGGTGGTCGGGGACTTGACCATGACGTCCTTGACGGCCGCCCCGGGCAGTTCGAGCTTGGAGACCTCGTACCAAAGCTTCATCACGCTGCGCATCCCCTCCCAGCTCCATTCGTCCTCGTCCTTGCCCATGCCCATCTCGGTCTTGGCCACCTTGCCCTTGATCAGGCTGGTGTTGAAAAGGTCCCGGTCCGTGAGGATCCCCACCAGCCTCCCGTGCTCGTCGAGCACAGGCATGGCGGAGACCCGGCTCACCTTCAAGGTGACCAAGGCCAGGATGAGTGGTGATCCCTCGAATATCGGGACGCAGGTGGACTTGATCACGCTCTCGACCGGCGCGTTGAACCCGGCCTTCTCCACCACGCCCAACAGGTCGGTGGGGGTCACGATCCCGACCAAGCGGTTGCGGTCCACCACGGGAAGATGGCGCACCCCTCCGGTGCAGAAGATGTTGGCCGCCCTCTCCACGTGGTCCTTGGGGCCGATGGTGGGCGGGTCGCGGTTCATTAGCATCGCCAGCTGGTCCTCGTCCGGCTTGTTGAATATGTCTTGCCTGGTTATCAGCCCGGTCAGGGAGCCATCGTTCCTCTTGACCACTGGCAGGCCGGTAATGTTGTGCTTGATCATTATCTTGAGGACGTCCGTGCGGCTCCCCGGGACCTGGGCCACGATGGGGTTGGGCGTCATCACCTCTCCGACGTTGGTCATGCGCTCCCCCCCTTCTGCGACCTGACGACCAGCACGGGGCATTCAGCGAATCGGACCACCCTTTCCGCCACGCTGCCTAGGAGTATCTTGGATATGCCGGTGCGACCCAACGTTCCCATTACCACCAGGTCGTGGAGCTTGGAGGTGTCCACTATCTTCCTGGCCGGGGAGCCTTCCTCCACCTTGGTGGTTACCTTGACCCCGAGCTTGGCCCCCTCCGACTTGACGAACTCGACCGCGTCCCTGCCCTCCTTTTCCAACAAAGAATAGACGGAGACGATGGTCGAGTCCATGGGGAAGTTGATGAAGGAGGTCTGGTCCACGACATAGAGCGCGGTTACTTCCGCGTCCATTACCTTGGCCATCTCTAGGCCTTTCATTATCGCTTCCTTGGTATTCTCGCTACCATCGGTCGGTATCAGGATCTTCTTGAAGAGTGTCATGCTCCTCCTCTCCATTCTTCCCTGCCCAGGCAGACCATGAGCGGGTCAGCGGAGCTGCCTCGCAGCACCAGGTCGGTCGTCGGGTCGCCTCCATGCGACCTCATCACCATGAAATCGCAGGAGGTCCCAGGTTCCATACCTATTGGGGCTCGCCGCATTAATAAGTTCTTCCCGTTCTCCAAGGCCATGGAGAGGACTGGGGACACATCCTTCACGCCCTGTTGCCGCAGGAGTCGTGCCGCGCTCTCCATCTCCGCCAGCATGTCCGGCAGGGTGAACATGGCATTGTCGGTCCCCAAGGCCACGGTGGCCCCCGCCCCCAACATCTTGGCCAGGGGCGAGGTGCCTCCGAAGAATAGGTTCGAACGGGGGCAGGACACTATCGGCACTTTCTGCTTGCAGCAAGCCTCGATATCCGCTTCCTCGGCTTTGGTCATGTGCACCACGAAGGACGGACGGAGGTCCAATATCCGGTCTATGTCCTCGCGTACCCGCTCGGAGGCGTGGATGGCGAAAGGTCTCCCTTTGGAGCGAACGTACTTGGCCAGGTCGGACAGCTCCCCTGGCTCCCAATCGCTGACGCTCGAGACGCCGATGCCATCGGCTTGTTTGAGCACCGCGTCCACCTCCTCGCGGTCGAAGCTCAGGTGAAGGGGGCGTCCCATGACGAAGGGCTTCGGCCATCCCTTCTGCTGCTTCAGGGCGCGTGCGCCCTCCTCCCCGCCCTCGCGGAAGTCCAGGAATCGGGAGCAGCCCCGCCTCAGCATTATGGAGCGTGCGGCCTGGAACGCCTGTCCGAGCTCTTTCTTGGAGGTCAGGCGCAACATCCGATGCTTCAACCCGTCCGGAGGCGCCACCAGCTCTTCCAGCGAGAGGGATAGGTCCACCGGGACCAGGTAGTCGGCGATGTGGGTATGGGCGTCGGTCAGGGTGGGGAGGACGATCCCCCTCGCCTCCGCTCTGGCCACATTGCCCTTTCCCACCTCCATCACCATCCCGTCCTCGAAGCCCACGTGGCCATCGATGAAGCCTTCCGCGGTCAGGACCTTGCCGGAGACGTAGCGCATCCTCCCTCCATGCCCTACCCAATACTTCAAAATGTCATCATGCCCAAGTGGAAGGATTTTTATAAGACATCCATTCTCAGGGGCGCAGAGGTTATTCCTATGGTTGCCAAAGTGAAAGCCGAGGACTGCGTCGGATGCGGTCTTTGCGAGGATGCCTGCCCGAGCGCTTCCATCAAGGTGGATGAGATCGCCATCATCGACACCAATACCTGCACCAACTGCGGGACCTGCGCTGACGAGTGCCCGAACGACGCCATCGAAGTCGAGAAGTGATTTTCCACTATCGATTCATAAGGGGCTTCCTGCCCCTGGTCAAAATTTTATCTGTCTTCTGAACATTTAACGATATACCATCGCAACTCATCACGCCCAGTAGGGCTTGTTGATGTACTTGTAGGCGGAGTTGGCCGCGGTGGCACCCTCCCCGCAGCCCGTCACGATCTGCCTGTACTTGCCAGGATAGGTGACGATGTCTCCGCAGGCGAAGACCCCTCTCCGCGAGGTGCGCATTTCCGTGTCGACTTTGACCAGCCCATCGTCCATGGCGAGGCCCCACCGGCCCAGGTCGCTGGTGTCCGGCGTGGAACCTACGTTGATGACCACCAGGTCCGCAGGGATCTCCTTGCGCGCTCCACTACCGAGCTTAAGCACCACGCTCCTCACCTGGGTGTCGCCCTTGATCTCCTCGACCTCGGAGGACATGAAGGTGTCCACGCCAGAGGCGTTGATCCTCTCCACATAGACCTTGTCGGCGCGGAACTGGTCCCTCCTATGCACCACGCAGACCTCCTCGGTCACCTCGCAGGCCAGCAGGGCCATCTCGAGGGCGCTGTTGCCCCCTCCGATTAAGACGACGTTCTTGCCCACAAGCTGTCGGCGATTGGGGAGCTTATAAGCCACGCCCTTGTCCTCGAACTCCGACTCCCCTTTCGCTCCCAGCCTTTTAGGCTTGTATAATCCAGCGCCAATGGCCACGATCACGGCCTTGACCTTGTAGTCGTCCTTGTCCGTGTGCACGATCAACCTATCTTCATCGTCCTTGATCTCTAGGGCCCGCTCGGAATTATGGACGCTGCATCCGACTGCGAGCGCGTGGGAGATCAGGAGATTCACCAGCTCCTTGGCCTCGGGCACGACCAGGCCGGGATAGTTCTCGATGGGTTTGTCCGGGTAGATGTTGATGAGCTGCCCTCCTGAGTCACCCGCCTCGATGAGCGCGCATTTGAGATTGCGCGACGCGGCGTAGATGCCAGCCGTGAGCCCGGCCGGACCGCCCCCTATGACCACCAGGTCCAGTTCCATCGCTCTTTGTGTATGGCAACTCCTATTAAATAAATGTCGAACGGCAAAATAAACTGAAGTCTGGCGAAGGATTATATGCGAGGCCGGCCGTCCTTTGGCCATGCCCTCCTTCCGCGCCTTCATCGCCGTGGACCTCGCCCCCTTGCCCGGGCTGGAACCCTTCCTGAGGGAGCTATCGACCGTGAGGGGGCTAAAGCCGGTCGATGCCCATGCCCTCCACGTGACCCTGAAGTTCCTGGGCGACGTCGAGGAATCCCTGGTCCCGAGGCTAGGGGAGGCGATGCGGGCCTCTTGCGAGGGGGTCGCACCCTTCGAGGTCGAGGTTGCTGGGTCAGGGGTCTTCCCTGCAAAAGGAGGTGCCCGCGTGGTCTGGGCCGGGCTAATAGGCGCGGAGCCTATGGCGACCATGTCAGCTCGGTTAGAGAGATCGCTGGAGCCGATGGGGTTCGCCCCTGAGGGCAGGGATTTCAAGCCGCATCTCACCCTTGCCAGGGTCAAGGACCCAGCGGCATCGGGACAAGCGCGCGGGATAGCGGGGTCTTACGATTCCATGATTTTCGGGGTGAAGGGCGTGACCGAGGTCCTCCTCAAGAAGAGCGTGCTCCGTCCACAAGGACCAGAATATTCTACGGTCATCACCATTCCGCTTCTGAGCTAATGCTCGCCCTCGAAGGTGGAGAAGCTCTCCTGCTTCAACAGTTCCGCCGGCGGGTGCTCCCTTACGAAATCGGTGCTATAGACGCCTGAGCGGAAGGCCTTGGTCCTCACCACGAGCCGATGGTAGGGTATGGTGGTCCTGCATCCGGTAAGAGTGTAGTGGTCGAGGGCATCCCTAGCCATGCTCAAGGCCTCCTGCCTGTCCGAGCCAAGGACGATGAGCTTGGCGAGCATGGAGTCGTAGTCGGCTGGCACCATGTAGCCTTCGTAGGCGTGCGAGTCCACCCGAATGCCCTCCCCCGCCGGCTCGATGTACTTCTCGATCCTTCCCGGGGCGGGGAAGAAGTTGTTGAACGGGTTCTCCGCATTGACGCGGAACTCTATGGCCGCTCCTTTAGGCTTGGCCTGGAGCAGCTCCTCGCTCACCTCCCGGTCAGAGGCGATATTGAGCTGGACCTCGACCAGGTCCAGACCCGTGGCCATCTCCGTGACGGGATGCTCCACCTGGATGCGGGTGTTGGCCTCCATGAAGAAGAGCTCGCCCGAAGCGTCCATGAGGAACTCGAAGGTGCACAGGCTCTGGTAGCCCGCCTTTACCAATGCGGCCTCTATGCGTGGGAACATCTCTTGGCGCATGGCGTCGCTCACGGCACAGGAGGGCGTCTCCTCCACCAGCTTCTGGTTGCGCCTCTGGACGGAGCACTCGCGCTCTCCGAGGCAGAAGCCATTGCCCTTGCTGTCCCCGACCATCTGGAACTCGATGTGACGAGGCTTGGTCACCCTGCGCTCCATGAAGATCTTAGGGTCCTTGAAGGCCTTGTCCGCCTCCGCCCTGGCGGATTCGAAAGCCTGCTCCATGTCCCGCTCGGAGTCCACGACCCTCATCCCTCTCCCGCCGCCTCCTCCGGCGGCTTTGAGCATGATGGGATATCCGATGCGCTTGGCCTCGCGCTTGGCCTCCTCAGCATCCTCCAGAGGCTTGAGGGTGCCAGGGGTGGTATGCACTCCACAGCTCTCCATGAACTCCCGGCCATCAAGCTTGCTCCCAAGGAGGGACATGGCCTTGGCGCTAGGACCGATCCAGGTCATCCCCTCTTCCTCGACCTTGCGTGCGAATTCCGCCTTCTCAGAAAGGAAACCATATCCCGGATGAATGGCGTCCGCCTTCATGCGGTCCGCCACGTCCAATATCGCTTCGATGTCCAGGTAGGGGATTATGCCTTTGTCGGATTGAAGCTCCTCGCTCTTATCTGCCACAAGGACGTGTTTGCAATGCTTGTCGTTAGGAGCATAGATCGCCACTGTGGGTATGCTCAGCCTCTTGCAGGTCCTCATGACCCTTATTGCGATCTCACCCCTGTTCGCGACGAGCACCTTCTTGAACACTACCATCCCTCGGACCTGACATCACGTGGCGTGATACGATTTGACTTGGTAATATGGCCTAGGTTTAAAATGTTTTCCCGAACCCATCCACCATAACACGGTCAGGCGCCTTAATGTAGTCGCACCGGCTCAAGAAAAAGATGTGAAGTCGGATGAGCAGTAGCCTACGTGTAGATGTCCGGATAATGAGGCTATGTTGGAGTTCCTCCGTTCATGAACCTCAATGGGAAGAAGCTGTTCATGGATAGGGATGGAGGGATCGAGGGGCTGCCCTTGCAGCTGCTCATCATCGTCCTGGTAGCGGGCGTGGGCTCTGCCATCATCATGGGCTGGATGGGAGGGTTGGAAGCTCCGGAGACCATAGGATCGGTGCATTCCTCAATGAATGAGATCGTACTGGACGACGATGATGCGGATGGGGTTTATTCCTCCGATGATGTAGATTTGTGCATAACCGTCCTGGACCAAGACGGTGACCCAATAACGGGAGCGTCTGTATCACTGGAAGGAGCTGGCATTCAAGACTCTGACAGCAAGCGCCCCCACTCCATCACCGATGCCGATGGAAAGGCATACTTCGACGGTCTAACCCTTAGCCGTTCTAGCACCTCCATAGGCTTCGTGACCGTGACCGTGGCCAAGAGTGGCATGGCCTCGACAAGGAGCATAAGCGTGCCGGTAGTCTGCGAGTGAAGTCCATGATCATGCTGGACAAGAAAGCCCTGGAGGGGCTCCCGCTCAAGCTCCTCATCACCGTGATGATCATAGCCCTGAGCGCCCAGCCCCTTTACGGCTCACTCTCTTATCTCGCTTACGCCCAGAACCTTGGGGGAGCCGTCGAGGAGGCGGAGTCCATCAAGAGAGCGGCTTTGTCGGCATTCATAGGTGGACCAGGGAACGTCCGCAAGGTGGCTCTCCACCTTGGCGAGGGCTCTGCCTCGTTCTCCATTCGCTTGGGCGGGGATGAGGGCGAAGGGAGGTCTCGAACCATCGATGTGCTTTGGCATGGAAATGTGGCCGCATCTGTGGCCTTGGAAGGCCAAGGCCTTAGCATAATCAGCTTGGAGGGAAGCGACATCATCATCGATGGCAACCAGGAATTGCGTCTTTCCTGCTGGGAGAGGGCGAGCGGGGACGTGGTCGTCGCGGAGGTCCTCTGATGCTTGAGTTCATGCTTTCCCGTCTAACCATGTCCTTATGCGCGTTCATAGTGCTCCTAACCCTGGCGCCGTGGGCCTATTCCTTGCCTCAGGCGGGGGAGGTCGTCAATTCCTTCGATTCGCTCGAGGAGCTGGCATCTAGGTTCGATGAGGTCGCGACCGCTCCGGGGGAGGCGAAGTTGGAGCTAGCGGTCGGCGATTACTTGCAACAAGAGGGCGATCGCTTCATCCTTCGCCAGAATAGCCTTTGGTTCGTGAGCAACGAAATTCAGAATGCTCGTCCCATTCCCGAAGGCTTTCGCATCTATGTGAGCTCTGGTGTAGCAGAGGTCGAAGTGGAGGAAGCCCAGCTCGAATGGGCTTCGATACTATCGCTCAGCAAGCATCTGGCAAGGAACAAGGTCATTATGGAAGTTCACATAGAGAACTTGGAGGCAACCTCGGAGACTTTCTCCCCGAACCTCTCCACTTCTTCCATGCTGTTATAAACATAGAAGGATGCACGCGCGCATCCCTCGAGCTGACGGGCGAGGAAATAGGGATGAACGCAGTGCATACCTGATCGGATCATCACCTTTCCTATCTCGTCCAGTATCATCGCAACGTCATGGGAGCTCATTCCCTTGATGTTGAACGACAATATGCTTCCCCTGTGCTTGGCCTCAGCAGGGGCCATGATGCTGACATTTGGGGTCGCTCGCAAGAGCGAGGTGGCCCTCTCGTTGAGCATGGCTTCATGCCCCCTAATCTCCTGCATCCCCAATCGATTCAGGTAATCGATGGCAGCTCCCGTTCCAATGATTCCGGCATAATTCTGCAGCCCCGCTTCGAACCTCTCGGGGGGAGGTAGGAGTTCCGCCCTCTCCTGGGTGGTCAGGCTGACGCCCCCGCCCCCGGATACCAACGGCTCTAAGGTCCTAAGGTGCTCCATCTTGCCGAAGAGCACCCCCATCCCCGATGGCCCCAACATCTTGTGCACCGAGATGGCATAGAAGTCCACGTCGAGTTGGCCGACATCCACCTCTTGATGCGGCGCTGCTTGCGCCCCATCCAGCATGACCAGGGCACCATAGTCGTGGGAGATCTCCACGACCTCCTTGGCAGGGATTCCCGCACCGGTAATGTTATTGGTGTGGACCATGCTGACCATCTTGACCTCGTGGGACATCACCTTTTTGAAGGCCTCGATGTCGAACATCCCCGAGGGAGGAGTGAGTACGAACCTGCGCTTGATCCCCCTTGATTCCTGCATCTGGAGCCAAGGAACGTGATTGCTGTTATGCTCGAAATCGGTCGTGACCACCGTATCCCCTTTGAGAAGCTTGCGGCCCTTGGCCACGAGATTGAGCGCCTCAGTGCAGTTCTTGGTGAAAGCGATCTCCTCCGGCCTTTCTGCCCCGAGGAACGAGGCCACCTTCTCTCTGGCTTCGTCGACCTCGATGGATACTTGGGTGGCAAGGCGATGAACGCTCCTACCTCCACACGCTGGATACTCAAGGTAGTATCGAGACATTGCCTCGATCACCGATATGGGTCTTAGCGTCTGGCATGCGTTGTCTAGATAGATGTAGTCCTTGCTGGCACCCGTGTAAAGCGGGAAGTCCCTCCTCACCCTTTCTACGTCCATGTGCTCTGGCAGAAACAAACCTTAGCGCCTATTTCATCCTTTTCCGAGCGAAAGGACGAAGGACCCTGAGCATCCTTTAAACGGCCATGCTCTGTTCCATACATATTGAAATATCCCTCTGAGGATGTAGCAATCGTTAAGGGGTAGTATATGCAAAGGATATACTTCGACAACAGCGCCACCACCCGCCCTGACCCCAAGGTCCTTGAGGCCATGCGGCCCTATTTGGACCAGTGGTATGGGAACGCTTCGAGCCTTCACGTCTTCGGAAGGGAGTCGTTCAATGCCTTGGAGGAGGCGAGGCGAAGGACGTCCAAGGCCATCGGCGCTCAGGTCAGAGAGATAATCTTCACGTCCGGAGGCACTGAATCGGACAACCTGGCCATTCAAGGGACGGCTTTCACGAACCTTGCGAAAGGCAACCACATAATCACCAGTGTGATCGAGCACCATGCCGTCCTTAAAACCTGCCAGTACCTCGAAAGGCAGGGCTTCCGGGTCACCTATCTGCCAGTCAATCCCGAGGGAGAGGTCGAGCCGGAATCATTGAAATCGGCGATGACGAAGGAAACGATCCTGGTCTCCATAATGGCGGCGAACAACGAAATCGGGACCATCCAGGACGTACGTGAGCTCGGCGGCATAGCTCATGAAGGAGGCGCCCTCTTCCACACCGACGCGGTCCAGAGCATTGGAAAGGTTCCGCTTGACGTCCAGCGGGACAACATCGATCTGTTGGCTATATCGGCGCACAAGTTCCACGGCCCAAAAGGGGTCGGTGCTCTCTACGTTAGAAAAGGGATCAGCCTTCGACCCCTAGTTTATGGCGGAGGACAGGAGAGGGGGCTGAGGTCCTCGACCGAGAACGTCCCTGGGATTGTCGGGCTGGGAAAGGCCATAGAGATCTGCATGGCCGAGATGGACGATAGCGTCAATAGAATGACATCGATCCGGGACCGCATCATCCAGGGCACTTTGTCCAGCGTGGAGGGTTGCTACCTCAACGGGCACAAGGTCAGGAGGCTGTGCAACAACGCCCACTTCAGGTTCGACTACGTGGAGGGGGAGGCCTTGGTCCTAAGCCTGGACATCAAAGGGATCGCGGCCTCTACCGGCTCAGCCTGCTCCTCGAGGGATAGCGAGACCTCGCATGTGCTAAAGGCCATAGGGGTAAGGAACGAGCACGCTCGTGGCTCGTTACGCCTCTCGCTATCCAGGATGAATTCCATGGAGGAGGCGGAGAGATACCTCGAGGCGATTCCTGAGGTGATCTCCAGGCTCAGGGCCATCTCTCCAGTCTCCATGCTGTCGAAGCCTTCTGCCACAGGAGGATGAGGCATGCCGTACGGCCCCAAGGTCATAGAGCATTTCACACGGCCCAGGAACGTGGGTGAGATGAAGGGCGCGGATGGGGTGGGCAAGGCTTCGAACGACACGGATGGGGACGTGGTGGTCATCTACATCAAAGTCGTGGATGACCGGGTCGTCGATGTGAGCTTCCAGACGTTCGGGTGCGCCGCCGCCATCGCCTCCACCAGCATGTTCACCGAGATGGTCAAGGGGAAGACCATCGAGGATGCCTTAAAGATAGACAAGCAAATGGTCGCGGGCGCCTTTGAAGAAGGGATGCCAGCCAACAAGGTCGAATGTTCGATAATTGCCCCTGACGCGCTCAAGGAGGCGGTGGCCGATTACCGCCAGAAGAGGATTCATTAGGGATGAATAGGGTTCACCTCACGAAAGAATGAACTCCCTAAAGGTGAGCTTCGCCGGCCTGACCCTCTCTAACCCAACCATGCTGGCATCGGGGATGATGGGGGAAACGAGCGGCTCGCTCCTAAGGGTGGCGGAGGCGGGCGCGGGGGCCGTGGTCACCAAGTCGATCGGCTCCGAGCCAAGGCCAGGATACCCGAATCCGACATTGGTGGAGCTGGAGGAGGGATACATAAACGCCATGGGACTGCCCAACCCTGGCATCGTTGCCTTCGAAGAGGAGATGTCGGCAGCCCACTCCTGTCCGGTTCCGATCATTGGCAGCATCTTCGCCTCATCGGCCAAGGAGTTCTCACACCTTGCCGAGAGGATGCAATCCTACGGAGCCTCGGCCATCGAGCTCAACCTCAGCTGCCCGCACGCCAAAGGCTATGGGATGGAGGTGGGCGTTGACCCAGAAGCCGTCGGGGCGATAGTCGCCGCCGTCAAGTCGAAGTGCAAGATCCCCGTCTTCTCCAAACTGACGCCAAACACCCATCGTTTGCTCGAGGTGGGAAGGGCGGTGCAGGAGGCGGGCGGGGATGCCATAGTCGCGATCAATACTTTGAGAGGGATGAGCATCAGCATCGAGGCAAGGAGGCCGGTCCTCAGCAATAAGGGCGGGGGGCTCTCCGGACCAGCGGTGAAGGCCGTTGGCATAAGATGCGTATATGATCTGAGCGCCATCCTGGAGATACCAATAATCGGAGTGGGGGGCGTCGAGGACTGGAGGGATGCGGTCGAATACATCATGGCCGGCGCCTCGGCGGTTCAGATAGGAAGCGGGATCGGGCGTCGGGGGCTCGGGGTGTTCCGGGAGATCACTGAGGGCATGACCCTCTTCATGGGCGAGAACGGGTTCGCCTCCGTCAAGGACATGATGGGGGTGGCGCATGAATAGGCAGATCATCACCCGGGTGAGCAGCGTCCATCGCGAAGGAGAGGGCATGACCACTTTGCGTTTTGCTTTCGAGCGCTCAATTTCCTCCGGTCAGTTCCTCATGGTCTGGGTTCCGGGCGTGGACGAGGTGCCGATGAGCGCATCTTATGTCTATGGGGAGAAGGGCATCACCGTCAAGGAGGTCGGGGAGGCCACCAGGGCGCTCTCCCGCCTGAGACCAGGGGACTTGATAGGGGTGCGCGGGCCATACGGGCACGGCTTCGAGCTTCTACCAGGCCAGACCTTGATCGTTGGCGGCGGAAGCGGGATGGCCTCCCTATTGACTGCCGCCGATTCCATCTACGACCCGGAGAAACTGGACATACTCATCGGAGCCAGGACTTCCAACGAGCTCATCTTCCTAGAGCGGGCCAAGCTGCTCTCCAAAGGGGTACACCTCTCCACTGACGATGGATCCAAAGGCCAAAAGGGCACGGTGGTCGAGATGGCGAGTGAGCATCTGGCCAAGAAGAGCTACGATACCGTCCTGGGTTGTGGTCCCGAAAAGATGCTCCGTGCCCTTCTGGATGTTTGCGATAAAGCAGGCGTGCCATGTCAGCTCTCCCTGGAGAGGTACATGAAGTGTGGGACCGGGCTCTGCGGCTCCTGTGCCATCGATGGCCTCCGCGTCTGTGCGGACGGACCAGTCTTCCCTGGCGATGTGCTGCGAAGGCTCCCCGAGTTCGGGAGCTGCAAGAGGGACGAGTGCGGTCGCCGCATCAAGCTTTGAAGTGCTCCTCGGGGTGCATTACCTCTTTTACAAGGTCCTCAAAGTCGGAGTCCGAGACCCGGCCTTTCACCTCTCCCAGGGCCTTGACCTTGGCAAGTATCTGAGCCACCTGTTCATCGGAAGATTTAACGCCTAGGTCCTCCAGCCTTTTCTTGATGTAATGCGCACCAGAGTGCTTGCCGAGTATGAGGTGGCGCTTGTTGCCTACCATTTCAGGAGGTATGGACTCGTATGTCTGAGGGCAGGAGAGGACCGCTGCAACGTGTATCCCCGACTCATGGGCGAACACGTTGTCCCCGACCAATGGGTGATTTCGGCCGATCGGGACCTTGGAATATGAGGCCACCATCTCACAAAGCTCCTTCAGCCTGGAGGTGTCCACGCCCAGGTCCTTACCATAGACGAACTTGAGGGTGGCGACGAACTCCTCCAATGGCACGTTGCCCGCCCTCTCCCCGATGCCGTTCACGGTGGTGGCGACCGCAATCGCCCCTGCCTTAACGCCCGCCACGGCGTTCGCCAAGGCCAGGCCATAATCATTGTGCAGGTGGATCGACACGGGCGTACGGAATCGCTTGCGTACTTCGGTCACCATCATATGGATCGCTTCCGGAGAGGCGCATCCCACAGTATCGGTGATGCCCAGCCTGCAAGCCCCTGCCTTGTCGGCCGCTGTGTAGACCTGTAAAAGGAATCCCATCTCGGTGCGGGTGGAGTCCTCGCAGCTCAGCGCGGCCCTGACTCCCCTGGACCTGCAATAGTCCAATGACTCCACGACCTTCTCCAGGACGTACTCCCGGGGTTTGTTGAACTTGTATCTGAGGTGGATGTCGGAGGTGGCGACGAAGAGCAGCACCATGTCAACTCCGGCATCGATCGTCGCATCGATGTCCCCCTTGATGACCCTGGAGAGCGCGAGGATCTCGGCGTCAAGTCCGAGCTTGCTTATGGCCCGTATCGCCCTCTTCTCCCCATCGGAGACCGCCGGGAATCCAGCCTCGATCTGGGGCACCCTGATTTCGTCCAGCTTGCGAGCGATGGCCACCTTCTGCTCCAGGCTGAAGGCGATCCCTGGCATCTGCTCCCCGTCCCTGAGGGTCGAGTCGTACACCTGGACATCTCCCAGCTCAAGTCGTGGGTTGTAGGGGCTGAGTGCGATGCGCTCCATGCTTGCTCGTAAGTGGCAACCCTCGATTAACCTTTCGTTCTAGGAAATATACCGTCAAATGTTATGGACGGACCTGTCGCATCCCCGTCCCTGGGGGCGATCACTTATAATGCTCGTCCCGATTCAAGGATATTATTGAGGGTGAGCGTCTGAGCAAGCGCATCGAGGTGGGGAGCAGCGGCAATCCCAACTTCATCGAGGTCAGGCATGGGAAGATGCTCATCAGCGTGCCCAGGTCCATCTTCAAGGGCAGGACGTCGACCCTCAAGGCGAAGGAGGCCGATGACTTCAAGAAGGTTCTGGCCTCCCGTTACCCTTGGTTGAGCGACAACGCCATCGAGGTGGTGATGGAAGAGGCTCAGGCGACCATGGAGTCCCTCCTCGAGCTGGAACGGGGGGCAGTGGAGAAGGCCGGGAAGCTCTCCGCCAAGGGAAGGAGCGCGGAGGCGCTGACCCTTTTGGAGGAGCACCTGGACCATCATCCTAAGGACGCCGATGCCTGGTACCTGATGGGAGAGATCTACTTCAAGATGGGAAAAAGGACCGAGGGGTTCAGGGCCTTCGCTCGGGCCCAGGGGCACTCAGGCATGGCAGAGGGCGTCAAGTGAAAAGGGCGTTGATGGCCGCGGCTACCTCTTGGACCGTGGCTCCCCACGGGACTATGGCCATCCCACCTTCGATCTCGAACCCCTCACGCACCTTGCAGCATTTGACGATGCGCTTGGCACCATCCTCGGGCGCGAGCTCCCTCGGGCACATGCTCACGAAGGCTCCAGGCCCCTTGCGATATATGTGCTGGAAGATGCGCTTGGACAGGTCGCATCCGATCAAGGTCACCTCGCCATCCAGATGAGGCGTCTCGTCCAGGAACAACACTTTTCTGTTTGAGGCTATTCCCGATGCTCGGCAGGGGAACATCACCGTCGAGGTGGAAATGCCCTTCTCCAGATCGTTCAGGTCGGTCGTTTTGACGATTGTCATTATCGGTTTGTCCACGAGGCCAGCGGCCAGGGCCTTATCCACGAGCACCGGGAGCTTGGCCGGGAAGGGAGGAACGACGTCGAACACCACGAGTTCCTCGATCTCGTCGGACCTAATGAAGGAGATATGGTTGAAGAGCCCCTGGACCACAACATACTTGCCTGGGTGTTCCACAGCCAGTCGTGCCATTTGCGAGCGGTTTAGGACGTCCATTCCCTCGTCCTTGACGAAGACCGTGTCCTTGGGCAGCGCCACGACCTCCACCGCCCTGATAGGGCGGAACAGCTCCTTCCCCGCCTCCTTCCGCACGCGCACTATCGCGAGCTCGCTCTGATGCCGTAGAACAATAAACTCCGTCCTGGTGTACGCCTTCTTCCCCTTCGCCCTCTCCATTATGTTCTCCTTGGTGAGACCGAAGTCGACGTCGCGGACCGAAACGTCCTTGCAATGGTCAGGCAGCATCGAGCGAGGAACCCCCTCCCCTTTCAAAACCCTTTGCCTCGAAGCATCATAGAGGTATCTGGTGCCATCCGCCTTCGGGAAAATTAGAAATACCAAGTACCCATTCTTCCGAATCGCCTGCCGGGATGACAGAGTGGCCATGTGGCGGACTGCAGATCCGCATACCCGTGTTCAAATCGCGGTCCCGGCTCCATTCCTTTTCTTCGAGCCTCCGTTAGAAGGCCTTATCAATCGCCTAACTTCCTAACGCTCCGCATGCTGCGCGGCCGGGAGCTAGTGGAGCACGTCGCCCACAAGCGCATCGAGATGATCGCCAATGAGGTTGAGCCTTGCTTTCCTGGGGCGGTGATGGAGTGGTCCATGCGGGATGATGGCCGTGCCCACATCACCATCCAATGGGAGGGAACGCAGATAGGGGAAGAGTATGTGGAGACCGCCACCACCTGGAACCAGCCTGAGCGCCTGGTCGAGTACCGGAAGGTGCTGGTGGGGAACCGGAAACGGCTCGTGGTCCTGGTGCCGGAGAGGCATGCCCGCTCGGCCCGCCTCAAGATGCTGGAGCTGAACCATTGCTGGCTCTTCTATTATCTCGTCTTCTCCTATGACCACCAGGGGGACATCAAGAGGGTGGGGCGGCCGATGTACTGTTTCCCTGAAAAGGGCTACGCCTGATCTGCTCCTCAATTGTCCATTCCCTCAAGGGCGGCTGAGCTAAGCCGTCAGCACTGTTCCTGATGCTTGAAAGTTGACGGGCTTACTTCTTCTTCCCCTTGCTCTTCTTGGGCTCCGAGACCTTCCCCTCGCCCTCCCATTCGTCGAAGAGCTGGGTGAGGCCTTTCTTGGCCACCGACCAGGTTGGCACGCCACCAGTGAGCACCGCCACCTGCATGGCCTCCACTATCTCCGCCTTGGTGGCGCCATAGTTCTTGGCCACCTTTGCCTGGGGATAGACGCAGTCCTCGCACATGCGCACGGCCACGCAGGCAAGGGCGATCAAGCGCTTGGTCTTCCTGTCCAGGGCTCCATCGTTCACCATGATCTGGTCCATGTCGCGGATGAGCACCGCCAGCTCGGGGTTGTGCTTCTTGATGTGATGCAGCGTGCCAGGGGTGTATCCGCACATCTTCTGGTTGAGCTCCTGCACTGCCTTTTCCGCCTCATCCTTCTTTGTCATGATGGCACGAACCCAGCTCTTCGTTAATAAATCTAGGCTAAATGACCTCAGGCCCATCGAGGCATACCACCTCGACTGGCTTTTATAGCGTCGCCGCGCCTATCTTTTCAGAGGATCAGAAGGATGCCTAGCTCGATGGGGAGGTCCACGCTTTCCCTCTTCATAAGTGGATTGCTGGTCAGTACCGTTCTCCTCGGCGTGGTGCCAGCGCAGAGCTCAGTCGGGAAGGCGACCGTCGGCATCGCCGAGGTCGATGGGTCCTCGATCTGGAGGAATGCGACTGTCCTGGAGCAAATGGGGGCATCTTATCCCGCCTATAGGTGCGCTGGATCCGCCGGGGCCAACGCCTCCGCGGATTGGATCCTATCCAGGTTCCAGGAGCTGGGCCTGGAGGCCTGGACCGAGGAATTCCAGTTCTATGGATGGGATCTTACCTCGAAGCCATCGATGGTGGTATACTTCCAAAATGGTTCGAGCGCGAGCAACCTTTCCCTAGGCTCTTTCCAAGCCGAGCACTTCAGCTTCGCGACGCCAAACGGAGGAGCTCTAGGTGAGGTGGTCCTCCTTCCTCTCCCTTCGACCAGGTCCATCGGCAGCTTCTCTGGACTGAGTTACAACCAGGACTATTGGCAGGGCATCGACATTCATGACCGGATAGTGCTCGTGGGTCGCGAGGTCAGATGGAATCCAGAATGGGAGGCCGGCCTGGCTGATAAGCTCCAAGAAGGGCCCTCCGCCCTGGTCTTCTATTACTCCCAAACATGGACCTCCTCCTGGGAGGTCATGTACTCCGCCTCATCGGGAGGGCGACCCTTGTCCAACGAGGGAAGCTACCTCCATTACCTTAAAGTGCCAGCTGGGCACCTGGACCTCGATGACTCGGAGTGGCTGTTGGACGAGATTAAGGTCGGTAATGTCACCGGGCAGGTGCGGATAGAGTCCAGGGAGGGCGTCTGGGCGCAGCGGAACGTGGCGGCTCTGCTCCCTGGAGATGCCGCGGGCTCTGGACAAGTCTTGCTCACCGCCCACTACGACAGCGTCATGGATGAGGGATTCTGCGACAATGCCTTGGGAGTGGCGACCATGCTCGAGATGGCGTCGCAACTTGCCGACATGAGGGCCAATGAAGGTCTCAAGCTGGAGAGTTCCGTCCTCTTCGTGGCCTTCACCGGCGAGGAGCTGGGCTTTGTTGGCTCCAACTATTACTATGCTATGCATGCCAGCGAGATCGAAGAGGTCATGGCGGCCATCAACATCGACTGTCCAGGGGCGGGAGCCCTTACTAGGACCCCGACATATTCATCCAATGGTATAGACCTAGATGAGTTGGTCGACCAGGTTGCTTCTTCGACTGGCATTTCATCCTCCGTTGAGGATGGAGGCTCGGACCAGCAGTCGTTCCTGTATCCGTCCCAGGTGGCAGAGCAGATGCAGTCGCACTGGGGGCTTTCGCCGGACATACCCGTCGATGCCGTCCAATTGATCAGCTCCATTAGTGTGTGCTCCGCACCCCTTACTCCGCTGGAGCCTCAACCATGGGGATGGATCCACACCTCGCGGGACTCATCGGCCTTCTGCTCAGCCTCCGGTTGGGTCTCCGAGGATCATTTGAGTGAACAAGGTGACGTGATCTTGGCCGTCTGCCTCGATCTGATCGGAGCCTCGGAGGCGCCGACGGACGATGGGAGCGGGCAACTCCCCACATCGGTTGTTATTATGGTCATCCTGGCCATTGTCTCAGTAGCCGTCATATTGGGGCTGGTGCTCAGGCGCAGAAGGTCCTTATAACAGGTAGCTTCAAAGCTGAGATTCGCCATCCATAGTTTCATCTTACTTACAAGAGGGAGGGTCCAACTTGCGACATGAGAGCATCCTGGGGACCATCGGTGGCACCCCATTGGTGCGCCTGACGAAGATGCTATCCGAGGATTCGTCGGAGGTCTTCTGCAAGCTCGAATCCTTCAACCCGATGCATTCGGTGAAGGACCGCATCGCCTTGGCCATGATCGAGGACGCGGAGCGCTCGGGAAAGCTCAAGCCGGGCATGTGCGTCATCGAGCCTACCTCCGGCAACACCGGCATCGGTCTGGCCATGGTCTGCGCCGTCAAGGGCTACCCTCTCACGTTGACCATGCCCGAGACCATGAGCGTCGAACGTCGGAAGCTGCTCAAGGCCTTGGGGGCCGAGATCGTCCTTACCCCTGGCAGAGAGAGGATGGACGGGGCGATCAAATGCGCCAAGGACCTCTGCCGCAAGGGCAAAGGCGCCTTCATGCCCATGCAGTTCGAGAACCCAGCCAATCCATTGGCGCACAGGGTCACGGCGGCGGAGATACTCAAGGACCTGCCTGATGTGGATATCTTCGTGGCGGGCATCGGCACGGGCGGTACCATCACAGGTGTGGGCAAGGCCCTGAAGGAGCACAGGCAGGAGATCCGGATCATTGGCGTCGAGCCAGCTGCCTCTGCCGTGCTCACTGGTGGTCGGCCTGGACCGCATGGCATCCAGGGGATTGGCGCCGGCTTCGTCCCCAAGACTTTTGACCGGAGGGTGGTGGATTGGATATTCCCGGTGAGCGACGAGGACGCCAAGCGCACCGCCAGGGAGTTGGCGAAGAAGGAGGGGATACTCGCGGGCATCTCCTCCGGGGCGGCACTGTGCATCGGGCTGCAGATGGCGAAGCAGTTCGGGCCGGAAAAGAAGATGGTCGTGCTGTTGCCAGATACCGGAGAAAGATATTTGAGCACGGACCTGTTCCCAGAGTGAGGCCATGAGCTGGAAGGACCGTTGGAAAGAGGACGTCGACACCGTCCTGGAAAGGGACCCGGCCGCACACTCCTACAAAGAGGCGCTCTTCTTCAGCCCCGGCCTGCACGCCATCCTGCTTCATAGGTTCTCGCACAACGCCTACCTCAAAGGCAACTTGACCACAGCGCGCATGATCAACTACTTCGCCCGCTTCCTGACCGGAGCGGACATCCATCCTGGCGCTATGATAGGTAAGGGCTTCTTCATAGACCATGCCACTGGCGTGGTCATAGGCGAGACAACGGTCATCGGCGAGAACGTCTCCGTCTTCCAGGGGGTGACGCTCGGAGGCGTGAGCGCGGAGAAGGGCAAGAAGCGCCATCCGACCATAGGGGACAACGTGGTCATCGGCGCACATGCCGTCATCCTGGGCGACATCCACATCGGGGAGAACACCCGCATCGGCGCGGGTAGCGTGGTAATCAAGGACGTACCGCCCAACTCCACTGTGGTGGGGATCCCAGGCAAGGTGGTGAGGCGGGACGGCCTGCCGGTGAAGGTGGACATGCGCCACGACCAGCTCCCCGATCCGCTATTAGACTCGTTCTCGGACATGAGCCATCACATGGTGGAGCTGGAAAAGCGCATAAGAGAGCTGGAGGACCAGCTCGCGAAGCAGAAGTAAAATAATCGTACGCTGTTTGACGTTGCGAGGTTATCGCGTGTCCCTGAAGGTCCACAACACCCTGAGCAAGCGCAAGGAGGAGTTCAAGCCCATCCACGAGGGCAAGGTCTCCATGTACGTGTGCGGGGTGACGGTCTACGACGACATCCACATGGGGCATGCGCGGAGCATGGTCGTCTTCGACATGATCGCCCGCTACCTGCGTTACAAAGGCTACATGGTGGATCACGCCACCAACTTCACCGACGTGGATGACAAGATCATCGTCCGGGCCAACGAGCAGGGCATTCCCCCGCTCCAGCTGTCCTCGATGTACATCGACCGCTACTTCAAGGAGGCGGATGCGCTGGGCGTCAGGCGCGCCGATAGGTATCCCAAGGCCAGCGAGTTCATCCCCCAGATCGAGGAGCTGGTGCGAGCATTGGAGCAGAAGGGGTACGCCTATCGCACCGAGGACGGCAGCGTTTACTTCTCTATGGAGAAGGTGCGCGACTACGGAAAGCTCTCGGGGATGAAGCTGGAGGAGCTGCGGGCGGGGGCGCGCATCGAACCAGGCGAGGGGAAGCGCAACCCCATGGACTTCGCTTTATGGAAGGGGGCCAAGCCCGGGGAGATCGCCTGGGACTCGCCCTGGGGCAAGGGGCGACCTGGCTGGCATATCGAGTGCTCGGCCATGTGCATGAAGCTTTTCGGGGAGACCATCGACATCCATGGCGGCGGTAACGACCTGATCTTCCCCCACCACGAGAACGAGATCCTCCAGTCGGAGAGCGCTACCGGCAAGCCGCTGGCCAGATACTGGTTGCACAACGGCATGCTCACGGTCCAGGAGGAGAAGATGGCCAAGTCCCTCAAGAACTTCTTCACCGTCCGCCAGGTCCTCTCCAAGCACAGCAAGGAGGAGGTGCGCTTCTACCTGCTCAACACCCATTACCGAGGCCCCCTGGGCTACAGCGACGTGGCACTGGAGGAGGCTGCCGCCTCGTTGAGGAGGTTGCACAACACCTATGCCGAGCTGCGCACCGCGGCCTTAAGCGCCTCAGGGAGCGAGGGCACCAAGGAGCTGGTGGAGAAGGCGCGAAAGGAGTTCATCGAGCAGATGGACGACGACTTCAACTCGCGAGCGGCCATAGCTGCCATATTCGATCTAGCTCGAGATGTCAACAAGCTCATGAGCGAGGGCCGACTGAGCAAGGAAGGCGCCAAGGAGGTTTACCTCTTCCTCGAGGAGGTGGATCAGGTCCTGGGCGTCCTGCCGTCGCCTCCGGAGACAGAGGGCGACCTGGACGCGGTAATGCAGATCATCATCGAGATCAGGAAGGAGCTGCGCAAGCGCAAGATGTTCGACCTGGCCGACCAGATAAGGGACAAGCTGGCCGCCCAGGGGATCAAGCTAGAGGACACCGCGGAAGGGGCGAAATGGAAGAGGATCTGAGCGTCTGGGCGAGGAAGAAGGCCATTTTGCTCGCCAAGGGGCCGGTGAAGGTCGCGCCGCAGCTGAAGTTGCCGGTCAGGCTGAGCCGGTCCACGGCAGGTCCAGGTGCGGGCACGACCGGCATCGCCCTGACCTTCCACGGCCACCGGGTCAAGAAGGCGATCGTGCGCGAGGGAGGCGACTTCGAGCTGGTGGAGGATAAAGGGCATTTGGCGCTGCTGATGGATGGCAGGCCATTCCTGGATAAGGTGGAGGTAACCCCGATCCTGTTCCACTCGCCCGAGCAGGCCTTCTTCAACATCGAGACCGAGTGCATCTACGACTGCAAATTCTGCTCCTCGCGCCGCCTGGAGAAGAAGGTGACCAAGGACCTGACCCCGGACAAGATAGTGCAGATGATCGTCGACGCCTCGACCCGGCCAGATTTCAAGGCGGTGGCCCTGACCAGCGCCGTGGTCAAGGACCCCCGGACCACGGTGGACAAGATGGTCCACATAGTCAGAAGGGTAAGGGATGCATTGGGGGCCTCGATACCAATAGGGGTGGAGCCCTACGTCGATGAGCTGGAGCAGATCGACCAGCTCAAGGGGGCGGGGGCGGACGAGATAAAGCTCAACCTCGAGACCTGGGACCAGGGCATCTTCCGCAAGGTCTGCGGCGAGCAGGACCAGGAATGGATCCTCGAGGCGCTGGAGCATTCGGTCAGGGTCTTCGGCAAGGGGAAGGTGAGCTCCAACATCATCGTGGGGATGGGCGAGAGCGATGAGAACGTGCTGGAGGGCGTGGAACGGCTGGCGAAGATGGGCGTGGTGGCGACCCTCCGGCCTCTGCGCTTGAACGAACTAAATCGGAAGGAGATGGAGCTAGCGTTGGGCAGACTTGAGCCATTGAGCGAGGAGCGCTTGCTTCACCTCGCCCGAGAGCATAAGCGCATCCTGAAGGAGAATGGCCTTAGCACGTTGAGCTTCGACACCATGTGCCACGCCTGCACCTGCTGCGACATCGTGCCCTTCAAGGATATCTGATCGATGATACTTCGAGGGTTTTTTTAGGGCTCCCTAAAAAGTTTATATATAAGTTAGGCTTACCTAAATATTGATGACGAGCGAGATAACCGAGGAGTA
>Ga0209254_10000782_pt1 | contig 27526 bp, 24 predicted proteins | sample FrelakmetDIP11DI_FD_187148 | JGI IMG/M metagenome (GOLD analysis project Ga0209254, IMG submission 187148) | Freshwater lake sediment microbial communities from the University of Notre Dame, USA, for methane emissions studies - DIP11 DI (SPAdes)... | ecosystem: Environmental > Aquatic >...
ATGTACGCCTTCGATCCGTGCGCCCCGTTCGGCGGCTACAAGAACTCCGGCATCGGCCGGGAGAACGGGCCGGAGGGCATCGACGAGTACGTCGAGCACAAGAGCGTGCTGCTGCCGTTCGGCTACACCCCGCAACTCTAGTGATTTCGGCGCGTTCGTCGTCGCTGACCGACGACGAACGCGCCGAAACCTAGAAGATGATGCGGACGATCATCTCGGCGACCGCGGCCGGCTTGTCCACTCCGTCGATCTCGATGGTGTGGCGCACGGTGAGGTTGACGGTGTTGTCGTCGACCTTGGCGACGTCGGCCAGCTCGGAGCCGACGCGAACGCGGCTGTCGACCGGGACCGCGGCCAGGAAGCGAACCTTGTTGAGTCCGTAATTGATCGCCAGCTTGGCGTTCTCGACGCGGAAGTTGTCCTTGCTCAAGGCGGGGATCAGCGACAGCGTGAGAAATCCGTGGGCAATCGTTGTGCGGTAAGGGCTTTCAGCCTTGGCCCGCTCGACGTCGACGTGGATCCACTGGTGATCGCCGGTGACGTCGGCGAAGTCGTTGATGCGCTTCTGGTCGATCTCCAGCCACTCGCTGACGCCCAATTCCTGACCGATCAGAGACTGTGCGTCGTCGATGGACTTGATCACCTTCATGGGGTCACCTTTCTGAAGCGGTTTCCCCGTCATCTTGACCGACGCTCAGAACGCGTCCTCGCTGAGGTCCATGATCGCCAGGTCGACGGCCTCGACGATGCGGCGCTCGGCGGCGAGCCGGGGCAGCACGTTGCGGACGAAGAAGTTCGCGACCGCGACCTTGCCGCTGTAGAAGGCCTCCTCGCGCGGATCCGGATCGCCGTCCAGGGCGATCAGCGCGATCTCGGCCTGCCGCATCAACAGCCAGCCGATCATCAGATCGCCGACAGCCATCAGGAACGAGACCGATTCCAGCCCAACCCGGTACAGCTCGCGAGCGTCCTGCTGAGCACCGAGCAGATAGCCGGTCATCGTGCCGACCATCGCCCGCACGTGGTCCAGTGCCTCGGCCAGTTGCGCGCGGCTGGTCGCTAGTTCGGGACGGCCGTCCGGGCTGTCGATCAATTTCTCCATCTGGGCGACGACGTGCATCAACGCCACCCCCTGGTCACGGGCGATCTTGCGGAAGAAGAAGTCCTGGGCCTGGATGGCGGTGGTGCCTTCGTAGAGCGAGTCGATCTTGGCGTCGCGGATGTACTGCTCGATCGGGTAGTCCTGCAGGAAGCCCGACCCGCCGTAGGTCTGCAACGACTCGGTCAGGCACTGATAGGCCCGCTCGGAGCCGACCCCCTTGACGATCGGCAGGAACAGGTCGTTGATCCGCTCGGCCAGGTCGGCGTCGGCGCCGGAAATCACCACGGCCGCAGCGGGATCCTGGTGCGCGGCGGTGTAGAGGTACAGCGCGCGCAGCCCTTCGGCATAGGCCTTCTGTGTCATCAGGGCGCGGCGGACGTCGGGGTGGTGCACGATGGTGACCCGCGGCGCCGTCTTGTCGGTCATCTGTGTCATGTCGGCGCCCTGAATCCGGGATTTCGCGTACTCCAGGGCGTTCAGGTAACCGGTGGATAGTGTCGCAATCGCTTTGGTACCCACGAACATTCGGGCGTGCTCGATGACCTTGAACATCTGGGCGATGCCGTTGTGCACGTCTCCGATGAGGTAGCCCACGGCGGGGGTGCCGTGCAGGCCGAGGCTGAGTTCGGTTGTGGCAGAGGCCTTCAGGCCCATCTTGTGTTCGAGGTTGGTGACGAACGCGCCATTGCGCTCGCTGGGCTCGCCTGTCTCGGGATCGAACAGGAACTTCGGCACCAGGAACAGGCTCAGCCCCTTGGTGCCGGGGCCGGCACCCTCGGGCCGGGCCAGCACGAGATGCATGATGTTCTCGAACATGTCGTCGGTGTCGCCGTTGGTGATGAATCGCTTGACACCTTCGATGTGCCAGGTGCCGTCACCGGCATCGGTGGCCTTGGTCCGTCCGGCACCCACATCGGAGCCGGCGTCCGGTTCGGTGAGCACCATGGTGGCGCACCACCCGCGTTCCACGGCAACCTGCGCCCAGTGGCGCTGCTGGGAATTGCCGATGTGGAACACGATGTTGGCCATGACGGGGCCGGCAAGGTACATGAAGACCGCCGGGTTGGCGCCCAGGACCAGTTCGTTGACCGCCCAGCTGACCATCGCCGGCGCCGGCATTCCGCCGACCTCCTCGTCGAGGCCGACGCGGAAGTACTCGCCCTGCAGCCAGGCCTGCATGGACTTCTTGAACGGGTCCGGAATCGACACGGTGTGCGTGTCGGGGTCGAAACTCGGCGGGTGGCGATCGGTCTCGGCGAAGGACTCGGCGACCGGCCCCTCGGCCAGGCGCGCGGCCTCGGCGAGGATCTGACGGACCGTGTCGGCGTCCAGGTCGCCGTACTCGCTGCCGTCGAGCACCTTCTCCAACTCCAGCAACTCGAAGAGGTTGAACTCGAGGTCGCGGACGTTGCTCTTGTAATGGCCCATCGCTTGCGCCTCCTAGTGCGGCTGCGCAAAAGCCTAACTGCTGCGGACCCGCTGATCAGCGAGTTCCACCGTCAACAGAAAATATGATCTACACCATAAGACCGCGCCGGACGGCCCAAGAATTGCAGGTCAAACAACACGCCTGTGCTCGTTAACCCGGCGTTCACCTCGCGGCAGCACACCGCAGTTGCCTAGACCTATGTTCATAAGCATACTTATGTCACAGGCATCGCCTGCCTATGAGGAGAGAGACATGTGGCTGATCGAGCTCAACATCGCTGGTCGCCGATTCACGAGGCACGTGCCTGACAAGAGCAGGCAACTCTTCGGGCGCGGTGCGCGTGCCCTGACGTGGCGGAGTGCCCATGTCCCCCACTCCCCCGCGGCCTGAATGAGCGACAAACCGAGCACCGAAACCGCCCGGCGAACCCGCGGTGCGACGCGGACCAAGATGTTGGTGAGCGCGGTCGAAGTCCTACGTGAGCGGGGCGCCGCAGGAGTGACGATCGACGAGGTGCTCGCCCGCAGCGGCGCACCGCGAGGGTCGGTCTACCACCACTTCCCCGGCGGGCGCAGCCAGATCCTGCGAGAGGCGCTGAACTTCGCCGGCGACGAGATCACCGCCAGCATCGACGAGGCGGCCGGCGAGAGCGCGACTGTTCTGCTGCGCCGATTCGTCCAGCTGTGGGAAGACGCCCTGACCGACAGTGACTACACCGCCGGGTGTCCGGTCTTGGCCGCGGCCGTCGGTTCCGGCGAGGACGAGCAGCAGCTGACCGCGGTCGCCGCCGACATCTTCAGCCGGTGGCGCGAAGCATCCAAGCAGGCCTACATCAGAGACGGTTTCGAGCCGGCCGAGGCGACCTCACTGGCCGACACCACGATCTCGGCGATCGAGGGCGCGGCGGTGTTGTGTCGGTCGGTACGCAGCCTCGAACCGCTCTACGATGTCGCGCACCAACTCGAATTCCTGATCAAGGCAAAGGAATTCGTGACGAAGTTCGGGGTTCCGACACTCAACGCCTGACCCGCCAGCGGGCGCAGACGAAATCCCGTTGGCGCCGGCCTCGGCCAGCGTCCATTCGGAACGCAACGGGAAGACGGGCGCTCCGGAGCCCAGGCTGCACTGCGCGTAGGACCGCACCGCTGAACAGCTGCACCGGATGCCTGGCGCCGACGATGCCCCGGCGGTAAGTGAGCCCCCGGCTGGGCGGGCTGTACATCTACTCGCCGGGCTCGTTGGCTAACAGCCACTCGTAGGTCGGCGAGTCCATCACCAGAGCACCGACCCCGGTCTCGAAGGCCTTGGAGCCGAATGGGCCGTCGACGTCGATCGCCCGAGAGGTCGGCCAGTCCAGGCTCCCCGGGTCGTCGACAATGAAGCCGTCGAGGCTGGTGGCGGTGAAGTAGACGCATGCCAAGTTGGTCCAGTATGGCCACCGTGCTGGAATACCAAACGTGACCACGTCTCCCCAGCAGGCCGGCAGGCAGGACCCGGAAACCCCGGAGAGCGTTCTGACCCGCTTCGGCATCGTCACGCTCGAGGAGGACTTCACCGATTTCACAGTGGCGGCCTCGATGCCGGTGAGCGGGATGCTCAACCCGTTCAACGGGATGCCGACCATGGGCGGGCTGGCCATCCTGGTCGACGACGTGGCCGGCCGGGCCAACTTCCACAGGCGCGGTTCAGGGCAGTGGACGGTGTCCAGCGAGCTGACCGTGGAGCTGAGCCCCGACGGCATCGACAGCATCCTGGCCGACCCCGACGAGCCGGTGGTGGCCCGCGCCGAGCCGCTGGGGCCGCACGGCGCGACGCTGCTGGCGATCGCCACGCTGACGCACCGCAGAAGCGCCATCGGCGTCGGAACGGTGCGCACGGTCGCGATCACCGGCGGCCCCGACGGACCGGTTCCACGCGGGCTGGACGATCTCGTGCGCACACCGCAGACGTCCCTTGTCGAACTCATGTCGGCCGATGCGCTACCCCCGGATGACGGGACCTACCTGCTGGGGCAGCGGCCGGACTCGATCATCAACAACCTGATCGGCATCGTGCACGGCGGTGTCAGTAGCACGGGGCTGGAACTCGTTGCCTCGGCGGCGATCAATCACGGCCAGTCCGAACCGCTGCGGACGGCATCCATCCGGGTAAACTTCCTGCGGCCGTTCTTCGCAGGCGAGCGATCCCGCTACGAAGGAACGGTGGTGCGAGTGGGCCGCAACTCCGCGATCGGTGACGCACAAGCAGTGGGAGACGACGGCAAGGTTGCCATCACGGCCCGCATCACGGGATATCGGTGACAGCGTGACCGACGACTTCGCGGTGCTAAGCGCCAACGAACCCGAACTCGCGAGCCTGCGCGCCTCGGTGCGCGAGTTCCTGGTTGCCGACCGCGTCGAATTCGGTTGGGAGCCAGCGGTAGACGCGTGGCTGTCGAGTTGGGACGACCAGTTCAGCGCCCGGTTGGCCGACGCCGGGTTCCTGGGGCTGACCATCCCGCAGCAGTACGGCGGGCATGGGCTGAGCCACCTGCACCGCTACGTGGTGACCGAGGAGTTGCTGGCCGCCGGCGCACCGGTGGCCGCGCACTGGATCGCCGACCGCCAGGTCGCTCCGGGTCTGCTGGCCTACGGGTCGGAGGAGCAACGCCAGCGGCTGCTGCCCAGAATCGCTGCGGGCCGGTATTTTTCGGCCATCGGGATGAGCGAACCACAGGCCGGTTCTGATCTGGCGGCGGCCGCCATGAAGGCCACCCGCACCGACGGTGGATGGGTGCTGTCGGGCACCAAGGTGTGGACCAGCGGGGCGCATCTTGCGCACCAGATCGTCGTGCTGGCCCGCACCAGCCCGGTCGACCCCGAACGGCGCCACGCCGGGTTCAGCCAGTTCATCGTGCCCACCGACTCGAAGGGCATCACCATCAGTTCGATCGTGCTGATGTCAGGGGAACACCATTTCAACGAGGTGACCTTCGACGAGGTCTTCATCGATGACGACAACCTGCTCGGCGACATCGGCGCGGGCTGGCACCAGGTCACCGCCGAGCTGTCCTTCGAGCGCAGCGGCCCCGAGCGGATCTTGACCACCGCTCCGCTGTTGACCGCACTGATCCGGGTGCTGGCCGAGCAGGACGCCGTCGACGACCATACCGCCGGGGCGCTCGGCGACCTGGTGGCCCGGCTGATCTCGCTGCGGCAGTTGTCGGTGTCGGTGGCCCGGGCGCTGACCGAGGGCCACTCGCCGGTCAACGAGGCGGCGCTGGTGAAGGACCTCGGCACTCGCTTCGAGCAGGAGTCGGTGGAGCTGGCGGCCGACCTGTTTTCCTACGTCGATGCCGATACCCCGGGACGCGACCGAGTCGCCGCTCTGCTGGAGGTCGGACGGCTGCACTCGCCCCTGTTCACGCTGCGCGGCGGGACCAACGAGGTGCTGCGCGGCGTGGTGGCGCGCGGAATGGGGTTGCGGTGAGCAGGGCTCTGACCGGCGGTGTGTTCGGAACCTCCAACGCGACAGATGATTTCGTCGACCTGCGGCGGCTGGCCGAGGACATCGGGATGCGCAGCTTCGACGAGCGGATCGGGCACCGCGCGTTGCCGGACGCACTCGACTACACCGCGTGGCGGCACCTCGAGGACGCCGGACTGACCCGCCTGACCAGCGACCCCGAATCCGGCGGTGGTCCAGCCGAACTCGCGCTGGTGTTGCGCGCACTGGCCCGCCACGCCGTCACCGTCCCGCTGGCCGAGACCGACGTGCTGGCCGGCTGGCTCGCCGCCAGGGCGGGCATCGAGGTGCCCGGAACCGGCCCGCTGACTCTGGCGGTCGGTGACGTGGGCACCTTGGCGCTCAGCGATGTGCCGTATGCCGGTGCCGTCGATGCGGTGGTGGTCGCCGTGCGCGACGGTGACTCACTGCAAGTGGCGGTGCGCTCGCCGGCGGACCTGATCATCGCGTCCGGGCACAACCTCGGCGGCGAGCCACGCGACACGGTGCGCCTCGATCTGCCCGCCGACGCCTTCGTGACGGTCGACGCCGCAGCCGAACTCGAGCGGCGAGGCGCCTGGGCGCGGTGCGTCCAGGCGCTGGGTGCACTCGACGCCGCTGTCGAGTACTCGGTGGCGCACACCCGAGACCGGGTTCAGTTCGGCCGGCCGCTGAGTGCGTTCCAGGCCGTGCAGCACACGCTGGCCTCGATGGCCGGAGACGTCGAACGGGCCAGGGCCGCAGCAGAACTCGCGGTGGCTGCTGCCGCCGGGTACGGGTTCGACAGCCCGCAGACCGACTACGCCGTCACGGTGGCCAAAGTGGTGCTCGGCCGCGTCGTGCCCACCGTCGTCACCGCCGCGCATCAATTGCACGGCGCGATCGGCGTGACCATCGAGCACCGGTTGTGGCTGGCGACGATGCGCGCCCGTAGCTGGGTCGACGAGTTCGGCGACACGGCGTTCTACGCGCGCCGACTCGGCCGGATGGCACTGGCCGCCGCCCGTGACGGCGACCCGTGGGACCTGGTCGTCGGCGGCGCCTAGCCCTTTCTGGCCGCGAACAGGGGCGCCTAGCTCAGCTGCCCGTCCAGTTCGGTGCGCGCTTCTCGGCGAACGCGATCGCGCCCTCCTGAGCATCCTTGGAAGCGAACACCGGCATCAGGATCTTGGCTTGCTTCTTCCACTGCTCCTCGGGGCTCCACGCCCGCGACTCGGTGATGATCCGCTTGGTGGCGGCCACCGCCAGCGGGCCGTTGGCGGTGATCCGCTCGGCCAGGCCGATCGCGGCCTCCAGCGCATGGCCCGGCTCGGCCAGCACGTTGACCAGTCCCAGTTCGTGGGCGCGCTCGGCGGGCAGGTTCTCGCCGGTCAGCGCGAGCTCCATGGCGATCTGGTACGGAATGCGCTGCGGCAGGCGCAGCAGCCCGCCGCCACCGGCGACCAGGCCGCGCTTGACCTCAGGGATGCCGAACGCCGAGTCCTTGGCGGCCACGATGAGGTCGGTGGCCAGCGCCAACTCGGTCCCGCCGGCCAGTGCGTAGCCCTCGACGGCGGCGATGAGCGGCTTGACCGGCGGACGCTCGGTGAAACCCAGACCGCGGCCCTCGGCCACGACGTTCTCGCCCCGCGCGAAGGCCTTGAGGTCCATTCCGGCACAGAACGAACCGCCGGCACCAGTGACGATGCCGACCGAGAGCCCCGGCTCGTCGTCTAGGCGGTCCATCGCGGCCGCCAGTCCATTGCTGACCGCGGCGTTGACCGCGTTCTTGGCTTTGGGGCGGTTGATGGTGATGATCAGGATGCGGCCGCGCTGCTCGGTGAGGACGGCGGGTTCTTCGGTGCTGGCTTCTTCGGTCACGCGGCTGATCGTAACGATCGTGGAATCGAGGTGATCCCCAGGCCGGTAGGATCAAAAAGTCGTGAGCACAAAAGAGGCGACCCGCAGCGAGACCGCGAAGTGGGATCCGCACCTGACCGAGCGGACCATGGGCCTACTGCGCCCGTTCCTGAAGCTGTACCACCGCAGCGAGGTGCGCGGCCTGGAGAACTTCCCGCCCGGTGGCGCGCTCGTGGTGGCCAACCACTCCGGCGGTCTGTTCCCGGTGGACGTGCCGGTGTTCGCGCTGGGCTTCTACGACGCCTTCGGCTACGACCGGCCGGTGTACACGCTGAGCCACGACATTCTGATGACGGGCCCCGCCGCGGGCTACCTGATCCGCACTGGATTCATCCGTGCCAATCCCGAGAACGCCGACGAGGCGCTGCGCTCCGGCGGCGTGGTGGTGGTCTTCCCGGGTGGCGACTACGACGTCTACCGCCCGACCTTCGCCGAGAACAAGATCGACTTCGACGGGCGCACCGGCTATGTCAAGGCGGCGCTGGGCGCGGGCGTGCCGATTGTGCCCTCGGTCGCCATCGGGGGTCAGGAGAACCAGATCTATCTGTCCCGCGGGACGGGCCTGGCTAAGCTGCTGCGGCTGGACAAGCTGATGCGGTCGAAAATACTGCCGATCTCGTTCGGTTTCCCGTTCGGGTTCAGCGCCGTCCTGCCCGTCAACGTGCCGCTGCCGACCAAGATCGTCATGCGGGTGCTCGAGCCGATCGACATCCATGCGGAGTTCGGTGACGACCCCGACATCGACGCGGTCGACGCCTACGTGCGAGGCGTCATGCAACGCGCGCTCGACGACCTCTCCGCCGAGCGTCGTCTTCCGGTGATCGGTTGATGAGTAGGCTGAGACGCCTGCTCGCTGAGCTGCGACGGCCGCGCCCACTGCTGCGCGCCGCCGTCGAACTGGCCAATGCCGCCAACGGCTTTCGTCCGCTGGCCCGCAAGGGCTACCCGACCATCGCGGTGTTCTGGGTGGGCTGGCCCACCTCGGAGCTGCCGGCCTTCTACGCCGCCGGCTCGATGTTCGACGCCGTCCGCCGCGGCCTGCGCGGCGACTTCCGCGGCCGGCGCGGCATCGCGGCGCTGGCGCTGACCGTGCTGTCATGGGGGTTCCTGGCGGCCATCCAGCGGCGCAACCTCACCACTCCGCGGCCGGTGCTGCGCGAGGCGCTCGTGGAGGGGCTCGGGGAAAATTTCGCCGACGTGCTCGACACCCTGCCCAGCACACCGTCACCGTCGGGCCGGCCGACCGCCTGGCGCACCACCTGGGCGCGGCGCCAGTTCGTCGAGAAGATGAACATCGTCACCTACGGCCCGCACGGCCGGGCCAACCTGGCCGACGTGTGGCGCCGCCGCGATCTGCCGCGCGACGGCAAGGCGCCGGTGCTGCTCGAGGTGCCCGGCGGGGCGTGGGCGATCGGTTGGCGCCGCCCGCAGGCCTACCCGCTGATGAGCCATCTGGCCGACCGTGGCTGGATCTGTGTGGCGATGAACTACCGCGTCAGCCCGCTGCACACCTGGCCAGATCACATGATCGACGTCAAGCGGGCGCTGGCGTGGGTCAAGGAGAACATCGCCGACTACGGCGGCGACCCGAATTTCGTTGCCATCACCGGTGGTTCGGCCGGCGGCCACCTGACCGCGCTGGCCGCGCTGACCGCAGGAGACCCGGAGTACCAGCCCGGGTTCGAAGACGCCGACACCTCGGTGGTCGCGGCGGTGCCGGTCTACGGCCGCTACGACTGGTACACCACCCACGGCAACGGCCGCCGCGAGTTCATCGGCTATCTGGAGCGCCTGGTCGTCAAGCGGCAGTTCACCAGGTTCCCCGACATCTACGTCGACGCCTCACCCATCCGTCGGCTCCGCGCCGACGCGCCACCGCTTTTCATCCTGCACGGCGAGAACGACTCGCTGATTCCGGTCGACGAGGCCCGGGATTTCGTCGCCGCCATGCGCGAGGTGTCCCAGTCGCCGGTGCTCTACGCCGAGTTGCCCGGCGCCCAGCACGCGTTCGACATCTTCTCCTCGCCGCGGGCGCACAACTCCGCCGAAGCCGTCGGCGAGTTCCTGTCCTGGGTGTACGCCAGCCGAATGTCGCTCGAGCCCTGAGGTCAGGCCTGGGCCATCGCGGTCTCGACGGCCGTCAGCTCGCCGGGAAGCCCTGCTGCCGAACGTATCTCGGAGAACGCCTGCAGCATCGAGTCGGTGGCCTCGTGGGGGTCGTCGACGGTGGCGCCGTCGGTGAGCACCGAGATGTTGAGCTGGTCGACGTAGCTCCACACGGTGATGTTCATCCCGCTGCCCGCGGTCAGCGGACCGACGGAGTAGATCTCGGTGACCAGTGCACCACCGACACGACCCCGCTCCCGCGGGCCGGGAACGTTGGAGATCGGCAGACTGAGCACCTTGTTCTGCCCGTCACGGCTGGACAACCACTTGAAGAGCGCCTCTGCCGGGGCCTGAGGCAGATACTCCAACCACCGGGCCACCAACTCCGGGCCGACGAGTTGGTGACCCTCCTTGGCCAGCACTGCGGCGTCGTGGGTGCGCCGCACTCGCTCGAGCGGATCGGCGACATCGGCTGGAAGTGCGACCATCATGCCCGAGAAATAGTTGCCCGAAACCCGGTCGGGATCGAAGTTGAAGCTCACCGGAACCGACGCGAGCAGCGGGTTATCGGCAGCACCGTCCTAGTGCAGCAACAGCTTTCGCAATGCCCCGCGGAAATCGCCAGCACCAGGTCGTTGAGCGTGACACCCAGATGCTTGGCGGTCTGCTTGATGTCCGCCAGTGCCAATGTTGCGGTGGCAAAACGGCGTTGCGAGTCGAGCATGTGGTTCAGGAAGCTCGGTGGCGGCGTGAATGGCCGCGTCAACTCCGGCGACAACTTGCGGGAGCTGCGGCGCACCCGGGCCAGACCGTCTGCCGTGTACTTGACGGTGGCGGGCACGCGCGCGATCTGGCGCAGGTGATCGATGAACGCCGAAGCCGCCAGCTCCGATCTTCCGGGGTCGGGATCTGTTGCGTACGAGTCCTGATCGCCCTGCGGACCGGACTTCAGGTCCATTGTGCGCGCCATCAGGTTGCCGGATGCAACGCCGTCGGCCAGCGCGTGGTGGATCTTGCAGACCACCGCGACGCGGCCGTTGGCCAGCCCCTCCACGTAATACATCTCCCAGAGTGGATGGCTGCGATCCAGTGGGGTGCTGGCGATCTCGCCGATGGCTTCGTCGAGTTCGCGCCGGCCCCCCGGCTCCGGCAGCTGCCAGGACCGGACGTGGTAGTCGAGGTCGATGTCGCAGTTCTCCCGCCACATCGGGTGGTGAAATTTGAACGGGATCTCGATGAGCTGATATCTGAGCGGGTCCAGCTTGTACAACCGGCGGTGCAGGGTCTGTCGGAAGTCATCGACACCGAGGTCGCGGCGGTGCTCGTCGAGTTCGATGACCGCCACCTTGAGGGTGTGCATGTGCACGTTCGGCATCTCGCTGTACAGCAGAAGCGCGTCTACCCCATTGAGCCTCTTCACTGCTGCACCTCCCTGTCCGGGACCATACAATCAGCGACCGCTCAGATGACCTCTCTGGCCGACATCAGGCTGCGGTCGCGGTGAATCTGGTTGAGGAACAATCCGATTGCGGTGGACACCGACCCGGTGCGGGCACCGTCGATCATGTCGAATCCATGGCCGGCGCCGGGTAACTCGATGAAGCCGACCGGTGAGCGCGACACCGCGCGCAGCCGCTCGACGAAGCTGCGGGCCTGCTCGACGGGGATCACGGTATCGGCGGAGCCGTGGACGATCAAGAACGGCGGGGCGTCGGGGTGGACCTGCGCGATCGGCGAGGCCTTGCGGAACACCTCGCCGTGGCGGTTCTGGCGCTTGTTGACGACGACACGTTCCAGGAAGTCGACGAAGCGCTCCCGCTCGGGGGTGGACCTGTCCTCCCAGTCGTAACGGCCGTAGATGCCGACGACGGCGTCAACGGAGGTGTCCGAACCCTCGGGCAGGTGCCCCTGGTACTCGGGGTCGTCCGCGGTCAGCCCGGCCAGTGCAGCCAGGTGCCCACCGGCTGAACATCCGGCCACCGCAACGAAATCACGGTCACCACCGAACCGGTCGACGTTGGCCCGGGCCCAGGCGATGGCGGCCTTCACGTCGTTGATGTGGTTCGGCCAGCGGTGGTGCGGGGCGACGCGGTAGTCGATCGACAGGCACACCCAGCCCTTGGCGGCCAGGTGCGACATCAGGGCGTAGCCCTGCAGGATTCGGCTGCCGTGCACCCAGGCCCCGCCGGGGACGAACACCAGGACCGGTGCAGGCTCGGTGGGTAGATGGCGCCGCCGCCACACGTCAAGTCGCTGAGTCGAGTGAGCGCCGTAACGCACGGCGGACCGGTACAGGTGGCGGCGATGCTCGAACGCCTTCCACAGCGGCGGCATCCGGTCGGGGGCCGGCCACTCGCGCGGCAGATGCTCGGCACCGACGACGCCGCGCAGCGCCGCCTCGGACACCGCGTTGGTGCTCTCCCGCTGACTCTTGCGGACACCCGAGGCGTCCTGGCTGAGCCACGACCGCACGGTCGAGTTCATGAAGTCGGGCACATGGCGGTAGCCCCACACGCTCATCGCGGTCGCCGCGCCGAGCGGTTCGAGATGGCGGCCGATCAGGGGCAGCTGAGCCGAGGCGACGCTGAGCGCCAGCGCGTAGTCGGCGGGACCGGCCTGCAACAACCAGCGCGCCCGATCCAGGTGTGCCGTCATGGCGCGAGCCTACCCCGCAGACGCAGGCCGGAAACGACATTCTCCAGCGGCCGCACTGTGCCTAGACTCGGTCGACAACCGAGGAGGTCAGCATGGCCGCTGCCGCGGACGCCATCTACACCGGCGACATCATCACGATCGACGACGCCAATCCGTCCGCCCAGGCCTTGGCCGTCACCGGCGGCCGGATCACCGCGGTGGGCCATCGCGACGACGTGCTGGCGGCTGCGCGCGGACCGGCCACCCGCATGATCGACCTGGACGGCGCGACGTTGCTGCCCGGCTTCCTGGATCCGCACAGCCACTACATCAACTCGCTGACCGTCGCCAACCAGGTCAACGTGTTCGCCCCGCCCGCCGGGCCCGGAGCCGACGTGGGCGCAATCGTCAGCGCTCTCAAGGCGTTTCGGGATTCCCAGCGGATCCCGGCCGGGGAGATGATCGTCGCGTACGGCTACGACGACACCCTCATGCCGGCTGGCCGGACACTGCACAAGGAAGACCTCGACGCCGACTTCGGTGACAACCCGGTGCTGGTCGGGCATGTGTCGATGCACGGCGCCGTGCTCAACTCGGCGGCGATGCGGATGTTCGACATCACCGCGGCGACCGAGACACCGCCGGGCGGGGTGATCGTCCGCAAGGAGGGTTCCACCGAGCCCGACGGGCTGGTGATGGAGACCGCCTTCCTGCCGATCTTCGCCGCCATGCCCAAACCCACTCCCGCACAGGAGGTCGCGTGGAGCCGGGCCGGCCAGATGCTGTACGCCGCAGCCGGCATCACCACCGCCCACGAGGGAGCCACCCACGCCGCCGACGTCGAGCTGATCTACCGGGCCGCCGAGGGCGGGGCGAACCTGATCGACGTGGTCGCCTACCCGTTCATCCTCGAACTCGACGAGGTGCTGGCGCACCATCCGCCGCAGGAGTTCGGCAGCTACCGCAACCGGGTCAAACTGGGCGGGGTCAAGGTCACGCTGGACGGCTCACCGCAGGGCCGCACCGCCTACTTCACCACGCCCTATCTGGTCGACGGACCGGACGGTCAACACAACTGGTGTGGCGAGCTCGGCTTCTCCCAGGACGTCGTCAACGGCTGGTTCAAGCAGGTCTACGACCTCGGTCTGCCGCTGGACATCCACGCCAACGGCGACGCGGCCATCGATGTAGCGCTGGCCGCCCACGAGTTCGCCGCCGCCGACGACCTGGGCCGGGACCGGCTGACCGTCATGGTGCATTCCCAGTTCGTCCGGCCCGATCAGCTGCAGCGCTACGTCGGCTACAACATCATTCCGTCGTTCTTCACCCAACACGCGTTCTACTTCGGTGACGCCCACGTGCAGTTGCGGGGTAAGGCTCAGGCCGACTTCCTGTCGCCGATGCGCGCGGCGATCGACCTCGGGCTGCGCCCGACCAATCACACCGACTTCGTCGTGACGCCGTTGGATCAGATGTTCGTGGTGTGGACGGCGGTCAATCGGGTGTCCCGCAGCGGTGCGATCATCGGCGCCGACCAGCGGGTGACCCCGCTGGAGGCGCTCAAGGCGATCACCATCAACGCGGCGCGTCAGTACCGCGAGGCTGACCAGAAAGGTTCGCTGGAGGTCGGCAAGCTGGCCGATCTCGTTGTCCTGGACGGTAATCCGTTGACAGTGGATCCGATGGCCATCAAGGACATCCGGGTGGTCGAGACCATCAAGGACGGCGAGACCGTCTACCGCGCCTAGGGCGTGAGAAGCACTTTGACGTGCTCGCCGGACCGCGACGCGACGGCGGCATAGCCCTCGGCCGCCTGGTCGAGCGAGAGCCGGGTGGTGAAGATGCCCTCGACGTCGAGGCGGCCGTTCTGCAGCAGCGGGATCAGTTCGGGCCAGGTCTGCTGCACCGGTGCGGTGGTCAGCCGAACGGTCAGGCTGCGCAGCAACGCGGTCAGCGCCGGGAACGGGTACGGGTTGAGGTTGTGCACGCCCACCACGGAGACCGTGCCACCGGCGCGCACGGTGGCCAGGGAGTCGTCCAGCGAGATGTCGTTGCCCACCGCGTCGATCACCGCGTCGGCACCGATGCCGCCGGTGGCCTCCATGACCGCCTGCATCGCCGGGGCCGGGATCGCGATGGCCCCCAGCGCGGCGGCCCGGTCGCGGCGCGCGGCAACCGGATCGACCGCGAAGACCTTTGCCGCCCCGAGGAACAACGCGCTGCGCAGCGCGCACAGCCCGACCGCGCCGAGGCCGATCACAACCGCCGTGCCCCCGACCGGGATGTCGGCGCGTTTGGCCGCCGCCCAGCCGGTGGCGAGGTTGTCGGTGAGCAGCAGCGCCTGCTCGGTGCTGATGTTCTGCGGCATCTTCAGCAACTGGAAGTCGGCTGCCGGGACGGCCAGCAGTTCGGCCTGCGCTCCGCCGAGTAGGCCGGAGCCGAAGATCTGCGGACCGGATGCGCACAGGATCGGATCCTTGGTCGCGCATCCCGCACACGCACCACAGCCGGCGACCGACGAAATCAGCACCAGGTCACCGACTTTCACGGTGCGCACGTCGGGCCCCGCCGCCACGACGGTGCCGATCGCCTCGTGTCCCAGCGACACGGGATCGAAGATCGGGTAGTCACCCTCGTAGAAGTGCAGATCCGAGCCGCAGATCGCGGCCGCGGTCACTTGCACCACGGCGCCATCGGGCCCGGGTAGCACCGGGTCTGGCCGGGTGTCGACGCGAACCGATCCGGGGGTGTCGATGACGACCGCGCGCATGCAGACTCCTCAGTTCGTCACGATGAAGTTCGACCAGTCCGGTTCACGAACCGCCTTCCAGAACACCGGAAGCCGCCACGGGCTGACCGTGTGGATCTCACCGTCGGCGTTCTTGAAATACGAATGCTTGATCGACGGGTGAGCCCACACCATCGTGGCGATCTCGCTCTGGTGCCGCCGATGCCAGTCATCGGTGGCCTCGGGGGTGGGCTCGATGGAACGCAGCCCGTTGCCGATCATCTCGGCCAGCACTGCGTTGACGTAACGCATCTGCAACTCGGAGTTGAAGATGAGGCTGCCGCCGTGAGCCAGATGGTTTCCGGGGCCGTAGAGCATGAAGAAGTTCGGGAAGCCGGGGACCGTGATGCCCAGATAGCCGACCGGCCGCTCGCCCCACACCGTACGCAGATCAGCGCCGCCACGCCCGGTGATCTTCAGCGGGTAGAGCACCTCGGTGGCGCGAAAGCCGGTGGCGTACACGATGACATCGGCTTCGTGGGCCACACCGTCGGCGGTGACCACCGCGTGCGGGGTGATCCGCTCGATCGGGGTGCGGACCAACTCGACGTTGTCGCGGCGCAGCGTCTTCAGCCACGTCCCGTTGTCCTGCAATGTGCGCTTACCGGTCGCCGGATAGTCGGGCAGTACCTTGTCGAGCAGATCCCGGTCCTCACCGACCTGGGTGGTGATCCAGTCGCTGAACATCAGCCTGGCCATGGCGTTCATCTCGCTGACCGCGTAGTTGGGGTCGTCGGGATGGGTGTAGTCAGGATCCGAGCGCGCCGCGTCCAGGCCCTTGTCGGCGCCGGGCCACATCAGCAGGAACCGGTACCAGCGGCCATAGAACGGAAGGTGGTCCATCGCCCAGCGCACACCGTCGGGCACGCTGTCGTGGTACATCGGGTTGGGGAACATCCACTGCGCGGTGCGCTGGAAGACCGTCAGGTGGGCCACCGTGTCGGCGATGGCGGGGGCGATCTGGAAGCCGCTGGCTCCGGCGCCGATCAGCGCGACCCGCTTGCCGGTCAGGTCGACGGAGTGGTCCCAGGCGGCGGAGTGGAAGGACGGGCCGGCGAAGGTGTCGGCGCCGTCGATGTCGGGCAAATGGGGCCGGTTGAGCTGACCGACGGCGGTGATGACCGCCCGTGCGGCGATCTCGGATTCGGCCCCGTCCTTACCGCGCACCCGAACCTGCCAGATGGCGTCGGCGTCGTTCCATTGCGCCGACACCACCTCGGTTTCCCAGCGCACGTTGTCATCCAGGCGGTGCTTGGCCAGAACCGACTCAAAGTAGGCCCGCAACTCGGGCTGCTCGGCGAAGTAGTGCGACCAGTTGTTGCTGGGCTCGAAGCTGTAGCAGTAGAAGTGGTTGGCGACGTCGACCCGTGAGCCGGGATAGCTGTTCTCCCACCAGGTTCCGCCGGGTCCAACGTTCTTCTCGACGATCGTGAATGGAATGTTGGCCTGCTTCAACCGGATTCCGGCCAGCAGGCCGGACTCGCCGCAGCCGATGACCAGCACGGGGAAATCCGACGCCTGCGCCGGGTCCAGGGCGGCGGGCCGGCGCGGGTCGACACCCTCGAGGTCCATCTCCTCGAGCACCATCGGTTGGTACTCGTCGTCGACGTGCTCGCAGGCCGCCCAGTCGAGCATCTCCTGAACGAGCTCGCCACTGAGCGGCACCGGGCCGGGACAGCCGCGGTCCCGGTAGTCGGCGAGGACCGGCAGTGCCAGGGCGCGCGCCTTGGCCTTGTCCTCTTCGGACATGAATCCCTGCACCTCGTTGAGGAACACCCCGGCCTGTTTGAAGTCGCGGATGAAGCGCGGGTCGCCGGTGATGTGCACCAGCGACAGCAGCAGCGTGGGGATACTGACCTGCTCCAATGCGGCGGCGATCTCCGCGTCGGACGACGTGAACGGTTGGCCGGCATAGGGATTGTGCGTCACACCGGAGTCCTTTCACCGATCGGTTATTACGCTACGCGGAGTACCGTAATAGCGGAACCCCACCCTAACTGTCGGTGCGGATGCGGATCAAGGGCCGTCTCGTCAGGGGCCACGATGACTACCCGGCGCGGCCCGGCCATACTGACCCCGTGGTCACTACCGACATCCATCCCGAACTCCGCAGCGTGGCGCGGTTCGTCCCGCGCAAGCTGATCTACGGCTGGTCGCTCCCGGTGCTGCGCCGGTTGACCGGCTTGCAGCGCGTCAACAACGATGGCGTCGAGGTGCTGACCCTGCCGTCCGGCGTCGGAGTCCGGCTGTACCGGCCGGCTGGGACCACCGCGGCCACGCCGGCCCTGCTGTGGATCCACGGCGGTGGCTACGTGCTCGGCACCGCCGCGCAGGACGACATCCTGTGCCGCCGGTTCGTGGACATCCTCGGGACCACCGTCGCCTCCGTCGACTATCGACTGGCCCCCGAACATCCCTACCCCGCGCCACTCGAGGACTGCTACACCGCGCTGACCTGGCTGGCCGGCCTCCCCGGCGTCGACGCCGACCGGATCGCCATCGGCGGCGCCAGCGCCGGTGGCGGGCTGGCCGCGGCCCTGGCCCTGCTGGCGCGCGACCGAGCCGAGCTGACGCCGGTGCTGCAGGTGCTGGTCTACCCGATGCTCGACGACCGCAGCGTCGGCAGGCACCTCGACGATCCCGGCCACCGGCTGTGGAACGCAACCAGCAACCGGTTCGGGTGGACGTCCTACCTCGGCGGGGCCGACCCGACCTCAGCGGTCCCGGGCCGGCGCACCGACCTGGCCGGACTGCCGCCGGCCTGGGTCGGCGTCGGCACGCTGGACCTGTTCCACGACGAGGACCTCGACTACGCCGCGCGGCTGCAGGCCGCCGATGTGCCCTGCGAGGTGCATGTGGTACCCGGTGCGTTCCACGGCTTCGACGGGGTTGCGCCGAAGGCCCACATCTCCCGGGCGTTCTTCGACAGCCAGTGCGCGAGCCTGCGCCGGTACCTGACATCGGTGTGAGTGCGGCGGCAGCGATGCATACCACCGAACAGCGCGACCTCGCCGAGGCGGTCGCTGACCTGTTGGCCAAGCGCTCGCCGGAGTCCGAGGTGCGCCGCCTGATGGCCGACGACGCCGGGTACGACCCCGCGCTGTGGGCCGAACTGGCTGAGATGGGACTGCTCGGTCTGGCGATACCGGAGGAGTACGGCGGCGCCGGTGCCGGGTCGGTCGAACTCGGCGTGGTCATGGAGCAGATGGGCGCGACGCTGCTGTGTGCACCGTATCTGTCCACCGCGGTGCTGGCGGTGAATCTCATTGTGGCCCTCGATGACTCGGCCGAGTGCGCCGAGGTCCTGCCCCGCATCGCCGCCGGTGACCTGATCGCCACCGTGGCCTTTGCCGAGCCGGGCTCGGCGCGGCCGCCCGATGAGCCCCGCACCACCGCGCACCCGGACGGCTCCGGGTGGCGGCTGACGGGCACCAAGACGTTCGTCCTCGACGCCCTGACCGCCCAGCGCCTGTACGTCACCGCAGGCTCCGGTGTGTTCGCCGTCGAGCGCAGTGCGCCCGGGTTGACAGTCTCGCCGTTGGCCACCGTCGACCAGACCCGCAAGCAGGGACACCTCACCCTCGCCGACACCCCGGCCCGGCTGGTCGGAGCCATCGGCGCCGGCGCGGCCGCACTCGACGAGGCGATCGACCGGGCATCGTCGGCGCTGCTGAGCGAGCAAGCCGGGGGAGCGATGCGGGCAATGCAGATGTCGGCCGACTACGCCAAGACGCGGTTCCAGTTCGGGCGGGCCATCGGCAGCTTCCAGGCGGTCAAGCACATGTGCGCCGACATGCTGCTGGAGGCGCAGTCGGCGGTGTCGGCGGCCCGTCACGTCGCCGCCGCCTTCGCCATGGGCGACCCGAACCGGTACGCGGATCTGGCTCTGGCACAGGCGTATTGCTCGGATGCGTTCGTCTCGGTGGCCGCCACCACCATCCAGGTGCACGGCGGCATCGGCTTCACCTGGGAGCATCCGGCACACCTGTACCTGCGGCGGGCCCGCACCGACGCACAGATCTTCGGTGACCCGGCCTGGCATCGGGAACGCTATGTCCGACTGCGCGAGCAACAGTCATGACCGACGACGAGGTGCGCGACGAAGTCCGGCAGTGGCTGGCGGCGAACTGGGATCCCGACATCGACCGCGGACGCTGGGCTCAGCTGGTGTTCGACGCCGGGTGGGCGGTGCCGAGCTGGGAGCCCGAGTGGTGGGGCCGCGGCCTGACCGATCCCCAATCCCGAATTGTGGCAGCGGAATTTGCCGCCGTCGGCGCACCGGGAACCGGGCACGACCGCGCGAACCTGTTCGCCACCACCTTGCACGACCTGGGCACCGACGACCAGAAGTGCCGGCTGATCCCGCCGTCGATCCGCGGCGAGACCAAGTGGTGCCTGCTGTACTCCGAACCCGGAGCGGGATCGGATCTGGCCGGCCTGCGGACCAGGGCCGACCGGGACGGCGACGAGTGGGTGGTCAACGGACAGAAGGTGTGGACGTCGTTCGCCAAGACCGCCGACTACGGGTTGCTGGTGGCCCGCACCGACTGGGATGTGCCCAAGCACAACGGGATCAGCTTCTTCATGTTCCCGATGCGCCAAGCCGGTGTGGAGATTCGGCCGATTCACCAGATCACCGGCGAGTCCGAGTTCAATGAGGTGTTCATCACCGGCGCCAGGGTGCCGCACGCGAACCTGGTCGGCGAACCCGGCAGCGGCTGGTCGGTGCTACAGCTCGCCCTGGCCTACGAGCGGCGGCTGATGGGCGATCTGGCCCGCACGTCGCGCTCGGCCCACAAGCCGCAGGCCGATACCGACAGCCTCGTCGCACTGGCGCGCAACGCCGGCAATCTGGGCGACTCGCATATCCGGCAGGAGATCGCCCGCGTCGAAGGCTATGCGGCGGTCAACCGGTGGAACACCCAGCGCGCCAAGGCCACCAACGACCGGGCCGAGGCCGCCACCCTGCTCGCGCTGGGCAAGATCGCGATGTCGCGCATCCTGCACGAGACGGCACGGGTGCAGACCGAGATCGTCGGGCCGGAGTCGATGCTGACCGGTCCGGGCAATCCCATCGGTGACGCGGTGACGTTCCGCACGCTCAATGCCTACTTCACCTCGATCGGCGGAGGCACCGACCAGATCCAGCGCAACATCGTCGGCGAACGCGTCCTGGGACTCCCGAAAGAGCCGGAGCCCTATCGAAATACCGCGTTCCGCGAACTGCCGCACTAGGTCCCGATCGGTAGCCGGCCGCCGACGACGGTCGCCGCGACCAGCTCGGCGTCGAGGGCGTCGAGCACGTCGGCGGGCGCCGCGGCCAGGACACACAGGTCGCCCGGCTCTCCCGGTTCGATGGTGCGTGGGACGTCGGGGCGCTCGGGGTGACCGGTGAACATACTCAATGCCGTTGCGGCGGTGACACATTCGTCAGCGTTGAGCACCGCGCCGGCACCGGTGGTCCGGTGTACGGCCGCGCGCATCGCCGCCCACGGATCAGCGCCGCCGAACGGCAGATCTGTCGACAACGCCACGCGCACGCCGGCCTGCCGGAGCGAGGCCAGCCGCCACAGTCCGGGCTGATCCTCGGCGGCGACGTCGACCAGGTACTGGTCGCCGCGCTCGGCGACGAAGTTCGGCTGGGTGACCACCACGGGGTCCAACTCGGCGAGCTCGGTGAGGCTGTCCTGCGGCACCACCGCGGCATGCTCGATGCGATCAGCGGGATGGCGGCCTGCGGCGCGCAGCGCCGCCAGCGTCACCACCAGTTGGGCCGCCGTGACGCAGTGCACGGCGACCGGGCCGTGGACGTGCCGCGCCCGGATCCACTCGGTGAGCTCGTCGAGGTCCAGCGCGTCGTCGTGCAGGATGCGCTTGCCCGGAGACAGCCAGGACACCCGCTGATGAAGTTCGCCGTGCCGGTGCGCCTGGGTCAGGGTCACGATGGCGTCGGCGTCCAGATCGGGGGTCGCGTCGGTTACGCCGGTGACGCCGTAGGCGCTGAGGCTTCCACTGAGCTCGGCCAGCGGCGCATCCCGCCGTGCGACCGCGTCCGCCCATGAGTCATAGCTGCGCAGTCTGCCGTCGGGGTGATCGCGCAGGCCGACTTCGGCGAGCCCGCGGGAGTTGAGCATCCACAGCACCCCGCTTCGATGCTGGACGCGTACCGGGACAGCGGGAGCGAGTTCGTCGAGGATCGACCGGTCGAGTGGACCGGCCACCGATTCGTGATAGCCGACGGCTCTGATCCAGCCGTCGCCGCCGACCGGTGCGCCCGCCAGGACCGCGGCCAGCTGCGCCCGGTTGTGCACCTGCCCCGGGCCGACCTGAACCGAACCCGCCGCCGCGGCCGCCGCGCGCAGGTGCACGTGGTGGTCGTGCAGTCCCGGTATCACCGCACCGCCCGCGGCGTCGAGTACCGTCTCGGCCGGGCGCGGCGCCAGCGCGTCGGCGACCTCCTCGATCCGGTCGTTCAGCCGGATGTCGACGGTGCGCCCGTCCATCAGGGCGGCGCGCTGAATCAGCATGTGACCGGGAGTCGTTGGGCGACGACGTCGTCCACTCGGGCGTTGTCGGCGCCGAGGGCGGCAGCGGGTGGTGCGGCCCGTGGCGGTTGGGGTGGGCGCGCGTCCATCGGCCCGGCAGCCCGCTCGACGGGCAGGGCGGCATAGGTGGCGGCAACCCGGGCCATCGCCACGTCGATGACCTCACCGCCGCCTCGGTGCACTGAATTCGCCACGGCCAGCGCGGCTTCCAGGCCGGTCAACGGATCGGCGACGGCGTCGGCGCAGAACACCGGACCGTCCGCACCGGTGCCCACCAGTCCGCCGGCCACCGCGGCGTCGTCACCGAAGGCCACCCGGGGCGAGTCGGCGCCGTGGCCGGTGATGCGCAGCCACACCCGTCCACCGGGACCGGGCAGTGACTGCGGGCTGATACCGCGCCGGGCCAGGGCGGCGGGCCGGGAACCCTCGATGACGACGTCGGCGACCGACAGCAGCGTACGCAGCCGGTCGTCGTCGAAGTCGATTGCGTAGGAGAGCTTTCCGTGGTTGATCCAGTCGTAGAAGCCGGGGTGACCGGATCGGGTTCCGTCCGGGCGGGCCGGGCTCTCCACCTTGACCACGGTGGCGCCCGCCGCGGCGAGGATCTGCCCACACAGCGGGCCGGCCCACATCGAGGACAGGTCGGCCACCAACAGCCCGGCGACAGGGCGCGGCGCCGTGGGCGATCCGGCGGCGGTGACGCGCGGCGGCGCTGCCACGCTCTCACCGAGGCGCGCGACCGGCAGATCCAGCAAGACCGCGCGATCGACGAGGGCGGTGCTCGACTGCCGGGCCGCCCAGTCGACGACCGTCGGCCACGGATCGTCGGGCACGGCGTCGGTTTCGACGAGGGCGGGCACGGCGGCGACATCGTCGGGTCGCGACAGCGTCAACGCACACCAGCCGTCGCGGGTGGCCATCAGCCGGGTGGCACCGCCGGCCGAGATCCGGCCCCGCCTGGTCAGGCCCAGCAGCGCGGCGCGCCCGGTCAGTGCGGCGGTGGCGTCGACGGTGACGCCGAGCCGGGCGGTCAACGCACCGGCAACGGCCCCGGCGCGGGTCAGCACGCCCGATCGGGAGTAGTCGGGGGGCCCGTCGGCCGGACCGGTCAGCCAGGCCAGGCCGCTGCGGGCCCACCTGCCGCCGGAGTTGTTCACCCGACCATTGTCGCGCGCGGTTAGAAGTGCAGCGCGCAGAACCGCCAGTCCAGCACCTGGCGGTCGGCCCCGTCGTCGGCGGCCGCGTAGACCACCGACCGCAGGGTGAGCACGCCGCCGCGGTCGTCGGGCAGCGGGTCGGCCGACTCGACGTGCAGCTCGCTGTAGAGGGTGTCGCCCTCGTGCACCGGGCCGGTGTGGTCGCAGGATTCCCAGCCGAGCACGGTTGCCAGGTTCGGCAGCAGCCGGCCGGCCTGGGCCAGTGCCAGCCCGATGGTGTGACCGCCATACACCAGCCGCTGACCACCGACGCGTGAATCATGATGCGTGGCGGCGATGTTCAGGGTCAGCCGGGCCAGCTCGGGCGCCGAGCTGACCACGTCGCCGGTGCTGCGCAGCACCGAACCGGCGATGTCGGCATAGAAGTGCGGACCGGGAACCCGTTCCCGGAATGCCACCGCGTTCCACTCGAGCGTCGGGTCGGGGGCGCCTGCGAGGTCGGCCCCGATCGTCGAGAGGTCGTCGGTGTGCCCGGTGTCGGCGGCACCGGGGCTGAGCGGGAGCATCGCGCAGCGGTAGAAGTCCAACACCAGCCGGCCCACCTGGTCGATGGTGGTCATCCGCAGCGCCGCCATCCCGGTGGGAGCACGTTCCGGCTTGGCGCTGTTCTGCCGCAACCCCACGACCTCGGTGCGGGTGAACAGGGTGTCGCCGATGACCGGATAGCGATAGAAGGTCAGCCCTCGGTAGAACAGGTTTGCCTTGACGCGCTGGGTGACCAGGGTGCTCTGGCCGATGGCCACGTCGCAGACGAACGCCGGATGGGCCAGTGGGCCGGTGGTGCCGACCACCGCGTGCGCCAGTTCGGAGTCCAGCGCCAGGCGCAGCCGGTCGCCGAGGATCGCCTGGTGGGTGGCGGCCGCTCCGGAGGTCAATGTCATCGACGGCGCCCAGTCGAAGACCTGGCCCACGACTAGATCGTCGAAGTAGGGTCCGCCCGCCTCGCCCGCGCCGATATGGCCGTATAACGTCACAGTCGAACATGATCGCAGTTCGCTCCCGGGCGTATGCGACTATGGCCGAGGTGAGCACAGCACTTAACGACGAAGAAACCATGCTGGTGCAGACGGTTCGGGCGTTCGTCGATCGTGAGGTCAAGCCGACCGTCCGGGACGTCGAGCACGCCAACACCTACCCCGAGGCGTGGATCGAGCAGATGAAGCGCATCGGCATCTTCGGACTGGCGATCGGCGAGACCTACGGCGGCTCACCGGTGTCGATGCCGTGCTACGTCGAGGTAACCCAGGAGTTGGCCCGCGGCTGGATGAGCCTGGCCGGTGCGATGGGCGGGCACACGGTGGTCGCCAAGCTGCTGGAGACCTTCGGCACCGAGGAGCAGAAGCGGACCTATCTGCCACCAATGGCCACCGGCGAGCTCCGCGCCACGATGGCGCTGACCGAACCCGGCGGCGGTTCGGATTTGCAGAACATGACCACCGTGGGTCGCCGTGACGGCGACGAGCTGGTGATCGGTGGCGCCAAGACGTGGATCAGCAACGCCCGCCGGTCCGGTCTGATCGCGCTGTTGTGCAAGACCGATCCGCAAGCCAGTCCGCGGCACGCGGGTATCTCGGTGGTGCTCGTCGAGAACCCGACGCCGGGGCTGACGGTGTCGCGGGATCTGCCCAAGCTGGGCTACAAGGGTGTCGAGTCGTGCGAGCTGACCTTCGACGACTGCCGGGTACCGGCCGCGGCCATCCTCGGCGGGGTGGCGGGCAAGGGTTTCGGACAGATGATGAAGGGCCTGGAGACCGGGCGCATTCAGGTGGCCTCACGCGCGCTCGGCGTGGGCACGGCGGCGTTGGAGGATGCGCTGGCCTACGCCCAGCAGCGGGAGAGCTTCGGCCAGCCGATCTGGAAGCACCAGTCCGTCGGCAACTACCTGGCGGACATGGCCACCAAGCTGACCGCCGCCCGCCAGCTCACCCGGTATGCCGCCGCGCGTTACGACAGCGGGCAGCGTTGCGACATGGAAGCCGGGATGGCCAAGCTGTTCGCCTCGGAGGTGGCGATGGAGATCGCTTTGAACGCGGTCCGCATTCACGGCGGCTACGGCTACTCCACCGAGTACGACGTCGAACGCTACTTCCGCGACGCCCCGCTGATGATCGTCGGCGAGGGCACCAACGAGATCCAGCGCAACGTCATCGCCGCGCAACTCGTCGCCCGCGGCGGCATCTAGCGCGCCTCCCCGCGCCGAACGTGGATTACCCCCACGCTCAACGCGGATCGTCGTCGCTCAAGTCCACACTCGGCGAGATGGGGAGGCTAGCCGATCTCGTCGACCACGCCCCACCTCAGCGCGGTCACCGGGTCGATGACCCGGCCAGAGAGCACCAAATAGGCTGTGCGCCAACGTCCGATCCGGCGGCTGATGCTCAGCGTCCCGCCGGCTCCGGGAATGAGCCCCAGGGCGAGCTCGGGTAGGCCGAGGACTGTGTCCGGGTGGCAGCTGACCCAGCCGCAGAACGCCGCCATCTCCAGTCCACTGCCCAGCACCCGGCCGTGGATCTGTGCCCGGCAGCCGGCACCCAGCCGACGGGTCAGCTCGTCGAGCGCGAGCGCTGGGCTGTGCCGGGTTCGGGCCAGGTGTGCGCTCGCCGGGTCGGCGAAGGTGCCGAACTCGCCGAGGTCGCCGCCACTGCAGAACGACGGCCCGTTGCCGCCGAGTACCACTTCGGTGACGGTGTCGTCGAGCAGCGCAACCGTGAGCGCCTCCAGCAGCAATGCTCGCGCGTCGGTGCTGAATGCGTTGTGGCGCTGGGGCCGGTTGAAGGTGATGCGCAGGGTGCCGCCGTCTCGCTCGGCCACCACCGGGTCGGGGATGTCGGGGAGTTGCGCGGGTCCACGCTCGGCGAGCCAGCGCGCGAACTCCGGGCCGGACTGCAGCGTGGAGTAGGCCAGCGACTCGGTGACGATCGCCGGCAGCGCCGGGCCGGTGACGTCGACCGACCGCAGTACGTCGTCGCACACCGCGCTGGCCTGTGGCCATCGCCGGCAGCGGTCGGTGAGTTCGGCGACGGTGTCCGACACCGATTCGACGGCGACGAATCGCCGGTCCCCGTGCTCGGTGTCGGTGAGGACGAATGTCGCTGTGTCAAGCCAGAACTCAGCCTCCGGGCTGGAGGACTCGCCGACGGCGACGACGACTCCGGGCGGGCCGGCCAGCCCGATCGGCGGCGGGTCGGAGAGGTCGACGAGGAGCATCGGCCGGGCCGGCTAGCCGGTTGGCGACGGAGCCGAGTACTTCACGATCAGCTCCTGCTTGTACAGCTTTCCGGTATCGGTGCGGGGCAGCTGCTGCTCGAAGGAGAGGGTGCGTGGACACTTGTAGTGCGCCAAGCGATCTCGCAGCCAGACCAATATCTCCTCGGCAAGCTCGGCGGAGGCCTCGGAGTGGTCGACCAGTTGGACCACGCCCTTGACGCTCTGGCCCATCTCCTCGTCGGGGATCCCGAACACCGCGGCGTCCATCACCCTCGGGTGGGTGACGAGCATGTTCTCCGCCTCCTGCGGGTAGATGTTCACCCCGCCGGAGATGATCATGTGGTGGCGGCGGTCGGTGAGGTAAAGGTAGCCGTCCTCGTCGAGGTAACCGATGTCGCCGACGGTCATCCAACCCTTGTGATGCCGTGCGGCGGCGGTCTTCTCGGCGTCATTGAGGTACTCGAAGGAGTTTCCGCCCTCGAAGTAGATCTCGCCCGGCTGGCCGGGCGGCTGCTCGTTGCCCTCCTCGTCGAGGATGTGCAGGTTGCCCATCATCGGTTTGCCCACCGAACCAGGGTGGGCCAGCCACTCCTCGGCGCTGATCAGCGTCGAGCCGATGGCTTCCGACGAGGCGTAGTACTCGTCGACGATCGGTCCCCACCAGTCGATCATCTGCTTCTTGATCTCCACCGGACACGGCGCCGCGGCGTGCATGACGCGCTGCAGCGTCGACAGGTCATACGAGTTGCGCACGGATTCAGGAAGTTTCAGCATCCGAGTGAACATCACCGGCACGAACTGGCCGTGGGTGACTCCGTGGCGCTGGACCGCGTCCAGCGTGCCCTCTGCGTCGAACTTCTCCATCACCACCACCGGGATGCCCGCGGCCTGCATTGTCATCGACCACACCGACGGCGCGGTGTGATACAGCGGGGCGGGGCTGAGGTACACCCCGTTGGGGTCCATCCAGAACGACACCAGCATGGTCATCAGGCCGGGGGCTTCCGAGGGCGGCAGGTGCGGAAGCTCGCGCTTGATGCCCTTGGGCCGGCCGGTGGTTCCCGACGAGTACTGCAGCAGGTCACCCTCGATCTCGTCGTCGATGGGTGTATCCGG
>Ga0209254_10000783_pt1 | contig 27516 bp, 21 predicted proteins | sample FrelakmetDIP11DI_FD_187148 | JGI IMG/M metagenome (GOLD analysis project Ga0209254, IMG submission 187148) | Freshwater lake sediment microbial communities from the University of Notre Dame, USA, for methane emissions studies - DIP11 DI (SPAdes)... | ecosystem: Environmental > Aquatic >...
TCAGGTGAAGCTGATTGCGCCGATCGCGATGGAAGAAGGTTTGCGGTTTGCGGTCCGCGAGGGCGGTCGCACCGTCGGCGCCGGCGTCGTGTCGAAAGTCATCGAGTAGGTCAAGCCATAACGAATCCCGCGGCTGCGGCCGGGGATTCGGCGCAAAGTTACAGGTCAGTAGCTCAATTGGTAGAGCAGCGGTCTCCAAAACCGCAGGTTGGGGGTTCGAGCCCCTCCTGGCCTGCCATTTTTTCCAAGCAAAATACTAGCGTCATGGCAACCCAGGCAGAATCCGTTTCGAACGCGTTTGATACCGCCAAATTGGTCCTGGCGGTAATTTTGTTGATTGCGGGTGTGGGGGGCTTTTATTACTTCTCAGGGGAATCGATTCTCTATCGCGCATTGGGCGTGATTGGATTGTCTCTTGGGGCTGCGTTTATCGTATTCACGACGGCTCCGGGCAAAGCTCTGTGGAGTTTCTTCAAGGAGTCGCGCACCGAAGTCCGCCGGATGGTTTGGCCAACCCGGCAGGAGACCGTGCAAACGACACTGATTGTGTTTGCCCTGGTGTTTCTGGTCGGTCTTATCCTTTGGCTGCTGGATATGTTTCTGTTCTGGGCCATGACATTTGTCACCGGGCAAGGGGCCTAGGGATGGCGTTGCGGTGGTATGTGATCCATGCGTACTCCAATTTCGAGAACCAGGTCAAGCGCTCTCTCGAGGAAAGGGTAAAGCGGGCTGGGCTGGAGCAGCACTTCGGAAAAATTCTCGTTCCTACGGAAGAAGTTCTTGAAATGCGCATGGGGCAGCAACGACGGAGCGAACGGAAGTTCTTCCCGGGGTACGTCCTGGTGCAGATGGAGTTGAATGACGAAACCTGGCATTTAGTCAAAGAGGTTCCGAGAGTGCTGGGCTTCATCGGCGGGACGCCGGATAAGCCCGCGCCGATTTCCGACCAGGAAGCGGAAGCCATCTTGAGTCGGGTCGAGGAAGGTGCGCAAAAGCCGCGGCCGAAAACGTTGTTCGAAGTGGGTGAAGTCGTGCGCGTTGTCGAGGGACCGTTCAAGGACTTTAATGGCGTGGTTGAAGAAGTCAATTACGATAAGAATAAGCTGCGAGTTTCGGTACTCATTTTCGGTCGCTCGACTCCTGTCGAGTTAGATTTTGGACAGGTTGAAAAAGCCTGATCGAATAGTGATCGGTGCGGGTTGACAACGACATTTCCGGGGAGCTTCAAGTAAGCGCTAGTACCCGAAGGTAATACCATGGCTAAGAAAATAACGGCGTATATCAAATTACAGGTTAAGGCGGGTGAGGCAAATCCCAGTCCACCCGTGGGTCCAGCGCTCGGTCAAAGGGGCGTCAATATCATGGAGTTTTGCAAGGCATTCAATGCGCAAACTCAGAATGTCGAGAAGGGCTTGCCGCTGCCGGTTGTGATCACTGTTTACAGCGATCGCAGCTTTACGTTCATTACCAAGACTCCTCCTGCTTCGGTCTTGTTGAAGAAATCCATCGGTCTGGCGAAAGGCAGCAGTAATCCCAACACCAACAAAGTCGGCAAAGTAACCAGGGACCAGTTGGCAGAGATCGCTCAGGCCAAGATGCCTGATCTAACGGCTTCTGATCTGAACGCTGCGATTCGCACGATCGCAGGAAGCGCCCGGAGCATGGGTCTTGACGTGGAGGGGGTATGATGGCCGGCGTGACTAAGCGAGAAAAGGAAATTCGCGGCAAGGTTGAGTCTGGAAGGATTTATCCGGCGGAGGAGGCCTTCTCTCTGCTGAGTGCCTTGTCCAAAGTCAAGTTTGTTGAGTCCGTTGATGTGGCGGTAAATTTGGGAGTGGACCCGCGAAAATCGGATCAGGCGGTTCGCGGAGCCACGGTCTTGCCGAACGGCACCGGGAAAACCGTGCGAGTTGCTGTGTTTGCTCAAGGGGCCAACGCTGATGCTGCGAGAGATGCCGGAGCCGAGATCGTTGGAATGGACGACTTAGCCGCTCAAGTTAAGGCTGGTGAGCTCAACTTCGACGTGGTGATCGCCTCGCCAGACACCATGCGCGTCGTAGGGCAATTGGGACAGATTCTTGGGCCGCGCGGTTTGATGCCAAACCCGAAGACCGGGACTGTAACCCCCGACGTAGTAACCGCAGTGAAGAACGCGAAGGGCGGGCAGGTGCGGTATCGAACGGATAAGAAAGGCATAATCCACTGCACTATCGGGAAAGTGAATTTCGAACCCAAGGCGCTTCGGGAGAACCTGGAGGCTTTGCTGGCAGACCTCAAGAAGGTGAAGCCCAGCACATCAAAGGGCATTTATCTCAAGAAGGTGACAGTGTCCTCGACGATGGGTCCTGGTCTGTGCGTTGACCAAAGCAGTCTTGCGATCTGATTTTTGTAACGACTTTGGGTTGCCGGTCGTGACCGGTGGCCGTCAAAGACCGCAGGCGCACACGGGTGCTTAATCAACTTGCCTGCGCAGACGGTAACTGAAGCCGAGAGCGGCATAAGGAACCGTTTCAACTGAGTGCGCCTCCTTTTTCGAGGCGTTTTCCTGGAGCACTGAACGGTTTTGAGCCTGTTCAGAATTACGCTGGAGGTACCGAGTGGCTCTGAGAATTGATGACAAGAGAGCTGTCGTCTCCGAGGTCGCCGCTGTGGTCGGTAAAGCGCATTCCGCTGTGGCCGCTGAATACCGCGGCCTAACCGTCGCTGAACTTACGGGGCTCCGTAAGAGCGCGAGGGATTCTGGTGTGTATCTAAGGGTAGTCAAGAACACATTGGCCCGCAAGGCCGTGGAAGGTACCGACTTCGCCTGCATGCAGGACGGTCTGGTCGGGCCTCTGATCTTGGCCTTTTCTCTGGACGACCCAGTTTCCGCAGCGCGTCTATTCAGCGAGTTCGCGAAGACTCACGACAAACTCGCCGTGAAGTTGATCGCGATCGGCGGAAAACTGTATGGGGCGTCCGAACTCGACAGGCTTTCGAAGCTACCCAATAGGGAGCAGGCCCTGAGCATGCTCATGGGCGTCATGAAAGCCCCGATCGAAAAGTTCGCACGGACGCTGCAAGAGCCCCATGCCAAGCTGGTGCGCACCGTGGCTGCAGTACGCGATCAAAAACAGGCGGCATGAGCTAAGCGCCCTCTTGGGACCCCGATAATACGATTGTTCGTTGGAGTACGAAATGGCTGTTTCTAAAGAAGACATTCTTGATACGATTGCAAGTATGACGGTTATGGAGGTCGTCGACCTCATTTCCGCAATGGAGGAAAAGTTCGGTGTATCGGCCGCTGCGGCCGTGGCCGCGATGCCGGTTGCTGCCGCGGGCGCCGGGGCTCCGGCGGCCGAGGAACAGACCGAGTTCGATGTCATCATGACCAGTTTTGGCGCCAACAAGGTCAACGTGATCAAAGTGATCCGCACCATCACTGGTCTAGGTCTGAAAGAGGCTAAGGATCTTGTGGAGGGCGTTCCTTCGACCGTGAAGGAAGCCGTGAGCAAGGAAGAGGCGGAGGGCATCAAGAAACAGCTGGAAGAGGCCGGCGCCTCGGTAGACATCAAATAATTGTCGAGACTCGAAGTCGGCAACCAGACGGCCAAGGCTGGTGGCTTCGCGCCACCGGCCTTTTGGCGTTACTGACGGGGAACGCAGCTCGCGTGCGGGGCGACGCGTGATGACTTCGGGCGATCTTACTTTCCCCGACCCACTGTATAACGAGCATTCAGCAGCAAGTCAGCTTGGGAATCACTATGGCTTACTCTTTCACCGAGAAAAAACGTGTTCGCAAGAGTTTCGGCAAACGCCGCGACGTTCTGGATGTGCCGTATCTTCTCGCGACGCAGGTCGATTCTTACAAACGATTCCTGCAGAGAGACGTCGCGCATCATGGACGTCTGGATGAAGGGTTGCATGCGGCGCTAAAGTCCATTTTCCCGATCGAAAGCCATTCCGGTTATGCGGTTCTGGAATATGTGAGCTATCGGCTCGGAGAATCGACCTTCGACGTCAAGGAGTGTCAACAAAGGGGAGCCACTTACGCTGCGCCATTACGGGTTCTAGTGCGTCTTGTCATCTACGATCGTGATGCGCCGGCTAATGCCAAGGTCGTAAAAGACATCAAGGAGCAAGAGATTTACATGGGGGAAATACCCCTGATGACGGAAACGGGTACTTTCGTAATCAATGGCACTGAGCGAGTCATCGTTTCGCAACTCCACCGTTCCCCGGGGGTATTCTTTGATCACGATCGCGGTAAGACGCACTCGTCCGGAAAACTGCTGTTCAACGCTCGCGTCATTCCTTATCGTGGCTCGTGGTTGGACTTCGAGTTCGATCACAAAGACTGCGTGTTTGTGCGAATCGATCGTCGGCGCAAGCTCCCAGCGACGGTTCTATTGCGCGCTCTGGGATACGAGAACGAGGAAATCGTCAACCTTTTCTTCGACCTAAATCGGTTCACCCTGTCCGATGTTGCGATCCTGTGGGATTTGATGCCCGAGCGTTTGCGCGGCGAAATTGCCAGCTTCGACATTAAGCTCGATGGGGAGGTGTTGGTCGAAAAGGCCCATCGAATCACAGCCCGCCACATTCGACGGCTGGAGAAGTCTGAGCTCAAACAACTCGAGGTTCCGAGAGATTATCTCTACGGCAAGATCCTCGGGCGAACGGTGATCGATCAAAGCACCGGGGAGTTGATTGCGAAGGTGAACCAGGAAATCACGGAGGAGGTGCTGTCGCGAATCATCGCCGCCGGCATCGCTTCGATTGAAACACTGTATGTGAACGATCTGGACCGTGGCCCATACATGTCGAATACGATGCGGATCGACATAACCGACAGTAAATTGGATGCTTTGGTCGAGATCTACCGCATGATGCGTCCGGGGGAACCGCCGACGAAGGAGGCTGCCCATGCGTTGTTCGAAAATCTCTTCTTCTCACCTGATCGCTACGACCTTTCCGCGGTCGGGCGTATGAAGTTCAATCGTCGACTGGGCAGGAAAGAAGTTCAGGGTTCGGGTGTTCTCAGCAAAGAGGACATCATCGACGTCCTGAAGCAGCTCATCCATATTCGAAACGGCAGTGGCACGGTCGACGATATCGACCACCTGGGGAATCGTCGAGTCCGGTCGGTGGGTGAAATGGTTGAGAATCAGTTTCGTCTCGGTCTGGTGCGCGTCGAGCGTGCTGTGAAGGAGAGGTTGTCCCTGCCCGATGTGGAGAGCCTCATGCCCCAAGAGATTATCAACGCCAAGCCAGTTGCGGCGTCGATCAAGGAGTTTTTCGGCTCTAGCCAGTTGTCCCAGTTCATGGATCAAAACAACCCGTTATCCGAGGTGACCCACAAGCGACGGGTCTCAGCTCTCGGTCCCGGTGGTCTGGCACGTGAGCGGGCGGGGTTCGAGGTCCGGGATGTCCACACCACCCACTACGGACGGGTATGTCCCATCGAAACGCCTGAAGGTCCGAACATCGGGTTGATCAATTCGCTGGCAGTTTATGCGCGAACGAACGTCTACGGCTTCTTGGAAACACCTTACCGAAAGGTCGTCAATAGTGTCGTGACGAACGACATCGAGTACCTGTCGGCCATCGAGGAAGGCCAGTACTACATCGCACAGGCCAGTGTCGCCGTTGATGAAGAAGGACGCTTGAAGGACGACCTGGTGTCCTGTCGCCACAAGGATGAGTTCAGCCTGGCATCGAAAGAGATGATCAACTATATGGATGTTTCCTCCAGGCAGATCGTATCGGTTGCGGCGTCTCTGATCCCTTTCCTTGAGCATGACGATGCGAACCGCGCGTTAATGGGTTCGAACATGCAGCGACAGGCGGTTCCGACACTTCGTTCCGAGAAGCCGCTGGTTGGAACGGGCATGGAGCGCATCGTGGCCAAGGACTCCGGTGTCGCCGTGATCGCGCGACGCGGAGGAACCATCGAATTCGTCGATGCTGGGCGCATCGTTGTACGCGTGAAGGATGAGGAAACTGAAGCCGGGATTCCAGGCGTCGATATCTATAACTTGACCAAGTACACCCGTTCAAATCAGAACACGTGCATCAATCAACGGCCACTGGTCATACCCGGGGACATGGTTTCCAAGGACGATATATTGGCGGATGGCCCGTCGACCGATATGGGTGAGTTAGCGCTTGGGCAGAATCTTTTGGTGGCCTTTATGCCATGGAATGGCTACAACTTCGAGGATTCGATACTGATTTCGGAACGTGTGGTTCAGGACGATCGTTTCACGACGATCCATATCGAGGAGCGAACCTGCGTAGCGCGGGATACCAAGCTGGGTCCCGAGGAGATCACGGCGGACATTCCCAATGTGGGTGAGGCCGCGTTGGCGAAGCTTGATGACTCGGGGATCGTCTACATCGGTGCCGAGGTGAAAGCCGGCGACATTCTGGTCGGGAAGGTCACCCCCAAGGGGGAAACACAGTTGACGCCAGAGGAGAAATTGCTGCGGGCGATCTTCGGTGAGAAGGCTTCGGACGTTAAGGACAGCTCACTGCGCGTACCGTCGGGTATGGACGGCACGGTGATCGACGTTCAAGTGTTCACACGTGACGGCGTCAAGAAAGACGAGCGAGCGAAACAGATTGAGCAGGCTGAAATCGAACGTGCCAAGAAGGATCTCCACGACCAGCTGCGCATCATCGAAAAGGACTTTTATCAGCGTGTAGAGGTTATGGTCATCGACAAGGTCGCGGCGGCTGGGCCTAACGGTCTAAAACGGGGTACCTTGGTCACGGCCGATTATCTGCAATCGCTGAAACAGCCGCAATGGTTGGAAATTCGACTACAGGACGAGGATGCCAATCTGCAGTTGGAAGGCATCGCGGAACAGATCGCCCAGCAAAAGGAGGAAATGAATAAGCGGCTGGAGGAAAAATGCCGAAAGATCACTATGGGCGACGATCTGGCGCCCGGCGTCCTGAAAATGGTCAAGGTCTATTTGGCCGTCAAGCGCCGCATTCAGGCTGGAGATAAGATGGCAGGGCGGCATGGAAACAAGGGGGTTATCTCCCAAATCGTTGCTGTGGAAGACATGCCGCACATGGAGGATGGCACTCCCGTCGATATCGTATTGAATCCATTAGGCGTACCGTCGCGGATGAACGTCGGCCAGGTGTTGGAAACACATCTGGGGTGGGCAGCGAAGGGTCTTGGCCTCAAGATCGGGGACTTACTGGAGGCGAAGGCGACAGTTGAAAACCTCCGCCACTTTCTGGACCAGATTTATAGCGCCGCCGGGAAGCCGGAAAAACTGAGTGACCTGACGGATGTTGAAATCCTCGAATTGGCAACGAATCTTCGGCAAGGAATCCCTATGGCAACGCCTGTATTCGACGGGGCGACCGAGCAGGATATCAAAGGGATGCTCAGACTGGCGGGACTCCCGGAAAGTGGTCAGACGAGGCTTTACGATGGCCGTACCGGGGAGGCCTTCGATCGTGAGGTGACGGTCGGTTACATGTACATGTTGAAGCTGAATCACCTCGTCGATGACAAGATGCATGCGCGCTCGACGGGGCCGTACAGTCTGGTAACGCAGCAACCATTGGGAGGCAAGGCTCAGTTCGGTGGACAGCGATTCGGCGAGATGGAGGTCTGGGCTCTGGAAGCCTATGGTGCCGCCTATACGCTGCAGGAGATGTTGACTGTCAAGTCGGACGACGTGAATGGTCGGACCAAGATGTACAAGAATATCGTCGATGCAGACCACCGAATGGAGGCGGCGATGCCGGAATCCTTCAACGTCTTGATCAAGGAGATCCGTTCGCTCGGCATCAACATCGAACTTGAGCAGGACTGAGCTGTGGTTCCTCACTTTGTCGAAGAGTCTTGAAGAGCCGTCGGGAGCGGGGGCGCCGCGGGGTCTGGCGCGAAACGCGACGAATCGCGGTTGGTCCAGCTGAGTTGTGGACGGTATGAAAAGCTGGTTCTTGAGCAAGTGCCCCCTGAGGGTGCGTGGTTGGCAGCGCCTCTGAAAAGGGGGCTTCGAGCACCAATTGCGCAGACAGCCAGGTTGATCTCGCTATCGAGGAGATTACGTTCGTGAAAGATTTGATTCATTTCCTAAAGCGCCAAACCCAGAGCGAAGAGTTCGATGCTATCCGCATCAGCCTGCCTTCCCCGGATATGATCCGGTCCTGGTCGTACGGCGAGGTCAAGAAGCCGGAAACCATCAACTATCGCACCTTTAAGCCGGAACGAGATGGACTGTTCTGCGCTAAGATCTTCGGGCCCGTCAGCGACTACGAATGCTTGTGCGGAAAGTACAAGCGGCTGAAGCACCGCGGCGTTATCTGCGAAAAATGCGGCGTCGAAGTGACGTTATCTAAGGTTCGCCGTGAGCGCATGGGGCACATCGAACTGGCGAGCCCGGTTGCGCATATCTGGTTTCTGAAGTCTCTACCGTCCCGGATCGCTCTTCTGTTGGATATGACTCTGCGTGAGATCGAACGTGTGCTCTACTTTGAGTCGCACGTCGTGATCGATCCAGGCATGAGCTCGTTACAACGTGGGCAGCTGTTGACCGAAGAAGAGTTTCAGGAAGCGGTGCAACAATATGGGGATGATTTCGTTGCAAAGATGGGAGCGGAGGCAATCCGGGAATTGCTGCGAACCATGGACCTCGCTGCGGAGGTGTCGAGGCTGCGGGAAGAGATCAGTTCGACTAACTCGGAAACCAAGATAAAAAAGCATACCAAGCGGTTGAAGGCGATCGAATCGATGATTACTTCGAGCAATCGCCCGGAATGGATGATCCTCACCGTTCTACCGGTATTGCCTCCGGATCTTCGCCCCCTCGTTCCACTCGACGGTGGGCGATTCGCGACGTCGGACTTGAACGATCTCTACCGCCGCGTCATCAATCGCAACAACCGTTTGAAACGGCTGCTCGATCTGCATGCCCCTGACATCATCGTCCGCAACGAGAAACGGATGTTGCAGGAAGCCGTGGATGGGCTGCTGGATAATGGCCGTCGCGGGCGGGCCATCACGGGCTCGAACAAACGGCCCTTGAAGTCCCTGGCTGACATGATCAAGGGCAAGCAAGGACGGTTTCGACAAAATCTGCTCGGGAAGCGAGTCGATTACTCGGGACGCTCGGTCATCGTCGTGGGTCCCACCCTGAAACTGCATCAATGCGGGCTCCCCAAGAAGATGGCCTTGGAACTCTTCAAGCCTTTCATCTTCAGCAAACTGCAATTCCGTGGGTTGGCGACCACGATCAAGGGCGCAAAGAAGATGGTGGAGCGGGAGGCACCAGAAGTTTGGGACATCCTCGATGAGGTCATCCGGGAGCATCCGGTCTTGCTGAATCGCGCGCCGACGCTTCACCGGCTGGGCATACAGGCATTCGAGCCGGTATTGATCGAAGGTAAGGCGATCCAGTTGCATCCGCTGGTCTGTACGGCCTTCAATGCCGATTTCGACGGCGATCAAATGGCCGTCCATGTTCCCTTGTCATTGGAGGCACAGCTCGAGGCACGGACCTTGATGATGGCGACCAATAACATCTTATCCCCCGCCAACGGCGAGCCGATCATTAACCCGACGCAGGATGTCGTACTTGGACTCTACTACATGAGTCGCGAGAGGCCCTTGGCGAAGGGTGAGAACATGGTCTTCACCGACGTCGACGAACTGGAGCGCGCATTCCTCAGTAAGACCGTCGACCTGCACGCTAGGGTTCAAGTCCGTCTTCGCGAGGTGGTCCTGGACGAGGCGGGGGAACAACACGCACGCATCAGGCGAGTCGAGACGACGGTAGGGCGGGCGTTAATCTGGACCGTCGTCCCGGACGGGATTCCCTTCGAGATGATCAACCAGGACATGAATAAGAAGGCGATTTCGAAGTTGATCAATCATTGCTACCGCACCCTCGGGGTGAAGGCCACCGTCGTGTTCGCCGACCGACTGATGTACACAGGGTTTTCCTACGCGACACGCGCTGGCATTTCGTTTGGCATCGACGACATGGTCATCCCGGTGCGGAAGCAAGAAATCATTGAGGCTGCCGAACGCGAGGTGAAAGAAATTCAGAACCAGTTTGCTTCGGGCTTGGTGACCGATGGTGAACGCTACAACAAGGTCGTCGATATCTGGTCGCACGCCAACGATCAAGTTGCAAAAGTAATGATGGAAGGACTCGGCACCGAGCGGGTGGAAGCGACGCAGGAAAGTCGCCTGTCTCATTGGGTGGTTTCTTCGTTGCAAAACGTGGAAGAACAAAAGCGTCGAGGTGCTCTCTCCGAGGACGCTTATCGGACGGAGGTGACAGCGATCCTATCGGCGAGGAATGCCGGACATTTGCCGGAAGACGGGGCATCGCAGCTTGGCCCCGCGATTGTGGAGCAAAAGTCATTCAACTCGATCTTCAAGATGGCCGATTCCGGCGCCCGAGGTTCGGCTGCGCAGATTCGGCAGTTGGCCGGCATGCGGGGGCTGATGGCGAAGCCTGACGGTTCCATCATCGAGACGCCCATCACCGCAAATTTCCGCGAGGGGTTGGACGTGCTGCAGTACTTTATTTCGACCCACGGTGCCCGCAAAGGCTTGGCCGACACGGCGCTCAAGACCGCGAACTCGGGTTATCTGACGCGCCGTCTGGTCGACGTTGCTCAGGATCTGGTCATCAAAGAACAAGACTGTGGAACCAGCGACGGGTTGTTGATGGCGCCTCTGATCGAGGGCGGAGACGTAGTGGAACCGCTGGCGGAGCGTGTCCTGGGTCGGGTCTTGGCCGAAGACATTCTCGATCCGGCCGCCGACGAAGTCATCTTGCAGGCTGGGGCAATGCTGGACGAACAGGCTGTCGCGCTATTGGAACATCGCGGTATCGATAACGTACGAGTGCGGTCCGTCATTACCTGCAAGACTCGCTTCGGTGTGTGTGCGTCCTGTTATGGACGAGACCTTGGGCGCGGACACAAGGTGAACATAGGGGAGGCCATCGGTGTCATTGCTGCTCAGTCTATCGGCGAACCGGGCACGCAGCTCACGATGCGGACGTTTCACATTGGTGGTGCCGCGTCGCGGTCGGCCGCTATCAGCAATGTGGAAGTCAAGTCCAGCGGCACGGCCAAGCTCGGTAACTTGAAGACCGCCACGAATAAGGACGGCAACCTGGTGGCCGTGTCCCGCTCCGGTGAGATCAGCGTCATCGACGAACACGGTCGCGAGAGAGAACGCTACAAGATACCGTATGGTGCCGTGCTTTCGGTCAAGGAGGGGCAGTCGGTGAAAGCCGGGACGGTGGTAGTCAATTGGGACCCGCACACCCATCCGGTCATCACCGAGGTGAAGGGGCGTGTCCATCTGGTTGACTTTGTCGAGGGCGTCACAGTCCGTGAACAGTCGGACGAGGTTACCGGTTTAAGTTCGATGGTCGTCATCGACCCCAAGCAGCGGGGTGGAACAGGCAGGGAACTTCGGCCTCTGGTGAAACTCCTGGATGAGGAGGGGAACGACATTCGGATCCCGTCGACAGAAATCGCCGCGCAGTACTTCCTGCCAGCGGGAGCCATTATCAGCATCCGCGACGGAGACTCGGTGGAAATCGGTGACGTCCTTGCCAGGATACCCCAGGAGTCAAGCAAGACCCGCGACATTACCGGTGGTTTGCCGCGTGTTGCCGACCTTTTCGAGGCCAGGAAAACGAAAGATCCGGCAATTCTCGCTGAGGCTACCGGCACCGTGAGCTTCGGCAAAGAGACAAAGGGCAAGCGGCGGGTCATGATCAATGACTCCTATGGAGAGCAGCACGAAGTGTTGATTCCCAAGTGGCGGATCATAACTGTTTTTGAAGGCGAGCACGTGGAGCAAGGAGAGACCATTGCCGAGGGCGATCTGACTCCGCATGACCTTCTGCGTTTGCGCGGCGTCGCCGAACTATCGTCGTATCTGGTGAAAGAAATCCAGGATGTCTACCGCCTTCAGGGTGTAAAGATCAACGACAAACACATCGAGGTGATTATCCGACAAATGCTTCGGAAGGTAGAGATCACCGATGCCGGTGATACCTCCTTCCTCGCCGGCGAGCAGGTGGATCGCTCAAGAGTCCTAGAGGAGAACGAGAGACTCGAGCCTGAAAACAAGATTCCTGCGTGTTACGAGCCTGTGCTGCTTGGGATCACTAAAGCATCTCTCACGACCGAGTCGTTCATCTCCGCTGCCTCTTTCCAGGAGACAACCCGCGTGTTGACGGAAGCGGCCATTCGCGGTTCGGTTGACCGCCTGCTGGGTCTGAAGGAGAACGTTATCGTTGGACGTCTTATCCCGGCGGGGACGGGTTTGGCCTATCACCAGGAGCGAAAACTGCGAGGGCGCATCGAAGAGGGCGCAGAGACCGAGGCTCTGGCCGGGACCGATACCAGCGGGGTCGAAGAAGCGTTGAAACAAGCACTTACGGAAGCGGGTTCTTAGCGCTCTTCGGTTTGGGCAGGAGAAAAGCGGCGAGCGTAGCGGCGCCACCACTTTACGCTTGAAGATTATCAAACAGGATTTATTTAATCGATAAACTTGTGCGCCCGGCTCCGCGGAAACATAGAACGTATGGCCCTTGACACAGAAAACAGGCCTGCATCGTCAGGGCGGGTAAGTTATTTCACCTCTTGGAGCTCAACTCTTATGAAACGAAACGTCCTATGGAGTTTGTTGGCGTCGGCGTTGTCTGTCGCGTTGGTCGATCCAGCGGCGCATGCGGAAGGAGACAGGGAGGCAGGCAAGAAGAAATTTTATAGCTGCGCCGGCTGTCACGGCATCGAAGGCTACTCGAATGCGTACCCGATGTATCATGTGCCGCGTATCGGCGGTCAGCATGCCGACTACGTCGTCGCTGCCTTAAAGAGCTACCAGACGGGTGCGCGCAAGCATGTGGGTATGCACGGGAATGCCTCCCCGTTATCCGAAGACGATCTGCAAGATATCGCTGCTTACGTTTCCGCCTTTCGGTCGATCACCGTCAATCTTCCGGTGGAGGGTAACGTCGGGGCGGGCGAACGAAAGGCTATGGAATGCGCGAGCTGTCACGGTGGGGATGGTAACACCGAGGCCAAATCCGGTTATCCGCGCTTGGCGGGACAGTATGAGAATTACCTGGTGAAGGCTCTTCGGGACTATAAGTCGGGTGCGCGCAAGAATGCGATCATGGGCGGCATAGCCGGGGCGCTGTCCGAGCAAGACATTGAGAATGTCGCGGCGTTTTATGCAAGCCAGAAGAAAGGTCTGATCGTCGTCCAGGATTGACGTTTGTCTTGATCCACGGATGATTGGGGCGCAGCTGGGGCGTGCAAACGACCTCCAGTCGCCCAGGCCCTTCTTGCTTCGGGGTGGCGGCGTCAGCGGTTTGTCGAGGGCCGCGTATTTGTCGCCTAAGACGACGCGGAAAGCGCGACCACCGGTCGAATAGAAACCCAGCAACCTATGGCCACAACCGAGTCGACGGCGAAGCGTAAACTTCTCGTCTGCCTGATCAGTTTGCTCAGCTTCGGGCCCTGGGAGGCGAATGCAGCCCGGGAGGAGCGCCAGGGTCCTGAGGAACGGGTCATCATGGGTTGGTTGGAATCCGTCTTCTTTCGGCCGTGGTGCGTTCGAATGACGGCCAAACTGGATACCGGCGCCAATACTTCATCCTTGCACGCCGAGCGCGTCGAACGTTTTACGAGGGATGGGCAGAAGTGGGTGCGATTCACGCTGAAGAGCGAGGACAAGAAGTTTGTCGTCGAGCGCCCGGTCGTGCGGACGGCGAGCATCAAACAACACGGCAAACTTTCGTCGCAGCGTGAAGTCGTGACGATGGTTCTGTGCAAGAACGGCAAGGATTACGAAACCGAATTTACTCTGGTGGATCGCAGCAATTTTAGCTACCCCGTGTTGTTGGGGCGAAGCTTCTTGAAAAATGTGGCACTGGTCGATTCGGGTCAGACCTTTCTTTTCAAGGCGGAGCCCGATCCATGCAAGAAAACTTCGTCTGACTGACAGGTTACGAACTCTGCCCGGATGTTGGCCGAAAGACACCGGAGAGAGGATGAGGCTTGCGAAATCTTCACGTCAAAGTTCTGGCCGCGATCCTGATTCTGGTCGGCGTAGGTCTGTGTTACTACAAGGTGACTCGTCTCGGTTTGCCGTTGTTTCCCACCCAACAGGCCGAGGTCTGGACAGTGGAGGCGCGGATCGAATTCAAGGCGCGACGTGATTCACCTGTCAAGGTCCGTTTGGCGATTCCTCGGTCACCCGAAGGCTACACCGTGGTGCGCGAGAGCTTTGTGGCGAGCAGTTACGGGCTAACGACCGAGGATGACGGTCTGAATCGCTTCGCGCAGTGGGCGGTCAGAAAGATACGGGGATGGCAGGTGCTTTACTATCGAATTCAGCTGGCGCGTGATCCCGGCCGTTTTCGGGCGCTATCCGCGGGGACGGCCACCCTGAATCCTCCCGCCTTCCCCGAGCCCATGCACTCGGCGGTCGAGGCGATTCTCACTGAAGTCCAGAAGAAGTCGGCTGACGCGGTGACCTTCAGTCGACAGTTGCTGACGCGGCTCAACGCGGCTTCGCCGGACGGAAATGTGATTCTGCTTCGGCAGGACGTGCAGAGTCCGGAGGATTGGGCCCGACGTGTTGTCGACCTGCTGGGTGCGGCGAGGATACCCGCGCGCATGATCCGCGTCCTAATCCTCAAGGATGGTGTTAGCCATGGCGATCTCGCGCCCTGGATCGCGGTCCACGACGGTCAGGAATGGTTGCCCTTGAACCCCGAAACCGGTGAGTCAGGCCTGCCGAAGGAGTCCTTCATCTGGCAGGCGGGCGATGGGCCGGTCTTTGAGATTCTGGGCGGCAAGCATGGCAAAGTGGAATACTCGATCAGCAAGCAAACCGAGGAAATGACCCTGATCGCCGAGCAGAGAGCTCGGCAGATGGGGTCTAGGCTGATGGAATTCTCTCTGTTCAGCCTGCCGATTCAGACGCAGAACGTCTATCGAATCTTGCTCCTTGTGCCGATCGGCGCCTTGCTTATTGTGTTGCTGCGGAACGTGATCGGCGTGCAGACGTTCGGTACGTTCATGCCGATTCTGATCGCCTTGGCGTTTCGGGAGACCGAGTTGGTCTGGGGGTTGCTGCTTTTCATGACCCTCGTCGCCCTCGGTTTGTTGATGCGCTTCTATCTTGAATACCTGAAACTGCTGCTGGTGCCGCGCCTTGCCTCGGTCTTGATTATCGTCATCATGCTCATGGTGGCGGTCGGATTAGTCAGTCACAAACTGGGTATTGATCGCGGCCTTTCGGTGGCGCTGTTTCCCATGGTTATACTTGCCATGACCATCGAACGTATGTCGCTGGTTTGGGAGGAAATGGGGCCGGCAGCCGCCTTCAAACAGGGCTTCGGAAGCTTGCTGGTCGCGGCATTGGGCTATCTCGCCATGAGCAGCCGATACCTAGGACACTTGGTGTTCGTGTTCCCGGAGCTGCTGCTACTGGTCCTGGCGATAACCCTGCTGATCGGACGCTATACCGGTTACCGTCTCTTGGAGTTGTGGCGTTTTCGAGCGGCTTTTCGAGGTTGATGGAGCATGGCGTCGCGATTGGACTGGCTTCCCTGGCGTCGGCTGCGGGCGCGCGGCATTATGGGGATGAACGAGCGCAACGGCGATTTCATTCTGCGTTATAACCCGCGCAAGCACTTTCCTCTGGTCGACGACAAGCAGAAGACGAAATCGCTCGCCCTTGCCGCGGGGATCCCCGTACCCGATCTCTACACCGTCGTTGAAATTGAGCATCAGCTCGCCGAGCTGAAGAACATCCTGAAACCTTACGAAGATTTCGTTGTCAAGCCTTCCCATGGCAGCGGGGGAGAGGGGATATTGGTCATCATGGGTCGCGCCAACGATGCCTACCGCAAAGTGAGCGGCACGCTCGTTTCGGACGAGGACCTGGAACACCATATCTCGAACATCTTGAGCGGAATGTATAGCCTGGGTGGGTTGCCCGACTGTGCATTGATTGAACATCGGGTCAAGTTCGATCCGATCTTCTCCGAGGTCAGCTATCTCGGTGTTCCGGATATCCGTACCGTAGTATTCCGCGGCATCCCGGTCATGGCGATGGTGCGGTTACCGACCCGTGCTTCCGACGGCAAGGCGAATCTGCACCAAGGCGCGATCGGCGCGGGAATCGATCTGACGACGGGACGCACCCTGGCGGGCGTCTGGCACGAAAGCCTGGTCACTCAGCATCCTGATACCGGCGCAGACATCGAGGGACTTTGGATTCCGCAGTGGGACGCGATTCTCGCGCTCACCGCGCGGTGCTACGACCTGGTAGGAATGGGGTACCTGGGTGTCGACATCGTGCTGGACCGCGAGTTGGGTCCGCTGATGCTGGAGATGAATGCCCGTCCCGGCCTCAGCATTCAGTTGGCAAACCGGCAAGGACTACTCAACCGACTGAGGCAGGTCGAAACCCTACAGCAAGTTCCGTATTCGATCGAGAACCGCGTGGCGCTCGCGAAAGAGCTGTGTGTTGCTGATGAGAGCATATCCGGGTGAGCTGTAATATTGCGGTAACAAATATCGCTTATAAAGGTACGGACTACAACCTGATCAGCAAGTCCTTATAGGACTTGGAGTCAGATCAACCCAGCGCGGCCGAACCCCAAGATTCAAGTGTTGGTGGGTCCACCGCCGACCTCCGGAACGCGCGATGCGTTTGCCGAGCTGCCTTGGAAGGCGGTTGCCAGACTTTCAAGTGGATCAAGGACCTGAAGCCAAGGGACGAGAAGGAATATAAGGGGATCTACCAGACAGTGCGGGAAGCCAGTGCCTATAGTGAAGCCGGCGAGAACGACAACCCGATCCTGGAGAAGCTGGTTGCGAATCTGGTGGCGGTGGGCGTCTATGGTTACGACTTCGTGGAAGACACCGCGAATAATCTGAGGCCCATGTCCATGCAGCCCAATCTCTCATTGGGGCTAGCCACGGGTTGAGTCTTGTGCGCGGCCGGAGCGACCTCGGGCCGCCGTTTTTTTATTGTGTCGGTTCGATGGAAAAGACAAGCCTGTTTTTCTTGCTTCTGGTGTTGAGTTCCGTTGCTTATTATCTCGGCCGACAACGTTCGCTGAGTGTCGCCGGCGGCCGTGCGCGTGAATTGCACTCCCTCCCCAGTTACCACGGTTTCTATGTCAGCTTGTGGGCCGTTGTCCCCGCCCTCAGCCTACTTTTCGCCTGGTTGGCTTTCGAAGACCCGATCGTAACAAGGTTGGTTACCGATGCGCTTCCCGGGGAGGTTCAGTCGGCTTCCCCTGATCATCTCAGTTTGGTGCTGAATGACATCCGGAACGTCGCCGCCGGGCAAGCGAGTGGTGAACCCGACCCAGTTATCCGCCAAGCGGCTGATCACTATCGGCACTTGCAGGTTTTGAGTAACAGATTGTTGACACTGTTGGCCGTGCTGCTAGCGGTCGCTGGCGCCTGGTTTGCGCGAGGACGCATCAGCGTTCGGCACCGCGCTCGCAACAAGGTTGAAAACAGCGTGATGATCTTCTTGGTCGTCTGTTCGACCGCGGCGATTTTCACGACCATCGGTATCGTGTTGTCGGTCTTGTTCGAGTCGCTGGTGTTTTTCCAGAAGGTTCCCGTCACAGAATTCTTGTTCGGGCTCAGCTGGAGTCCGCAAATGGCTATTCGTGCCGAACAAGTGGGTTCTTCCGGGGCCTTTGGGGCAGTACCGCTTTTTACTGGTACCCTCTTGATCTCCTTGATCGCCATGCTGGTCGCCGTGCCTATCGGCCTGCTGTCTGCGATTTATCTGGCGGAATACGCGAGTCCGAGGTTGCGGGCCATCGGCAAGCCTCTATTGGAGATTCTTGCCGGGATTCCCACCGTGGTCTACGGTTTTTTCGCTGCCCTTACGGTAGCGCCCTTCATTCGGAATGTCGGCACCACTCTCGGGCTGGACGTTTCATCGGAGAGTGCGTTGGCGGCAGGTCTCGTCATGGGCATCATGATCATTCCGTTTGTCTCGTCGCTCTCGGACGATTTCATCAACGCGGTTCCGCAATCCTTGCGTGATGGCGCCTATGCTCTGGGCGCGACCCAGTCCGAGACGATCCGGCAGGTAATCATTCCCGCGGCCTTGCCCGGCATTGTCGGAGGGATCTTGCTGGGTGTTTCCCGCGCGATCGGAGAGACCATGATCGTCGTGATGGCGGCGGGACTCTCGGCCAATCTGACCTTCAACCCGCTGCAGGCGGTCACGACCGTGACGACGCAGATCGTTACCCTTCTCGTGGGCGATCAGGAGTTTGATAGCCCCAAGACTTTGGCGGCTTTCGCACTCGGTCTGGTGTTGTTCCTCGTCACTTTGGTGTTGAACATGATCGCGTTGTACATCGTCCGGAAGTATCGAGAACAGTATGAGTGACGTGATCGAGCCGAACAAACTGGCGCCACGACGCACGCTGGCGGCGGTCAACGCGAGTCTTCCTAGACGCCATGCCGCCGAGAAGCGTTTCCGCCTGTATGGCCTTGCGGCGATCATCGTCGGCTTGGTGGCCTTGGCGATTCTCTTTTTGGACATTCTAGTCAAGGGCTACTCCGCGTTCTGGCAAACGAATATCGCTTTGGACGTGTTTATCGATCCGGAGATTGTCGATCCGGTAGGAAAGCGCGACCCCGAGCAGTTGGCCCTGTCAGACTACGATGCCCTGCTGCGTGCAAGTCTCGCCAGGATCTTTCCGGATGTGAAGGAGCGGGTGAAAAAGCGTGAGTTGAATGGCCTGATCAGTGGAGGGGCGCCATTCGATCTCCGCGACCGGGTACTAGCCGATCCCTCCCTCATCGGGCAAACGGTGCGGATCTGGGTGACGGCCAGCGCGGACGTCGACATGTATACGAAGGGTTACCTGCGCAGCGATGCTCCCGAATCCGAGCAGCGCCTGAAAGACTATCAGTTCGCATGGCTGGAAGCGCTGGATGCCGACAGGCGGCTTGAGAAGCGATTCAATACGCGCCTATTTTCGGCAGGGGATTCCCGTGAGCCGGAACTCGCCGGTATTTGGGGAGCGGTCGCCGGTTCGTTTTACACACTGATCGTCACCCTGTCGTTGTCACTACCCATCGGAGTTGCGGCGGCGATTTATCTGGAGGAATTTGCGCCGCGCAATCGCTGGACCGATCTGATTGAGGTCAACATCAACAATCTCGCCGCGGTGCCTTCCATCGTGTTCGGACTCCTGGGTTTGGCTGTGTTCATCAATTTCTTCCATCTTCCCCGCTCATCACCCTTGGTCGGCGGATTGGTGCTGACTCTGATGACCCTGCCGGTGATTATCATCGCAGGGCGATCGGCATTGAAATCGGTGCCGCCGTCCATCAGGGAGGGCGCGCTCGGTGTCGGAGCCTCGCCGATGCAGACCGTGCTTCACCATGTGTTGCCGCTGGCGCTTCCGGGGATGTTGACTGGTGCGATCATCGGTATGGCGCGCGCTCTGGGGGAGAGTGCGCCTCTCCTCATGATCGGTATGGTCGCCTTCATCGTCGAGATTCCTCGGAGTACGCTGGATGCGGCTACGGTCTTGCCAGTGCAGATCTATCTGTGGGCGGATAGTCCCGAGCGTGCGTTTGTAGAACGCACGTCGGCGGCCATCTTGGTCTTGTTGGCGTTCTTGATCCTGATGAATGGCCTGGCTGTATATTTGCGTAAACGCTACGAACGACGCTGGTAATGCGAGGACGGGCGAGGGCTGAACACCATGAATAGCGTATTGGAACTGAGAACGGGCATGAACGAAGACACAAGGGCCGGCACCATGGCTGGGAGAAGGTTGACGGCCACCGCCACATTCGAACGTGAGTACGCCGAGACGGTCGGCGATATTACGTCCGCCAATCCCCGAATCACTTGCCGCGACGTCAATGTGTTCTACGGGGAAAAACATGCGATCCAGAATTGCAGCCTCGATATCGGGCGCAACGAAGTGATCTCCCTGATCGGTCCCTCGGGCTGCGGCAAGTCCACCTTCATCCGCTGCCTCAACCGGATGAACGATACGATCGTCGGTTGCCGGGTCACGGGCAGCATTCGCCTGGATGGCCAGGACATCTATGACAGCGGCATGGATGTGGTCCCGCTGCGGGCTCAGGTGGGGATGGTTTTCCAAAAGCCCAACCCATTCCCCAAGAGCATTTATGAGAATGTGGCTTACGGGCCCCGAATACACGGTCTCGCCTCGAACAAGGCGGAGTTGGGGGAAGTGGTGGAAATCTCGCTCCGGAGGGCGGGCCTGTGGGATGAGGTGAAAGACTACCTCGATCATCCGGGAATCAGTCTCTCTGGCGGACAGCAGCAGCGACTCTGCATCGCCCGGACGATCGCCGTGAACCCGGAGGTCATCTTGATGGACGAGCCATGCTCCGCCCTGGATCCCATCGCCACGGCTCGCATCGAGCAGCTTATGGATGAATTGCGGGTCCATTACACCATTGCCATCGTGACCCACTCCATGCAGCAGGCGGCGCGGGTGTCCCAACGAACCGCTTATTTCCATTTGGGTAAGCTGATCGAAGTGGGCGAGACGGCACAAGTCTTCACCAACCCGCGGCATCAGTTGACGGAAGACTACATCACCGGACGTTTTGGGTAATTTCCCGCCGGAGGCGACAATGACCTTGAGCAGCGAAGGACATACCTACCGTCGTTACGACGGCGAGTTGAGCCATCTCCATTACCTGGTGTTGGAATTAGGGGGCTTGGCGCTCACCCAAGTGCGGGATGCCTTGGAATGTCTGCGGACACGCAATCTGGAAATGGCCCATAAGGTGCTTGATCGGGAGAACCTAATGGACTTGGGTGAGGTCAACGCCGACGCCGAGATCGTCAAACTGATCGCGCGCCGAAGCCCGGTTGGCAGTGACCTGCGTCTCGTGTTTGCCGTATCGAAAAGCGTCACCGATTTGGAAAGGATCGGTGACGAGGCGGTCAAGATCGCCAATCTGGCGCTTCAGATTTTTGGGACCGGAAGCGATCCGAACAGTCAGCTACTGCGGGACGTCAACACGATGGGGGCATTGGCCGTCAAGAGTCTTGAACGATCCCTGCAGATTGTCGATCAACGCGACGAACAACAAGCCGTCGACCTCATCCGCGACCATGCCGAGATGGACGAGGAATTTCAGTCCGGCTTACGCCGTCTGATGACATTCATCATGGAGGATTCCCGAAATATCGGATTCGCGGTCGACATTGTACTCATCATCAAGGCCCTGGAAAGGATCGGCGATCACGCCTGCAATCTTGCCGAGTATCTTCTATTCCAGTTGAGCGGGGAGGACGTGCGACACCAGGCGACGGTGCTCGCCTGAATCTCTCCCTACTTCGCGCTTCATCTTCGCGTCGCGTGCACGCTTGGTCGGAGATCATGACCCAAGTTGGCCGTTAGCTGTCCTCAGCAGGAAACTAAGACTCGCCCCATTCCTGGCGGCAAGTCGTACTCAAAGCGATTGGGCAGATACTCCAGGGGCCATTCCGGTGATACATCCATCAGCGGGGGTGGACTCTGGACATACTGATAGAGATCGTCGGTATAGAAATGCTGACGATTCCAAGGGTCCTTGTTCAGTATCAGCAGCGCCTCGCCGCCGTTCTCACTGGCCGATTTCCACAGTACCAGGATCGAAGGGTTGGGATGACTCAAGATCTCGGTTAAGCTCTCTTCCCGGAACACGGCGTGCCGAGCTTTGGTCCGATTCACCCGCCCTATGAAGTCGGTGAGGTCCACCTGGGTCTCTTCCCAGTCCGAGGGCTTCGTATCCACTACGTGCAATGGCTTGGAGAAGCCGAACTCGTATCCCATAGGGATCATCACGCCGGCTGAGAATAGTGCGGCGAAGAGATAACGCTGCTTCAGCGCCTCGACGTTACCACCCGATTCGGTAAATAACCGCGGGGTATCGTGGCTCTCGGGAAAGCTGATTGAGGGGGCGGTTTCACGTGTCAGGTGGTATTGCTCCATTAGCCATGGGCTGGAAAAGTCCCACCACTTGGAGCTGTTGAAAATGTAATCGAAACCGGCCTGCGCGGTCTGTCGCGTTTGCTCGGGCGAACATCCCAGCGTCTCGGCGACGAACACCGTATCCGGACGCGTCCTCCGCGTCTCATCGATCAGACGCCGCCAGAAGGCTTCCGGAATCTGGTAAGCGGCGTCGCAGCGGAAACCGCGGAATCCCAGGCCCTCCAGATAATCAACCACGCTCCTGCAGTGCCGGTAAAGTTCCTCGGATTCGCTGGAGTAATGATCAAAGACGGCGAGATCCTTCCAAATGACCCTCTGTCCGTCGTGTGTACAGTGAGGATGCGCGATGCGCCCTCCCTCCTTGACGAACCAAGTCGGATGCTCCTTCAGCAATGCCGAATCATACGCGCAGTGGTTAATTACGAGGTCAACCATCAGTGAGAGGCCTAAGCCTTCGGCATATTTGACTACGTCGCGCAACTGTTCTTCCGGAGAAGATGCCGACTTGGACGCCGCCAATACCGGGTTGAGGGCGAAGTAATCCTTGATGGAATAGAGACTCCCGGAACGGCCGGTCTTCTGAATGGGGTTAACGAAGATCCAATCGAATCCCATTGCGGCTGCCCGCTCGAGATGCGGCTTCCAGTCCTGGAACGGCCCAGCAAGCAGTGGGAAGAGGTTATAGATGCGCATCATCGCCGGGAATCTCTTAGCGGGAGTAGCGGAAGAGGATGCGCTACTTAGCGCGAATGAAATCGTAGATGTTCAGGTAATCCTGACCAGGATTCTTCCAAGAGTAGTCGCATCGCATGGCGTTTTTCATCAGTTCCCGGAAGTGTTCGGGGTACTCGTAGTAACAGCTGATGGCCCGACCGAGCGCCGATTCCAGACCGCCGAAGTCGTAGTCCCGGAAAACATAGCCGTTTCGCTCATGCAGCGGCCGGTGGGAATGATCCTTGTCGAAGACCGTATCGGCCAGCCCCCCCACCTCTCGAACGACCGGTACGACTCCATAACGCAGCGCAATCAATTGGGTCAGGCCGCAGGGTTCGAAACGGCTTGGCACGAGCACGATGTCGGCGCCCGAGTAGATTAGATGGGACAGTTCTTCATTGAAGCCGATCTCGATGTGGCAGTCCGGGTTTTCGTTCAACTGATGTTTCAAGCCCCAAAAATAACTGTTGATCTGACTGTCGGGGCTGGAACCGAGGAGCACGAATTGCCCCTTCCGGTGCAAGGTGTAGAAGATCGCATGGCGAATTAATTCCAACCCTTTTTGGGGATCGAGTCGGCCAATGAACGCGACAATGGGTTTCTCATTATCCGCGAGCAGTAGTCGATCGCGCAGCGCGATCTTGTTCTTGTACTTATCGTCAAGCGTGTCGAGGCTATAGCGGAAAGGGATGTAACGGTCGATTTCGGGGTTCCAGACCTCGTAATCGATTCCGTTGACCACCCCGCCGTACTTCTGATGGTGAATGTGCAGAGTCGGCTCCAACCCGAATCCCTCGCCCTGATCCTTCGCTTCGATCGCATGGCGGGGCGACACGGTGGTTACGAAATTGGCATAGACCACCCCCCCCTTCATCAGGTTCAAGGCTTGGAGGTTGTGGTTATCCCGCAGTCGGTCGTAGTGGAAGTAGTATTCGGGTCGATTGAGACCCGTGGCAGTCAGCAGATTTGCCCCGGTCACTCCTTGGTGTTTGAAGTTGTGGATGGTGAAGCAGACGCGAGGGCGCGTCATGCCGAGATGCTGATAGATCTCGAACAGAAAAACCGGAACCAAGGCCGTTTGCCAATCGTGGCAATGGATGATGTCCGGGTGTTTACCCGATTTCCACATGAATTCAAGCGCCGCGCGGGAAAAGAACGCGAAGCGCAAGACGTCGTCATGGAAGCCATAGATGCAGCCGCGGTTGAAGAAGTTGTCGGCGGAATGCGGCTCAATGAAAAAGCATTTTCGCCCGTGCACGAAACCGAAATAGACGGTGCAATGGATCGCTCCGCCGTACCACGGTACCCACAGATCGCTAAAGGTCTCGATCAGTCCCCACACATGATCGTACCGCAGGCAATCGTACTTCGGCAGAATGAATTCTACGTGATTACCGCGGATTTCCAATTCCTTACCGAGGCCGAATACTACGTCGGCCAAGCCGCCCACCTTGGCAACCGGCGCCAGTTCGGGGGTCACATGCAGGATGAACATCGAGGGCGGGGAGTAAGCGTGATGTTGCGGTTCCGCTTCCACGCTTGCGGCCGGCACTTCCTCCTGGGGTATCGCCGGCTCAGCAATTTCTGTCTCAGCGACCACCTCAGGCTCGTGTGGCGCAAGTTCCGGTTCTAAGATCTGTTCCGGTTTCCACCAGGCGGGCTTTTCCTGCGGTCTTGCCGATTCCCCAGCAAACTGGGACTCAGGTGTCGGACGAGCGGTGGGCTCTAGATCGGAGCCCGATTCTGGTTCGGTGCGGACATCGACGGGGCTGGTGGTCGCAGTCTCTTCCGTAATTGGCGCTATTGCGCTGCGTTCGGCGAGCGCCTCCTCCGCGACAGCTTTTCCTGCGCTGGCCGGCTGGGTCAGGTCGAGCGGTTTTTCCGCGCTGAGTAACGGCGCGCCCTCGGCGACCGGAGAAGGTTGCGGCGCCGCCTGGGCTGCGGAAGTGTCGCCGGCCTTTGGGCCGGTTTGCTCCTGCCCGAGGGCCGAGACAGTCTGTGGCGTCGGTTCCGTCGCCGTGTTGTTTCCCGAAACGGCGGGCTCCGATTGGGTCTTGCTGCGCGGGGAAGGCGGTTCGGTCGCGGTCGAGCGACCGTCGGGGATCGACGCGCCTCGGGGTTCCGCGCTCTGGTTGGCAGGTGTCTCTTTGGATTCAGCCTTTTTCCCCGCGGGAGAAGGGGGCTTTGATCGTTTATTCGTCATCAGCGAGGAGCCTATCAGCGAAGCTGGGTTAGATCCCTAGTTTAAGTCATGCGGCTGTCAAAGGAAACGCGGGCAGGTCTAGCGACAACTTCCGCGCTTTCTTCGCGCGAGTCCTGGGCCACGCCGGAGCTTTTCGAACGCCCAGTTGTTTATCGCACTACTTCGCGATCGTGATCGCGGGGGTATTGAAGCGCGGGAGATCCACCACGGTCATCTGGTACAAGGTGGTCAGCAGTAGGAAAGCTGCGCGGTTCCACGGATAGCCCTTGTCGCCTTTGAGGGCGTAGAAGCGCCCGTTGACGTGCACGGATGGATCAGCACCGAGGATGGGGAGGGTTGAGGACATCAATTCCATGGTATGGACCGGGTTCTCGCGGACGGGAGGGGTACGAGGATCCGGTTTGACGTCATATTCCCGTTCATCCTCCAGGTCGCGACCGAGAAAGCCCAGAACGTTGAAAAAGCTGCGCAGCCGGAATTCGCCGCTGATCGGGTATTCCCCACCGGGATAGCCGGGCCGGATGTCTACGGCGACTTCATTGGGCGCATTGTGTTCGATGATGTCGTTCAGACGAACCCTTTCCTCATTAGTCAGTGAATCGGGATCGTAATTGGTGATCAACAGCCGTCCCTCGACTTGTTTGCTGAGCTGAAAGACCTTTTGTCGGGAGTCATATTGAACAGCGTATTCCTTCTCCAGCGCCTGGAAACCCTCGGCAGTGACCCTGTCGACAGGGAGAGTCCAGGACTGCTCGAAGGTCAGCGGCTCGACATACAGGTGATTGCGATCCTGTATTGACGACAAATGCAGCACGATGCGCCGGAAAAGGCGGTAGCCCTCCCCGTGCGAGGGGCGGTTTCGGTAGGAAACCTCTTGACCTTCCTGTTCGATGCGGACCTCTCCGGCCATGAGCCGGAGGAGGAGATCAATGTCCGTGTATTGCCGGAGCAACAGTGTTAACTTTCCTTCCTCCATCGGGTTCAGCAGTCTTTTCGAAAAGTCCGCACCCTCGATCGGGATGATGCTGAAGGTCGGATTGTCGGACATGCTCCCGCCGAAGATGGGCATCAATAACGACCCAGCGTTTCCTGTCAGTGCCGGCGTCGCTCCGGCGTTCACGGTGAAATTGAAGGTGGCGGCGATGCTGGTTACACCCGTGAAGTGCGGCGGCAGGCGGCGCCCGACACGCGCGATGTTCGCCAGGAGTTGCTTGGAAAGGATCTCGGTGGTGACCTCGTTGTAGCCCTGCACCGCCTGCTCAAGGCCGATGGGTGATAGGCAGCCGGCAAGCGCGAATGAGAACAGCAACATGAGGCCGTTGCCGAGCAGTGGCCGACAGTAACCCGAGAGCCGGAAGCGGAACAGACTTTTCACGTAAGCGGGATAATTGTTGTTCCGGAGACTACTACTGAGGGTCTATGGAACGGCAAGAGGGATCTCATGGCTCAACAGCGCAGCATCTTGGGACGGCTTATGTTACCGCAAGAGCATGCGGCGTGATGGCGCAGAATTGGAGACCGCGATGGCGTTGCGGTTATCGTGTTTGTTTAACGTTTGCGTCTTGGCCCCGGATTTCAACGCACATGAACATGGGTTTTCGCCGCCTCAACAGAACCTAGCCTTCAGGCTTGGAAACGATCGACTCACACGTGCAACGCTTCTTCGTGCAAGCCCTGCAACTTGATCCCCAGACCTTGCGCCTGGAAGCCACGTAATCCAAGTCCTTCGAAGAAATTTCCAGGCCAAAATGAAATCCGAAACGTGAGTATTGAAATTCGCAGGCTTTTGTGGGCTAAGTTTCCAACAAGATCGACAAAGCCAAACCTACGGTAACGTAGGGACAGAAAGTCGCGGAGCCTGAGATCCAGGAAAGCCGGACTGCCGATGGTGTCTCGTGAGAGGCACGTTGAGCCTGTTGCAACAAGCCATCTTGCAACAAGCCATCGAGGAACTGCGATGAACCTGGATGTGGAAACCCGCCTGCTGGAGGACTTGTCCGATGAAGCCGCGTTCGCACTGTGCGAACTCCTGAACGAGTTAGCCCAAGCCTTCGAAAGTCGCTACTATCACCAAATCCGACGTTACCACTCGGCCAAACAGGCCGACCTGTTCGATCCGTTGGAACCCTGGAAAAAACGAGATACCATCGGCTAGACCGAACGTCCCGCGCTGTGGAGGGGACGGTTACGTCCCAACGCATCGCGGGACACCCCGCCGTTTCTCACCTGGAATAGGGTGTGATGTTTACCCTAAATCAGAGCGGGACGTAACAACAAGCCGCCATCGGCTGCGGCCGCTGCCTATCCGATCTTACGCTGCCCACCGATGAAGATCGGGACAAGCAGGCACTCATCCACATCACCTACACTAGCAATGCCGTCACCAAGGCGATCACCGAGCAAGCGGACCTCTATCGCGCGCCGCTGCCTGCCGAGTCTCGAACGTACGAGTTGCGCAAGCCCCAGCAAGGGAGGAGTACACGTCCCTGCTCGTCATCGACGAGCTGGGCTATTTGCCGATCGACAAGTTCGGCGCCGACGGCCTGTTCCAGGTGATCAGCCAGCGCTACGAACGCGGTT